>Ga0126312_10000413_pt1 | contig 24999 bp, 22 predicted proteins | sample Plot104A_FD_92537 | JGI IMG/M metagenome (GOLD analysis project Ga0126312, IMG submission 92537) | Serpentine soil microbial communities from UC McLaughlin Reserve, CA, USA - Plot104A | ecosystem: Environmental > Terrestrial > Soil > Grasslands | place: USA: UC McLaughlin Reserve, Lake County...
CCCATCTTCCCCAGGAAGTGGTCGATGCGGTAGAGCTGCGACTCGTCGATGTACTGGTGGACCTCGTCGTTCAGCTCGCGCGCCGACGCGACGTCGTGCCCGAAGGGCTTCTCCACCACGACCCGCGCGGATTCGGTCAGGCCCGCGTCGGCGAGACCCTTGATCACCGTTCCGAACAGGAACGGCGGGATCTCTAGGTAGAAGACGGGGCTCCCGGCCCCCTTGATCGCCCGACCCACGCGCTCGTAGGTCGCCGGGTCGGCGAAGTCGCCGGCCACGTAGGAGAGCCTCGCCGCGAATCGGTCGAAGACCTCGGTGTCGAGGCTCTCGCCGCCCGCGACGATCGCCTCGCGCGCGTGCTCGCGCAGGTCCTCGTCGGTCCACTCGCTCACGGCGACCCCCACGATCGGGCAGTTCAGGAGGCCGCGCCTCTCCAGGCGGTACAGGGAGTGGAAGGTCATCACCTTCGCCAGGTCACCGGTGATGCCGAAGACGACGAGCACGTCGGCGGCCCGAGGGCCGCCGCCCGCCTCGCCGGCCGCCGACCGAGAGTGCGGCGTCGTTGCAGTCGTCATTCGTCTCCCTCGTCGCGGGTGGGCGGGATCCGTCGAGCGCGGCTCAGGCTCGCAGCGACGCTGCGGAGCGGCAATAAGGTGAGCCTGCCTGTCGCGGTGGTGCGGGCAACACCCACCAGGTCCGGCGACTGCCGCTGCCCGAGGTCCGGCGACGGCCGCTGCCCGAGGTCCGGCGACGGCCGCTGCCCGAGGTCCGGCGACGGCCGCTGGCCGAGGTCCGGCGACTGCCGCTGGCCGACGTCCGGAACAAGCCTGGGGGTGGCTGACTTTCCGTCAGCGATTTTGACGCAATGTCAGCCACCCCCCGAAGGACGACTCAAACGGGCGGTTGGAACACTCGGAGGCCGAGGCGCGCTAGGCCAGCGCGTTCTGCTTCAACCGCTCGAACTCGGCCTGGTTGATCGCGCCGCTGTCGAGCAGTTGCTTCGCCTGGGCGATCTGGCTGGCGCCGTTGCCGGCCGCCTCGCGAACGTATGCGTCGAGCTCCGCCTTCTGTGCCTTCGCCTGCTCCACGTCGCGTTGGCCCATCTTCCGGCCTTCGGCGATCAGGTAGATGAGCACGCCGAGCAGCGGCAGGACGAGCACGAACAGACACCAGCAGAACTTGGCGAACCCGCCGATGTCGTGTCTGCGAAAGACGTCCGCGAAGACCTTGATCAGGAGCCAGAACCAGATGACGAAGCCGAAGAAGACGAGCATCGTCCCGAGGATGTCGAGGAACGGGTAATCGGTTGCCACAACCACTTGCGTCTCCTTCGTTGAAGGCTTTCCCCAATCGTCCCCGCGGGTGACCGCGAGGGCAATGTGGCGCGCACCAACCCGCTACGGGTGTACGCCTACCACCGCCACGCCCTTTCCACCCGAGGCCCTGGCTTATCACCCGATCGGCATGATGCGCTGGCCGCGTCGCTCGTCGAGACTCCGCCGACAGGCTCGAAAGGAGAGATCGTTGACAAGCACAACCCGGATCGACGAGGCGGTCGCCGCCCGCTACGGCAACCGCTACCTCATCGAGGAGGCTCCGAGCAAGCATTTTCCCGATGTCGGGATGGCGTCGGTGAATGCGATGCGGCTCGTCGGCCAGGAGCTCTTCCTGGATGGTGACCCGCAGCACAACTTGGCGACCTTCGTGACCACCTGGATGGAGCCCGAGGCGCAGCGGATCATCGCGGAGAACCTCCACCGCAACTTCATCGATCACGCCGAGTACCCGCAGACGGCCGAGATCGAGCAGCGCTGCATCCGGATGCTCGCCGACCTCTTCCACGCGCCCGGCGAGACGACGGGCGCCCGAACCCAGGGCTCCTCGGAGGCGATCATGCTCGGCGCACTGTCGCTGAAGTGGAAGTGGCGCGAGCGGCGCGAGGCGGCGGGGCAGCCCGTCGATCGACCGAACCTCGTGTTCGGCGGCGACGTGCACGTCGTGTGGGAGAAGTTCTGTCGCTACTTCGACGTCGAGCCGCGGATCGTGCCGCTTCAGGAGCACAAGTACACGATCGGTCCCGAGGACGTGGAGCCGCACGTCGACGAGAACACGATCGGCGTGGCCGCCGTGCTCGGCACCACGTTCACCGGGCACATGGACGATGTGCGGGGAATCAACGACCTGCTCGTCGAGCTCGACAAGGAGAAGGGGCTCCACGTCCCGCTGCACGTCGACGCCGCCAGCGGCGGCTTCGTCTGGCCATTCCTCTACCCGCAGTCGCAGTGGGACTTCCGGCTCGAGCAGGTCCGCTCGATCAACGTGTCCGGACACAAGTTCGGGCTCGTCTACCCCGGCATCGGCTGGCTCGTCTTCCGCGAGAAGAGCGACCTCGCCGAGGACCTGGTCTTCTACGAGAACTACCTGGGGAAGACCGACGCGACGTTCACGCTCAACTTCTCCACCGGCTCCGCCATGGTGCTGGCCCAGTACTACAACCTGATTCGCCTCGGTCGCGAGGGCTACACGTACGTGATGGAGATCATGCAGCAGAACGCGCGGGCGCTCGCCGAAGAGCTCAAGTCCATCGGCACCTTCGAGCTGATCGGGGAGGACGAGGAGCAGCTTCCCCTCGTCGCCTTCAAGCTCGCCGAGCAGAGGGAGTACGACGAGTTCGACATCGCCTGGCAGCTCTCCGCGGAGAGGGGCTGGATGGTCCCCGCCTACACCCTTCCGCCGGACGCGCAGCAGGTCAAGGTGATGCGGGCGCTGGTCAAGGAGACGCTGAGCCGCGAGATGGTCGACACGCTCGCCGCGGACATCGCTCAGGCCTGCCAGACGCTCGAGAAGAAGGGCGGCGCCCACGAGTCCGAGCGCAAGCGCGTCAAGACCGCCACCGGCTACTGAGCAGTCGGCCTTGCGGGCGGCGTGACGCAAGCGGACGAGGAGCCGATCGGCTTCCGCATAGCGACGCCGCAGTCGGCCGCGGATCACCGGCACGGTCGCCGATCACCCCATCCGAGTGATGCGTCCGTCTGTAGAGGGTCGTAGGGTCGCCTGGAACCCGCGGCCCCGAAGGAGGAAACGCCCTGTCGTCCGACATTCTGAAAACCCTGCCGCTGGCGTTCGTGATGATCGCCGGGCCGCAGATCATCAGCTCCTTCTTCTTCGCCACGAGCGACAACTGGAAGGGAACCTCGCTCGCGTACGTGACCGGAGCACTGATCAGCATCACGGCCTTCGTGACCGCTGCGTACTTCATCGCCAAGGGGGTCAAGGGCGGCGGCGGCGACTCGAGCAAGAAGAGCTCCGGACAAGTCATCGACGTCGTCGTCCTGGCGCTCCTCCTCTTCGCCGCCATGTACGTCTTCCTGAAACGGAAGACGGCGGAGCCCCCGAAGTGGATGGGCAAGCTTCAGACCGCCACGCCGAAGTTCGCGTTCACGCTCGGCCTGCTGCTGCTCGGGGTGTTCCCGACCGACATCATCAGCTCCTTCAGCGTCGGCGCGTCTATCTCGCGTGACGGCAACCCCTGGACGTACAGCCTTCCATTCATCGCACTCACGGTGTTCCTCGTGGCGCTCCCGGGGCTGCTGGTCGCCGTGCTCGGCAAGCGGGCGGCGGTCTTCCTGCCCAAAGTTCGCGACTGGATGAACAACAACTCCTGGATCGTCAGCGAGATCGTCATCGTGCTGTTCATCGTGATCACGGCCAACAGCTTGGCTAGCAGCTGAGCGCGGCCGCGCGGGCGCTCGCAGGTCGCGTTGATCGGGAGCACGTCGGGGCTCACCGCCATCGCGCCTACGATTCCGCTCGCCTCGATCACACCGAAGGCCGCGATCACCCCCGCTGCGACCATGAAGACGAGATAGCGCGCGACCGGCCGCGTGTACGCCCTGGCCTGCCCGAGCCCGTCGGCCCAGATCGGGCTCCTGTCCGCGTGACGGGAAGCGACCGGCGTGGTCTCGTCGAGCCGGGCCAGAGCAATGTCCTCTCGCGCCACCCCGCCGCGCACCAGGAGGTTCAGCACGGAGTCGGTCGACTCCGCGTGCGTACCTCTGCCGTGAGGAGGATGTGCCCGGGACGCACAGCCCGGATTAACGCCACGTTCTGCGCCACCCGTCCTCGGGGTTCGCTCCGACCTCGGTGAGCTAGGCCGAAGGACCGTAGACCCTGAGGCGGAGCATCGTTAGAACACTGCGGTCGGGTTGAGCGGCGACCCCGTGCCGCGGGGGATTCGAAGCGGGGCGGCTACGAAGAGGAACTCCCAACGGTCCTCCTGCTCGCAGCGCCGGGCGAGGTCCTCGAACTGCAGATAGTCGAGCAGGTGGACGCCCATCGCGTTGAGCGCCAGGACGTGGATCGGGAAGCCGATCCCCTCTGTGGTGGTCGGGGCGGTGTCGTTGTTGCCGTCCGACCCTAGCGCCGCGACGCGCCGCTCCGCGAGGAACCTCGCCGCCGTGGGGTGGAGGCCGGCCTTCGCATTGGCCGTGTCCCAGGCCGGGAGCTCGGCGAGCCGGCGCGCGTGTCCTGTGCGGACGAGCAGTATGTCGCCCGGCCCCACGGTCACGCGCTGCTCAGCTTCAGCCGCCTCGAGGTCCTCTCGGAACACGTGCTCGCCGGGCTCCAACCAGGGAACGCCCCGCAGGCGGGGCACGTCCAGCAGCACCCCGCGTCCGACGAGGCCGTCCTTCAAGACCTCGATCGAGTCGGCCGCGGCGCCCTCCTCGGTGATCGACGTGGCGGGCTTCCCGTCGTAGAGGCGGCCGTCGAAGGCGACGTGACAGAGCGCGTCGATGTGGCTGTGACCGTCGTTGTGGTAGTCGAGGCCGACGTAGTCCTTTGCGAAGCGGACCGTTCCAGACCCGATGTCAACGTCGGTGAGCATCGTCATATGGTGGTCCGCGGGCTCGGGGCAGTCGATCCGCTCCTCCGTCTTGAGCGGCAGGCTGAGCGTGACCGTGGTCCCGTCACGCACCAGCCGGGCCGCCGCGGCGACGCGGTCGGCGCTGAGGTGGTTGAGGGCGCCGCGCTCGTCGTCGTTTCCCCAACGCCCCCAGTTCGAGACCTCCCGGAACAGCGCACGGAACTCTTCGGCCGACAGCTCGTCGGTCACGGTCGCTCCGTCTGGTCCGCCAGACAGATCGTCGTGTCCTCCGCCGACGCGTCGGGCGCCTGTCCCGGGGTCGCCACGCGCAGCTCCCGGGTGCTGGTGACGACGAACAGGGCCCTCCTCCCGTCCCCATCGGCCGGCGCGGCGACGAGTCGCGCGCCCGCAGCGAAGCGCCGGGTCAGCTCGGGGAAGGTCAGATCCCGCGCGAACAGCGTGCTGCCCTCGGCGTAGGCCGGGACGAGGTCGAGCAGCTCCCCCTCCGAGGCCAGCCGGAAGACGTGGTCGTTGCCGAGCTCCCCACGCAGCTCGAAGGCGGCGAGGGCGTTGAAGTCGTCGCTGTCCGTCACGAGAAGGGCGTCGGTGACCTCCTCGAGCTCCTCCTCGCGGCTGGCGACGTCGACGCCGAGGCGGGCAGGGCCGGCGTCAAGGCCGGCTTCGCGCGCCGCCGCCTGCTCGTCCGGGTGGCCGGTCCAGAGGCGCACCCTCAGCCCGGCGGCACGGAGCGCCTGAGCGATGAGCCGGGCCCACTTGTGGCCGCCGACGACGAGCACGGTGTCGGCCCCGGCACCCGCCACGTGGAGGAAGCGCGCGACCGGCGCGGCCGTGAGGCCGTAGAGCACGACGGTCGCGAAGATCACGATGAAGGTGATCGGCAGGATGTCCCCTGCCCCGCTGACGTGCGCCTGCTCGAGCTCGAGCCCGAATGCGGAAGCCGTCGCCGCTGCCACGATGCCACGGGGCGCCAGCCACGCCATGAAGGCGCGCTCATTTCGGTTGAACTCCGACCCGCCAGCGCTGAGCGCGACGACCAGCGGGCGCAGGACGAGGACGATGACCGCCACTAGCGCCAGCCCCTCGGGCAGGAGGTCGGAGACCTGTGAGGGCTCGACCGAGGCGGAGATGAGCACGAACAGCATGGCGATCAAGAGCTCCACGACGGTGGCCTGAAAGGCGAGCACCCGGGACATGTCCAGCTCGGTCTGGTTGGCGAGGACGATGCCCATGAGGGTCGCCGCCACGAAGCCGGAATCGTCACGTAGGAGGTCCGCGCCGACCACGACGCCTACCACGACCAACAGCGTCGCCGTCACGCTCTGGCTGGGCGCCCCGCGCTGGAGGCCGCGCAGGAGGAGCCAGAGGACGCCGGCGCCGATCGCCCCCACCGCCAGCCCGGCTCCGATGCTGAGCGCCATCGAGCCGGGCTCGTACGAGGCCTGCGCGGCGTGGAACGCGGCCACTCCGAGCAGCGCACCGATCGGGTCGATCAGGACGCCCTCGAACTTGAGCACGGATCGCACGCGTTGGGCCGGACGCACGAACGCCAGCAGGGGCAGGACGACCGTCGGTCCGGAGACCACGAGGATCGCCCCGAGCACGAGCGACACGTCCCATCCGAGCCCGAACAGCAGCTTGACGGCAAGCGTCACCCCGCTCACGGTGATGAGGACGCCGATCGCCACCAGCCGCCAGACGATCCGCTGCACGCCGCCGCCCAACTCGTGCCGGCGCAGGCGCAGGCCCGCCTCGAACAGGATCAGGCCGACGCCCAGGTCGACGAGCGGCTGAAAGGTGTTCCCGAACAGCGCGTCCGGGTGAACGTCGTTCGTCGCGGCCCCCGCGGCGAAGCCGACCGGGAGCAGCAGCACGATCGCCGGCAGTCGCGTGCGGTCGGCGATCAGCCGGCATGCCAGCGCCAGCACGATGACGAGCCCGAGGCCGAGGAGGAGGTCGTCAGTGGACATTCGGTTGACCGAGCTCCGCGGGGACGTCGCGGTAGGAGTCGTGGCCGAGCTCGGCGAGCCAGGTGCGGAGATGCGCGTGCATGGCCTCCGCGCCGACCACGGGTGCCTCGGGCGGCGACCAGTCCGCGGGCACGAGCGCGAACGGGTACGACTGGCCCCCACCCATCCCGCCGTGCGAGCCGACCAGCTCCTCGAACGCCGCGACCTCGTCCGTCTCGCTCCAGTAGGTGCTGTTCAGGACGATGTCCGGGCAGTGGGGGAAGCCGTCGGTACGCGTGACGTGCCGGGCGGCGTTGGGGCCGAACCCGGCGAGTGGATCCTCGCCCTCGATTCGCCCCTCGTCGAGGTAGTTGACTCCCTGCGCGCCGACCACCGTGGCGCCGTGCCGCTCGGAGCGCACCAAGAGGAACCCGACTCCGGGGTGCTCGCGCAGGGTGGGGATCAACTCCGGCCAGCGTGCCTCCATCTGCTCGAGCGTCACGCGGCCCGGCTCGCGCGGGAAGGTGACCAGGCCCAGGCAGCCGGAAGCCATCACGGACAGCTCGGGCAGCTCGTCCTCGCCCGCCGGGGGGCGCCCGTCCTCGCCGAGCCGAACCGCCCCGTCCACCTGCCGGCGGCGAGTTGCCGCCCCAACCGCGCGTCCCCCCGCGGAGTCGGCGCCCGAGGCCTCCGTCAGCGAGGCGCTCAGGTAGCCGAGCGCCTCGTTCGTGTGGGCGTCCTCGGCCCGCACGTCCTCGGCGTCGCAGGCCTGCTGCACCAGGTCCTCGAGCGAGGTGCCGTAGCGGTCGAGGAACGTCTCCCCCTGCGACTGCCCGTGATCGGAGAGGACCACGAACCGGTAGGGACGCGGGGCGTCGCGCGCCGCGGCGGCGATGCGCCCGATCTGGCGATCGACCCTGCGCAGCACCGCGAGCGTGTCCGAGCGCTCGACGCCCGAGTGATGCGCGACCTCGTCGTAGGCGAGAAAGGTCGAGTAGCCCACTGGGCGGCCGGCGTAGAGGTCGGCGATCACGGCCTGCACCTGGAGGTCGGTCTGCACGACCGTCCCCCACGCGCGCACGAGGGCGTACTTCCGGTCCCGCTCGATCCGGGGGCGAACGTCCTGACGCTTCTGCTGCGCCGCGAAGCGACGCTCCTGCGCCACGTCCGCGATCACCAGAGCGATCGTGCGCGTCACGTTGTAGGGGTTGGCGAAGTAGGCGAAGTAGTCCTCGCCGATCCTGCCGCCCCGGTCGCGATCCAGCACGGTGCTCATCGTCAGCAGCGTGTGAACGGCGTCTCCCGAGACGATGTTGGCGCGGCTCGCGCCGTCCTCGTGCAGGAGGCCGCGGCCGTTCGAGTGCCGCCGCTCGATCTCGGCCGCGTCCTTCGGGTGGTTGGTCACGATCGGCCCGCCGCGGTCCTTCTCCCACCAGCGAAAGGCCGGGATGTCGTCGTTGTCGCCGTGGAGCAGACCGGCCTGACAGGCGCCCGTCTGCGACGACCAGTCGGTCTCCCAGCCGAGGAGCCGGTGGCTCCCCTCGTGCAGCCAGCGCGCCAGGTTCGGCGCGTTGCCGTCCCGGATCGCGCGCCGGAGCACGTCGTGGGCGAGGCCGTCGATCTCGAGGAAGTACACGCCGGGCACGCTCAGATCGCCCGCCGGCCGCAGGCGCCGGGCCCGGCGCTTCACCGCGTTGCGGTACCAGAAGTCGTCATCGTCGATGGCCAGCAGGGACGTGAGCGCGGTGTTGACGACGGTGAGCCCGAACGCGACGACCACGCCCACGCCCAGGCTCGAGACCGTCACCCCGGGCTCGATCGCCGATACGCCCAACACGACGGCGCCGTTGAGCGCGAGCACACCGAGCCCGAGCGTGAGGACGGTGAATGGAAGCGCGACCCGGATGAGGAGCGGCCATACGAGCGCGTTGATCAGCCCGATCAGCGCGGCGGCCACCAGGGCCACCGCGAAGTCGTCGACGTCGAAGCCCGCCAGCAAGGCGCTCAGCAGCATCAGCGCCGCCGCCGTGATCACCCACACGACGAGCACGCGGGCGAGCTGGGAGAGGCCCGCTCTCCGCTTCGCCGCAGGGGCCATCGGGGCTCGGCTCAGCCGCCGAGCAGCTTCGCCTTCTGCGCGGCGAACTCCTCGTCAGTCAAGACGCCCTGCTGGTGCAGCTCTCCGAGCTGCTTGAGCTGCTCGATGGGGTCGGTCGCTGGCGCCGCCGCGGGCGCTGGCTCCTGATACGGCGCCTGCTCCTGATACGCGCGGGTGTCCTGCTCGGCCCAGCGGCTGGCCTGGCGACGGCTCACCCGATTCGAGACGGCGGTTGCGGTGCCGGCCACCACGGCCGTACGGGCCACGCCGCGAATCAGTCCTGGCATTGGTGTCTCCTCTCGGTCAGGGCGCCGCCGCCTCGGCGGCTTCGAGGGTCTCGAGTGCGTCGAGCAGGTCCTGTGCCGGGATGCGCTCGAACGCCACCGGCACGCCGCCGTTGCGGCGCACCGCGGCTACGAAGGGAGCCGCCCAGCGGTTCTCGTAGACGATCATGACGGCCGCGCTGCCGGGCTCGATTGCCTCGGCGGCCTTGCCGGCGTCCTCCTCTCCGAGGAGCCCCGAGGAGGCCCCCTCGAAGGCCGCGAAGTCGCCGACCCCCTTCTCATCCAAGCCCGTCGCGTCGAAGCCCGAGTACGTCCCGTCCTCGTTCTTCATCACGAACATGGCGTCGAGCACGCGAATGATCCCGCGCTCGACCAGGTCCAGGAGCAGGGGCACGGCTTCGCCGGTCATCGGCGCATCGGCCGGATACGCGATCACGACCACGTCGATCGGGCCGAGTTCGTCGTGGGCTTCCATTCATACCTCCAATCGTCGGCTGCGCACCGGTGACGGTGCGTAGCGACCCACCGGTGACGGTGCGTAGCGACGATAAGAGCCGGCCCCGTCTCGTGGCGAGGGTGCGCACACGAGAGCGCAGGTGGGGTAGGGACCACCTTGCGAAGGAATCACCCGCTTTGGATGATGTCCTGGCCCGCGGCCCGGACTAGCGTCGCCACCAGACGGTCCAACTCAACAGAAAGGCCAGCGATGAGCAAACCCATGTTCTTCTACGCGGGCGTCTATGACGACCTCGCCGGGGCGGACGCCGATTACGAGGCCATCAAGGCGCTGCATGCCGGCGACGCGATCGGCTCCTACGACTCCGCGATCATCTCCAAGCAGGCCGACGGCAAGGTCAAGGTCACAAAGACCGAGAAGCCGACGCAGCACGGCGCCTGGACCGGCCTCGCCGCCGGCGCCGGTGCCGCGGTGCTCTTCCCGTTCCTGCTCCCGGGTCTGACCGTGGCGGGCATGGCCGGCGCGGGCGCCGGCGTCGGGGCGTGGTTCGGGCACCTCGCCCACGGCACGAGCCGAGGCGAAGCCAAGGAGATCGGCGCCATGCTGGATGACGGCGATGCGGCGCTCGTCGTAGTGGGTCTGGACCGCGACGCGGATCGGATCGAGGAGGCATTGACCCGGTCGAAGAGGCACGTCCTCAAGCGCGAGGTTGGCGACTTCGAGTCTGCCGAGCAAGACGCGCTCGAGGCCATGGCGCAGGCGGAGCGCGCGACGTAGCCGGCCGCGGGCCGCCGAGCTCAGTCGGGTGCGACCACAATCAAGACCCCGGGTCGCAGATCGAGGATGGCGTCGGCGGCCCGGTCGCTCTCCGGGCAGGGCGGCCCCATGACGAAGACCACCATGGGCGCCGTCAGCGGCCGGTCATAGGTCGGCTCCAGGCCGAGCGACTCGTGAGGGTCCGGCGGCGGTAGCCGAGGACTCATTGCGGATAGTGAGTACCCCTGAGAGCCCCGTCGAAACAGGCGTGGGCCATGCCCGAAGAATCACCATCGCCGGCTGCTTCCCGAAGAACCACCATCGCCGGCTGCTACAAGTGACTGCTGAAGAGGCGCTGCCCCCGTGCGGGGGAGGGCCGCCGCCAGCCGCGTCGGGGCCGCGGGCCCGGCAAACCGCCGGACCCGCCAGGCTCCCGCGACTTCAATCAAACAGTTCCTGGTCCCTGTCTCGGCGTAGATCGATCCTCCTCGCCGTAGACGAAGATGCCGTGGACGACGTAGACGCAGAGGGCGAAGACGCCGAGCGACCACCAGGGGTAGCTTCCGCCGATCGACAGCAGGGCGCCGATCGCGCCGAGGCTGCCGGCGACGATCCCGATCACCCGACCATATGGCCGACCGCTCCCCAGCGAGAAGCCGCCGGTGAGCTGGATTACCCCGAGGATGATCAGGACCCAGCCAAGGGTGTTGAGGTTGGTGAATATGAACCTCTTGTCGTCGACGAAGATGTTCGCATCGTCGAGGGCGCCGATGCCGTAGATGATGTTGATCGTGCCCACAACCACCAGCAGGATGGCTGCGAACGCGACCCGACCTACACCTCTCATGTGGCTCCTTTCACCGGTCCCTGTGTCAGGACCGTGATTGCTGCTCCCTTCGAAGTGTTCGAGTGGCCGTGCGCCTACTCGGACCGGGACTATCGAGTCGATGGTCTCGTCTCGATGCTCCGGTCACATCGTCCAGATGGGATGAAATTGTTGCCCTCAGTGAGGGCGGGATGGGGGCGACTGCCGCACCGGCGCCCCGGGCCTCGGGCGGGTCTTGCGCCGCTCGATCAGTCGCCGCAAGGTGCGTCGGCCGACTCGGTGAGGCGCCCGTACTCCGGCCGGGGGCGTCATTGCTCCTCGTCCTCCGGAGCCTCGAACGCCGCGTCGACGTCATAGCCCAGCGCCAGCGCCAGCTCGGGCGCGGCGGAGACCACGCGCGCCAAACCGACGGTCGGGGCTACCGCGATCAAGGTCCCGACGATCTCGTCGACGCTGGCGCCGGCGGCAAGCGCCAGGTCGGTGGTCGATTGGTATGAGCTCGGCGCCGCGTCGATCGCAAAGGCGGCTCCGAGGCGAACGAGACAATGCGTCTTCGGATCCAGCCGGGAGACCTCGACCGTGTCGTGCCCCATACCGAGCACAGACTCCACGAAGCTCTCGTCGTTGAGCGCCAGGCTCCGGAGCGTTTCTCTGTATGGGGCCATCTCCTCCTCGCTCAGCGCCCGGGATCAGTCCACGGAACCGTCTTTGGTACGGAGGTTCAGTACACAGCATGGGGGAGCTGTCGGCATCATCCCGATCGCATGAAGCGGCTCGGGCTGCTCGCTCAGAGCAAGCCGAGATCGCGGGCGCGCTCTACCGCGCCGCTGCGCGAGGTGACGTTGATCTTTCGGTAGACGGCCATCGCGTGCGATTTCACCGTATGCGGCGACAGGTAGAGGCGCTCGCCGATCTCGGGGAAGGTGAGGTGCGTGGCGAGGTACGGGAGCAGACGCAGCTGCGCAGCGGTCAGCGTGGAGGTCCCGGGGGCGTCCGCACGAAGCGTCTTCAGGCTCGCACGCAGGTGCTCGACCTCGGTCCCGAGTCTTCCGACGTCGGGTTGTCGACGCAGCAGCGAGTCGATCTCGCGGAGCATCGTCCAGGCGCCGCCCGCGTCGGCGAGTGCCAGGTAGGCGTGGGCCAGCTCCAGGCGGGTCTGAACCGAGAGGTACGGCAGCGCGACTGTGAGCCGCGGTCGGAGGCGCTGCGACTGTGCGAGGAGGCCGCGGGCCCTCGGCACGTCGCCGCGGTTGAGCGCCACGCGGGCAGCCACCGCGTAGACGAAGGTGCTGACCGGATACTCCTCCATTCGCGACCGGCGCACGAGCAGGAGCGCCTGGTCGGCGAACGCCTCGGCCTCGAGCCACGCCTCGCGCTCGATCGCGACCACAGCGCGCTCGCCAAGAGCCGCCCAGGCCGGCTCTAACGCTCCGAGCTCGAGGCCCTCCTGGGCGGCGTCGGCGAACAGGTCGTCGGCCTGATCGAGCTCGCCGGTCAGCCACCGCGAGAGCCCGAGAAGCACCAAAGCGGTCGGCCGGAATTGACTGCCGCGGGCGAGCGTCTGCACCGCGAGCTGGGCGTCCCGGCGCATCCTCGCCAGCCCTCTCCGACAGAGCAAGGCTCTGAGCAGGGCGAGCCACGACTCCATCGAAGGGCTGCCGTCGGCGAGCGCGCCCCGGTAGCTCCCGCCCTCGGCCACGTCGGCCCAACGCTCCGCATCCCCCGGCCGGCCCTGGATCGCCGCTATCAGTGCGCCGAGCACGGCAACCGCCGGGTACCGCTCGAGCTCTCCATGCCGATCCAGCCACTCGAGCCAGCGCTCGGCGGTGGCAACACGACCGCTCTGGTGCGCAGGCTGGATGCAACGCTCCAGCAGCCACGCCACTCGGGGGACGTTCCCGCCAGCCTGGGCGTAGCCGATGGCCATCTCCGGCTGTCCGTTCGCCATACACCACTCGGCCGCACGAGCGAGGAGCCGAGGCGCCAGGTCCGGCTCGGCTTGCTCCAGCTCGGCACGGAGCAGCTTCTGGAAGAGATGGTGGTAGCGGTACCACTGCCGATTGCGGTCCAGCGGCACAAGAAACAGGTTGGAGCGCTCCAGCGACTCCAGGATCGCCGCGGAATCGCTCGAGTCGAGGACGGCGTCGCAGAGCGGGCCCGACATCTGCTCCAGAACGGCCGTACGCGTGAGGAAGCGAATCTCGTCGGGCGACAGGTGCGCCAGCAACTCCGACCGCAGGTAGTCGGCCGCCAGCCGGTCGCTCCCGGCGAAAGGTGCCGCGCTGCTGGCACCGGCGCCCCGCGCCGTGATCGCCAGCGCGGCGAGATAGAGCCCCGCGGACCAGCCCTCCGTGCGCTCGATGAGCTCGGCGACCTCGAGCCCCTCCAGGTTCACTCCGGCCGCGCCGAGGAGCCGGCCGCCCTCGTTCGCGTCCATGCGCAGGTCGCCCGGCCCGATCTCGAGCGCCAGCCCGCGCGCCCGCAGCGCCGCCAGCGGGAGCGCGGGATCGCCCCGACCCGAGAGCGCCAGCTGCGAGCCCGGGGGAACGTGCCTGCTGAGCGCGGCGAGGGCATCGAGGCATTGCCGGTCATGAAGCACGTGCAGGTCGTCCAAGACCAAGACGACCGCCTGTTCGATCGTCGCCAGAGCCGCTCCCAGACGCGGGACGACGGTCGCCTCCACCGAGACACCAGGTGAGGCCATCGCGTCGAAGACGGCCGGGTCGAGCGGCGAGACCCGGTCGAGCGCAGCCGCGATATACGTCAACAGAACGATCGGATCGTTGTCCTTCTCGTCAACCGACACCCACGCGACCGGTCGCTGCGACCGGGAAGCCCACTGGGCGAGCAGCGTCGTCTTCCCCCAACCCGGGCCCGCCGATAGGAAGACGACCGGTATCGAATCGGAGCGCTCCTCCATCAAGCTGACGAGCCTCCCGCGGGCCACGGTTCCGTCACGAACCCGCGGCGAGGTGAGCTTCGACTCGAGAAGCTCGAACGCCGGCCCCCGCGCAGGAGGACCGGGCGGGGCGGCAGCTCGGGAGCTCACACGGTCATTTCCCGGGCTGCGGGGTTGGGCGGAACCGATGGGTTGCAAAATGCGTTGACATGTCCGCCCCTTCCGGTTCGAGCGCACGTCTGGGGCGGACGACCAAGCGCCGGGACGAGCGTGGGCCAGCACGCACCACAAGCCTACTGCCACCGGGCCGCCGGCTCTTGCCGAACCGTCAGTGGTGCGGCGGCGTGGATTTGTGCGGCGGCGTCGATTTCATGCCACGCGGGTGATCCCCACAGGGGTCGGTTCAGCCGCCCATCCCGGCTTGAGCCTCTGCCAGTCCGGCTTTGAGCTCCTTGGCGCTGGTGCCGTCGATCTGCGCCACGGATTTCTTGACGGCGTTGGCGAGGGCCTTGTCCACCACGCCGGCGCCGTCCGAGTCGTAGACGACGATCACGCCTCCCGATCCCGGTGGCAGTGCGCCGTCCATCTTCTCCGCGATCCCGGTCTCGAGCCGGTGTTTGGCGAACCTGCCTGTCACGCCGCCGGCGGCCGATCCGACCGCGGTCGCGGCCAGCAGCGGCGGGGCGAAGAGGCCGACGACGAGCCCAACGCCTCCGCCAACCTTGAGGCCCTTGCGACCCAGGTGGTCGCCGGTCTCCGTCACGTGCAACTCGCCGTCGGTGTCCTTCTGGACCAGCACGACGCCCTCGACCGTGATCGCCTTGTTCTCGGCGAGCTCCAGCACAGCGTCGAAGTCCTGCTTCGCGAGATCCTCGAAGAGGTACGCCGCGATCACCACGTCCTTCTGGTTGTCGCTCATGTTCGCTCCTTCCTACGCGTTGATCGCGTGCCCGGCGAGCGTCTGGTGGGCGTGCTCGTGTAGCTCCTGCTCGTGCTCTTCGGTCAGGTGTGGGTTGACGTCGAAGACGACCTTCTTGACCTGTCCGGTGAACGCAAACGGCGACTTGTCCGTGTAGCTGCGATCGACCGGCATGCCGTTGTCGCGGCCGATATCCATGCCCGCGTAGCCGGAGAAGCGGACGGGGACGGTGTGCTCCATGCGGCCGCCGCCGATCGGCTCGTCGTTGACGTACAGCGTCACCTCGCCGCCCGTGGCGGGCTTGGGCGCGTCGGCGGCGAACTCCATTCGCACATTGACGCTCCCTGACGGCAGCGGCTCCTCGGACTCCTGCTTGAACTCCTGCACGCCCACGAACGAGTAGGTGTGCTTCAGCTTCCCGTCCTGCACGAAGAGCGAGAAGCCGCCGAGGTGGTCGGCCTCCGCCACGATCACCCCTTCCGCCCCGCCTTTCGGGATCTCGAGCTCGGCGCTGATCGTGTAGGAGTGGTTGTAGATCCGGGGGATCATCCCCGAAGCCACGTTCTGGACGTCGCCGTAGAACGTGAACTGCGACTGCGTGGGCAGCGGCGGCGTGATCCCGAAGAAGACGGTGAGCCCGCCGAGCAGCGGGAGCACGTTGTACCTGTCGGCCTCTTGCCAGAACAGCTCCTGGAGCTCCTTCACCTTCTCCGGGTGCTGCTCGGCCAGGTTCTTGGCCTGGCTGAAGTCGTCCGGCAGGTAGTAGAGCTCGACCGGATCGCTGTCGGGATCCCACACGCCCGGGGCGAACTGCTTGAGCGTCTCCGGGTCGACCTTCCACGGGATGCGCGGCAGCATCGTCGACAGCCACCAGCCGTCCTTGTACATCGCTCGGTTGCCGAGAGTCTCGAAGTACTGCTGCGTGTGCCGCTCGGCGGCGCTCGCGTCATCGAATGAGTAGGAGAAGCTCGTGCCGTGCACCGGCTTCTGCTCGATGCCGTCGACGTGCGTCGGCTGCGGCACGCCGGCCGCCTCGAGGACGGTCGGGCCGATGTCGATGACGTGCGTGAACTGCGAGCGGAGCCCGCCCTGCTCGGAGATGCGCCGCGGCCAGTGGACGACCATCGGGTCGCGCGTGCCGCCGAGATGTGAGCCGACCTGTTTTCCCCACTGGAACGGGCAGTCGCCGGCCCACGCCCAGGCCGCGGAATAGTGCGGGGCCATGAGCTCGGTGCCCCAGGCTTCGAGGCCGCCCCACTTGAGCACCAGCTGGAGCTGCTGCTCGTCGGTCAGCGGCAGCCCGTTGATCATCGTCCACTCGCTGAACGAGCCGGTCAGCGTGCCCTCCAGGCTGGCGCCGTTGTCGCCCCAGATGAAGATCACGAGCGTGTCCTCGAGCTCGCCCATCTCCTCGATCGCGTCGATCACCCGTCCGACGTTCCAGTCGGCGTTCTCGCTGTAGCCCGCATACACCTCCATCTGGCGCGCATAGACGCGCCTCTGGGTCTCGCTGAGCGAACCCCAGGCCGGCATCGCGTCGGGCCGCGGCGTCAGCTCCGCGTCGGCGGGAACCACCCCGAGCCGCTTCTGCCGCTCGAAGGTCTCCTCGCGCAGCTTGTCCCAGCCCTGATCGAACGCGCCCTTGTACTTCTCGGACCACTCCTTCCGGACGTGATGCGGGGCGTGGCTGCATCCGGTCGCGAAGTAGGCGAACCACGGCTTGCCCGGGCTCTGGGCCCGTACGCCGTGGAGCCACTCGATCGTCTTGTCGGTCATCGCGTTGGGGAGGTAGAAGTCGTCTGCCTCCGGGACGCCGATTGCTTTGCCGTTCTCGGTGATCACGGGGTCGAACTGGCCGGAGTCGCCGCCGAGGAAGCCCCAGAAGTAGTCGAAGCCCCACCCATTTGGCCAGCGGTCGAACGGCCCGGCCGGGCCTTGCTGGTTGTCCGGTGTCAGGTGCCACTTGCCGAAGCAGGCGGTCGAGTAGCCGTTCCCCTGCAGGATCTTCGGAAGCGGGGCGCAATCCCGCGGCAGCATCGCCGAGTAGCCGGGGAACGGTCCGGCGAACTCGCCGACCATGCCGAAGCCCACGGCGTGGTTGTTGCGCCCGGTGAGCAGCGCCGCCCTCGTAGGCGAGCACATCGCCGTGACGTGGTGGCGGTTGTATTTAAGTCCCTCCCCGGCCAGCCGCTCGAGCGTCGGGGTGCTCACAGGCCCGCCGAAAGCGCTCGGGTTGCCGAAACCCGCATCGTCGATCAACACGATCAGCACGTTCGGGGCGCCCTCCGGGGCGGGGATCGGCGCAACGGAATCCCAGTCAGGCTGCGAGCCGTCCAGGGTCCGGTTCACCACCCCCTGAAACGGTGGACGCCGGATCGGCAGCTTGCCGCGGTCGATCGTGTCGTCGCTCATGTGCCGTTACCCCTTACGTGTTGCGGTTGCCGTTCGGCGCCCTCGTCCTCGCTGCTCTCGGCTCCAAGGGAAGGACGGCCTTCTACGTGCCGCGGGGGCCCGAGGGAATCTGCCAAGTCGGTCGCGAACGCCCGGGCCGCCTCCAGGTGATCGGGCTGCAAGTTGGTCGGAGGGATCTTCACACCGAGGTAGCGCTCACGCATTTCTCCCTTGCCGAGGTAGCTCAGTAGCGACAAGAGCGAACGCACCTGCCCGCCGAGGAACTTGAAGTGGATGCCGTCGACCCACGAGCCGCCGTGCCCCGTTCCGAGCCTCTTCACCGTCCTCATGCTGCCCCGCCAATACCGCCGGCAGACGACGAAGGCCGTGAAACGCCTTCCGTGCAGGAGCGGGCCAGCTTCCGGTGACTTGAGGAACGAACGGATCGGCATGCAGGCCGTCAGCCACCACGTCGGCGAGCCGACACAGACGAGGTCGTACTCGCCATCACGGACCTCGTCCGGGACGCGGATCTCGCCCGACTCACGGCGAAGTTGCGGCGGCAGCATTCCTACGAGCCTGAGGAACGGCAGCGGGAACCTCGAGAACCGTGTGGCGTAGCGTCGGTCCGTGAACTCGATCGCGGCTTGTCGAACCTCGCAACCTCGCTCGCGCAGCACGTCGGCCATTGCCTCTGCTACCCGCTGCGTCTGATGTGTGTAGGTGTAGTAGAGAAACAGGACCCGCTGGCGTCTTATGGGGTCCATGATGTTGTCAACGGCCTCCGATCAAGTGGGCCGTGGCCCACCGGGTTGGGACGCAGAGCTTCATCGTCTCGCTCAAACGCCGCCTAGGCCCATTTGTTCCTACTGGAGACCGGCTTGCGCTTCGGCGGCGGCCACTCTCGGCGTGGGTGCCATGAGGGCGCCCACGACCCAGAGGATCGGGAAGATGATCCCGAACCAGAACAGGGCGGTATGGCCCTTGCGGAGCGTCGTCAGCCCGAGCGCGATGAGCGCCGTCAGATAGATCACCGCGAACAGGAACCAGAGGAACGTTGACATGCGACTCCCTTCGGATTGGACCGAGTGACGCGCGCGCCTCTCGGTGGGTCTGCGTCCATCGTTTCGCCCCGTCGCTTCGCTGGCATCGCCTCGATGGGATGAAATCGGTCAGCTCGTCATCACCCCGGTGGCATGAAAGCCCGCCCCTCGCCCGGCTGGGGTTAGAGCAAGCCGAGATCGCGGGCGCGCTCTACCGCGCCGCTGCGCGAGCTGACGTTGATCTTTCGGTAGACGGCCATCGCGTGCGATTTCACCGTATGCGGCGACAGGTAGAGGCGCTCGCCGATCTCGCGGAAGGTGAGGTGCGTGGCCAGGTACGGGATCAGGCGCAACTCCGCCGTCGTCAGGGTCGAGGCGCCCGGGGCCCGAGCGCCCATCGTCCTCAGGCTCTCGCGCAGCTCCTCCACCTGGGACGGGAGCGTGCCGAGCTCTGGTTGTCGCCGCAGGAGCCCGTCCGCCTCCCGCAGCATCGTCCTGGCCCCGCCCGGGTCGGCGATCGTGAGGTAGGAGCGCGCCAGCTCCAAGCGCGTCTGGATGGACAAGTGCGGAAGCGCGTACGTGAGCCGCGGCCGCAGGCGTTGCGCCCGGGCGAGGAGCCCGTGGGCGTGCGGCGTTTCCCCGCGGTGGAGCGCGACCCGGGCCGCCACGGCATATACGAACCCGCTGGTCGGGTACTCCGTGATCCGCGACCGGTGGATGACCAGAACCGCCCGGTCCACCAGCTCCTCCGCCTGGACCCACGCCCCTCCTCCGATCGCGATCGCGGCGCGCTCGCCGAGCGCCACCGCGACCGCCTCGGGCGCACCCAGCTCGAGGCCCTCCTCGGCGACGTCGGCGAGCAGGTCGTCCGCCCGGTCCACCTCGCCGGCCAGCAACTGCGCGATCGCGAGGAGCAGCAGGGCGGTCGGCCAGAACTGGCTTCGACGGGAGAGCGTCCGGATCGCGAGCTCCGCATCGGCGCGCATCGTTGCCACGTCTGTACGACAACGCAGAGCACTGAGGAGGGCCAGCCACGAGTCGATCGAGGGGCTGCCGTCGGGCAGGGTGCCGTCGTAGCTGCCGCGTTCGGCCGCATCGGCCCAACGCTCGGTCTCCGCCGGCCGGCCCTGGACCGCGGCCACGAGCGCGCCGAGCACAGCGACCGCCGCGTGCCGCTCGACTGCCTCGTGCGCCTCGAGCCACGCGAGCCAGCGCTCAGCGGTGGCGACGCGACCGCTCTGGTACGCCGGCTGAGCGCATAGCTCGACCAGCCCCGCCACTCGGTCGACGTCCCCGGCCGCCTGTGCGTAGCCGATCGCCATCTCCGGCTTCCCGTTCGCCTCACACCAGTCGGTCGCGCGAGCGAGGAGCCGGGGCACGAGATCTGGCTCGGCTCGCGCGAGCTCCGAACGGAGCAGCTCCTGAAAAAGGTGGTGGTAGCGGTAGGACTCACCGTTGCCGTCAAGGGCGACCAGGAACAGATTCGAGCGAGCCATGGACTCCAAAATCGCCGCGGAGCCGCCGTCCTCGAGGATCGCGTCGCAGAGCGGTCCGGACATCCACTCGAGAACCGCGGTTCGGGTGAGGAAGCGAAGATCGTCCGGAGACAGGTGCGCGAGCAACTCCGACTGCAGGTAGTCGGACACGAGACGGTCGCTCCCCGACAACGCAGCCGCCCCATTTGCATCCGACCCCTGCGCCCTGATCGACAGCGCCGCGAGGTAGAGACCCGCGGACCAGCCCTCTGTCTGTTCGGTGAGCTCGGCGATCCGTTCGTCTGGCAGATCCACACCGGCGGCGCTCAAGAGCTGGCGCGCCTCGGCCTCGTCAAGGCGAAGCTCGTCCGGCCCGATCTCGAGCGCGAGGCCCCGCGCCTGTAGCGCGGCCAGCGGTAGCGCGGGTCTTCCTCGCGCCGAGAGCGCCACCTGCGAGCCCTCCGCAACGTGTCTCGCGAGTGCTGCGACGGCGTCGAGGCAGGCCTGATTATCGATCAGGTGCAGGTCGTCCAGGACCAAGACGAGCTGCCGGTCAACGGTCCCCAGAGCGGCTCCCAGGCGCGGGACGACCGTCGCCTCCACCGACACGCCGGGCGATGCCAACGCTTCGAACACGCTCGGGTCGAGCGGGGAGACACGATCGAGCGCGACCGCCACGTACGTCAGGAGGACGACCGGGTCGTTGTCCCTTTCGTCGACGGAGATCCACGCGAACGGTCGTTGCGAACGCGAGGCCCATTGAGCGAGCAGCGTCGTCTTTCCCCAACCGGGCCCGGCGGACACGAAGACGATCGGAGCCGCGCCCGAGCCTTCCAACAGGCTGACGAGCTCTCCGCGCAGCACGGTCGCGCCCCGACCCTGCGGCGAGCGCAGCTTCGACTCGAGCAATTCGAAGGCCGGCCCAGGCGCCGGCTGGGGCGCAGGAATCGTCCTACGGCGCGCTGCGTCGGATTTCGCTGACCGGCCCGACTTTCGTGGGGCCCATGTTCGGAGTTGGGTTGACAAGTCCGCCCTTCGTCGTCATCGCAGGTCGCTCACGACCGTCCGCGCCGTGCCGACCCGGCCAGGACGTCGGCGCCTGACAACCGTAACCGACTCGGGTACGCGCTTCGTCCCCGGTTGGGCACGGGCGGTGGGGGCGCCTCGGTTCGGTGCAGCTCTGCGGCGACGCGCATCTGTCCAACTTCGGTGCCTTCGCGGCGCCCGATCGGCGCTTGGTCTTCAGCGTCAACGACTTCGACGAGACGCCGCCGGGGACGCGATCGCGATCGCGAGCTATCTCGGCGGGGGCGATCGCTTCGACCGGGCGCTGGCATCGCTCGCGGAGACCTACGCCGATCAGAACGAGCGCGACTACGACGCCCTACGGTCGGCCGTCGCTTCCGGTCGCATCGTGGCCGAGGTCGGCCTCTGATGCCCTGACGGCGGCCGCCGTCTCGGGGACGTTGACGACCACGCTACGACCGAGCAGATCCTGAATGCCACGACGCCGGTCGTTCAGGAGGATGAGCACGAACCCGAGCAGTAGGGGCAGGGCTGCCAGGCCCAGGCCAACGAAGCGCACGGCGGCCCAACGCACCTTCAACGGCTCGTCGGTCCGGGCCCCGCGGACCCGAATGCGCATGACGCGATTCCCCGGCGTCTGGCCCGTGGTCGACCAGAAGAACACGAAGTAGCCGATGGTCCAGATCACGAACAGCACGCCGCCGATGACGAGGAGGACATCATCCACCTTGTCGGGCGTGTCGAGAACCGAGAGCGCAAGCCCGACGACGACGCCCACCGCCGCGCCGGCCAGGTCCACGATTGCCGCGTCGATGGCGAAGGCGATCGCCCGCGTCACGAGTCCGGCGTAGGCGGGCTCCGGCTCAGCGGACTGCCGGGGCCCGTGGGCCCGCTCGGCGGCCGCGGCCTGAGCGCGAGCGGCGACTGCTGCGTGCGGCGCCGCCTCCTCGCCCAGGCTCATCGCGCCTCGGTCTCGCTGCCGCCGTCCGGCGCTATCGGCTTACGTCGGAGCAGCCGCCGGGCGACACGCTCCAGTCCGGCGTCCGCCCGCTGGGAGCGAACTCGCACCTGCCCGGCCACCTGTTCCGCGAAGCCCACACCCTGACGTGCGATGGCGTCCGTGACCGGCGGGCTCTGGGCGATCTCGCCCACGAGCAGCCACAGCTCCTCGCTCTCGAGCAGGCGCTCGACCGTGGTGTCGAGCAGCCGGCTCTCGATCACCCGGGCCGCCAGCCGCTCGACCTGCGGTCCGTCGAGCAGGCGGTCGGCGAGGCGATCCGAGACGCCTTCGGCCAGCACGCGCTCGAGCAGCGGCTCCAGCGCATCCTCGGCGAGCACCTCGTCGGCGACCCGCTCGAGCACGGCATAGCGCACCAGGTCGCGCGCGACGGCGTCGACGAGCGGGCCGCGCAGCGCGTGCCCCACGGCTCGATCGGCGGCCGGGCTCTCGAGCAGGTGCTTCACTGCCTCGTCCGTGTATCGCCAGCCGAGGAAGGTGTCCAAGCCGATGAGCGCCGTGCGACCGGCCGCGTTGGCGGCGCCCCGCCCGACCCGGGCTCCCAGCCCCACGGCGGCGCGTGCTGGGCGCAGTCCGTAGTCGAGGAGCCCCATAGGCAGCAGCCTACGGGCGTCGGGGCCGGAACGGTAGCTGCTCATGAGCGCCCCGCTCGACCAGCAGCGCGGTCGACTCAGGCACCTCGAGCCAGGCGCCCGACAGGTCGGAGAGGGGCTCCGACACGATCACCCTGTCCTCGTCGCTCAGCCTTTTCAGCCGCGGATTGTCGGGATGAAGCGCGCGCACCGCGCTGACGTCCTCGGAGATGAACAGCGTGCGCGATCGGTGCTCGCTCGAATAGCGGATCGCCCAGAGCCGCTCGCCGTCGCTGAAGCCGAGCGTGCCCTGGAACGGGTGCTCGATGCCGTGCGCCTCGCCGGTGGCCTCGACGAAACCGATCGCGCGCTCCACGGAGCCGATCGGGTCGTCCTCGAGGCCGAAGGTGAGGGCCAGGTAGAAGAGCGTCTCGGAGTCCGCGGAGCCCGCGATGCCTTCGAACAGGTCTGGGTCGACGGCGAGGAGAAGGTCGCGGCGCATGTCGTGGAAGCCATCGAGCAGACCGTTGTGAACGAGGAGCCACCTCCCATGGCGGAAGGGATGGCAGTTGGTCTGCTGGACGGGAGAGCCGACCGCGGCCCGTATGTGCGCCAGGAACAGCGGCGACTCCGTGTGGCTGGCCAGCTCGCGCAGATTCGCGTCGTTCCAGGCCGGGCTTACGCTGCGATAGCGCGCGGGACTGCTGCGGTCGCGGGACGTGTACCAGCCGAGTCCGAAACCGTCCCCGTTCGTCGTCTCCGCCCCCATCCGTGAGTGGAGGCTCTCGTCGATCAGCCCGTGCTTCGTGCGGTACAGCAGCTCGTCGATCAGCAGCGGCTCGCCGAAGTACGCGTTCCAGCGGCACATCGCGGTCTCACTCTCGACCCTGGGTCCCCGGCGGGCAATGAGGCGGGCATGCGTGTGTGCGGCGTGCCTGCCATACCCTGGGGACCGGGAAGCCGAGACCGGGGTGGGGCGCGCCTCTCCGACAGGACACCTGCCCGCGCCATTGTGTTGGGCGGCTCCAGCCCGCTTCCATATCCAGAGTGAGCCCACCGGCCCAGCCCCGCGCGCATCGCCGCACGGCCCTTGCGCTGGTGTGCGTTGCGTCGCTGTTCGCCTTCCTCGCCATCTTCGCCGTCTGGGCGAACCGCCAGTTGCTCAACACGGACAACTGGACCGACACCAGTACCAAGCTGCTGGAGAACGACGCGATCCGCGCCGAGCTCTCTGACTATCTCGTCGACCAGCTCTACGCGAATGTGAACGTTCAGGCCCGGCTCCAGCAGGCGCTTCCTCCGCGCGCGAAGCCGCTCGCGGGCCCCGTCGCCGGGGGCCTCCGGCAGCTGGGCGATCAGGTGGTGGACGAGCTCCTCCAGAGGCCGAGGGTGCAGCGGCTGTGGGAGGAGGCCAACCGGCGAGCGCACAGGGTCTTCGTGAAGGTCGTCGAGGGCGGAGGTGACGTCGTCTCGACCTCCGGCGGCGACGTCACGCTCGACCTGAAGAGCCTGCTCGGGCAGACGGAGAGCCGAGTGGGGATCGGCGGACGCGTCGAAGGGAAGCTCCCCGCGGACGCCGCGCAGCTCAAGATCCTGGACTCCGACGAGCTCGAGCTCGCCCAGGACCTCGTGCACGTGCTCAAGGTGCTCGCGATCGTCCTGGTGGTACTGGCGCTCGGCCTCTTCGCGCTCGCCGTCTACCTCTCCAGGGGCTGGCGGCGCGAGGCGCTGCGTGCGGTGGGCATCGGGTTCGTGGCGGCCGGGGCCGGCGCGCTGCTGGCCCGGGGGCTGGCCGGCAACGCCATCGTCAACTCGCTGGCAACTACGGAGTCCGTGAAGCCAGCAGTCGAGGCAACCTGGACCATCTCCACCTCGCTGCTCCATCAGGCCGCGGTGGCGACGGTCGCCTACGGCGTCGTAATCGTCCTCGCCGCCTGGCTCGCCGGTCCCACCCGGGCCGCGGTCGCCACCCGCGGCGGGCTCGCCCCCTGGCTGCGAGAGCCCCGCTTCGCCTACGGAGGCCTCGCGGTCCTCGTCCTGCTCGTGATCGCCTGGGGACCGACCCCGGCGACGCAAAAGGTTCTGCCCATGTTGCTCATGATCGCGCTGCTGATCGTCGGCATGGAGGCTCTGCGACGCCAGACGGCGCGGGAGCATCCGGACGCCAGCCGCGAGGAGTCGATCGCCCACCTGCGCGCCTGGTTCGCGCGGGCCCGCCGCCGCCCCGCACCCGAGGCGGAAGACCGTCTCGAGCAGCTCGAGCGGCTAGGCAAGCTGCGTGAATCGGCGGTGATCGACGCCGCCGAGTTCGAACGCGAGAAGGCCCGGGTCCTCGGGGAGACCCCCGCGCCGGCCGCCTGAGCCGGCGCGAGGGCCGTCGGCCCTAGCGAGTGGGTGCCGGCCC
>Ga0126312_10000414_pt1 | contig 24985 bp, 29 predicted proteins | sample Plot104A_FD_92537 | JGI IMG/M metagenome (GOLD analysis project Ga0126312, IMG submission 92537) | Serpentine soil microbial communities from UC McLaughlin Reserve, CA, USA - Plot104A | ecosystem: Environmental > Terrestrial > Soil > Grasslands | place: USA: UC McLaughlin Reserve, Lake County...
CCGAGGAACATCTCGCCGTCGCCCACGCCGACCACGAGCGGGCACTGGAGGCGGGCGCCGACGAGGAGCTCCGGGTGGTCATGGTGGAGCGCAACGAACGCGAAGTGACCTTCGAGCTCGCGGTAGGCCGCCTTGACCGCCTCGGTCAGATCTCCGTCGTAGTGGCGCTCGATCAGGTGGGCGACGACCTCGGCGTCGGTCTCGGAGCTGAAACTGTGCCCGTCGGCCTCGAGGCTCTCCTTCAGCTCCCGGTAGTTCTCGACGATGCCGTTCAGGACGAGCGCGAGCAGCCCGTCCTCGCAGCCGGTCAAGGGGTGGGCGTTCTCCTCGGAGACCCGGCCATGGGTCGCCCAGCGCGTGTGGCCGAGGCCCGTGGTCGCGATCGACCCGTTGAGGGCGGCCGCGGCCTTAAGGTGCGCGAGGTTGCCGACGGCTCGGACATAGTCGAGCGCGTCATCCTCGCAAAGCACGATCCCGGCCGAATCGTATCCCCGGTACTCGAGGCGTTCGAGGCCGTCGAGAAGCAGCGATTTACAGGCTCTGGGCCCAACGTATCCGATGATTCCGCACACCCAGGAACTCCTTCGCCGATAGTCACGTGGTCGAAAACTTGCCCCTCCGAAACGCACAAAAGCCCGGCCGCTGCGCCCTCCCGCGTTGGAGGTCGATCAACCGAGCTCTCGACGAACGAGAGCAGAGATCGTACCACAGAGGCGGGCCGCTTCAGCCTCGTCCTGGGCCTCCGCGAGCACCCTTATCAGCGGTTCCGTGCCGGACGGACGGACGAGAACCCGGGCCGTCCCGTCGAGCTCCGCGTTTACTCGGGCGATCTCCTCGCGGAGATCGCCCGACAGGTGCTGGTTCCGTGCCGGCACGTTCTCTTTCACCTGCGCGAACTTCGGCATGACGGCCGCGGCATCAGCAAGCGCGCGGCCCTCGAGCGCGCGGCAGAGGAGCAACGCGGCCGCGAGACCGTCGCCGGTCACGTGGCCGTCGAGGCAGATGATGTGTCCGGACTGCTCGCCGCCGAGGATCGCTTCCTCTCGGCGCAGCGCCTCGAGCACGTAGCGGTCGCCAACATCGGTCGTGACGACACGGATCCCGTGCTCCTCCATCAGCCGGTGGAAGCCGAGGTTCGTCATCACCGTGACGACGATCACGTCGACCTCGAGATGGAGTGCAAGCAGGGCCAGGATCTGGTCGCCATCGACCGTGTTGCCCTCGGCGTCGACCGCGAGCATCCGGTCGCCGTCGCCGTCGAACGCCACCCCTAGGTCATACCCTCCTGCGTGGCTCTGCAGCAGCGAGAGATCGGTCGCGCCGCAGCCGACGTTGATATTGAGGCCGTCCGGCTCCGCAGCCAGCGGCAAGACGTCTGCGCCGAGCCGCTCGAAAGCCTTCGGAGCGATGGCCGAGTACGCCCCGTTCCCGCAGTCGACGGCGACGCGCAGACCGCTGAGGTCCGAGCCGAACCGCTCGAGGACGTGCTCCAGGTAGCCGTCGGCGGAGCTTTCGACTCGCTCGATCGCCCCCCGATCCGATCGGGGCGGCTCATCGAGGAGCGCCTCCATCTCTTCCTCCGAAGCGTCGGTGAGCTTCTGCCCGTCCTGGTCGAAGAACTTGACGCCGTTGTACTCGGGTGGGTTGTGGGAGGCGGAGATCACCGCAGCCAGGTCGAGCGTCAGTAGCGCGACCGCCGGGGTCGGCAGCACGCCGCCGAGGACGGCGTTACCGCCCGCCGAAGCGACTCCCTCGGCGAAGGCGGCCTCCAGCATCGGACCGGAGCTACGCGTGTCGCGGCCGACGAAGACCCGCCCGCCGCCCGACCAGAGGGCGGCCGCGCGGCCAAGCCGCTCGACGAGCTCCGCCGTCAGGTCTTCCCCGACGACGCCGCGAACGCCGTCTGTGCCGAAGTACAGCCGCGCCACGCGCGGACTCTATTGGGGGAACGCCCGGTGGTTGCGGATCGAGGCGAAGTCCTCCTCCTCGAGGGCATCCTTCGCGTACTCCGGTTTCAGCTCGACGGCGCGGAGCAGGTGCTCGATTGCGGGCTCCACCTCACCAGTGAGCGCCTCGAGGCAGGCCAGGTCGTAGAGGAGGCTGGGGTTCTCAGGATGCTCCCGAAGTCCCTTCTCGATCGTTGCTCGTGCCGTCGCGTAATCCCCGCTGCGCCAGGCCGGAATCGCCTCGGCGACCCACTCCCACGGCGAGACCTCATAGGGTCGCCCGGGAGAACCGCCGACCGCCAGCGCTGTCGTGTTCGCTTCGGTCGCCACTGCTGCCCGACGGGCAGCCGGGTCACGCACGAAGACAACCGTCCCGGTGGGCGCCTCGAGCTCGTCACCGACGACCGTGAAGCGGGCGGCGCCGCCGATCACGACGTAGAGCTCTTCGTGCTTGCCGGCACCGGCGCCGAGCTCGTCGTGCTCCTCGATCAGCTCGTCGCCCGGGGACGCCGCCCAGTAGGCGTTCACGCCGAACGCGGTCACGCCCAGCGGTCGGCGCAGCGGCTTCCACTTGAGCTCGCCGAACGTCGGCAGCGCCTCGACTTCGTCGAGACGGATCACTGAGTACGCGTCTTTGGCAGCCATTCCGCCCGCCATCCTGAGGCGCCCGCAAGCGGCGCCTCAGCGCTTGCTGAACTGGGGCGCTTTGCGAGCCTTGTGCAGGCCGGCCTTCTTGCGCTCGACCTTCCGGGCGTCTCTAGTCAGGAAGCCCTCACGCTTGAGCACGGTGCGAAGCTCCGGATCGGCCTCGACGAGCGCCCGGGCGATCCCGTGGCGGATCGCGCCGGCCTGACCGGTCGGGCCGCCGCCCTCGACCCGCACGCGCAGGTCGTATGTGGTCTCGGCACCGGCGACCTTCAGCGGTGCGAGCACCTGCGTCCGGTGCGTCGAGCGCGGGAAGTAGTCCTCCAGCGTGCGGCCGTTGATCCACGTCGCCCCGTCGCCGGGACGCAGGATCACCCGCGCGATCGACGTCTTCCGCTTGCCGGTGCCTTGGTACTGCGCTGCAGTGGCCATTACTTCTCCTCCAGCTTGAGCGGGGTCGGCGCCTGCGCGTCGTGCGGATGCTCGGGCCCAGCGTAGACCTTGAGCTTCGTCAGCTGGGCGCGGCCGAGCCGGTTACGCGGGAGCATGCCTTTGACCGCCTTCCGGATCACCTCGGTCGGGCGCCGCTCGAGCTCCTCGCGGAGCGTGCGGCTGCGGATGCCACCCGGGTAGCCGGAGTGGCGGTAGTAGACCTTGTCGTCGAGCTTCTTGCCGGTGACGGCGATCTTCTCCGCGTTGACTACGACCACGAAGTCCCCGGTGTCGACGTGGGGCGTGTACTGAGGCTTGTCCTTCCCGCGCAAGGCATCTGCGATGCGCGTGGCAAGACGCCCGAGGGTCTTGCCCTCGGCGTCGACGAGGTACCAGCGGCGCTCGATCTCGCCCGGCTTTGCGTTCCAGGTCTTCATCTCAGACGGAAAAGCGGCGGACACCCGGCCCGCCGGCGGCCAAGGATAGCAACGAAGGGCTCAGGGCTTGTCTTGCCGCCCGCCGACCCAGACGGCAAGGGCGATCGCGACGATCAGGAGCGCCAGGGATACCTCGACGACCGCACCCGCGGTGCCGCCGTGGGCTATCACTCCTAGTTGGCCGAGAGCAGCCACAGCCCCGTACACGTGTACAGCACCATCAGGGCGAGCATCGCGTACTGAGTCCGCACCGCCGTCCGGGCCGAGCCCCAGATCGCTACTGCCCGGTCGTGGGCGAGCATGAGCCCGATGACATGGCCGACGACGAGCACGCCCACCTGCACGTACCAGATCGCATTCGCCGAATTGAAGAGCGAGGGCGTGAAGCCGGACGTCCCGAACACATCCCACCCTTTGCCGAAGGGGTCCGAGGCGAGGGGGATTGCGTACTGCCCCTGATTGACGAGCAGGGTGAAGTAGTGCGCGACCGCATAGGCAAGCGCGATCGGGATCAGACTGGCGACGAAGACGCTCGCAAGGTTCTCGGTGCTGCCCGAGACCGCCTGAGCAGCCCGCACCGCCGCGAGGAACACGAGCGCGACGATGGTGACTGCCGCCACCAGCCCCAGAAGGTTGAAGCCGGTTGCGACGACGTCGGCGGTGCGCGGCGAGTCGACGATGTATCTCGCTTCGAGGTCGTACAGGCGGTCCTGCCACCACGTGGCCCGGCTGAGGCCGTCGAAGGCAACCGAGCCGAGCATGACGGCGACGAACGCCACCGTCCCCGGAACGTCCTGCCGGGCGGTCAAGCCGGCGAGCGGCGCGCGGACGACCACGCGCCGGCGCCCGTCCTGTTCCTGGACCGCGAACGGCGAAATCAGGGAGAGCAGGCCGAAGTAGACGTGGAAGGCCTCGCCGTTCTCGATCCAGGTGCGGCGGCCGAACAGCAGCATCCCCGCCCACGTGATCCAGCTGTAGACGACGATTGCGAGAGCGAGCGTGCGCGGCTCGGCGGCGCGCGGGTACGCCAGCTCGAGCGTGGCGTACGCGAGCAGCAGTGCTGCCGCAGGCCAGCGTCCCAGCCGGCGCGGGTACTCCGCCGCCGGCTCCCACGTGCGCCCTGCCTTGCTCCACGCCCACGCGACGGCGTCCCCGACCGCGCGCCAAGGGCTCAGGACCGACCAGACGTTCCCGAAGACGACGACGAGCGGAACGAGCCCCAGCCAGAACACGACGAACACGAACGTGGGCGCGAGGTTGTCGCCTGCATCAGGCTCGCCGACGAGGGCCGCAGCCCAGACGACGACGAGGAGCCCGACCGAGAGCGCGCCGAGGATGACGCGCCAGCCGGGCCAGAGGAAGAGGCGCTGCCAGCGCTCTCCGAGCGGGCGGCCGCCGTCCAGTCCTTCGAGTATCGGCTTGCGCCAGAGCACGCCGAGCGCGACAAAGCTCAAGATCAAGACCAGGGACGCCGCGTAATAGAAGAGCCACAGCGGGATCACCGGGTCGCGCACGCCCCCGATTCCGTGAGCAAGCGGCAGGGAGAAGCTCATGGCTGGGTCGTGATTGTGGCCAGCTGAAGGCGGCGGTCTTCGAGCTCGACTTCGACTGTGCCGACGATCGTCGCGCGGAATTCGAGCCGCGCGGGCATGCCCGGGGCGACATCGCGCATCACGTTGTAGCCGTGGAGGTGGACGTGGTCGGCGACGTCCGACATTACGGTCAGGACGACGCGGCGGTCCCTGCCGACCGTGACCCGGCGGACACCGCCAACCGGCTTGCCGTCACGCACGACGATGCGCACCTGGGCCGGCGGCGGCGGGGACGGCGGCCGTGGAGGCGGCGGCACGCTCGGCTCCGTGATCGTCGGGCTCGTCGTGGTCGTGGCCGTCGTCGTTGTTCCGGTCGCGGTGGTGCCTTCGTCGTCGTCCGGACGAAGGGCCAGAAAAAGCCCTCCGGCGACAACGGCGGCCGCCGCAACGATCAAGAGTCTCCGCACGTCAGCTTATGGATAGCAGCAGCCCGGCCCGGAACAGCGCAGCGCCACCGTGCGACGGGTGCCGCACATAGTGCCCATCCAGGATCGAATGGGCGAGACGGCCGACGGCGATCGTCCGGCGTCCGGCTGCGAGACGGCCGAGAAAGGGGATCGCCGCACGGACTTCGGCCCTCGTCGGTCGGCGATTCGAGCTCGCCTCGCCCGGACGGTGGGGATGGGTCGGCACGACATTCCAGAGCAGCACGTCCGCCTCCAGCTGGAGCTCGGCGAGCGTCCTGTGGACGATCGTCGCCGTCGCCTCGGCCGGACCGGTACCGGAGAGCTGGCGCTCGGACGTGAACGGCAGACCGCTGACCCGGGCGCCGCGGTAGCCGGCCGCCTCGCCGACGAGCAGGTAGCGGGCATCCGCTCGCCGGGACAGGTAGGCGATCAGGCGCTCGCACCGTAGCTCGGAGCCGGCGTACTGGTTGAACGTCTCGCCGATCTGCGCTTCGGCCAGAGACCCGACGAAGCTCCTTACTCGCACAGAAAGCATCTTCCACGAAGATGCCGTGTGTGCTCGAAGTCTGGACCACGACCGACGGCGGCCAGCAGCCGCTGGAGGTTGCGCACGCGGTCGCCGACTTCATCGGTGCGGCCGAACACTCGCTCGACTTCGCGCACTACGACTTCCATCTGAGCCCCGAGCCCGCGGCGGTCGTTGCGACAGCGATCCGCAACGCTGTTGCACGCGGGGTCGCCGTCCGCTTCCTCTACAACCTCGAGCATCGCAACCCGATCCCGGTTCCGCCCCCGCCCGAACCGGACGGGATCCTGATCGAGTCCCTGGGCGTTCCGGTGCGCCCGATCGCCGGGGTCCCGGACCTGATGCACCACAAGTTCGTCGTACGCGATGGAGCCTCCGTCTGGACCGGCTCGATGAACTGGACCGACGACTCGTTTTCGCAGCAGGAAAACGTGGTCGCAGTGGCGCACTCGAGTGAGCTCGGGTTCCGCTTCACAGAGGACTTCGAACAGCTCTGGCAGACCGGCGCCGTCGATCAGAGCGGGTTCGTCGACACGACACCTGTCCCTGTCGGCCAACATCAAGTCCGCACCTGGTTCACGCCGGGCCACGGCGAGGGTCTATCGGCCCGGATCGGAAAGGCGATCGCGAAAACGAAGCGTCGCGTCCGGATCGCCTCGCCCGTGATCACGGCGGCGCCAATCCTCGCCGCCCTTTCTCAGGTGATCTCGGAGAGTCGCGTCGACGTCGCCGGCTGCGTCGACCGGCCGCAGATCGGCGGCGTCATCTACCAGTGGGGCGAGAACGGCAACATCGCTTGGAAGCTGCCGCTGCTCGAGCGTGTGCTTGCGGCGCCGTTCTCGGCCAAGCCGTCGACTCCCTGGGAGCCGACCGGGAGCCTCCACGACTTCATGCACGCGAAGCTGACCGTCGCGGACGACACCGTGTTCCTGGGCAGCTTCAACCTCTCACGATCCGGCGAGCTCAACGCCGAGAACGTGCTCGAGGTCACCGACCCCGAGCTGGCGGAGCGCCTGGCCGGTTTCGTGGACGAGGTGCGGGCCCTTTACCCGCGGTTTACTCCCACTCAATCGTCGATGGCGGCTTCGAGCTGACGTCCAACGCGACCCGGTTTACCCCCGGGATCTCGTTGATGATCCGGCTCGAGATCGTCTCGAGGAGGTCATAGGGCAGCCGCGCCCAGTCGGCGGTCATGGCGTCCTCGGACGTGACCGCGCGGATCACGATCGGATACGCGTACGTACGCTCGTCGCCCTGGACGCCGACCGAGCGGATCGCCGGCAGGACGGCGAACGCCTGCCAGAGCTCGCGGTAGAGGCCTGCGCGCCGGACCTCTTCCTGGAGGATCGAGTCCGCCTCGCGCAGGATCTCTAGCCGCTCGTGCGTGACCTCGCCGATGATCCGGATCGCGAGCCCGGGGCCCGGGAACGGGTGGCGCCAGACCATCCGCTCCGGCAGCCCCAGCTCCTCACCCACCCGGCGGACCTCGTCCTTGAACAGCAGCCGCAACGGCTCGACCAGCTCGAAGTCGACCTCCTCCGGCAGCCCACCGACGTTGTGGTGGGACTTGATCTTCGCCGCGACGCCGTCGGTGCCGCCCGACTCGATCACGTCCGAGTAGAGCGTGCCCTGGACGAGGTAGGGGATCCGCCCGAGACGCTGCGACTCCACTTCGAAGACGCGGATGAACTCCTCGCCGACGCGCTTCCGCTTCTCCTCCGGATCCTCGATGCCCTCGAGGCGGGTGAGGAAGCGGGGCGCGGCGTCGACGTGGACGAGCGGGACCTGGAAGTGCCCTTGAAAGGTCTCGACCACCTGACCCGCCTCGTCCTTGCGGAGCAGGCCGTGGTCGACGAAGACGCAGGTGAGCTGGCCGCCGACAGCCTTGTGCACGAGCAGTGCCGCGACCGCGGAGTCGACACCCCCCGAGAGCGCACACAGCACCCTCGCGCTTCCGACCTGCGCACGAATCCGCTCGACCTGTTCCTCGATCACCGCGGCCGCCGTCCACGTGGGCGGCGCATCCGCGACCCCGTAGAGGAAGTTCTTCAGCACCTCGTTCCCGTGCGGCGTGTGCACGACCTCGGGATGGAACTGGACGCCGTAGAGCCCGCGCTCGGGCGCCTCGAAGGCGGCGATCGGCGTCGACGGCGACGATCCTGTCACGCGGGCGCCCGCGGGCGGAGCGGTCACCGAGTCTCGGTGGCTCATCCAGACCGCCTGATCCTCCGGGACATGCTCGAAGAGCGCGCCGCCCATGGCGCGGAGCTCGGTGCGGCCGAACTCGGAGGCACCGGTGCGTTCGACGCGGCCGCCGAGGTCGCGCGCCATCAGCTGCATGCCGTAGCAAATGCCGAGCGTGGGAACGCCGAGCTCCCAGAGGCCGGGATCGACCTCAGGAGCGTCCTCGGCATAGACCGACGCGGGGCCGCCGCTGAGCACGATCGCGCGCGGGTTGCGCGCCCTGATCGCCTGCGCCGGCGTCTCGTGCGAGACCAGCTCCGAGTAGACCCTGCACTCGCGCACCCGCCGCGCGATCAGCTGCGAGTACTGCCCGCCGAGGTCGACGACGAGGACGGGGCGATCCTCGGGCGCCGGCTCGCTGCGCTCGAGTGCGAGCACCTCCGCCACGAGCTATCCCATGCCGACCTTTTGGGCCTGCTGGAGTCCCTTGCCCTCGGTCTTGACTGCCGGCGCGAGCATGATCTCCGCCTTCTGGAAGTCGTGGATCGACTCGTAGCCGCAGGTCGCCATCGCCGTCCGGAGCGCGCCCATCAGGTTCAGCGTCCCGTCGTTCTCGCGGGCCGGCCCGATCACGATCTCCTCGAGCGTTGCCACCTGCTCGGTCTGCACGCGCGCCCCGCGGGGGAGGGTGGGATGGAACGTCGCCATCCCCCAGTGGAACCCCAGGCCCGGAGCCTCCTTCGCCCGGGCGAGCGGCGACCCGATCATGACGGCGTCGGCGCCGCAGGCGACCGCCTTCGCGATGTCGCCGCCGGTCCGCATGCCCCCGTCGGCGATCACGTTCACGTACTGGCCCGTCTCGAGCAGATGCTGGACGCGGGCGGCGCTCGCGTCCGAGATCGCGGTCGCCTGGGGCACGCCCACGCCGAGTACGCCGCGAGTCGTGCAGGCGGCTCCCGGCCCCACGCCGACGAGCACTGCCGCGGCGCCCGTTCGCATCAGGTGCAGTGCGGTCTGGTACGAGGCGCAGCCGCCGACGATGACGGGGATCGGCAGCGCAGCGATGAACTCCTTCAGGTTGAGGACTTCGCCGTTCGAGGACACGTGCTCGGCCGAGACCACCGTCCCCTGGATGACGAGGATGTCGAGGCGGGCGGCGAGGGCGATCTCGTAGTGGTCGCGCACCCGCTGCGGCGTCAGCGACCCGACCGCCAGCACTCTCCTCGCCTTGATCTCCTCAATCCGTTGCGCGATCAGCCTCGGCTCGACCGGCTGCGCATAGATCTCCTGCATCCCGGCGGTCGCTTTCTCCTTCGGGAACTTGGCGATCTTCTCGAGCTGCGGCTTGGGGTTCTCGTAGCGGGTGAAGATGCCCTCGAGGTTGAGGACGCCCAGCCCGCCGAGCTCGCCCAGCTTGATCGCCGTCTCCGGCGAGATCACGCCGTCCATCGCTGAGCCGAGCAGCGGCAGCTCGAGCAGGTGGGGGCCGAGCTTCCAGCCGATGTCGACGTCCTGAGGATCGCGCGTCCGGCGGCTCGGAACGATCGCGATATCGTCGAAGCCGTACGCCTGCCGCGCCTTCTTGCCCCTGCCGATGTCAACTTCCATGGCGGCTCACTCCCCTAGATGCACGAAGGCCCAGGCTCCTCGCGGTTGCCTGGGCCGAAAGACCTCTCTGTCTCACGCGCTCTCAATCGAGAGATGATCGTAGCTCAGAGCTCGGATGCAACCTTGTCGAAGCTCTCGATCCGCACGCCTTCCTCCAGCCGGGCGATCTCGCGCGGCTCGAAGCGGCCCGCACCGACCTCCTGCACCGCGGCGGCGCCGGCCGCGACGGCCCGCTGCAGCGCCTCTTCAGCCGACCGCCCCTCGTAGCGGGCGGCGACGAAGCCCGCGAGCAGGACGTCGCCGGATCCGACCGGCGAGACGGGCTCGAGCCGCGGGACGGCGGCGTGGTACCGAGCCGGCTCGCGCTCCTCGCGCAGGAGCGCGTAGCAGCCGGACGTCAGGGTGATCAGAACGTTCTTCGCGCCGAGGTCGGCGATGTGGTCGAGCGCCTGGACGAAGTCCTGGCTGTCGTGGAACTCCTGTCCGACAAGGCCTTCGGCTTCGCGTTCGTTCGGCGAGACGAGGAACGGCTCTGCTTCGACGCCGAGCCGGAGGGGCTCGCCCTCCGCATCCAGCGTCGTCTGCAGGCCGCGGCGGTTCAGCTCGCGGATCGCCTCGGCGTAGAAGGCCTCGTCCACGGCTCGCGGCAGCGAGCCGGCGAAGACGACGCCGACGGCGCCCCGCGAGAGGTAGCGAAGTTTCTCGAGCAGCAAATCGAGCTCCTGTGGCTCGACGTTCGGCCCCCACTCGTTGATCTCCGTGTACGAGCCGCCGGTGGGGTCGACGACGGCGGTCGAGGTGCGCGACTCGTCGGCGATCCGCACGAAGTCGTTGAGGATCCCTTCGCGGGTCAGCTCGGAGACGATCCCCGCGCCGGTCCGACCTCCGGCCAGGCCGGTGGCGACGACCGGGACATCGAGCCGCTTCAGCGCCCGCGCGATGTTGATCCCCTTGCCGCCGGCGAGGGTCAGCCAGCCGCTGGCGCGGTGGCGCTGGCCGGGCTGAAAGTTCGGGACGGTCAGCGTCCGGTCGAGCGCCGCGTTCATCGTCACCGTGATGATCAGGAGAACCACCCACCTATATGAGAAAGAGTCCGGCCCGCATACCACTTGACGCGCTCGACAGCGCTCGGGGCGTCACGATCCTCCGCGGCGACGAGCGGCGCACGCCCGAGCAGCCGGTTGCGCTCGTAGACGCGCAGCTCGCCGAGAACATCGCCGCGGCGGACGGGTAGCTCCACCTGGCTGGGAAGCACGATCCGCTGGACGAGCGGGCGCCCGATCCGCACGGCGCGCCTGAGCGGGCGCGCGGCGACGACCGGCACCGCCTCTTCCCCGAAGGTCACGTCAACCCGGCCGTAGACCCGTCCGGCCGGCGCCAACGGGACGACGGCGTAGCGCGACATCCCCCACCCGAGCAGCTCCTCGAGGTTGGCATTGCGGACGGAACGCGAGGGGCTGCCGAGGACCGTGGCGTAGATCGTGACCCCGTTCCCCCGTGCAGCCGCCACCTGACTCCACCCGGCGACCGACGTGTGGCCGGTCTTCACCCCGAACACGCCCGGGAACTCGCCGAGGAGGTCGTTCCAGGTGTTGAGCCTGCGCCCGTCGCTGATCGTGGCGCTCTCCTGCCGTACGAGCGCGCGGATCAGCGGTTCGCGCATCGCAACGAGGCCGAGCTTGGTGACGTCCAACGCGCTCGAGTACTGGCCGGCCACGTCGAGGCCGTCGGGCCGAACGAACCGCGAGTCCTCGAGGCCCAAGCTCTGCGCCCGGGAGTTCATCAGCTCGGCGAACGGCTCACCGGTGCGAGCCTCGATGTACTCGCCGAGCGCAACCGCGGAGTCGTTCGCGCTCTGAATCAGGGACGCGGCCAGGAGCTCGCGAACCCGAAGACGCTCGCCGGCGCGGAGCCCGATCGTCGAGCCGGTGACCCCGGCCGCCTCGCTGTCGACGACCACGATGTCACTCGGTCTTGCGTTCGCAACCGTCAAGAGCGCCGTCATGAGCTTCGTGATGCTCGCGACCGGCAGGCGGTCGTGGGCGTTGCGCGCGAGCAAGACCTCCTGCGTCGCGCCGTTCATGACCACATACGCTCGCGCCTCCACGTCCGGAGTCGCGGCTGCTGCCGGTGCGGACAGGGCGAGAAACGCGAGGAAGACGGTGAGGGGGCGGATCACCGGAGCGACAGAGTACCGGGCTATTCGACGCGCAACCTCTGGCCGACTCGGAGCGCGCGAGGATCGATCCCGGGGTTGAGCACGAGGAGCTGATCGACCGTCGTTCCGAAGCGGTCAGCGATCGTGCCGAGCGTGTCGCCGCTCCGCACCGAATACGGCGCCGCGCTGGTGCTACGAGCCCGGGGCCGTTCGGACGACACCCGCGGAATCGGAGCCCGCGCCGGCTGCCGGAGAGCGGGTTCGGCAGTGTCGGCGTGCAGCACCGGCCGGACGAGCAGAATCGTCACGGTCGCGAGCAGCAAGAAGCCGGCGGGCAATCCGTAGCGGATGAACCAGTAAGGGATCGTCACCATCCGGATTCCCTCCACACCGCTGCTTTCACCCGAGCCGCTTCGGCTCCTGCCGCCGCCCGCCAGTCGGCCTGGTTTCCCTGGCGGTAGGCGTACATGACCGAGCGCGAGACAGCGACGAGCGCGCTCGCCGGTCCGCTCGTAAACGCCCGGGCGACGTCGGCCGGCGTCGCACCCTGCGCTCCGACGCCGGGGAGCAGGAGAACCGACTGAGGCAGCAGCCGCCGTGCTTCGCTGACCGCGCGTGGATGCGTGGCGCCGACCACGGCCCCCACGCTCGAGAGCCCGCGGTCGCCGACGAGGTCCGCGCCCCACTCGGCGACGAGCGACGCGACGTGCTGCCAGACCGGCCGTCCGTCTGAGAGCGCGAGATCCTGGACCTCGGCGCCGCCGGCGTTCGAGGTCTTGACGACGCAGAAGATGCCGCGTCCATGCCGACGGCAGGCAGCGAGGTAGGGATCGACGGAGTCGCGCCCGAGGTACGGGTTGACGGTCAGTGCGTCGGCGGCGGGATCCTCGCCCTCAGCTCGGGGCTCGAGGTACGCGGCCGCGTAGGCACGCGCAGTCGAACCGATGTCCCCACGCTTGCCGTCGAGGATCACGAGCAGGCCGGCGGTGCGGGCGTAGGCGCACACCTCCTCACATGCGGCGATGCCTTCCACGCCGAGCGCCTCGAAGAACGCGAGCTGCGGCTTGACGGCTACCGCGTGCGGCGCGACGGCGTCGATGACGCTGCAGCAGAAGCGGGTGACGTCCCTACGGACCTCGACCGGAAACAGGTCCGGACGAGGATCGAGCCCGACGACCAATTGACTTCGCTTCAGCTCGACGGCCTCGGCGAGGCGATCCCCGAAAAGTGGCACGGTTAGAGCATGAAACGGGGGCCGGTCGCCCAGCCCCCGCAAACTTGCCGGGTCGGTCGGCTAACTCTGCTTGACGGCCTTCTTGAGCTGGCTGCCGGCCGAGAACTTCGGCACGCGCGAAGCGGGAATGTGCACCCGCTCGGTCGGGTTCCGGGGATTCACTCCCATGCGCGCAGCGCGGTGCTGCGACGAGAACTTGCCGAAGCCGGTGAAGGCCACCTCTTCACCACGCTGAAGCGACTCGGTGATCGAGTCCAAGAAAGCGTCTACCGCTGTCGCCGCATCTTTCCTGCTCAGTCCGCTTTTCGACGCAACGCGCTCCACGAACTCCTGCTTGGTCACGAAGACTCTCCTCTCGACGTCATGCCAGGCCTCAAGGGACCCTAACAGCGATCCCGTTTCGGCTCAACCATGCGGTTTGCGGCACTTTTCGCGCTACTTGCCAGTTCTCCTGCCCGAAACAGGGCTCTGAGACGGACGCCGTGGCGTGCGAGCTCGTCCACTCCACCCTCCTCCCGGTCGACGACGCAGATTGCGGTCCGGCACTCCAGACCGGCCTCACGGAGCGCCTCGATCGCTGCCACGGCCGCGCCGCCGGAGGTGACGACGTCCTCCACCAGGCACACCCGCTCACCCGGTTCGAACGCCCCTTCGAGACGATTGTCCGTGCCGTATCCCTTCCCGGCCTTGCGGACGATCAGAAACGGCAGTCGCGAGGCGAGCGAGGCGCCGGCGGCGAGCGCGACGGCCCCGAGCTCCGGCCCGGCCAGCCTGTCGGTCTCGGGCTCGTGCTCGAAAACGAGGTCGGCAAGCCGGGCGGCGATCGCCTCTAGCAGCTCCGGCCGAGTCTCGAAGCGGTACTTGTCGAGGTAGTAGCTGGAACGGCGGCCCGAGCGGAGCACGAAGTCCCCCTCAAGGTAGGCGTGCTCGCGAATCGCGTCGCGAAGCTCGTCAGTGTTCACGCCGTAGTCTCGAGGATTGCGTAGGCGTCATCGAGGAGGTCGCGCGCCTCGACCCCTCTGGTCAGTCGGATGGCCGCGCTGTCCTCGAACTCCACCTCGACGAGCTCGCCGGGGCGGCGGCTGCGCAGCAGGAGGACCGCCGCTGCGATCCCTAGGACGAGAAGAACGAGCCTACGCACTTGCAACCGCTTTTCCGGGCCGCCGGGAAAGATTGTCCAGGAGCGTCCTCAGGTCGTGCTGCACGAGCCCGGCGAGTGACTCGGGAGCCGTGATCGCGACCACGGCGCGCACGTCCCGGCGCACGACGTAAACATCGCCGTCCGGCGTCACCGCCACGAGCTGCTTCACCGCCGCCCCCTTCCGCAGCGTCTCCGCATAGGCGAGCATTGCCTCGGCCCGAGCGGCGATTTCCGCCGCCTCGTCCTCGGGCAGGTTGGAGCCGAGTGCCTCGCCACGCTCGAAGATGACCGCGGCGCGAACGTCGTCCGACACCTGCAGGAGCTGCGCCAACGCCGCGTCCGCGTCCATCGACGGGAACATACTGCGGCCATGCGCCAGCCGCTCGCCAAGTTCTTCGCTGACCGGGGTACCCACCTCGCCGCGATGATCGCCTACTTCGCGCTGCTGTCGCTGGTGCCGCTCGTCTTCCTCGCCCTGGCGATGCTCGGCCTCTTCGGCCGGGCGGACGAGTCCACGTACCTCGTCACCGAGTTGAACAAGGTTCTTCCGTCGGCCTCGATCTCGCAGATCGTCCGAGTCGTCAACCAGATCCAGGAAAACGCCGCAACGCTCGGGCTGATCGGCGGCGTCTTCCTGCTCTGGACCTCGCTGTCACTCTTCAGCGTGCTCGAGTCGGCGTTGAACATCGTCTACGGACGGCCGAATCGCCCGTTCTTCCATGGCAAGGGCATCGCGATGCTCGTACTTCTCGGCTTGCTGGTGACCCTCTTCGTCGGTCTGACGATCGGGACGATCGGCTTCAGACTCCTCCATGACGCGGCGCCGGGAGTCATCACTAACCGGTGGGTCGCCTACGTCCTCTCGCTGCTCGTCTCGACGGCCGCGGTCTTCCTCTTCCTGCTCGCGATCTACTACTTGCTGCCGAACGAGAAGCTCACGGTCCGGGAGGTTCTACCCGGCGCCGTGCTCGCGAGCATCCTGCTCCAAGGCAGCTTCCAGGTCCTCCCCCTCTACGTCGCGCTCTCCACGCGCGAAGACGTGTTGACGCTCCGCGCCCTGGGCGCGCCGGTGATCCTTCTGATCTGGCTCTACCTGATGGCGAACGCGATCGTCCTCGGCGCCGAGCTCAACTGGTGGCGGGCCCGCGGCCGCTACGAGGATCGCGAGGGCGTTCCAGGGCTCGCCTGAGCGCCTTTGCCGCGCGCGCCCGGTGAGAGTTCTCGGCCTTCCACAGATCCCCCAGCTCGGCGACGGTTTGCTCCTCGCCTCCGGGGACGAAGATCGGGTCGAAGCCGAATCCCTCCGTGCCCCGTGGCGCAGCGGCGATGCGGCCCTCCAGGATCCCGATGCCGCGGAGCTCCTCTCCGGCCGGCGACAGCGCGACCAGCTCGCAGACGTAGCGGGCCCGCCGCCCCTCGCCCTCGACGCCCTCGAGCTCGGCGAGCAAGCGCTCGACGTGTTCGCCGGCAGCGAATCGCGCCGACTGGACGCCCGGCCGACCCGCGAGGCCTTCGACTTCTAGCCCTGAGTCTTCGCCCAGGATCCACGCCGCGGGCTTCACGGCGTGCCCGAACTCGGCCTTGGCCCGGGCGTTCTCGTAGTAGGTCTGACCCTGCTCGGGTGGGTAGTCCTCGGCCTCGAGCGGTTCGACCTCCCAGCCCACGAGGGCGCTACGAAGCTCGCGCAGCTTGCCCGGGTTGCGAGAGGCGAGCTTCGCCTTCAGGGGTTCCAGCGGGCGCCTTTGACGGCGTGGGCGCGAGTCAGGGCGTCGATCAGCGCCGCGGCCGAGCGCCCGCGCTCGATCCGAACACGCATGTCGACCCGCCTCCGGTCGCCTTCCTCCTCGAACTCGAGCGAACGCACCATTGCGCCCGCGCTCTCGACCGCTTCCAGCACGGAGACGGCGCTCGCGCCGGCAGGGAGGTCGACCGCGAGGCGTCCCTCCTCGGGCCGGTACCGCTCAGACAGGCGATACGCCAGGAGCCGTAACGGCCACAAGCTGAACAACACGAGCACGGTCGTGATCGCGGCGGCAGCGTAGTACCCGGCGCCTGTCGCCATCCCGATCGCCGCGACGACCCAGAGCGTCGCCGCCGTCGTCAGCCCGCGAACCGACAGGCCCTGCCGGATGATCGCGCCGGCGCCGAGGAAGCCGATGCCGGTGACGACCTGCGCCGCGATGCGGGTGGGATCGAACACGACTCCGCTCTCGTTCGAGAAGCGCCAGTCCGTCCACGCGTACGCGGAGACGAGCGTGAACAGCGCCGCGCCGACGGAAACGAGCATGTGGGTGCGTAGGCCCGCCTCGCGCTCCCGGAGCTCGCGCTCCAAGCCGATCGCGCCGCCGAGCACCGACGCCAGGCCGATGCGCAGGAGGAGCTCGGCCCAGGTGAGGTCAGGCAACCGGGGCCTCCACCGCGTCACGCTGCGCGCTGCTGATTTCTTCGATGCCGGCGCGGGCGAGATCGAGCATCTCGTCAAGCTGGTCCCGTGAGAACCGCGCGCCCTCGGCCGTCGCCTGCACCTCGATCAAGCGGCCGTCGCCGCTCATCACGACGTTGACGTCAACCTCCGCGCGCGAGTCCTCCGAGTAGTCGAGGTCGAGCGTCGGCTCACCGTCGACCAGCCCGACCGAGACTGCGGCAACCGAATCGGTCAGAGCGCGGCCGAGCCCGAGGCGGTCGAGCGCCCGCCGTGCGGCCGCGTAGGCGCCGGAGATCGCGGCGCAGCGGGTGCCACCGTCGGCCTGGAGCACGTCGCAGTCGAGCCACAGCGTCCGCTCGCCCAGCGCCTCGAGGTCGGTGACCGAGCGCAAGGCGCGCCCGATCAGCCGCTGGATCTCGACCGTGCGCCCCTTCTGGCGGCCAGTGCTCGCCTCGCGCGCCGTCCGCTCTCCCGTCGAGGCCGGCAGGAGGCCGTACTCGGCGGTCATCCAGCCTCGCCCTGCCCCCTTCAGCCAGCGCGGCACTCCCTCCTCGATCGAGGCGGTGCAGAGAACTCGCGTGCGGCCGAGCGAGATCAGCGCCGAGCCCTGGGGCTGCTCCAGGTAGTCGACCTCGAGCTCGAGCGGCCGCAGCTCGTCGGCCCTTCGCCCGTCGGCGCGAGTCACGCCGCGGCCGCCTCCAGCTCGGCGATCTTCACGCGCTCGACGCCGTCCAGCGGCAGCTGGAGGAACCGCTCCCCCAGCCGCCGGAAGAGCTCGGTGTCGCCGGTCGTCAGGAAGCGGTAGTCGCCCTCCCGGCCACCATCGTTCTCGATTCCCTTTCGCGCCAGCGTCTCGGCGACCTCGTGAGCGGTCTCCTCCGCGGAGAAGACAAGCGTCACCTCACGGCCGAACACCCGCTCGAAGATCGGCCGAATCAGTGGATAGTGGGTGCAGCCGAGGATCACGGTGTCCGCACCGGCCTCCTTGAGCGGCGTGGCGTATTCCCGCACTGCCGCGGTCGTCTCGGCGCCGAACGGCTGGTCGCTCTCGATCAGGGGAACAAGGCGGGGGCAGGCCATGGGGAAGAAACGCACGCCGGCGTCGAGGGTGTGCACGAGCTCGGCGTAGCGGCCGGCGGCGACGGTCGCCTCGGTCGCCATCAGGCCGATATGGCGGTTGCGCGTCGCCTGCACGGCCGCATGCGCCTCCGGCGTGATCACCCCGACCACGGGCACCTCGATCCGCTCCTGGAGCTCCGGAAGAGCCGCCGAGGTAGCCGCATTGCAGGCGACCAGGATGAGCTTGACCCCCTGCGTCTCGAGGTAGCCCGCGATCTCGTGCGAGAACCGCCGGATCTCGGCGAGCGGTCTCGGGCCGTACGGCAGGCGTGCCAGGTCGCCCAGATAGACGAAGTCCTCGTGCGGCATCGTCACGAGGCACTCGTGCAGGACGGTCAGGCCGCCCGTGCCGGAATCGAACACGCCGATCGGCCGCGAATCCACGGACCGATTCTTACAGCAGCACCGGTTACTCTTGCCGCCCGTGGGCCGCCTCGTTGCCGGACTGCTTGCCGTCGCCGCGGCCGGATTCGCGATCGCCGCGCCGGCACAGGCCTTCACCCGGACCGACCAGCCGCTCGCCATGGCCGACGGTGTCTCGCTCGCGTCGAGCTTTTACGCGCCGGACGGAGCACCGCCCGCCGGAGGCTGGCCTGCCGTCCTCGTTCTGCACGGGATCGGCGGGAGTCGCGGCACGGTGAGCGAGATCGCCGAGCAGTACCTCGCTCCTCAGGGCTACGCCGTGCTCACCGTCGACGCGAGGGGCCACGGAGAGTCGAGCGGCCAGTCGACTTTCGTCGGCTCACGGGAGCTCGCGGACTACGCGGCTGCGCTCACCTGGCTTCGGGCCCGCCCCGGGGTGAGCGACGCGAAGGTGGGCGCGATGGGGTTCTCCCTCGGCGGCGGCTCGGTCTGGAAGCTCCTCACCGCGCCGAGAGCCCGGCTCGCGGCGGCGGTTCCGATCATGACCTGCTGTTCAACCGCAACCTGCCCGGGATCCTGGAGTTTGCGCGCGAGCGCTCGGTCCGGAACGACCTCGAGAAGATCCGCACGCCGGTCTTCATGATCCACGGCCGCCGCGACTACGCCTTCGACATGGATCAGGCACTCTCCGCGTTCGGACGCCTGAAAGGGCCGAAACGGCTCTATCTCGGCGACCTCGGCCACCCACCGGCTGCGAACCCGGCCTCGGAGCGCGGCTATTACCTCACCCAGGCGCGCCTCTGGTTCGACCGCTATTTGAAAGGGCAGCTCAACGGCATCGACACGCGGCCGCGGATCGAGCTCGCCCCCGATCCGTGGACCGGGAAGACGACCCAGTACGCAAGACGGCCGGCACAACGCGTGCTCCGCCTTCGCTTCCGCGGCACGAAGACGATCGACGGGAACGGCAAGGTCGTCCGGACCGTGGCGCCCACCCGTCGGCTCAACGAGACGTTCGGGACGCCGCTCGCCGCGATCAAGGCTTCCTCGACGACACGCTGGCCGCATCTCGTCGTCGTTCTCTCCGCGCTGACGCCGCGAGGTGAGGAGATCGTGGTCAGCCAGGGCGGCGCGCACACGCCGACCCTGTCCGCTCGCAAGCGCTTGATCACGGTCAGGCTGTTGAGCCAGGCGACGACGATTCAGCGCGGCTCGCGGTTCCGGCTGACGATCGCGGCCGCCTCCACCCTCCAGCACCAGGACAACCAGCTGTATCCCGTCTCTGCTCCAAGCGCCGCGCGCGTGACGATCGGGGAGGCGAAGCTCGTGCTCCCCATCCTGAAATCCCCGATCTCGCGCTAGGGCACCGCTTGCGGTGCCGCCCTCAGGATGCCGGGCTTTGCCCGGCATCCGTCTGAAACGACCGGTCGACACGGTGATGTCAATCCGAAACGCTTCTGACGGCGTACGATCTGAGGGTGTTTGCCGCTCGCGGAGTCCTGGCCGCGGTCGCTGCGACGAGCGTGTTGGTCGCCGCGGCTCCGGCCGCCGCGATCGACCTGTCATTGCGCTCTCCGCTGCTGCCTCCTGTCGACGGCTCAGCACGGGCCGAGGCGTTCTCACTCGCCCGGCAGGGGCGTGAGCTGATCGTCGCCGTCGAGCGCAGCGAGCGAGCCGTTGCGATCCTCCGTACGCATCGCGCGCGTCGGCTCGGCGAGCTGCTCTGGCTGGTAGCTGGAGACCACTCGGCGGCCGTCGTCAATCGGCTCGACGCAATTGGTGCAATCCGTTACGCGCATCCGAACAGCCGCCTCCGCCGGGACGGCCAGCTTGCCGCCCAGGGCGACCCCGCCGACCCCGCCCCGTGGTGGCTCCCGCAGATCGGAGCCGACCGATTGACGGCGCCGTCTGGCGGATTTCCCCTCACGATCGTCGACGACGGGATCGACACGACCCACCCCGAGTTCGCCTCCCGCCCGGTCAGGTACCTGAACGTGAACGAGATGCTCCCGCAGGAGGACTTCCACGGGACGATGGTCGGCTCCGTCGCCGCAGCGCCGCTCAACGGCGTCGGCATCGTCGGGGTCTATCCGCTTGCCACTCTCCGCTCGGCCGACACGGGCTACGGGAACTGCGCCGACGTGCTCGCGGCCGTCGAGGCGGCGATCTCAGCCGGTCCCAGCGTGATCAACATGAGCTGGGGCTTCAGTCCACCAAGCTGCCTCGCACTGCACGATCAGCTGATCCGGGCGTTCGCGACTGGGAGCCTGTCCGTCTCGGCCACGGGCAACATGCGACTGCACTTCAGCCCGCCCGGCGTCCCGGCGATGTGGCCGCACGTGCTGACCGTTGGATCGACGAACCCCGCCGGAACCGTCAGTTACTTCTCCAGCGAGGGCATGGGCATCGATCTCGCCGCACCGGGCGAGTCGATGGTGGTGGCAACGCCGACCCACTTCGCTGCCAGCGGCTACTCGAACGTAGAGGGAACGAGCTTCTCCTCGGCGCTAGTCAGCGCAACGGCGGCCTGGGTCGCCACGCGGAGAAACGTCCACGTCACGCAGCTCGCCGAGCTGCTTCGCTCGACCGCCCGTGACGTCGGCTCGCCCGGGTGGGACAAGGACACAGGATTCGGCATCCTCGACATCCCCGCCGCCCTCAGACGCCCACTGCCGGCCGTTGACCCGCTCGAGCCGAACGACGACGTCAACCAGGTCTCGGGTGGCGGCCTGTTCAAGGATGCCGCGGCCGCCCTGACCCGCCCGGGTCGCCCACGCGCATCGCTGCGAGCTCGGCTCGACCGTAGCGAGGACCCGGTCGACGTCTACCGCGTGTACGTGCCCGCGCGACGAGCCGTGCGGCTTCGCGTCGTACCGACCTCGAACGTCGACGTCGAGCTCTTTCGCGCCAACGCCGGCAGCTGTTACTACCGGAACCGAGGCCGCGCCGCGGCGCTGATCGGCGGGAGCCACGAACCAGGGCGAACCGCCGAGAGCTTCCTCCTCGAGAACAGGCGCGCGGGCAGCCGGTACGTCTACGCCTGCGTGTACAAGCCGCGTGATCCCGCGCCGAGAGCCTCCTACACCCTCTCGATCCGAACGACTCGTCTGGGAGGGGACGCCGGAAAGGCCGCGCGGCAACCAATCGGCTGAACGAGCGTCTCAGCCCGGGAAGGGCTCACTTGACGAGAACACTTCGCTTCTTCCTGTCCGCAGGTGCCGGTGTCTCCGCGCTCGCGTTCGCGGGTACGGCGTCCGCCGCCTACAACCCGTCACTCCTGATCGCCGGCACCAGTCATGTGCTCAGCCGTGGCGCCCCGGTCGTCGTCGGCGTCGGCCAGGGTGAGAACGACGACGCCACCGGCGTGGCCACGATCTACTCGCCGCGCGGGTACGGCGTGGCGCTCAGGCAGCCGGCCGGGACGACGCTCGGCGGGCTCGCGGGCGCCGTCAAGGTCGGGGGAGACCGCTTCAACGTCGACGGGACCGTCAAGACGGACAATCCTGCGAACTACGTGAGCAACACGTGCTCACCGGGCATGCACGAGGCCGTCTGGGTGCTCGAGTACACGCTCGCCGGCAATCCGATCCGCGTGCCGATCTACGTCGACCGGGTGACCGCCGCTCCGGAGTCGGCCTACGCCTCGGCCCGGATGCGGTTCTGCCTCGAGTCGCCTTACGTCCCACCGCCCCCGGGCAGACAGTCGGCGGCATCCGTGGTCCTAATGGCCTTCTCGATTCGCAGCGTTTTCACCAACCCTGGTACGCGGGGGTCGTATCCGTGGAACGGCGTCTTCGTGCCGTACACGCCCGGTACCGGAACGCTCAATCAGGCCAACGCCGCGCAGAGCTCGTCCTTCGTCCGGCTGCCCGTGAGGCTGACGATGTCGGCCAAGCGCCAGAGGCGCGGCTCGAGGACGTTCGCTGTCGTTACGGCCTGCGTGAACGAAGCAGGCCAGGGCGTCCGTGGGATCACCGTCGCCTTCCGCAGCGGCGCGACTGCGGCAACCGCCAACAGCAGCAGGGCGAGAAGGATCGCGAGCGGCAGGACGAACGCCCGCGGTTGCGTCACGAGGAGCGTGCGCGTCCGGGGGAGGAACATCTACCTCAGCGCGCTTGCGAGCGTTCCGGCGCGCCAGGCGCCGAGGTGCCAGCCGACGATCGTCCCGAGATGCTTCCAGCCTTCGATCGCTCCGGTCTTCGATCTCTCGGGCGGCCGCGCCAAGCGCGTCAAGCGTTAACGCACGACTATCTTTGCGGCGATGACCGCGCCAGGATCGGTTCGCGCTCTGATCTTCGGCTTCGCAGGCGCCTTGGCCCTCGCCTCGGCCGGGAGCGCGTTCGGCGCGTACAACCCCTTGCTCCTCGTTGGAGAAACGAACCCTGCGCTCGGGGGCACGGACTCGGTCAGGATCTTCGTGCAAGTCCGCGATCAGGACGATGCGACCGGCGTGGTCACCCTCTATTCACCGCGCGGGTACGGGGTGAAACTGGACCATCCGGCAGGGACCGAGTTGGGCACGGTGATCGCGTTCATCAGAGTCGGACCGATCTCGACGGCACGTCAGGCCGTGCAGGGCACCGTCCGGGCCGACGACCCGGCCCGTCACGCGCTGAACTCGTGCGCGCCGGGAGCGCACGAGGCCGTCTGGGTGATGGAGTTGACGCTCGCGGGAGCCACGTACCGGTTGCCGATCTATGTCGACCGGATCACGACCGGAGCGGAAGCCGCCTACGCCTCGGCGCGGATGCGCGCCTGCTTCGCCTCCCCCTATGTCTCGGTGCCGCAAGGCGTGTCGCTGACGTACGCGGATTTGACCGTCGAGGAGGTCTTCACGAACCCCGGCCAGCCCGGCATGTACCCGTGGAACGGAGTCTTTGTGCCGTACGCGCCCGGCACGGCAACCTTGAACACCGCGCTGGTGGCCCAGAGCACCGCCTACATCGGCCTGCCCGGGACGTTCACCGTGACGGCGAAGCGCAAGCGGCGCGGGAAAGCGGCCTTTGCAGTCGTCACGGCCTGTCTGCGGGAAGCCGGGCAAGGGGTTCGTGGGATCACCGTCAACATCTACTACGGGGGAGCAGACGTCTTCAGCTCCAAGAAGGTCGCCAGCCCGCGCACGAACGCGGGCGGCTGCGCCACGACCCGCATCCGGATCAGAAGGTCGATGGTCCTATTCGCGAGCGCCCGCGTTCCGATTCGCGGGGCGCCCGGTTGCACGCCGGCCATCGCGCCGAGCTGCTCGGGCGCTTCGATCTATCCGCCGTCAGGCCGCTTCAGGCCGGTTCGGATCAAGCGCTGATGGCTGCGCGGATCAGGGTCGGCACCTGCTCATGGGCAGACGAGGCGCTCTCGAAGTACTTCTATCCGCCTGGACTCCCGGCGGGCGAGCGGCTTGCCTACTACGCCGAGCACTTCGACACCGTCGAGCTCGACTCGACCTACTACCGCCTTCCGGTCGAGTCCATGGCCACACGGTGGGTGGAGCAGACGCCCGACGACTTCGTCATGCACGTCAAGGCATTTGGCGTCATGACGCGGCACCCGGTCAAGAAGGAACAGCTCCCGACCGACCTGCGGGACGAGGCGCCGGTCGACGAGCGTGGCCGGGTCGACCGACCTCCGCGCGAGTTCCGCGCCGAGGTCTTCCGCCGTTTTCGCGAGGCGCTCGAGCCGTTGCGTGCGGCCGGCAAGCTCGGCGGCACCCTCTTCCAGTTCCCCCCGTACGTCGTCTACAAGCCGCTGTCGCTCGACTACCTGGCGTGGGCCCGCGACCAGGTCTGCGACGACGAGATGCTCGTCGAGTTCCGCCATAGAAGCTGGTACGAAGAGGACGTCCGCTCCGAGGTGCTCTCGTTCCTCGAGGAGCACGGGATGAGCTTGGTCGTCGTCGACGCGCCCAAGGTTGAGGCGAAGAACGTGCCGCCCACCCTGCTCGGGCTGACCTCGCCGACGCTCTATGTCCGGATGCACGGGCGCAACGAGAAGACGTGGAATGTCCGGGGCAAGAGCGCCGCCGAGCGCTTCGACTACCTCTACTCGGAGGACGAGCTACGCGAGTTGGTCGAGCCGCTGAAGGAGCTCTCAGGCGAGGCCCAGAACGCGTACGTCCTCTTCAACAACAACAACCGGAGCCCCAGCGGCGACGGCGGGTTCGTCGCCCAGGGGGCCGCGAACGCTCAGCAGCTCAAGCGGCTGCTGTCAGAAACTCCTGCAAAAGCTGGTTGAAGCGCTCCGGCCGCTCGAGGTTGGGGAAGTGGCCGGTGCCCTCGAAGATCTCCAGGCGTCCGTCCCTTGCGTCGCCGACGATCGCTTGGGCCTCGTCGACCGGGAGGAACGGATCGTTCTCGCCGACCGCGATCCAAAGCGGGCCTTTGAGCATCCGCGCGACGTCGGTTGCGTCGGGACGGTCACGAAGGGACTCGACCGCTCGCACGAGCTCTTCCACCGTGCGCTCGGGCGGGGGCGGCGCCGGTGCAGACGGAGCCCAGGCCTCGATTCCCTCCTCGCGCAGGGTCCGGATCTGCTCGTCCCGGGCGGTGCGGCGTTCGGATGTGTCGGCGCCGGTGCGCGAGCCGGCCAGCAGGAGGCCGCGCACCCGTTCAGGCGCGATACGGGCCATCGCCAGCGCGACGTAGCCGCCCAGCGAGGCTCCGACGGCGGCGATGTCGCCATCTAGCTGATCGAGGACCGCCTGCGCCCAGCGCTCGACCGAATTGCCGCCAAGGTCGTAGAGGTTGGGCGTGACGACGTCGTACCCGGCGAGCG
>Ga0126312_10000416_pt1 | contig 24950 bp, 27 predicted proteins | sample Plot104A_FD_92537 | JGI IMG/M metagenome (GOLD analysis project Ga0126312, IMG submission 92537) | Serpentine soil microbial communities from UC McLaughlin Reserve, CA, USA - Plot104A | ecosystem: Environmental > Terrestrial > Soil > Grasslands | place: USA: UC McLaughlin Reserve, Lake County...
CCCGCCGTCACCGCTTCCTCCTCCACCGCCACCACCCTCGCCACCGGCTCCGCCACCACCCTCGCCGGCTCCACCGCCACCGCCGTTGCCGCCGCCGCCGGAGCCGCCGCCCCTGCCTCCGCCTCCGGCGCCTCCTCCGGTGTCATCTCCTCGGGAGGACCGTCAGCAGGGCTGCCTCGTTCCGCGCGTAGTCGGCAAGCCGCTCGCGCGTGCGAAGGCGCTGCTCTCGCGCGGCGGCTGCACGACCGCCCGTCCGCGGTGGATCTACTCGGGCCGGGTACCGCGCGGCACGGTCCAGGCGCAGCGTCCGCGGGCAGGAATCAGGCTGGCGCGAGGAGCGCGCGTCTCGCTCATCGTCAGCCGCGGGCGGGCGCCGAGATCGCGCTGACGCGCTCGAGCGCCTCGGCGGCCGGGCCGGCGCCCTCGCGCAGGATCACGGGCTCGTGCCCGCTGAAGTCGATCACCGTCGAGGCGACGCCCGGTAGCTCGCCGCCGTCGACGACGGCCGCGCAGGCGGCGCGGATCTCGTCCGGGATCTCGTCTGGACGCCGCGCCTCGGCGCCGCCGTGAGCGTTCGCGCTCGTCGCCGCGACGGCTCCGACGCGCGCGAGCAATTCGGCGCCCGGGCCCGACAGCTCCGGCACGCGGACGCCGATCGTGTCCGGCCGCGAACCGGTCATCCAGCGATAGCGCCGGCCCGCGTTCGGCAGAACGAGCGTGTACGGGCCGGGCAGGAGCGCTCGGACGATCTCGCCCGAGCGGCCGCGAAGCTCGGGGACGCACTCGAACAGCAGCTCGATGCTCGCCGCCATCAGCGCCGTCGGCTGGAAGATGTCCCGGCCTTTCAGCCTGGCCAGCCGCTCCACCGGCTCCGGCCGGTACGGGGTCGTGCCGAGGCCGTAGACCGTGTCGGCCGGGAAGACGACCGGCTTCCCGGCGCGAATCGCCGCGACCGCGACGTCGATCACGGCTGCCGGCCGTCCACGACGCGCTCGCGCCCGGTAAGGTCGCGCGTGATCGTCGCCTCGACGTAGCCGAGCTCTTCGATCGTCGCGGCGAGCTCCGCCGCCTGTCCGTCGCCCGCCTCGAGCACGATGCGGCCGCCCGACACGAGCAGCGGCCGTGCGTCGCGCGCGATCGCCTCGGCCACACCCGTTCCGACGAGTGCCGCTCGCGGCTCGTAGAGGCGGATCTCCGGCTGCAGGCGCTCCCACTCGTCGGCGCCGACGTACGGCGGGTTCGACACGACGAGATCGAACCGGCCTTCCACGCCCTCGAGCAGGTCGCCGTGCACGAGCCTGACCCGGCCGTCGACCCCGGTGCGGTTGCGGTTCTCCTCGGCGAGGGCGAGCGCGGCCTCCGAGCTGTCGACGCCGACGACGTGGGCGCTCGGATGCTCGTCGGCGATCGCCAAAGCGATCGCGCCCGAGCCGACGCCGACGTCGAGGACCCGCGGCTGCACGACATCGGCAAGCACGGCCAGGCAGCGTTCGACGACCGTCTCGGTCTCGGGCCGCGGCACGAGCGCGCGCGGGTCGAGCGCGAGCGTCAGACGGCGGAAGCCCCACTCGCCGAGCACGTACGCGAGCGGCTCGCGGCGAACGCGCCGCTCGAGGAGCGAGCGGAACGAGCGCTCCTCCTCCGTGGAGAGCTCACGCGACGGCGCGGCGCCGAGCCCGCTGCGCGAGACGTCCAGCACGTGGGCCAGCAGCCATTTTGCGTCGACCTCAGGCGTGTCGACGCCCGCCCGCGCGAGCTCCTCGGCGGCTTGGTCGAGCGCGGCGGCGGCGTTCACGCGTGCGCCGTCTCGAGGGCGTGGCGGCGCTCTTCCGAGGCGAGCGCCTCGGTGAGCTCGTCGAGGGCGCCCTGGAGCACCTGGTCGAGCCTGTGCAGCGTGAGCTTGATCCGGTGATCCGTGACCCGGTTCTCGGGGTAGTTGTAGGTGCGGATCTTCTCGGCCCGCTCGCCCGAGCCGATCTGCGAGCGCCGCGCGGCGTCCGTCTCCGCCTGCTGCTTCGCCCGCTCCTGCTCGTACAGCCGGGCCCGGAGGACGCGGAGCGCCTTCGCACGGTTCTGGATCTGCGATTTCTCGTCCTGCATCGAGACGACGAGACCCGTCGGAAGGTGCGTGATCCGCACCGCGGAGTCGGTCGTGTTCACGCTCTGGCCGCCGGGGCCCGTCGAGCGGTAAACGTCGATCTTGAGGTCGTTCGCGTCGATCTGGACCTCGACTTCCTCCGCCTCGGGCATGACCGCGACGGTCGCCGTCGACGTGTGGATGCGGCCTTGCGACTCGGTGACCGGCACGCGCTGGACGCGATGCGTGCCTCCTTCCCACTTGAACACGGAGTACGCGCCGTCGCCCTTGACGGCGAACGTGACCTCCTTGAAGCCGCCCTCCTCGTTGCCGCTCGCCGACAGCTGCTCGAACTTGAACCCGCGGCGCTCGGCATAGCGCGTGAGCATGCGATGGACGTCGCCGGCCCAGAGAGCAGCCTCGTCGCCGCCGACGCCCTGCCGAACCTCGACGATCACGTCCTTCCGGTCGGCCGGGTCGGTCTCGACCAGCGCGAGCTTGAGCTCCTCCTCGAGCTGCTCGAGCCGCTCCTCGAGCTCGGGCAGGAGCTCGCGAAGATCCGCGTCGGCGCGGGCAGCCTCGGCATCGCTCGAGACCTCGCGCCACTCCTGTGCGAGCTTGTACGGCCCTTCGAGCTCCTTCAGGCGCCGGCCGACGTCGGCCGCCTCGCGGTGGTCGTTGAAGACGGCAGGGTCGGACATCCGCTCCTGCGTTTCACGGTAGGAGCGGTCGACCTCGTCGACGAGTTCCTCGATCGCGGCCATACGGCCGCGAATGGTAGCCCTGCCCTACGACTCCAACCGAGCGTCGAGGGTCAGCTCGACGTTGCCTTTGAGCGCGCCTGAGACAGGGCAGCCGTCCTTTGCACCCTCGGCCGCCTGGCGGAAGGCGTTCTCGTCGATATCGGGGACGCGACCCGTCACCGTCAGGGCAGCCTTCGTGATCCCGGTGCCGGGGACGAACGTGATGGTGGCCGAGGTGTCGAGCCGCTCCGGTGGGCTTCCGGCCTCCGCGAGCGCGTGAGAAAGAGCCATGGCGAAACACGCTGCATGCGCTGCGGCGATCAGCTCCTCCGGGCTCGTGCGGCCTTCGGGGCTCTCCGCCCGCGACGTCCACGTCACCGGCAGCTCGGGCAGCGCCCCGCTTCCCGTCTTCGTGATCGTGCCGGAGCCCTCCATCAGGCTCCCTTCCCAGACGGCGTCTGCCGTACGCTCGGTGGCCATGTCCCCTCCTCGATCGGTAAGCCGGGAGGTTACTTCGCGGCCCTGAGCACGCCGATGGGTACGTCGGTGCGGTTACCGGTCGAGTCGCGTGCGATCAGCGTGGTGTGCCAGACGCCCGGCTTCGGGACGAGGCGCATCGAGCCGCGTAACGGCTTCTTGCCCAGGCTGACGACCCGGCCCTGGTGGTAGTCGTTGACGAGCTGGAGCCGCAGGTCGAGCCACGGCGTCTCGGCGTCGCGCCCACGCCAGACGAGGCGTTTGCCTACGAGGCGCGCAGTCATGACCGGGGGCGAGGTGTCCACCTTCACGGTCGCGTCGGGTAGGTCGAGCTCCGCCTTGTTGCCGGCAAGGTCGGTTGCGAGGACCTTCACGGCATACGTGCCCGCCGCGACCTTCCCGGGGTAGATGTCGAGCGATTTCTGACCGCGCCCGACCAGGAGCGTGCGTCGGGCAGACCCGACCTGGACCGTCACCCGCGAGATCTTCGACAGCGTGAACCGCACCTCGGCGTAGTCACGGAACCCGTCGAGCGGGCGCGGGTAGACGGCCGGGCCGGCGGGCCCGGGAGTCAGCGCGGGCGGCACGTCCTCATACGAGGCGAACTTGTTCCCATAGTTGGTCCAGAAGGCGTCTTTGTCCCGGGCGCCGATCCGCTTGAGCAGCGAGACGACGTAGCGCTGGTAATCGAGCGTCGATTCGTTGGCACCGAGCGCGTACAGCGTCCAGGCGCCCGTGTCGAACTTGGGTAGGAGAGCCGCGGCGGTCGCGCGCAGGCGGCCGGCGAGCTCCTGGCCCGCCGGATCCTCGAGCGCCAGCGCGTAGTCCTCGAGCGACACGACCGACTGCAGCTGCGCGTTCAGAACCGCGAGGTCGCTGAAGCTGTAGAGCCGGATGAAGAGACCCTCGGGCACCGAGCGAACGAGCTTGCCCGGGATCGCGCGAAAAGCCTTCTCCGCCGCGGCCGCAAAGGCCGGGTCGCCGAGCTTCGCCTGGCCGCGCGCGAACGCCTGGGCGGCGACCGACTGCGCCATTCCGGACGTCCACGGCGCGCGGCCCGAGCCAAAGGGGAAGCTGTACTCCCAGGACAGCGCGTCGCCCTTCGGGACGCCTCGCGCGATCAGCGCGAGGCCGAGGTAGCCCGCTTCGTCGAGCCGGTTCGCGCCGAGGTACGAATTGAGCTTCGCGAAGTTCGCGAGCGGGTGGAACTGGAGGCCGTGGTTCGGGAACGCGCGGTAGACGACGCCCTCCTCGTCCTGGACGTCGCGCCCCGATGCGACCGGCCCGTGAGAGGCGAAGTGGTCGGCGTTGAACTCGAGCATCGAAAAGAGTGCGAGTGCACGGGGGCGGTTGTACGTCCGCCACGGCGCTGCGACGTCGCGGATCACGCCCTCGAGCTCACGTGCCCGCTGCCCGGTCAGCTTGCCCCAGATCGAATAGGCGCGCGTCAAGCTCGCCCTGTAGGTGACGGCGCCTTCGGGATCGAGGTACCCGCGCGCGACGGCCTGGTCGATTCCCTTGCGCACGTTCGCGACGTCGGCGCCGAGCTTCGGCGCGGGCGCGGACGACGCGCTCGGAGCGAGGACGGCGAGCGCGGCCGCAGCGAAGACGAGCTTGAGAGTGAGACGGATCACGTTCATGAGTGGGACGAACGTGCCGCAAAAGTAGCCGGTTCGGGCCGATCCTTACGAAGCCATTACTTGCTCACGCGAGGCGACTTCTCAACAGGAGCCGGCTTTGCCGGCTCCGGTTGACATTCAGAAGAACCTTGAAAGAGGGGTCTCACAGGGGAACCATGTTCCCCTGTGCCTCAAGCCATTACTTCTACGCGACGCTCTTCCGGCGTCAGGCGGCCCTCGAGCCTGAGCACCTCACGGAGCGCGCGGATCGAGACCTCGATCTGTTCGAGCGAGGGCTCGCGGGTCGTTAGACGCTGCAGCCAGAGGCCGGGCGCGAGCAGCTTCATCAGCACCCGGTTGCCCGTATGGTTGCCGGCGAAGCGGATGAGCTCGTAGGCGATCCCGGCGATCAGCGGCAGCAGTAGGATCCGGCTCGCGATCAGCCAGTACCACGTCGGACGGCCGAAGAAGGCGAAGACGAAGATCGCGATCACCATCACCCAGAGCAGAAACGCCGTGCCGCAGCGAGGGTGGATGAGGCTGAAGCGCTGGACATTCTCGGGCACGAGCTCCTCGCCGGCCTCGTAGGCGTTGATCGCCTTGTGCTCGGCCGCGTGGTACTGGAACACGCGGCGAAGATCGGGCAGGAACGAGATCAGGACGATGTAGAGGACGAAGATGGCCACGCGGATGATTCCCTCGACGATCACGAAGCCGCCGGTGTTCTCGATCGGGAGCCAGTTCGTCAGCAGCGCCGGCGTGACCTTGAAGAGCATGATCGCGAACCCGATCGCGATCGCGAAGGCAAAGATGAGGCTCCCGCGCGAGAGCTCGGTCGAGACCTCCCCATCGTCGCCTTCCTCCTGGGCCGCGTAGTTGGCGGAGATGGCCAGGGCCCGGAAGCCGATCGCGAGCGACTCGCCCAGCGCGATCACGCCTCTGATCACGGGGAGCCGGAAGAGGCGGTGCCGCGTCATGACCGATTTGATCTCACGGTCGACGTGGGCGATCTCTCCGTCGGGCTTGCGCACCGCCAGCGCCCAGTTGGACGGGCCGCGCATCATCACGCCTTCGAGGACTGCCTGACCCCCGATGGGAGCGCTCATGTGGTGAAGGGCCTTAGCCTCGGCGGGCGCCGCCGGCGCGCTCGAGGCGGCGCTGGAAGCGCTCGACACGCCCGCCCGAGTCGAGGAGCTTCTGCTTGCCGGTGTAGAACGGGTGGCAGTTCGAGCAGATCTCGACGTGGAGCTCGGGCTTCGTGGACCGCGTCTCGAACGTGTTCCCGCAGGAGCACGTCACGGTCGCGAGGACGTAATCGGGATGAATGTCGGCCTTCATGGCCCGGCCAGGATAGCAACGGCTGTGGCCGACGCCACGTTGCCGCCCGAGACCACGACGACCACCGACTCACCCTGCTCGTGCGGGATTTTCCCGGCCAGCAGCGCCGCCGTTGCCGCTGCGCCTGCCGGCTCACACGCAAGCTTGGCGCGGCCGTAGAGGAACCGCATCCCGTCGGCGATCTCGTCCTCCGTGACGAGCACGACCTCGGCGACGAGCTCGCGCACGATCGGCAGCGTGTTGTCGCCCGCGAAGGGAGCGTTCAGGCCGTCCGCGATCGAGACGGGATCGAGGCGAACGGGGGCGCCCGCGTCGAGAGCGGCCCGCATCGCGTTCGAGCCCTCGGGCTCGACGCCGATGACGCGCGCTCGGGGTCTGTGTCCCTTGACCGCCGTCGCGACGCCGGCGATCAGGCCGCCGCCGCCGATCGGCACGACGACCACGTCGGCGTCCGGGACGTCCTCGACGATCTCCAGCCCCACGGTTCCCTGGCCGGCGATCGTGGGCGGGGAATCGAACGGATGCACGAGCGTGCGGCCCGAGTCGGCGGTCAGCTCGGCGAGGCGGTCGAACGCCTCTCCCGGTCCGCTTGCGGCGAGGTCGACGTCGGCCCCGTACGCCCGCGTCGCCTCGATCTTCTGCTCGCTCGCGCCCTGCCACATGACGAGCAGCGACGAGACGCCCTCGAGCGCGGCTCCGTAGACGAGCGCGGCGGCGTGGTTGCCGGCCGAGATGCCGATCACGCCGCGGGCCTTCTCGCCGGGTGTGAGCGAGGCGAGATTCGTCAGCACGCCGCGCGGCTTGAAGGAGCCCGTGCGCTGGAAGAGCTCGGCCTTGAGGCGGACGCGCGCGCCGGTGAGCTCGGAGAGCCCGCGCGAGGTGAAGGTGGGTGTGCGGTGGAGCCGGCCGCCGATCGCGGCGCGCGCCGCCTCGACGTCGTGGAGGGAGACTGTGGCAGCGGCGGCGTCACTCATTCGTTGCATTCTCGTCGTGTTTCGTGCGCCGACTCTCACTACGATCGCATCGGGGAGGAGGCTGGGCGAACCGAACCACAGGGCGCTCCGTCGCTCGGCCGATTGGACAGGGCCTAGGTAAGCGTGTACTCCGGGCCGGAGCCGCCTTCCGGCGGCGTGAGGCGGCCGCCCTTTGCCGTGATCGCGCCGCACTGGACACAGTTCGACGGCGTCACCTGGACGCGAACGGTGCCGTCGCCGTCACTCTCCCCCACCTCGTACACCTGCGCCGGGCACATGTGCTCCCACAGCTCGCCGAGGTCGCGCGGTACCTGCTCGCGCACGCGGATGTGGTTCGGCTGGTCGTCACGCGTTCGGTTTCCGGAGGCGAAGACGGACGAGAGCTTGTCGAACGTGAGCGCACCGTCCGTTGGCGGGTATTCCGTGGCGCCATTCGTACGCATCAGGCTCTGCTCGATGTCACGCGCGAGGCGCGCGTCCTTCGGCGGGAGCCGTCCCTTGGAGACCGTGGCTGCGCCCGCGAGCGCGCTTCCCATCCAGAAGCCGCGGCCGAATGCAGGCCGCATGTTCCGCACCTCCCACAGGTCCTGCCAGACGAAGCTCTCGCGAAGCGCGGCGTCGTACGACGACAGCGAGCGCGCAGGCGTCTGACCCGGCTGGAGCGCACGGAAGGCGGCCTCCGCGGCGAGCCTGCCCGACTCGACCGCGTAATGGATTCCCTTCAACGCAGGGACGTTGACGAGGCCCGCGCCGTCACCACACAGCAGCAGACCGGAGGCGTGCAGCCGCTTCGGCACGGCGAGCAGGCCGCCCTCGGGGATCGTCTTCGCGCCCCACTGGAGGCGCTCGCCGCCGGCGAGGATCTTTCGAACGAGCTTGTGCGTCTTCAGCTCCTGGAGGAGGTCGTGCACGGACAGCTCCACGTCGCGGTAGTCGAGCCCGACGACCATTCCGACGGTGACCATGTCGTCGCCCATCGGGTAGATGAACGAGCCGCCGAACTCACGGAAGCGCTTCCCGCCGCGGAGCGGCCAGCCCATGGTGTGGATCACGCGGTCGAGCGGCCTCGGGACCTTCCACACCTCTTTCACGCCCAGCGCCCAGACCTGCGGGCTCTCGCCTCGAAGGCCGAACCGCTCGATCGCCACGCCGGTCAGGTGGCCCTGCGTCCCCTCGGCGAGCACGGTGACGCGCGCTGTCATGTCGGAGCCCGCCTCGAAGTTCGCCAGCGGCTGGCCGTTGCGGCCGCGACCCTTGTCGCCCGTCCGCACCCCACGTACGCGTCCGTCCTGGACGAGCAGGCGATCCGCCGCGGTCTCGGGCAACACGATCGCGCCGCCGGCCTCCGCCTCCTCCGCAAGCCACCGCCCGAGCTGCGCGATCGACGCCACGTAGTTGTGGTGGTTCTTCATCGTCGGCGGCGCCGGGATTCGCAGTGCGCCGCCCTTGGTCAGGAAGTAGACGGCCTCGCCCTCGACCGCGCCGTAAAACGGCATCTCGGCAACGGTGCGACGGTCGCGGAAGAGCCGCCGGAGCGATCTCGGGTTCACGACCGCGCCCGAGAGGAGATGCGAGCCCGGCTGCTTGCCCTTCTCGAGCACCGCGACCGGGACCTCGCCGAGCCGCTCGCGTGTGGCGGGATCCTCCTCCAGCAACTGCCCGAGGCGAATGGCGCATGCCAACCCCGCCGGCCCTGCTCCGACGACCAGCACGCCAACCTCGATCCGCTCCTCCGCCGGGTCGCTCGGCTCCGCGATGTACTCGCGGTAGTCGAAGGGAGGGGGAAAATCGGACGGTCTCACGCGGCTACCAGGTCGGGGCATCCCAAACCTCGGCCGCGTGATACCAGGACGCGAGCGTTCTAACCGGCACGGCGCGCGCGCACGAGCTCGGTGAGCTTGGGGACGATCTCGTTCAGATCCCCCACGACTCCGAGGTCGGCGAAATCGAAGATCGGCGCGTTCGGATCCTTGTTGATGGCGACGATCGTGCTCGAGGTCTGCATTCCGACCTTGTGTTGGATCGCGCCCGAGATTCCGCACGCCACGTAGAGCTTGGGCGAGACCGTCCTGCCGGTCTGGCCGACCTGAGCCGAGTAGGGATACCAGCCGGAATCGACGACCGCGCGCGTCGCCGCGACGGCGCCGCCGAGAGCCTGGGCCAGCTCCTCGACGAGTGAGAACTTCTCAGGACCGCCGAGCCCGCGTCCACCGGCGACGATTACGTCCGCGTCCTCGATCGACGGGCCGGTGGATTCCTCGTGCGCCTGCTCGACCATGACCGCCGCGCTCGAGAAGTCCTCCAGGTCGGCGTCGAACGTGCGAACGTCGGCCTCGCCGCCTGTCTCCTTCGGCTCGAACGTCCCGGAGCGGAACAGCGCGATGCGTGGCTCGGAGGTCCAGCCCACGTCGGCGACGACTGTGTCGCCCAACGCCGGGCGCTTGCCGACCAGCCGCCCGTCCTCGCGGACGAGGTCGACGAGATCCCAGTTCAGGCCCGCATCGAGCCGGGCGGCCAGGCCGGCGGCGACGTCCGCCGACAGGACGGAGGCCGCGAACAGGATCGTGTCGAAGCCGTGCTCGCCGACGAGCTGGGCGAGGGCGTCGACCCGCGGCTGCGGGAGCGGCTTCTCGAAGGCCGGATCGTCGGCCACGAACACGGCGCCCGCGCCGTAACGGCCGGCTCGACCTGCCAGCTCCTCGACGCCCGAGCCGAGCACGACCGCGGCGACGTCGCCGCCCTCGAGCTCGGCGGCCTTCGCGAGCGCGCCAAGCGAGCCTTTCTGGAGCTCACCCTCGTGATGCTCGAGGAAGACCAGCGACGCCATCAGATGAGCTTGCGCTCCACCAGGTACTCCACGATCTTCTCGGCCGCGCCACCGTCGTCCTCGATCTTGACGGAGTCACCGCGCGGCGGCGGGTCGCCGACGGCGTAGACCTCGGTGCGCTTGCCCGATTCGCCGATCTCGTCCGCAGCGACTCCGAGATCGGAGGCGGTAACGGTTTCCTGCGGCTTCGACTTGGCGCCCATGATCCCCTTCAGGGACGGGTAACGCGGGTCGTTGATCGCGTCCGAGACAGCGACGACGGCGGGGAGCGGCGCCTCGATCACGTCGTAGCCGAACTCGGTCTGGCGCTTGCCGCGCACCTTTCCGTCCGCGAGCGTCAGCTCGGCAACCTGCGAGATGACGGGCCGGCGCAGCTTCTCGGCCACAGCGGCCCACAGAACCGCGCCGTCCGAGTCGCTCGATTGCTGGCCGAAAAGAACGAGGTCCGCCTCCTCGCGCGCGAGCGCGGCGGCGAGCGCCTTAGCCGTGCCGAGCAGGTCCGAGCCCTCCGCCGCGTCGTCGGTCACGAGCACGACGCGGTCGGCGCCCATCGCCAGCGCCTTGCGCAGCGACTCGCCCGCCTTCGCCGGCCCCATCGAGACGAGCACGACCTCGCCGCCCCCGCCGCCTTCCTTGATCCTCAGCGCCTCCTCTACCGCATGCACGTCGAATGGGTTGATCGCACCCTCGACCGAGCGGTCAAGACGCTTGGTGGCGGGGTCTAAACGCTTTGGGGCAGCCGCGTCCGGCACCTGTTTCACGCAGACGGCGATCTTCATGCGAAGGGGGACTCTAACGTCGCCGTGTCGAACGACCGATAGCGGAAGTGTTTGCTAGCGTCCCGCCCTTCGCGCGCGAACCGGAGCCCCTCGATCAGCCACCGGACGACAGCCCGAGGTCTTTTCCTCACTCTGCTTCTCGGCCTTACGGCCGGGTCGGCTGCCGCGTTTCCTCCTGAGCTGCCGCCCATCCCCACGCCGCCGTCGCAGGCGGTGCCGAAGGCCGTCTTCCCGGTTCTCGGGCCTGCCACCTACATCGACGACTTCGGCGCTCCCAGGCATCAGGGGCGGCACGAGGGCATCGACATCATGAGCGTGCGGCGCGCGCCGGCGCTCGCGGTCGAGGGCGGCAAGGTCGAGTTCAATTCGGGAGGCTGGGGCTGCATGCTCTACCTCCACGGAGACAGCGGGGCGAAGTACCTCTACGTCCATCTGAACAACGACCTCACGATGAAGAACGACAACCGCGGCAAGTGCGTCGCGGGCGTGGCCTTCGCGAAGGGGCTCAGGAGCGGCCAGCGCGTCGAGCTCGGGCAGCACATCGCGTACGTGGGCGACTCGGGCGACGCTGACGGGATCCAGCCGCACCTCCACTTCGAGCGCCACCCGGGCGGCGGCGCCGCCACGAATCCCTTCCGTTGGCTGAACCGGCTGCCGCGGCTGCTCTACACGGTGTCGGCCGGCTCGCAGGTGAGCCTCGCCCTGCGAGCGACGGTCGTCTCGACGGTACTGCCCGACAAGCTGCGCATCCGGGTCCAGACGGCACGGCCTTATCCCAACGGCATGCGCGTCGATCACAGCGGCCGTGGCGCGACCGTCTCGGTCCCCGACACGGCCGTCTTCGAGACGCGCAACGGCTATCTCGCCGTGCCCGATCTCTCGCTGCTGAAGAAGGGGGATCCCCTCGTCGTCTGGACGCAGCAGGCGCTGTCGACGATGAACACGCAGCTCGGCCGGTCGCTCGTCGCCGAGCGCGTCCAGCTGCTCCCGCCTCCACCGCCGGCGAAGCGGGCCTAGCGGCCCGAGAAGCGCGGCTCGCGCTTCTCGACGAACGCGGTCAGGCCTTCCTTCGCGTCCTCGCTCGCGAACAGCTCGCCGAAGCGGTCACCCTCCCGCTCCAGGTTTTCGGCATGGTCGCCGCCTAGCGCTCGGTTGATCGCCTCCTTCGCGACAGCGAGCGCGATCGGGCCCTTCGCGGCGAGCTCGCGTGCGATCGCCAGCGTCTTCTCGATCAGCTCGCCCGGCTCGAAGACCGCATTCACGAGCCCGCGCTCGCGCGCCTCCTCGGCGGCGACGAGGCGGCCGCTGAGGATGAGCTCCTTGGCGAAGCCGAGCGTCGTCGCCCGGGCGAGCCGCTGTGTCCCGCCCCAACCCGGGATGATCCCGAGGTTGATCTCGGGCTGGCCGAGCCTGGCCGCGCTCGAGGCATAGCGGAGGTCGCAGGCCAGCGCCAGCTCGCAGCCGCCGCCGAGAGCGAAGCCGTTGATCGCGGCGATCGTGGGCTTCGGCATCGTCTCGAGCAGCCGGGCAGCCTCGTGGCCGAGCGCGCCCCACGCCTTCGCGTCGTCGACGCCGAGGCCGCTCATGTACTTGATGTCCGCGCCCGCGACGAACGCCTTTTCTCCGGCACCGGTGAGGACGACAACGCGCGCGTGCTCGTCGCCGGCGAGCTCACGAAGCCGAGCGCGGAGCTCGGTGAGCGTCGCGAGGTCGAGCGCGTTCAGGGCGTCCGGGCGGTTGACCGTGACGACGGCGACGCCGTCGTCCAGCGAGACGTCGACAACTATGTCGGCGCTCCGACCCGCTCGCGCAGGAACTCGACGATCTCGGCCGTTGGGGCGCCGGGCGTGAAGATCTCGGCGACGCCCTGCTCCTTCAGCTCCTCGGCGTCCTCGTGCGGGATCGTTCCCCCGACGACGACGAGCACGTCCTCGGCCCCGTTCTCGCGGAGACCCTCGAGGATCCGCGGGACGAGCGTCATGTGGGCCCCCGAGAGGATCGAGATGCCGACCGCGTCGGCGTCCTCCTGGATCGCCGTCTCGACGATCTGGTCGGGGGTCTGGTGCAAGCCGGTGTAGATGACCTCCATCCCGGCGTCGCGGAGGGCCCGGGCGATGATCTTCGCGCCTCGGTCGTGGCCGTCGAGCCCGGGTTTTGCAATCACCACACGAATTTTTCCCGCCACTTCGGGCAGTATAGGAATGTGAAATTGACCGTCGTGGGCTCGTCGCCCGCCTGGCCGAACCCCGGCGGCGCTCAATCCGGGTATCTGATCGAGGGCCCTGGCAGGCTGCTCCTCGACTGCGGTCCCGGTGTGCTGGCACGGCTTCGGGAGCAGTACGCCGAGAACGGGTGGCCGCGGGTCGACGCCATCGTCGTCAGCCACTTCCACCTCGACCACTGGGGCGATCTCGTGCCATGGGTGTGGGGTCTGATGGTCGGCCCAGCGCGCGAGGAGGATCCGCCCGAGCTCTGGGTCCCTCCGGGCGGTCGCGACGAGCTCCGGGCGCTCGGGAAGCGGCTGGGAATGCCCGAGATGTTCGAGGAGACGTTCCGCATGCGTGAGTACGGGGAGCGCAAGCCGTTCACCGCGGCGGGCTTGGATGTCGAGGCGATCCAACTCCCGCACTACACGCTCCAGACGTACGGATTCCGCGTCACGAACGGCGCCCGCTCGCTGGCCTATTCGGGCGATTCGGGCCCCAGCGAGCGGCTCGCCGAGCTCGCGCACGGCTGCGATCTCTTCCTCTGCGAGGCGACGCTCGAACGACCGGAGCTCGACGGCGAGCCGCGCGGACACCTGTCCGTACAGGAGGCGGTCGATGCCTTCCGCGTCTCCGGCGCAGCGCGCCTGCTCCTGACGCATCGGCCGCACGAGCTCCCCGTGGACAGCGGGCTCGAGCTGGCCTACGACGGACTCCAGATCGACCTTTCCTAGGCTTACTGGCGGCCGTAGGCCCGCCGAAGACGCATCACGGCGAAGTACCCGAGCGGGCCAAGCACGATCAGTGCGAGCACGCCGCCCGGGAGGAGCCACCAAATGGGGTCGATCTGCCCCTCGGCGGCGCGACGGATCGCGGCGCGCTCCTCGGGCGACAGCTCCTGGTGAGTGGCTGTCGGCCCAGGCTTCACGGGTTGGGGCTGCGAGATGGCGCCGCGCGGATACCAGGAGGCGACGAGCCAGTGTCGGCCCGCGCCGCGACCGGCCGGCGCGAGCGAGACGCCGAAGACCTCGGGCGCCTCGTGCTCCCCCTTGCGCGGCACGAGCGTGACGTTGAGCGCGATTTCCTCCGCGTCCGCGTAGTCGAGGTCCCACGCCGTCCGCTTCGGGTCGGCCGGGTACGGATATACGGGTAGGTCGCCGCCGACCCATTCCCGACGGGTGATTCCGATCCGCAACGCCGGAGAGGCGAGCTGCCACGCCCGCTCGAGGTCGTGCCTCAACACGGCGCTGCGGACGAACTCATCCATGGTCGCGTCGAGCTGCCGCCTCGTCCGCCTCGTCAGCCGAACCGGCTTCGGCGGCTTGTAGACCTGCGGCGCACCGGGCTGCAGCTCCTCCTCGGCCCGCCTCGGGGACGGGCTCGGGACCAGCTTCACGAGCACCGCCACGACGACCACGACAGCGAGACACCCGGCGGTCCAGGCGAGCCGCCGACGGCGCCGGTACGACGCGAAATACATGCGGAGACGATCGGTCAGGAGGCGGTGCCCGTCCGGCGCTGGGCGTGCTCGCGATACGCGCGCTCCGCGCGGCGTGACCGTCGCCAGCTGCGAACGCCGAAAATGGCAAGCACGATCGGGACGATTGCTAAGAGTGCGATCGGCACCATCAGCCAGGCGGCGCCCAGCCGACTCTCCGCCTGCCCGACGACGGCGGGGTCGAGCGACTGCACGCCGGCGACGGCGCTGCCCCCTCCGCCGCCCCCGCCGGGAGTCGACGCAGGCGCCTGCAAGGCCGGATTCGCGACGCCGCTCGGCGTCCACGAGTCGACGACCCAGCGGCGATGCTTACGGTCGCCCAGGGGCTTGAGCTCCATCAGGAAGAGGTTCGGTCGCATCCCGGAGCGCGCGCCGGGATAGAGGAGCACCTGCAGACCGACCGCATCGGCGTAGCTGTAATCGAGCTTCCACCGTGCCTGCGCTACCGGGTACGGGACGACGGGGATCTCGCCTTGACCCCACTCCGCACGGGTATAGCCCTGCTTCAGCGCCGGGCTCACGAGCAGCCACGAGCGGTCGAGATCCTGCCGGGCAACGGCCGTCTTGACGAAGTTCGCCGCGGTCGTCAGCGCCTGGGCGCGCGACTCCCGCGTCAGCTTCACGGGCTTCGGCGGGTGGTAGACAGTCGGCTTCCCGGGACTCAGCTCGGACGGGACCTGCTCGGCGGTGTTCGGCCACATGACGCCGACCGCGACGAGGCCTGCGACGAGCGTCAGCAAACCTGCGCCCCAGAGCGTACGCCTGCGCCTGCGAGGCGACGAGAACAACTTCCTCACCGGCCTCACGTTAGAGGTTCCTCCGGGCGCCGCCGAGTGCTAGTTCATCGCGTCCGGCACAGCCGGAGGAGCGTACGGAACCCACGAGTCGACGACCCAGCGCTTACCCGCCTTCTTGAGCTCCATGTTGAAGACCTGCGGCTTCTCGCCGGTCCCCTTCTTCGGCAAGAGCGCGATCGAGAGGCCGACCGAGTTCGGATGCGACCAGTCGACCTTGATCGGCGCCTTGTCCATTGACGCGCCGGGATACGGCACGACGGCGATCTCGCCCTTGAGCCAATCCTCGTAGGTCTGCCCGCCCTTGATTCCCGGGCCGGCGACCGTCCACGCCTTCGCGAGGTTCTTCCGCGCGACGGCTGTCTCCAGGAACGTAACCGCCGCCTGGCGCGCCTCCTTCGGGAACGGCACGGACTTCGGCTGCTTCGAGAGGTCCGTCGGTGCTCCCTTCTCGAACGTCTCCTTCGCCGGCCCCGTGTCGGTCCGCGATTGGACGAACGCGGCAACGCCGATCGCCAGGACCAGCCCGGCGATCCACGGCATGGCGCGGTTGAACTTGCGCGAGGTCAGAATCGAGCGCAACTTTCCCACTCGGAACAGATTAGACGTGATTTCCGCGCGTTCGGTTAGCGCGAAGTTAAAAGCTCAAAAAACGGGGGTCTCGCGCCAGACGCCCCAAACCTCGCGCAGGCCGTCGCACATTTCGCCCATCGTCACGTAGGCACGCGACGCATCGACGATCAGCGGCATCAGGTTGACGTCGTCGCGGGCAGCGGCCTGCTTCAGGGCCGTGACGGCCGCCTCCGCGGCTGCGGAGTCTCGGCGGGCGCGGAGTGCCTGGACCCGGTCGATCTGCTTCTGCTCGAGCGCCGGGTCGATCCGCAGGATCTCCACCGAGGTGTCCTCGTCCATCGCGTAGCGGTTGACGCCCACGATCACCCGCTGCTTCGCCTCGACCTCGGACTGATAACGGAACGACGCCTCGGCGATCTCGCGCTGGAAGAAGTTCTCCTTGATCGCCGGGATCACCCCGCCGAGCTTGCGGATGCGGTCGAAGTAGTCGTACGCCTCGGCCTCGAGCCGGTTGGTCAGGTCCTCGAGGAAGTACGAGCCGCCGAGCGGGTCGATCGAATTGACGACGCCCGTCTCGTGCGCGATCACCTGCTGCGTGCGAAGCGCGATGCGGACGGCGTCCTCCGTCGGCAGCGCGAGCGCCTCGTCGAAGGAGTTTGTGTGGAGGCTCTGTGTCCCGCCGAGGACGGCGGCGAGCGCCTCGAGCGCGGTGCGGACGATGTTCACTTCGGGCTGCTGGGCCGTCAGCGAGACACCGGACGTCTGGGTGTGGAACCGCATCAGCAGCGAGCGCTGGTCCTTGGCGCCGTAGCGGTCGCGAAGCTCCTTTGCCCAGATCCGCCGCGCGGCTCGGTACTTGGCGATCTCCTCGAAGAAGTCGAGATGCGCGTTGAAGAAGAACGAGAGGCGCGACGCGAACTCGTCGACGGCGAGACCGCGCTCGAGCGCCCATTCGACGTACGTGAACCCGTCCATCAGCGTGAACGCGAGCTCCTGCGCGGCGGTCGAGCCGGCCTCGCGGATGTGGTAGCCGGAGATCGAGATCGGATGCCATTTCGGAATCTCGCGCGCGCAGAACTCAACCATGTCCGTGACGAGCCGCATCGAGGGCTCGGGCGGGAAGATCCACTCCTTCTGCGCGATGTACTCCTTGAGGATGTCCGTCTGGATCGTCCCGCGGAGCTGGTCGCGGGGGACGCCCTGCTCCTCGCCGACGCAGAGGTAGAACGCGAGCAGCATCGCCGCGGGCGAGTTGATCGTCATGGAGGTCGAGACCTGGTCGAGCGGGATGCCTGCGAACAGCGTCTCCATGTCGTCGAGCGAGTCGATCGCCACGCCCTCGCGGCCGACCTCGCCGAGCGAGCGGGCGTGGTCGGAGTCGTAGCCCATCAGCGTCGGCATGTCGAAGGCGGTGCTCAGGCCGGTCTGGCCGTGGTCGAGCAGGTAACGGAACCGCTCGTTGGTCTCCTCGGCGGTGCCGAAGCCCGCGAACTGGCGCATCGTCCAAAGGCGGCCCCGGTACATCGACGGGTAGACGCCTCGCGTGAACGGATGGACGCCCGGGTAGCCGAGGTCGCGGTCGTAGTCGACATCGGTGGTGTCCGGTGTGGCGAGCGGCTCGTTCTCGAGGCCCGAGATCGTCGAGAAGAGCTCGCCTTGCCGCTCCGGGACGGCGTCGTAGAGCTCGCGCTTCCACTCCTCGGTCGGTGTGTCCGTACGTCTGTCCTCGGTGGTGGCCATCTGGGTCGAAGTCTAGGTGAGGGCTTGGGCCGCGGCGGCTGCGCCCGCGACGAGGAGTACGACTCCGATCGCCTTGAGCAGCTGGTCTTCGGAGAGGCGGCCCGTGAGCCGGGCGCCGAGCAGCGCGCCCGGAATCGAGGCAGCCGAGCCGGCGAGGACGATGCCCACGTCCGGCGCCGCGCTGGGTAGGTGGCCGATCAGCCCGGCGATGCCGACGAACACGCCGACGAGCAGGTTGGTGCCGACGGCCCGGCTCGGGACCTCGCCCACGAGCCTGAGGAGTGCCGGCATCCGCAGCGAGCCGAGGATCAGGCCGACGAAGCCGCCGAGAAGCCCGATCAGCGCGCCCGAGAGGACGGCCGCCCGCACGTCGAGGCGGTGGTCGGGCCGGCGAGGCGCCGGCTTCCGTCGGAGCAGGTCGATGCCGCTGTAGACGAGGACGACCGCGATCCCGAGCAGGACCGCCTCGTCGGGAACCACGCCGGCGAGGTAGCCGCCGACGAGCGCGCCGACGACGGATGGCGGCGCCATCCACGCGAACAGCCGCCAGTTGATGCGGCCGGCTCGAACGTGCGCGACTGAGGCCGTTGCGGCGGCGACGCCGGAGATGGCGATGTTGGCTCCGCCCGCGCTGGCCGGGGAGGCCGCCACGAGCAGCACCGCCGGCAGGCGGATGTTCCCGAGCACGAGCCCGACGAGCCCGCCCGTGAGCGCCACCGCGAAGCACCACGCGGCGAAGCCGACGGCCTCGGGCGCGCTCATTCGACGGTGCCAGGCATGCGCACAAAAGGCGCACGGGAACGTGACGAAACACGCGCAGACGTTCCCCGGCCCCGCTCAACGGTGCGGAATGCGCGAGCGAGCCCGACCCGGCAGGTCTTTTGCCGGTGCCAGGCACCGCCAAGGAAGGCGCACGAACCTGTCACGAAAGTGGCGCGGTCAGCGCGACTCGCCGGGCTTCCAGAGCGGCTCGTCGTGCCCGGCTGCGGCGTTCGCCGCCCGCGCGAGGATGAAGAGCAGGTCCGAGAGTCGGTTCAGATAGACGAGCACGTCGCCGTTCAGCTCGAGCTCCTGCGCGGCGTCGAGCGCCGCCCGCTCAGCCCGCCGGCACACGGCGCGCGCGACGTGGAGACGAGCCGCGGCCTCGGTCCCGCCCGGCAACACGAAGCTCTTGAGCTCGGGGAGCGACGCGTTGAAGCGGTCGCAATCGCGTTCGAGCGCCTCGATCTGCGTCCGGGAGACGCGCAGGCGCCCGTCCCCCACGCCGAACGGCACCGAGATGTCGGCGCCGACGTCGAAGAGCTCGTTCTGGACGCGCTCGAGGACGGAGTTGATCTCGCCGGGAAGGTCGCCGGCGAGAACCACACCGAGCCAGGAGTTGAGCTCGTCGACCGTGCCGAACGCAGCGATACGGCAATCGAGCTTCGAGACCCGCGAGCCGTCGCCGAGCGAAGTCTCGCCGCGGTCGCCGCCACCCGTGTAGATGCGGGTCAGGCGCACCGGCTCGTCAACCTTACGTGGCATGCCCGTAGCTTAGGCGCCGAAGCGGAAGGTCTCCCGCAGGCGCCAGCGGTCGGGCTCGAGCTCCTCGATCAACGCTGCCTCGTCGATCTCGAACTGCACCGGTAGGACACCGCGCAGCCGCTGTTCCACCCGGGCGCGAAGCGTCGCTGGATCGTCGCCGCCGTCGAGGGTCAACGACGCGTGGGGAGGCGGGTCACTCCCGGCCTCGCCGTACGGAGGACACTCGGGGAAGCGGGCCCACACCGCCCGCATCGTCGCGCGAAGGATCTCGTCGGGCTCGGGCACCCCGTACACGGCGCCACCGCGCTCCCACTGCGCGACACGAGCGATCCCGAACGAGAAGGGCGCGAGCGATCCGAAGAGCTCACGCAGCGCCGCAAGGTGGGATTCGGCCAGCGACGCGGCCGGGACGAACGGATACAGCAGCGTCACCGAAAGCGGGATCCCCTCGGACACGCGCTCGGGATACAGCGCATCGTGCTCGCGCGCGAGCTCCGGCGCCTGGTCGGCAAGCAGAAGCGTGACCGCCGTCTCGAGCTCCCCGTCCCGAGGCACCGGCTAGCCCTGTGCCATCGCCTTCTGCGCCAGCCCGAGCACCGAGCGCGCGATCACGAGCCGCTGGATCTCGCTCGTGCCCTCGTAGATCTCGGTGATCTTCGCGTCGCGGTAGTAGCGCTCGACCGGGAACTCCTTCGTGTAGCCGTAGCCGCCGAGGATCTGGATCGCCTCCGCGGTCTGCCGGCGCGCCATCTCGGACGCGAAGAGCTTCGCCTTCGCGCCGGCTTCCGTGTGCGGCTGCCCGTTCTGCTTCAGCCACGCGGCGCGCAACGCCAGCAGGCGCGCCGCGTCGATCTCAGTCGCCATGTCGGCGAGCTTCCACTGGATCGCCTGGAAGTCGCCGATCCGCTGGCCGAAAGCACGGCGGTCCTTCGCGTACGCGAGCGCGACGTCGTAGGCGGCCTGCGCGATCCCCACCGCCTGCGCGGCGATCCCGATGCGGCCGCCGTCGAGCGTCGCCATCGCGACGTGAAAGCCCTTGCCCTCCTCGTGCAGGAGCCGGTCGCGCCCGACCTCGGCATCCTCGATCACGATGTCGTTCGTGACGGACGAGTTGAGCCCGAGCTTCTCCTCGTCGCGCGTGACGCGAACGTGCTCGGCGTCGAGGACGAACGCGGAGACGCCACGCGGGCCGGGGGTGTCCAGGTCGGTGCGAGCGAACAGGAGGAACGTCCCCGAATGGGCGCCGTTGGTGATCCACTGCTTGGTCCCGGAAATCCGCCAGCCGTCGCCGTCGGGCACGGCCTTCGTCCGCAGTGATCCGGCGTCCGAGCCGGCCTCGGGCTCGGTCAGCGCGAACGCGCCGAGGTGCTCGCCTCGCGCGAGCGGCGGCACGAACCGGCTTTTCTGTTCATCGCTTCCGAACAACAGGAGTGGCAACGTGACCGCGCTCGTGTGCACGGCGACCGTCACGCCGACGCCGGCGTCGGCGCGGGAGAGCTCCTCGAGCACGAGGATGTACGAGACGAAGTCGGCGCCGGCGCCGCCGTACTCCTCGGGGACGCACGCGCCCATCAAGCCGACCTCGGCCAGCTTGGTGAACAGCTCGCGCGGAAAGTGGTGGTCACGGTCCCAGGCGGACGCGTTCGGCTCGATCTCGGCCTGCGCAAACTCGCGCGCGAGCGCCTGGATCTCCCTCTGATCCGAGCTGAGCTCGAAATCCATATAACTCAGTCTACGAGGGGTTGGGTCCTGGGCGATCTGTGCCGAAAGCGGTAGCGATGCACCTGCGGTTCATCGTCGCGATTGTCGCGGCGACTCTCGTCTTTGCCCCGAGCGCGCTGGCCGGTCCATGCGGGTTGCCGGATACGAAGCCGCTCTGGGTCGACTACGCGGAGAGCAGCGTGTCGTTCCGCAACGAGCTCTTCAGGCGACCCGGCCTGGTGCTGGCAACGAGCGGGACGGCCGTGCCGCAAAGCCTGCGCGAGGGGGGCGCGCAGACCGTCTATTGGCACATGAAGCTGGCGCGGATCGTCGGCACGCCGTCCGAGCCGACCGAGCCCGGGGCGGTTGCCGTCGAGGCCGCGGACCTCTTCGAGCAGGCCGCCGCCTCATCCGGTTGCGCCACGCCGCTGATCGCCCTCGAGGAGATGTGGGGCGCCGACCTTCCGACCCCGTGGTCGCCGACGAACTCGGCGTACCGGACGAACGTGCTCGAGCTCGCCCGGCAACTCTCGGCGCGCGGGGCCAGGCCGTTTCTGTTCGTGCACGGAAACCTCGAGCTGGACGGTGCGGCCGGAGCCTGGTGGCAGCAGCTCTCGGGCTCCGCCGACATCGTGTACGAGTCGTACTTCAACGCTCCGCGGACGTACGCGCTCGGCCCCGTGCTCGCGAGCAGGGCGCTGCGCGTGGCAATGCGCCGCCCGGTCACCCGCCTGGCCGCGCTCGGGATCGATCCCGCCCGGCTCGGACTGATCCTCGGCTTCCACTCGAAGGCGGGGACGAGCGGGCGCGAGGGTTTGCAACCGCTGGGCGCGTGGCTCCAGTTCGTAAAGCTGAATGGACTCGCGGCTCGGCAGGTCGCCGACGAGCTCGGCCTCGGCTCGATCTGGTCGTGGGGCTGGGGCACGTTCGACGCGGCCGGGGCCGATCCAGACAAGCCCCTCGCGGCCTGCGCCTACCTCTGGACGCGCGACCAGTCGCTGTGCGACGCGCCCTCGCGCGCCGCGTTCGACACGTCGCTCACGGACGGCCAGCTGATCCTGCCCGAGGGAGTTCAGTGCGCTTTTCCGGCCGGGATGGTGCCGCAGGCGGCCGTCGCCCGGCTCGCGCCCTTCGCCGGCGGGAGGCGGGAGGCACTGACCGCGCTCTTCGCGCGGCGCGTCCTCAGGCGCGTCGCCGCTGTGCGGCCGCGCGCCGTGACCCGCGCGGAGCGCTCCCTCGTCACAACGCGGTACGCGGGGTCGTACGCGCGCTACCGGCGGGCGCTGTCGCGCCGGGGTCTCACCCGCGCGGACGCCGTCGCGATCGTCGGCGACAGCCTGCGTGTCCACCGGCTCGGCCGGTGGTCCGCTCGTGTCCGGCTCGCTGCCGCGGTCGACTCGATGCTGTGCGTTCGTGACGAGCTTCCGGGTCGCGAGCTCATCGATCTCGCGACGCGCCTTTAACAGGAGGGCTTGGCGAAATATCGGCTGTGCCGTCGAGCGACATGCCCCCAAACCCTCCTAGGCGTAGTCGTAGAACCCGCGGCCGCTCTTGCGGCCGAGCCGCCCGGCCTGCACGTACTGCCGCAGGAGGGGGCACGGCGCGTACTTCGGGTCGCCGAAGCCCTCGTGCAGGACGTCCATGATCGCCACGCACGTGTCGAGCCCGATCAGGTCGGCGAGCGCAAGCGGCCCGATCGGGTGAGCGAAGCCGAGCTTCGCGATGGTGTCGATCGCCTCGGGCTCCGCGACGCGCTCGAGCAGCGCGTAGGCGGCCTCGTTGATGAAGGGCATCAGGATCCGGTTGGAGACGAAGCCCGGAAAGTCGCGCGCCTCTGCAGGCGTCTTCCCCAGGTCCTCTGCGAGCTTCACGATCGCGGCCGCGGTCTCGTCGGAGGTCTGCACGGCCCGGATCACCTCGACGAGCTTCAGCACCGGCACCGGATTGAAGAAATGCATCCCGATCACTCGCTCCGGCCGGCGCGTGACGGCGGCCAAGGACGTGATCGGGATCGACGACGTGTTCGAGGCGAGGATCGCCTCCGCGGGCAACACAGAGTCCGCGCGCCCGAAGATCTCCTCCTTGACGGTCGCGTCCTCGACGACCGCCTCGATCATGAGGTCGGCGGGCACGAGGCCGTCGACCGGCTCGATCCGACCGAGCACCTCATCCGGATCAGGCCCGCCCTTCTCGGCCAGCTTGATCAGGCTCTTGCGCATCGCCTCGACCCCGCGCTCCACCGCGCCCGGCGCGGCGTCGTGAAGCGAGACGCGGCGGCCGGAGGCCGCGACGACCTGCGCGATCCCACCGCCCATCTGGCCGGCCCCCACGACCACCACGTGCTCGAACCTCACGCGCCCGGAGGCTAACGGAGGAACTGATCGGCGTCGTAGCCGTCGCGCCGCGACACGCGGTCGAAGCCGATCGGCACAGCGAGCGTCCCGCCCAGCGCGAGCAGCAGGAGGATCAGCGGCGTCGCGCCGATTCGCCCCGCCTCCTCGGCCTGCGCCGTGCGACTCCTCTTCGGGCGCTTGACCGGGGCGCGGCAGTCGTAGACGCGGTTCCTGGCAGTGCGGCCCTCCCCCGCCGAACAGGAGTATGCGGCTCCGGGCGGGGGTGCGGCGAGGGCCGACAGGGCGATGACGAGCACGGTGAGCCCGAGCAGCACCTTCCCAACCGCTCGCCGGCGCAGCGGCGGCAAGCGCAGAGGGAAGACCGAGGCCATCTGTGATCAGTAGAACGGACGCGGCGCGGCAAAGTTGCCGATTTCGCGAAAGATCCCCCGCCCGGGTCAGCGGCCTGTCACCCGAAGGGATTACGGAAGGTCAGACCTCGAGCAGAACGGCGTCGCCCTGGCCTCCGCCGGAGCAGATCGCCGCCAGGCCGAGCCCGCCGCCGTTGCGCCGGAGCTCGTAGATCATCGTGCCGAGAATGCGGCCGCCGGAGGCGCCGATCGGATGGCCCAGCGCGACGGCGCCGCCGTTGACGTTCACGCGCTCGGGGTCGGCGCCGAGCATCGTGGTCGAATTGAGCACGACGGAGGAGAACGCCTCGTTCAGCTCGACGCGCTCGACGTCCTCGATCTTCTTGCCCGCCTTCTCGAGCGCCTTGGCTCCGGCATTCGCCGGCGTGCGTGCCAGGTACGCGAAGTCGTCCGCGACGTACGCCTGCGAGACGATCGTCGCCAGCGGCTCGAGCGCGCGCCTCTTCGCGAACTCCTCGCTCGTGACGACCAGCGCCGCCGCGCCGTCGTTCACGCCGGGCGCGTTCCCGGCGGTGGTCGTACCCTCAGGGTCGAAGACCGGCTTCAGCGCGGCCAGCTTCTCGATCGACGTGTCGCGGCGCGGTCCCTCGTCGGCCTCGAGGTCGCCGACAGGGACGATCTCGTCCGAGAAGCGCCCCTCGTCTTGCGCCGCGATCGCCCGTTCGTGCGAGCGCAGCGCCCACAGATCCTGGCCCTCGCGCGAAATCCCGAGCTCACGCGACACGAACGACGCGTGCTCCACCATGTGCTTCTTGTCGAACGTGGACGTGAGCCCATCGTGGGTCATCAGGTCGATCAACGTCCCGTCGCCGAGCCGGTACCCGAAGCGCGCCTTCTTGAGGATGTACGGCGCGTTCGACATCGACTCCATGCCGCCGGCCACGATCACGTCGTGGTCGCCGGCGCGGATCATCGTGTCGGCGATCTGCACGGCTCGGATCGACGACGCGCAGACCTTGTTGATCGTGTCGGCGGGGACCTCGATCGGCAGGCCGGCCCCGATCGCCGCCTGACGGGCCGGCGCCTGCCCGGCTCCGCCCTGGAGAACCTGGCCCATGATCACGTACTCGATCTCGTCGTTCGCGAGGCCTACGCGGTCGAGCGCGTTGCGGATCACGAGCGAGCCGAGCTCGGTCGCCTCGTAGCCGGCGAGGCCGCCCCCGAGCCGGCCGAAGGGCGTGCGGACTGCGCTGACGATCACCGACCTGCTCATCGCTGCCAGCCTAGCCGCGGCGCGCGATCTGGCGGCTGATCTGACGCGTGATCGTCGGGTCCTCGATCCGCTCGTCGTCGGCCAGCATGAAGGCCTTGCTCAGGA
>Ga0126312_10000417_pt1 | contig 24919 bp, 27 predicted proteins | sample Plot104A_FD_92537 | JGI IMG/M metagenome (GOLD analysis project Ga0126312, IMG submission 92537) | Serpentine soil microbial communities from UC McLaughlin Reserve, CA, USA - Plot104A | ecosystem: Environmental > Terrestrial > Soil > Grasslands | place: USA: UC McLaughlin Reserve, Lake County...
ACTTCCCGCAGAAGCTGCACAGAAGCTGCTCGTTGGACTCGGTTGGGCGTGCCAAACGCTCTCCCCTTTCGATGACGCGGCCGCGCCTTGCTCAGGTTAGCGAGGGGCGGGGCCTGGGCTCGACCCTGTCTCTTACTCGGCAAACGCGTCCGTCCCTGCAAGCGCGTGGGGACTTGCAGCGGCGAGCCTTGACTGCGCCAAAGCGCGTGGGGACTTCCAGCGGCGAGCCTTGACTGCGTTGCGGCGGCGGTCTAGGCTCGCGTCATAGCTCGGGAGGGCCCCTGGGCCGATGCAAAGGAGGGCTTGCATGAGGCGGATAGCGGTAGTCGGTTCCCTTGTCGCTGTGCTTGCGTTTTCCGCGGTGGCCCTGGCGGCGATCAGGCACTACCACGGGAAGGACGAGGACCCCGCATGCGCCTCGATCCCGCCGCCGAACGCGTGCAAGATGAAGTTCGATGGCGCGGTCCGAAACGGCAGGGTCGTCAAGGTCAGGAACTTCACCTTCAACAAGATCCCGATGCCGTGCACCGAGGGGCCCTTCGCGCTCAGCAACACCGGAAACCCTCTGCCGCCGATGAGGGTGAACGCCCAGCGCAGGTTCCACGGCGACTTCGTCGACAATCAGACTTCGCCCACGCAGTACACGCACGTGGACGGCAGATTCTCGACCAACTACAAGCGGGCGACTGGACACTTCCGGTTCCACGGCGATCTCTCCCCGGAGGTGTTTCCCCCTACCGGGCTCCACAACTGCGACACGGGTAGGGACGACTGGCACGCGCGCACCGGCTAACCCGGCACCGGACACATGAAGAGCCACCTGGTTATCGTGACCGTCGCCGCCGCGCTCGCGCTTCCTGCTTCGGCGACCGCCGGGACCCGCCACTTCGACGGCTCAGTTGACCCCTCGGGCGCAATCTCGTTCGATGCCAGAACGCGGCTCGGGAGGGTCGTCAAGGTACTTCCCGGGCTCGCGTTCAAGCATGTGCCGATGATCTGTGACGACGGGGCCCGAACGGTCACAGGAGGCTTCAAGTTCGGGATCCCGGTAGCCCATCGTCGCTTCACGGGCACGGGCATCTACACCGGCGGCGGCAAGGTGACCGTGAGCGGCGAGTTCACGCACCACGGCAGGCGCGCCGACGGAACCATCAAGATCTCGGGCAACTTCACCGCCATCGGCGCGACGGGCTGTCACGCCAAGCACGACTGGAGAGCGAAGAGGAGCTGATCCCCGCCAGCGGGAGGCGGATCGCAGGCGCGATGCCGTCGACCTAGTGGTGCTCGATCACCCGGTCGATCAGGTTGTAGTCCTTGGCCTCCTCGGCGCTCATGAAGTAGTCGCGCTCGGTGTCCTTGGCAACCTTGTCCAGGGGCTGTTCCGTGTGCTTCGCGATGATCTCGTCAAGGCGTCTGCGAACGTCGATGATCTCGCGGGCATGGATCTCGATGTCGGTCGCCTGTCCCTGAAAGCCGCCCGTGACCTGATGGATGAGGATCTTCGAGTTCGGCGTCGTCATCCGCTTCCCCGCGGCGCCCCCCGCAAGGAGAAGAGCACCCATGCTCATCGCGACGCCGACGCAGATCGTCTGCACGTCCGGCTTTATGTACTGCATGGTGTCGTAGATAGCCAGGCCCGCGTACACCGAGCCGCCGGGGGAGTTGATGTAGATCGAGACGTCCTTGTCGGGGTCCTCCGACTCCAGGTGGATGAGCTGCGCCACGACGAGGTTCGCGATGTCCTCGGTCACCGGGGTCCCGAGAAAGATGATCCGCTCATTGAGCAGGCGCGAGTAGATGTCGAAGGCGCGCTCCCCGCGCGAGGTCTGCTCGACGACCATTGGGATCAGCGGGCTCATGGCGGGCCAGTCTATAAAAGCCCGCTCCCCCGTCTAGAGGACTGCAGGGGGACCTCGTGCGCTATGTCACCCGGCGCCAGGCCCCTGGCGGTCCCCGGGCGTCCAGAGCCCGGCGTCGCCCCGTCCGCCACCCTCCTGCTGCTCCTTCTGCGGGGTCCACAGCCTCTCGCGCGCGGCAGCCTGCTCCCTCGGGATCGGCTTCGCGGACGTCGCGATCAGCTCGGCGGCCTTACGCAGTCGAAGCTCCTCCCGAAGCATCGCGTCTCGCCCGGTGCGGCGGAGGCGCTCGAGGATCCTCTGCGGGTCCTCGTCGCCTTCTCCCGACCCAAGCGCCGCGAGCATCTCCTCCTCGGAGACGTCGACTTGCTCCGCATCGGCCACCGCCGCCAGCGTCGCCTCCCGGCGCAGAGCTCTCTCGGCATCGGATTCGAGCTCGGTGACGAGCTCCTCCCGCGTCTTTCCCTGCATCCGCGCGTAGGCCTGAGGGTCGACCCCGCGCGACCGCAGGGAGCGCTCAAGCCGCTCCCACATGTCGTGTGCGCGGGCGTGCACCAGCTCCTTGGGGAGGTCCAGCCTTGCCCTCTCGGCTGCCGCGTCCACGGCCGCCTCATGGAATTCCGCCTCGGCCCTGGCCTCGAGGGCCCCTTCGAGTCGCGCGCGGATCTCCTCGCGAAGCTCTCCGAGGGTCTCGAACTCCGATGCCTCGGCCGCGAAGTCGTCGTCAAGCTCGGGAAGCTGCTTCTCGCGCACCTCCTTCACCTTGACCTCGAACTGGGCTCGCTGGCCGGAGAGGTGCTCCGGGCGGTGGTCCGGCGGAAAGGTCACCTCCACCGTCACCTCGTCTCCCGCGGAGGCGCCCGCCAGCGCGGCATCGAGCTCCGGCGCCAGGTTGCCGGCTCCGAGCTCCACCATCGTGTCGCTGGCCTGCGAGCCCTCGAACGGCTCCCCGTCGATGGTGCCGCCGTAGTCGATCAGGACGAGATCACCAAGAGCGGCCGGGCGATCCGCCGGGGTGAGGCTCGCGAACCCCTCACGGAGGCGATCGAGCTCGGCCTGGACCGCGTCCTCCGAGACATCCGGCTCGACCCTTCCCACCTCGAGCCCCTTGTATTCCCCGAGCTTCGCCCTCGGCCGAACCGCGACTTCGATCGAGAACGAGAGCTCCTCTCCGGCCGCCGGGAAATCGGACACATCGAGCTTCGGGTCCCCTACCGGGGTGATGCCGGCGTCGAGCAACGCCCGCTCGTACCATTCGGGAAGCGACTCGCGAAGCGCCTCCTCGAGCACCGCACCGCGTCCGACGCGCTGCATCACGAGCTGCGGCGGGACCTTGCCCTTGCGGAAGCCCGGCATGCGCATGTCCTTTGCGAGCCGTCGCGCCGCTCGCTCGACCCGCTGCTCGACCGCGTCGGGCTCGATGCCGACATCTACCCTGACTCGCGAGTCGCCCAGCTCGGTAACCGAGGTCTTCATCGACGCCGCAGCTTATTGGCCGCTCCCCGGAGCAAGCCGGCGGCGAGGTCCAGGGCGAAGGCGACGAGCCGCCCCACAGGCCCGGTGACGACCCAGGCGAGCATTCGATCCCGCCGCCCCAGGCCTATGGGCTCAGGTCTCCGCAGCCTGCTGTCTCCTTCGCGCTGTCCAAACGTGCATCGACGGCAACTGCTTACCGCTTAATGCTTTGCCTCAGCCGCGATCCGCTCGCGCAGCCGCGCGCCCTGTCCCGCCGCCACGGCTCGGGCCGCGCGGGCTTCGTCGAGGGGCACCCCCCGCTCGGCCGCGAGGTCCAGGAGGCGTTGACGCTCCTCGCTTTCGCGCGCGGCGCGGAAGAACAGCCAGGCGAACAGCCCCAGGGTCACGAGCCCCTGCTCGACCATCATCACGACGCCGGCGGCGCCCTGGTCCGCGAGCGGCGCGAGCCCGTGCGCCGCCTCCCCGGCGGCGTAATCCGGATAGAGCGGCGAGCCGGACCAGATCAGCACATTGCCGAGCACCGCGCCGCCGAAACGGACGACGAGGATGTAGATGAGGCGGGCGCCGTTTCCGAACCACGCGGGCTTCGGCAGCGGGCCGAGGAGCGCCATCCACATCGCGATCCCGAATCCGGTGAAGCAGGCGTGCTCAAGCGCGTGCAGGGTCTCGCTCGTCAGGACGGCCTGGTAGAGGACCGGCACGTGCCACAGGTAGAGGTCAGCCAGCCAGAGCGGCAGGGCGGCTGCCGGGTGCACCAGCGTTCGCAGCCACCCGAGCCAGCGAGTTGCAAGCAGTGGCTGGAGCAGCGGCCCGGTGACGCCGAGGACGAGCAGCAGCGCCGCCAAGTCGCCGAGAACGAGGTGCTGCGCCATGTGAACCACGACCAGCTCGCCGTCGAGCGCGGCGAGCGGTGAGGTGAGCGCGACGACGATCAGCGCGATCCCGGCGGCGAAGCTCGCCTGACGCCAAGCCGGAATCGGCCTTCCGCGGCGCGATAGATTGCGAGCGCGCATCGCGTAGAGCGCGGCGATTACGGCGACCGGAATTAGCTGGAGGGGCTCGAAGCTGCCCTCTACGTGCGCGACGGGGAGCACCGCACAAAGGTACCCGGGCCGACCGGCTCGCCCGACCTTCGGCTCACAGCCACTCGATTCGCTTGAAGAAGCGGTACAAGAGCAGCGTCGCGCTCAGCATCACGAGCAGCGCCAGCGGGTATCCGAATAGGAGCGTGAGCTCCGGCATGTGCTCGAAGTTCATTCCCCAGATGCTGGCTAGGAACGTGGGCACGGCAATGATCGCCGCCCATGCGGAGATCGCCTGAACCACCTGGTTCTGGCGCACGCTGAGCAGGGAGAGGTTGGCCTCGAGGATCGAGGTCAGGAGCTCCCGCTGCCCGTTGACCTGCTCGTCGATTCGCCTCACCCTTCCCGCGACCTCGCGGAAGAAGGGGCGCAGCTCCTCGGGAAGCTGCGGGAATGCGCCGCCCTCGAGTGCCTCCAGCGGGGGGACGAGCGGGTCGACCGCACGGTGGAACTCGATGACCTCGCGCTTGAGGAAGTAGATGCGCTCGGTCGACTCCGTACCTCCCTCGAATACCGCCTGCTCGACCTCCTCGATGTCGTTGTCGATTCCGGCGACGACGGGATCGTAGTCGTGCACCACCTGATCGAGGATCGCCCAGATCACGGCCGCCGGACCAGCGTCGAGGAGGCTGGGATGTGCCTCCTCGAGGTTCCGGCGGGCGGGCTGAAGCGTTTCGGCCTCGCCGCGGCGAACGGTGATCACGTAGCCCGGACCCAGGAAGACGTGAATCTCGCCGAAGTGAACCTGCTCCTTGGCTTCCTCGTACCAGGCGGTCCGCACGACGCCGAAGAGGTGCCTTCCGTGCTCGTCGAGCTTCGGACGCTGATGGAGCTCCGAGGCCTCCTGAGCCGCGAGCTCCGGCACGTCGAACGCGCGCGTGATGGTCGCCACCTCGTCGTCGGGCGGGTCCTTGGCGCCCAACCATACGAATCCGACCCCGGAGCCCACGAGCTCCCTGGCTCGCTGGAGGCTCAGCGGGGCCTCGTTCTGACGCTGGCGGTCCTTGTAGTAGGCGCAGTCGACGATCATGGTGAGGGCGGCTCTCAGCCGCGGCGAAAGCGAACGGGCTGCGCTTCGGATTCCGCCCGGAGCGCCACGTTCCTCCCGGTGGTTCCCGGCGCCCGTGAACCCACCGAGCGGCGGCGGCTGGAGCTAACCGAAGGAGACCCGGACCGGCTCGCGCTCGCCGGCCTCTGTGATCTCGAAGAACTCCTCGGCCTCGAAGCCTCGCGTCGAGGCGATGATCGAGTTCGGGAAGATCTGGATCTTCGTGTTGTAGGACTGGACGTTGGAGTTGTAGATGCGTCTTGCCGCCTGGATCTCGTCCTCAACCTCGGTCAGCTGGCGCGAGAGCTGCTGGAAGTTCTCGGTCGCCCGAAGCTCCGGGTAGTTCTCCGCCACCGCACGCAGATCGGTCAGCGCTGCCGTGAGCTGACCCTCCTTCTGTCCCGCCTCGGCCGGGGTCCGCGCCGACATGGCCTCGGCGCGGGCCTTGGTGGCCTTCTCGAACACCTCGCGCTCATGCGTCGCATAACCCTTGACCGTCTCCACCAGGTTCGGAACGAGGTCGTGGCGGCGCTTGAGCTGGACGTCGATGCCCGACCACGCCTCCTGGCACCGGTTGCGGGCGCCGACCATCGAGTTGTTCAACCCGATGAAGATCAGCGCCAGCACGATCAGCAGCGCGACGATGATGATGACCGCGATCATGCGGGCAGCTTACAGGGCGCCCTCCAAGTCAAGGAGGAAGCGCTTCATCTCGGGGCCGCCGCCGTAGTCGCCGATGGCCCCGCCGCTGCGGACGACGCGATGGCAGGGAACGACGATCGGGATCGGGTTCGAGCCCAACGCGCTGCCGGCAGCCCGGAAGGCGCGCGGACTGCCCGCCCGGGCGGCCGCCTCGCTGTACGTGATCACCTCCCCGAAGGGCACCCGCGCCGTGGCGCGCAGAACCCGGCGGTAGAACCCGGGGTGGCTGAGGCGCCAGTCGAGCGGCAGCTCGAAGCGCTGGCGCCTGCCCTCGAAGTACTCCTCGAGCTCGCGGCGGGCGTCGTCGAGTCGCGCGGGAAACTCGAGCACCCGGGGCGAGACGCCGTCGGCGATGTCAAGGAGGGCGTACTCGAGCGGCTCGTTGGGCAGCGCCACGCGCACGAGCCCGCGCCGCGTCGCCGCGACCAGTGCGGTGCCGAGCGGGGTGTCGAGCGTCGCGTAGGCGACATCCAGAACCCCCTCGTCGCTTGCCCTCGCGGCCAGCCGGTTTACGAATTCGCTCATCTCGCCATCTCCTTCAGCTCCTCCGCGCTTGCCCGCAGCTTCTTCAGGGCCTCATGGACGTTCCTTCGCGCTGCGTCCTCCGAGGTTCCGAGCGCCTCCCCGACTTCGCGATAGCGCAGGTCGACGGCGAAGCGCAGGACCACCGCGGCCCGCTGCCCCGGAGGCAGGTCCGCCACCGCGGCCCAGATCGCGCTGTGCCGGGGGCTCATCCCGAGCGCGCCGTCGCGCGCCTCCCCGGCCACCGCGCCGCGATCGATCAGCTCACCAGGGTCGGCCACCGGCGTCGCCCGCCGCGACCGCGAGCGGTGATGGTCGATCGCCTTGCGGCGGGCGATCGTGAAGATCCAGGCATGCAAGTTCCGGGGCTCTGCCCGCGGGTAGGCCCGCAGCGCCGCGAGGAAGGTGTCCTGAAGGCAATCTTCCGCGTCCGTCGGCCCAAGCATCCCACGCAGGAAGGCACGCACGGGGTCGAGGTGCTCGTCGAGGAACCCCTGGAACGGCGGCAGTGCCTGGGCCATCGCCTGCATCCAACTAGAGAAACGGCCACCGCGCCTAAAACGTGAGCTCCGGGTGGCGATCCGGCGCGTCGGCAGGCCGGCGGCTCGGAGTCGCGACTGCCCTCCAGTCGCGACAGGCCGTCAGCGCTATTCGCTCAGCTCAACTCTCAGCGGGTTGCCGCGTCGGCATCCACGATCCCGTAGCCGTAGACCGGGTCATAGGAGCCGTGGTTCGAGGAGGTCACCTTCAGCCGATCGACGATCTGCTGATTGGTCAGCCCCTCTCCGGCGAGCAGCGCCGCTACTCCGGATACGAACGGCGTCGCCATCGACGTGCCGGCGAGCGTGTCGTAGCCCGCAATGTCGCCACAGTCGATGTCAGAGTCGGGCCAGATCGTGGACCAGATGTCGTCATCGTCCTCGCAGAACACGCTCCCCAACCCGCCCGGCGCCCGGAAGCCGAGCGTGTCCTGGTTGTTCGGGAAGTTCGAGTAGAAGCTCGGCAGCCCGCGGCTGTCGGTGGCGCCCACGCAGACCGCGTGGTGCTCGAAGGCCGGGGAGTCGCAGAGCGGGAAGGTCTCGTTCCCCCCGCCGCCACGACCAGCGAGCCGTCCGTCCACGCATGCTCGATGGCGTCCGCGATCTAGCGGATCCCGGCCGCGACGTCGTCGGAGCTCCCCGACCCGCTGGCGTCGAACTCCCGGACGGGCATGATCTTCGCGCCGGGTGCCGTTCCCGCGACCCCGATCCCGTTGTCGGTCACCGCTGCCGCGATCCCGGCGACGTGCGCGCCGTGGCCGTTCTCGTCCTGCGGCCCGGGCGGGCAGTCCGCCTTACCGGCGGCGATGTCCGCGCCCGACACGAGGTTCGCCTGGAGGTCCGGATGATCGAGGTCGACGCCCGTGTCGACCACGGCGACCGTCGCGCCCGCGCCCACCGCCCCGCGGCCCAGGCCTGCGGCGTGTGGATCTCCTGGAGACCCCACTGCCGGGAAAACGGTGGATCGTCGGGGAATTCGGAGCCGGGGCTACCTCCCGAGTCGTAGCTGTAGCTCTTGACGCTCAGGAGCTGTCTGTCGGCGGTCCGGGGTTGCCGCCCTTCGCGGCGAGCGCCGGTGATGTCGCGAAGATCGACGCGATCCCGGCCGTCAACAGGACTGAAAGGACTCGAGCTCTCGCCCTCAAGGTCGCCTCCTCTAAGTTCGCTTGAGCGGTGCCCGGATCCGTCCGGCCGTTTGTCCACCTAGCGTTCTGATCGGTCTTATACAAAAACCAAGGGCGCCACGCGCCAATCGGGGTGGCGCCCCGCGTCAGTCGGAGCTCCGCGGCCGTTTAGGCGGCTCCGCGCCTTGACCACCACCGCATCACCGTCGATGACGCACCCGCTAGAGAAACGCCTCGATGCCTTGGACGCGCACGCGGTCGCCCTCAGGGAGGCTCACATACACGCCGCCTTCGCGCTCGAGCTGCTCGCGCGGGCTCACGAAGATGATCCCGGAGAACGTGCCGCGGCTATCGAACCGCAGCACGTGCGACTCGGGTGTCTCCTGCCGCATCCCGGACGCCCGGGGAGAGCCGATCGCCGCGTACAGAACGTCGCTGGGCGGGTCGTAGGTGACGTGGGAGAACGTGTACCGCCCTGCTCGCAGGCTCATCGGGTCAGGCTAGCGAGCGTCCGGACCGTCGCCGCTGACTGAATGGTCCGCGCGGATGGCAACGGCTTCCTTCGGCGCGACCGACGGGCTGTTTTCTTGCGCGGCCGCCGGGTAGTTCGCTCAGTCAGAGAGCGAGGAACTTCCGCGAAAGGAGGGCTGGTCCTCGATGGCGACCTGCGAGGTCTGCGGAAACGAGTACGACAAGACGTTCCAGATCATGACCGGAGGCGAGGAGCACACGTTCGACTCGTTCGAGTGCGCGATCCATGCCCTGGCGCCGCGCTGTGAGCACTGCGGATGCGCGATCATCGGTCACGGCGTCGAAGCCGACGGAGCGATGTTCTGCTGCGCCCACTGCGCCGGGGAGGTGGGCGTGAGCGGGGTGGCGGATCGAGCCTAGGACCGGCCGCTCACGCTGCTGCGCGGCGGGCGCAAGCTTGGGGCGGGTGAGCTCGATGACGTTGCCGTCCTCGTCTGCCACGTGCAACGTTCGCTCGCCCCACGGCCGGTCCGTCGGCGGGGCGACGATCTCGACGCCCCCGTTGCGCAGCCGCTCGTGCTCGGCGTCCGGATCGTCGACGAAGAACGCCACCTCTCCCTGGGGCCACGGTACCTTCGTGGACGGAGCGCCCCGGCCGATCAGCTCGGGCAGATGACCTCGCTGATAGAGCGCGAACTTCGCGCCCTTGGTTTCGAACTCCGCGTAGCTGCCCGTCGCGAAGCGGAACGGAATCCCGATCACGTCGCGGTAGAAAACGATCGATCGCTCAAGGTCGGACACGAAGAGGATCGCGTAGGCGAGGCGTGACGGCATCGCGGTCTCGAAGCCTACGGCGACGGCATGTTTCGGGCCGTTGCGGGAACTCGTGGTGGGACGACGAGGAAGGAGGTCACATGGAGGCGACGACGCAGCAGAGCATCATGTCGGAGGAGCGGAGGGAGGCTCGAGAGGAGATCGTCGAGCTACTCACCAGGGCGTACTGGATGGAGATCGAGACGGTGATGAGCTACATCGCGAACTCGATCAATCCGGATGGGGTCCGAGCACAGGAGATCAAGGAGTCCCTGCGCGATGAGATCGAGGAGGAGCTCGAGCACGCAAAGCGGTTCGCGGCGCGCATCAAGGAGCTATATGGGGTCGTGCCCGGGTCGCTCGGGTTCGAAGCGGAGCAGTCGTACCTGCAGCCGCCGCCCGACCAAGTCGACGTCGTGCACGTCATCAATGGGGTGATCGAAGCCGAGCGCGCCGCGATCGAGCATTACACCCGGATCCTCGAGGTGACCGATGAGGTCGACCTCGTCACCCAGGACATGGTCATCGAGATCCTCCATGACGAGCAGGGGCACCTGCGGCTGTTCGAGGGATTCCTGCGCGAGTACCAGGCGGAGGGCTTGGCGTGAGGTGAGCGCCCGCTCAAGCGGTTTTCGCCAGCTACCTGCTGGGGCCGAGGTCCAGCTCGAGGCCGTCGTGGGCGGGCCCGGCCCTCCGGCACAGCTTCCCCGCCTCCCGTCGGAGCTGGGCATGCTCGGGCAGGGTCTTGCCGATCTGCGTCAAGACGATGCGCTCCACGTTCCATTCGCAGAGCCGGGGCAGCTCGCGGTCGATCGTCAGATGGGAGAACAGCGAACGACGCCACATCGCGGCATCGATCACCAACATCGCTGACCCACTGACGAACCGTCTGAGCTCTCGGGTGAGCCGGGCGACGTCCGAGGCGTAGACGAGGGTCGTGCCCGCGGCCATCAGGCGCCAGGCGAAGGTCGGGATCCGGCGCTCGCGGGCGTGCGGGACGGTCAAGGCGGTCACCGTCCACGGGCCGATCCGCCGTCGCTGCCCCGGGCGCAGGGCCACGAACTCGCAGTGGTCGAGGCGGCGAAAGCGTCCTCGCACGGCGGCGATCGTGGTCGCGGAGGCGTAAACGGGCAGGGGTCGGCGGGATCGCCGGCGAAGCCAGCGCCCCAGCGCGGGCAGGCCGCCGCAGGCATCGAGGTGGGCGTGGGTGAGCAAGGCGGCGTCGACGCCGGCGTCGAGCTCGCGCTGTTGCTCGTCGAAGTGCCGCGTCACGTCGATCAGCAACCGAGCTCCGCGCTCAGCGACGAGGGCGGAGCTCTCGCGCCGGCGAGATCTTCCGCTCCCGGGGGTTCCGCCGCTCGCGCCGGACCCGAGGAAGCGAATCCTCATCGTTCGGCGTTCACCGCTTGACGTCCGCCGCCGCCGAGCGTCGCTCAGTCGGCACGGCCGCCCGGGCCTTGGTCCCGCTCCTGGCGTTGATTCACCACCTCGCCGCCGCCATCGGCGCGAATCTCGCCCCGCCCGACGTCATCCTGCGAGGCCTCCTCACCGTGCTCCTGCAGGTAGCGGAGGAGGCCGCCGGCGAGCAGGATCTCGCGCTCCTTGGGCGCCAGATCGTGCAGCAGCTTCAGCTCGTCTCCGGATTCGGTGTGCACGGTGATCTCCTCGGCGCCCGGCTCGAGCTCCTCCCGCACCCGTGGCAGGGCCCACCTTTCGCCGACCTCCGCGCGGTCGTAGTCCGCCTCATCCTTGAAGGTCAGGGCGACGATGCCCTGGGCGATCAGGTTGCGCCGGTGGATGCGGGCAAACGACTTGGCGAGGACCGCCTTCACGCCAAGGTAGAGCGGCGCGATCGCGGCGTGCTCTCGCGAGGACCCCTGGCCGTAGTTGTGGCCGGCGACGATGAACCCGCTGCCCCACTCCTGGATCCGACGCCGGAACCCCGGATCTCGGTGCTGGAAGGTGAACTCGGCGATCGCCGGGATGTTGGAGCGATAGGCCATCACCTCGACGCCGTCCGGGGCAAGGTCTCCGGTCGAGATGTCGTCTCCCTGCACGGTCGCGATCCGGGCCTCGATCGAATCGTCGAGCCGCCGGTGCTCCGGCGGGGGCTTGATGTTCGGCCCGCGGGGGATCTCGATCCGCTCGGCGTCGTCGGGGTCGGCGGGAGGGAAGATGTGCACGTCCTCGACGTAGGGCCTCGGCTCAGGGGGATCCAGCATCCTGGGAGCATCGCCGTACTCGCGCGGGTCCTCGATCCTTCCGGTTAGCAGCGAGACCGCCGCCACCGCCGGTGAGCAGAGGTAGACGGAGTCGCCGGGAGTTCCCGAGCGGCCCGGGAAGTTGCGGTTGAAGGTGCGAAGCGAGTTGGCCCCGGTCGGCGGCGCCATGCCCATGCCGACGCAAGGCCCACAGACCGGCTCGAGCATCCGCACCCCGCCCTCGACGAGCTGCCGGTAGACCCCAGCCTCGGCGATCGCCGTGAGGATCTGGCGTGATCCAGGAGTGGCGGTCGCGGCGATGCTCTCGTGCACGAGCTGGCCGCCGCGGTCGGCCAGCACGGCGCCCGGGAGGGCGAGATCGTAGTAGCCGGAGTTGACGGAGGAGCCCATGCATACCTGCCCAAGCGGGGTTCCGGCGACCTCCTCGACCGGGACGACGTTGTCGGGGTTGTGAGGCTTTGCGACCAGGGGGCCGAGCTCTGCGAGCTCGATCTCGATCCGCTCGTCGTACCCCGCGCCTTGCTGCGCGGCCCGCTCGGTGAAGTCCTCCTCGCGTCCCTGGATGCGAAGCCACTCGCGAGCGCGCTCGTCCGCGGGAAAGACGGCAGCGGTGGCGCCGAGCTCGGCGATCATGTTGGCGATCGTGCCGCGCTCGGGAATCGAGAGGTCGGCGGTCCCCGGGCCCGTGAACTCGAAGATCTTGTTCTTGCCGCCGCTGGCGCCGAGCCGGCGCAGCAGCTCGAGGATCACGTCCTTGGCTTGCACCCAGGGCCTAGCCAGCGCGTTCTCCAGCCGGACCTCGACGATCGCCGGGCAGGCGATCTCATAGGGATAGCCGGCCATCGCCACGGCGACGTCGAGGCCGCCGGCCCCGATCGCGATCATCCCCAGCGCGCCGCTGGTGGTGGTGTGCGAGTCGGCGCCGACGAGGACCTGGCCGGGCGCCGCGAAGCGCTCCAGCGAGATGTAGTGGCTGATCCCGTTTCCCGCCCGCGAGTAGTGGACGCCGTACTTGCGGCACATCGCCTGGAGGAAGCGGTGGTCGTCCGGGTTCTTGAAGTCGAGCTGGACCACGTTGTGGTCGATGTACTGCACCCCGCGGTGCACACTCACCCTTGGTGCACCGAGCTGCTCGAACTGCATGAACGCCATCGTCCCCGTGGCGTCCTGGAGCAGCGTCTGATCGACACGCAGCGCGATCGGCTCGCCCGGCCGCAGCTCTCCCTCGGCGAGGTGCTCGCGGAGGATCTGTCGGGCGAAGCTCTCGGCCACCGCGACCTCCCTCAATCCTCCTCTGCGGGCTCCACGAACAGCGCCCGGCCCTCGGCCACGAGCGCGCCTTGATCGTCCCGCAGCTCCGCGACCGCCCAGCGCTTGCGTCCCTCGCGCCGTTCCACGCGGGCGCTCACGTGAACGTAGGTGCCCACGGGCGCCGTTCCCCGCAGATCGGCCTCGAGCTTGGCGGTGAACGCGAGCGCCTGGCGATGAACGGCAAGCGACATCGCCTCGTCGAGTGCCGCCGCCAGCACGCCGCCGTGGACTAGGCCCTGCGGGCCCTGGTGGTCCTGCTTGACGAAGAATCGGCCGCCGAGAGCGCCGTCGCCCGCTGGCTCGAGCTCGATCTGCAGCCCGAAGCGGTTGCCCAAGCCGCAGCCGAAGCAGAGGTCGTGGTGGTCGATCCGTTTCCCGGCGTTGATCACAGCGCGTGTATAGCTTCTCAACTCGGCTGCCTCGACTCCTGCCCGCGAGCGCCGGCGAGCGCCGTCCAGCCGGCATGAAATTCGCCTTTGACCGCCGTCCGGCCGGCACGAATCCGCCTTTGACCGTCTATTTCGCGGTCAAAAGCGGGTTCGGCAGGCGAGCCGATGCCGGTCCTCGCGTGCCTCCAGCACTTCGACCTTGGCCGTTACTCGCGTGCCCCCGCGGAGGGTGAAAGCCGTCCCTCGCCGCGAATGCCGGTGAGCATCATCCTGACCCAACGCGCGATGGTCGCGCAGCCGGCGGCGGGGGCGTAGTCGCGCGGTCCGCCAGCCGGCGTCGTCGGCAACGGAGCGCCCCGCCGGGGAAGTCAATCTACGTCCGGCGCCTCTGGCCGGCGGCCTGCGCCGGCTTGGTCACGGCCTCGTCGTCTGGGGCGGCCGGCGCCGGCTTGGTCGCGGCCTCGTCGCCCGGGGCGGACGGGCGGTGCTGCGTGGCCGTGCCCGCGAGCTCGCTGGAGAGGCGCTGCATGTCGCCAAGCACGGCGTCGCGGCGCGCCTCAAGGTCGGAGATCACGGTCTCGATGTCGTTTCGACGCTGTTCCGCCTCGGAGATGATCCGCCTCGCCTGCGCCTTCGCCTGGGCCACGGTCTGCTCGGCGTCGCGCTTGGCGCGGGCGCGGGTCTTCGCCGCCGCCCCCTCGCCCTCCTCGCGAACCTTGGCCGCGTAGCCATCAGCGCCCTCGCGGGTCGTTGACGAGTAGACGTCGGCCTCAGCGCGCGTCTGGCTTGCGTAGTCGTCGGCCTCGCTGCGGGTCTTCTCCGCGTCGGCGTCGGCGTCGGCGCGTGTCTCCGTCGCGTACTTGTCGGCCGCCGCGCGCGTCTGACTCGCCCGCGCGGCCACCTCCTCGGAGACCCGGTGTGCGTCGCGCTCCGCCTCGGCGCGAAGCTGCTCGCTAACGTCATGGGCGTCGGCGAGGATCTTGCCCGTTTGCTGGCCAACGCGCTGGAGGTCGCGCTTCACGATCTCGGCGCGGCTCTGGTCGGCGCCCCCCGACTCGAGCCAGTCCGCGAGGCTGTCCAGGAACCGATCGACCTCGCGCTTCTCGTATCCTCGGCGACCGACCGGAAACGTCGCGCTACGGATGCGGTCGATGCTGTCTCGCTCCACCTCGCCTCCTTGGCTTGGACCCGCCTGTGCGACCGGGGGACTATAGCCCGAGGCAGTGGGTGTGGGCCGCTCCCCCGAGTGGCGGTAGTAGCAGCAGAAGTCGGTCGCGGTTCACCTTCCGGCCTCGTTTCCCGCCGCTCGCTTTCGGGCAGCAAGTCACCGGTCCCACCGGTCTATAGAGCTGACAGCCTCGTGGCGGCGGCCTTCCAACTCGCGATCACCCGCGTCCCGCGCCGCAGGCCAAGCTCCCGCAACGCGCCCTCGGTGATCTCCGCGGTCAGCGGCTGGCAGGCATCGAGCCCGACGCGAACCCTCCCGCCGAACCGCGTGATCGAGCGGACCGTGCCGGGGATGTGGTTGCGGATCGAGCCGAGAGGCGGTGCGTCCGGCGGCTCGAGGCTGATCTCCCATGGGAAGACGCTCGCTGCGACCCGCCCGGTGGCGCGCGCGGTGCTGACCACCCGGCCGCCGCCCTCGAGCTGGACCACTGCCCCCGCGCCGGGATCGGGCCTCGCGGTTCCAATCAGGACCACGGCGCCGGAGAAGTCGGCGACGAAGGCGCTGGCCGGCGACGCGGCCAGCTCCTCGGCGGGTCCGCGCTGGACCATCCGCCCGGCAGCGAGCACGGCGACCTTGTCGCCGAACAGGGCCGCCTCCTGGAAGTCGTGGGTGACGAAGATCGTGGGTACCCGGGCATCGGCAAGGATCTCGGCGAGCACTCGCGTGGCCTCGGCGCAACTGCGGGCGTCGAGGGCGGACAGCGGCTCGTCCAGGAGCAGCGCCGCCGGCCGGGGAGCGAGGGCCCGTGCCAGGGCGACTCGCTGGCGCTCCCCGCCGGAGAGCGCGCTCGGCCTGGCCTCGGCTCGATCGGCTAGCCCGAAGCGCTCCAGGAGCTCGAGGGCGCGGTGGCGGCGCTCCCGCCGCGGCAGGTGACGGAGGCCGTAGGCGACGTTCTGCCACGCCCGCTGGTGCCCGAACAGGGCGTAGTCCTGAAACACGTAGCCGCAGCCGCGGCGCTCCGGCGAGACGTTGATTCCCCGCGCGGTGTCTAGCCAGAGCCGATCGCCGCACGCCACCCGTCCGCGCTGCGGCGCCACCAGCCCCGCCACGGCACGCAGGGTCGTCGTCTTCCCGCAGCCCGAGGGCCCTGCCAGCGCCAGGCAGGCGCCAGGCTCCACCGCGACCTCCAGGTCGAGGTCGAAGCCGTTCCGGCTCAATGACAGCTCAGCGCGAAGCACGTGGCATGCCGCCGACGAATTTCACCGAGAGGAGCAGCGCGGCGGAGAGCGCGACGAGGACCGCGGAAAGGGCCAGGGCCGCGGGAAAGTCGGTGGCGAAGCGGTCGTAGATCGCCAGCGGCACGGTCTGGGTAACGCCGCGAAGCGAGCCGGCGAACATTAATGTGGCTCCGAACTCGCCCAGGGCCCGACCCCAGGCGAGGGCCAGCCCCGCGGCTAGGCCCCCTCTCGCCGCGGGGATCGCAACCCGCCACACCGTGCGCGCCTCTCCGGCTCCGAGCGTCCGCGATGCCTCCAGCGAGCTGCGATCGACGGCGGCGAAGGCAGCCTGCGCCTGGCGCAGGTAGAAGGGCGCCGCTACGAAGGTGAGGGCGACGACCACACCGGCCGTTTGCAGGACCAGCCGGACGCCCGCGTCCGCGACCACCCCGCCGACGATCCCGTGGGGACCGAGGGCAGCCAAGAGGCCGATCCCGGCGACCGCGGGCGGTAGCACGAGCGGCAGCTCGACCAGGGTGACGACGACCGACTGGCCGGGGAACGACCGGGTGGCGAGAAGGTAGGCGGCCGGCGTGCCGACGACGACGATGATCGTGGTCGCGAGCAGGGTCGTCTCGAGGCTGAGGCGCAGCGCATCGACGGCGACAGGGTCGCTGAGGCTCGACAGCAGCCGGCCGGGGCCAGTGTCCACGAAGATGGCGACGATCGGCAGCGTCAGAAAGGTCAAGGCCGCGGCCAGGGCCCCGGCTATCAGCGCGGTGAACCAGGGGGAGGGCTTCATGACGGCGGCGGCTCGAAGCCCGCGTCGTGCAGTGCCCGCCAGCCTTCGCTCGACAGCAGCCCGTCGACGAACCCATGCGCTTGCGTTGGATGCTCCGCTCCCTCGACCACGGCCGCCGCGTAGGCGACCGAGGGCTGCAGCCGGGCCGGCAAGTCGATCGCCTTCAGCGTGCCGTTGGCGGCGTCGACGTCGGTCGTGTAGACGAACCCGGCATCCACCGCTCCTTGGGTCAGCTTGCCGACGATTCCCGCGACGTCGGTCTCGTTGGAGCGGACGTTGGCGAGGATCGCCGAGCGCCGCGGCTCGGAGAGGCCCGAGAGGACCTGGCGCGTGTAGATCCCGACCGGGACCGACGGGGAGCCGACGGCGACCGTGACGCCGGGCCGCGCCAGGTCGTGCACCGAGCGGACCTCGGCCTCGTCCGCGGGGACGGCGAGCACCAGCCGGTTGCGGGCGAAGACGACCGGCTTGGAGACCAGGCCGTGTCGATGCAGATCGTCGGGGAGCGCGGTGTCGGCCGAGGCGAAGACGTCCGGCCGCGCGCCTTGCCGAATCTGCGCCGCGAGCTGGTCCGATCCCGCGAAGGAGAGCCTGACGTCGGCGCCGGCGAAGCCCGTTCCGTAGCTGGTGAAGGCCTCGGTCAGGGAGCTCGCGGCGCTCACGGCAAGCGATGGCTTCCCGCTGTTCCCCCCGCACCCCGTCAGCGCCACGGCGGCGGCGATTGCGAGCGCCATACCGCGCCCTCTCATTCGGGCTCCGTCTCGACCATCACCGAGGTCGCCTTCACGGTGGCCGTCGCCCGCACCCCCTCTGCCAGCCCCAGCTCGTCGACCGCGTCACGGGTGATCGCGGCGGTCACTCGATGGGGCCCCGCGTCGATCTCGACCAACGCCATCACGCCCTCGATCTCCACCGAGCGCACGACGCCGGGAAACCGGTTGCGGGCCGAGAGCCGGTGGCCGGCACGGTGGCGCTGCGGGCGGTCGCTGAGGCGCCGAAGCTCGCGCGCCGGCACCCGGCGCCGGTTGCGCTCGTCGCGGGTCGTCCGCAGCTTTCCGGCGCGGTCCCAGCGCCGCAGCGTGTCGACGCTCACCCCGAGCGCCTTTGCGGCCTCTCCGAGACTCAGGTCACGCGCCATGCACTGCCTAAGCATTGCATAGGCAGCATGCTCCTCCCTTCCAGACGAGGTTCAGCTCGCCGTGACCGGCTGGCTCAGATGAGCCAGCCGACCGAGGGAAGGCCCGCCGAGGAGTGGGAGGTGGTCGCTCTAGCCGCCGATCGCGCTCATCGTCCGCGCCGGCTGGCGGAAGCCGGGCTGCCCGATCCGGTGCTTGAGCTCCTTGCGCCAAACCGCGTCGCGGATCGTCTCCGCAACCTCGGCGTCGGAGGCGCCGTCCCGAAGCGGTCCGCGGAGGTCGGTCTCATACAGCGAGAACAGACAGGTCCGGAGCTTGCCGTCGGCGGTCAGCCGGATCCGGTTGCAGTCGGCGCAGAACGGCTCCGAGACGGGATTGATGAACCCGATCTCGCCGGGACCGTCGCGGAAGCGGAACACTCGCGCGGTCGCCGACGGCTCCCGGGGCAGCTCCTCGAGCGGATGCACCGCCTCGATCAGTCGCCGGAGCTCCTCGCCGCTGAGCACCGCGTCTGGCTCCCAAGCGTGATCCCCGTCGAGCGGCATGAACTCGATGAACCTGACCTGGAACTCGGTCCGGCGCGCGAAGTCGGCGAAGCGAAGCGCCTCGTCCTCGGTGAAGCCCCGCATCGCGACCGCGTTGACCTTGATCGGGCGAAGCCGCGGGTGGCGGGCGATCGCGTCGAGTCCGCGCAGCACCCGCGGCAGCGCGTCGCGGCGGGTGATATGGAAGAAGCGGTCGCGCTGGAGCGAGTCGATCGAGACGTTGACTCGCCCGATGCCCGCCGCCTCCAGCGCGTCCGCGTCGCGCTCCAGCAGATAGCCGTTGGTCGTCAGCGATAGGTCCTTGATCCCCTCGATCGCCGCCAGCTTCGCGACCAAGACGGGGAAGTCCCGCCGCACGAGCGGCTCGCCGCCGGTCAACCGCACGTCCTCGATCCCCATCGACACCAGGAGGCGCAGCAGGCGCTCGATCTCCTCGTAGGTCAGGATCTCGGAGCGCTCCAGCCACGGTAGTCCCTCAGCTGGCATGCAGTACTGGCAGCGGAAGTTGCAGCGGTCGGTGACCGAGACCCGCAGGTCCGAGATCCGGCGACCGTGGCCGTCGTGTAGGGGCGTCTCGGCTTCCCGGTTCATTTGCGCTCGGTTCGATCCAGTGATAAGACACAGCCTAGACCCCGACGAGGAGGAAAGCCATGGGTGCCACCGTTCACGTGAGGCCGATCGTCAACGGCGAGGCGCGCGAGTCGGAGGTCGAGTCGAGGTTGCTCCTCGTCCATTACCTGCGTGACGTTCTAGGGCTCACCGGGACAAACGTCGGTTGCGACACCTCGAACTGCGGCGCCTGCACGGTGCTGCTCGACGGGCAGGCGGTGAAGAGCTGCACGGTCCTCGCCGCCCAGGCGGACGGAGCCGACGTGATCACGATCGAGGGAATGGCCACCGACGGCCAGCTCCACCCCCTGCAGGAGGCTTTCCGGGAGCACCACGGCCTCCAGTGCGGCTACTGCACGCCGGGGATGATCATGGCGGCGGCGGATCTCCTGGCGCGGAATCCGAATCCATCCGAGGAGGACGTCCGCCACGGGCTCGAGGGCAACCTCTGTCGCTGCACCGGCTACCACAACATCGTCAAGGCGGTGATGGCGGCCGCCGGAAGCTCGACCGCTACAGTGGGCGCCGAGCGTAAGGAGGTGACGGCGTGATGGAGGCCACGACCGAGACGAAGACCACGGGCCCCTACGTCGGCCGCACGATGCGGCGCAAGGAGGACCCGCGGATGATCACCGGGCTCGGCACCTACGTCGACGACATGGTGCTGCCCGGGATGCTGTATGCGGCGATCGTCCGCTCGCCGGAGGCCCACGCAACCATCACCTCGATCGACAAGTCGGCAGCGGAAGCGCGCGAGGACGTCGTCGCCGTCTTCACCGGCGAGGACCTCGCTGGGGACTTCGAGGGGCCGATGGCGATGGTTTGGGCCCCACCCGGCGTCGAGATCAGAACCCCCGAGCACTGGCCGCTGAAGCGCGGCGAGGTCAAGCACGTCGGCGATCCGGTTGCCGTCGTCGTCGGAACCGACCGCTACTCGGTCGTCGACGCAGCCGAGGAGGTGATCGTCGAGTACGAGCCCAAGCCGGCGGTGGTCGACCCCGAGGAGGCGCTCGAGGACGGCACCCCTCTGGTCTGGGATCAGTTCGGCACCAACAAGACCCACGAGTGGGGCATCTCGGGGGGCGACGTCGACGCCGCGATCGCCGAGGCCGACGTGGTCGTCGAGGGTCGCTTCGTCCAGCAGCGAACCGCCGGCGGCGCGATCGAGCCGCGCGGCGCAATCGGCGAGCCGCGCGGGGATAGCCTGACCCTCCACTCCTCGACGCAGATCCCCCACATCGCGCGCTTCGTCCTCTCCGGGGTGATCGGCGTGCCCGAGGACAAGCTGCGGGTTATCGCCCCCGATGTCGGGGGCGGGTTCGGCTCGAAGCTGCAGGTCTACCCGGAGGAGGCGCTGGTGCTGGCGCTTGCCAGAAGGCTGGGCAGGCCGGTCAAGTGGACCGAGACGCGCTCGGAGAACATGATGACCACCCACCACGGCCGCGACCAGATCGCCTACGTGACGCTGGCCGCAAAGCGCGACGGCACCGTCACCGGCTGCCGGGCCCGGATCATCAACGACCTGGGCGCCTACCTGCAGCTTTTGACCCCGTTCATCCCCGAGCTGGGATTCCCAGTGATGGGCGGCGCCTACAGGATCGGAGCGATCAACCTCCAGTTCACGGGGGTGTTCACGAACAAGTTCTGCACCGACGCGATCCGCGGCGCCGGGCGGCCCGAGGGCACCTACTGGATCGAGATGTCGATGAACCGGCTCGCCGAGAAGCTGGAGATCGACCCCGTCGAGCTGCGGCGCAGGAACTTCATCGGAAGGGAGGAGTTCCCCTACACGACCCCGCTCGGGATCATCTACGACTCGGGCGACTATCACGGCGCCCTCGACCGGCTCCTCGAGCGATTCGACCTCGACGCCTTCCGCCGCGAGCAGGCGGAGCTCCGCGAGCGGGGCATCTACCGCGGTGTGGGCTTCTCCACCTACGTCGAGGTCTGCGGGCTCGCCCCCTCGCGCGCGGTCGGTCCGCAGGGCGTCGGCCTGCAAGGGGCCTTCTGGGAGTCGGCTCTGGTGCGGGTGCACCCGAGCGGCTCGGCGACCGTTTTCACCGGCGCCTCGCCGCACGGGCAGGGGCACGACACAGGCTTCGCGCAGATCGCCGCCGACCGCCTGGGCATCGACCCGGAGAACATCGACGTCGTCCACGGGGACACGGATCAGGGTCCATTCGGGTGGGGCACCTATGGCTCGCGCACGGCCGCCGTGGGAGGCGAGGCCGTCGCCAGGGCCGCCGAGAAGGTGCGGGAGAAGGCGAAGCAGATCTGTGCGGCGCTGCTCGAGGCCGCGCCCGAGGACATCGAGCTGGTCGACGGAAGGTTCCAGGTGCGTGGCTCCCCGGACAGGTCGATGAGCATGGCCGATATCGCGGGCGCCGCCCACATACCCCCCGAGGAGCTCCCCACCGAGATCGAGCCGGGCCTGGAGGAGACTTCGTTCTACGACCCCGAGAACTTCACCTTCCCGTTCGGGGCGCACGCGTGCGTGGTGGATGTCGACGTCGAGACCGGTAAGGCGCAGGTGGTCCGCTACGTCGCCGTCGACGACTGCGGGCCGGCGATCAACCCGATGCTGATCGACGGCCAGATCCACGGCGGCGTCGTCCACTCGATCGGCCAGGCCCTGTACGAGCAGGTGGTCTACGACGCCCAGGGACAGCTCGTCACCGGCTCGCTCGTCGACTACGCGATGCCGACCGCGGCTGAGTGCCCCTCGTTCGAGACCGATCGCACCGAGACGCCCTCGCCGGTGAACTCGCTCGGGATCAAGGGGGTGGGCGAGGCGGGCACGATCGGGGCGACGCCGGCGATCGTCTGGGCGGTGCTCGACGCCCTGAAGCCCCTCGGAGTCACCGAGATCGACATGCCGCTGACGCCGATGCGCGTGTTCGAGGCGATCCAGGCCGCGAGAGGGGACGGCGGCGGCGCGGCGGCGGCGCGGGAAGGAGGCGGATCGTGATCCCGGCCGAGTTCGACTACGTCAAGCCGGGCACCGTCGACGAGGCGGTGAGCGCGCTCGCCGACGGTCGTGAGGATGCCAAGCTCCTGGCCGGGGGCCACTCGCTGCTGCCGCTGATGAAGCTCCGGTTCGCCGCTCCGAGCCTCTTGGTCGACCTCGGCGCGCTCGACGAGCTGCGCGGCATCGAGCACGTCGACGGCGGCTTCGAGATCGGGGCGATGACCACGCACGCCACGCTTCAGGGCGCCAACGAGCTCGGCGTGGTCGCCCGCGCCGCCTCGCTGATCGCCGACCAGCAGGTCCGAAACCGGGGCACGATCGGCGGCTCGCTGGCGCACGGCGATCCCGCGTCAGACCTCCCCGCGGTGCTCCTGGCGCTCGCGGGCGAGGTGGTCGCCCGCGGCCCCGGCGGCGAGCGGGCGATCACCGCCTCCGACCTCTTCCAGGACTATCTGACCACCGCGCTGGCCCCCGACGAGGTGCTCACCCGCGTCCGCTTGCCGTCGCTCGAGGGTTGGGGCTGGGGCTACGAGAAGTTCAACCGCCGCGCCGAGGACTGGGCGATGGTCGGCGTCTGCGCGCTCCTCCGTAGCTCCGACGGCGCCTGCGAGGACGTGCGGATCGGGCTCACCAACATGGCCTCCACCCCGCTGCGCGCGACGGCGGCCGAGGAGGCGCTACGCGGCGAGACGCTCGACGCCGATCGGATCGCCTCGGCGGCCGAGCAGGCCGGCGACGGCACCGATCCCCCGGGCGACCTGAACGCCACTCCGGACTACAAGCGCCACCTGGCCCGGGTGTTGACGCGGCGCGCCCTCGAGGCGGCGGCGGGCCTTCGCGACTGAGGGTCCTCGCCCTGTCGCCGGGCAGCGTCGTTGCCCGATCGCCAATCGGCGGCCGCTAACCTCGCCGGAAGACATGAGCGAGGACCGCAGCGAAGCCGGACTGAGCGATCCGGCGGCCGTCCGAGCCGCCCTCGCCGGGCAGGGATACCTCGCCGACGACGGCCTCGCGGTCGCCGTCTTCCTGGCGCTCGAGCTCGCGGAGCCGCTGCTGCTCGAGGGGGAGGCAGGGGTGGGCAAGACCGAGACCGCAAAGGCCCTGGCCGCGGCGACCGGGGCGAGGCTGATCCGGCTGCAGTGCCACGAGGGCATCGACGTGCACAGCGCGCTCTATGACTGGGACTATCCGCGGCAGCTGCTCGCGGTGCGCGCCGCCGAGGGCGGCACGGACCAGGCGGATCTGTTCCGGCGCGAGTTCCTGCTCCGCCGGCCGCTGCTCGATGCGATCGAGGACACCGGCCCCGTGGTACTGCTGATCGACGAGATCGACCGCGCCGACGACGAGTTCGAGGCCTTCTTGCTCGAGCTGCTGTCCGATTTCCAAGTCACGATCCCCGAGCTGGGGACGATCGAGGCGCGCGCCCGTCCCACTGTGGTCGTGACCTCGAACCGCACGCGCGAGCTCCACGACGCGCTAAAGCGCCGCTGCATCTACCACTGGATCGACTTCCCGAGCCGCGAGCGCGAGGCGGAGATCGTCCGCGCCCGGCTGCCCGGTGTCCCACAGGAGATCGCCGCCCGGGTGTGCGAGGCGGTCGAGCGGCTGCGCGAGCAGGACCTGTACAAGGCGCCGGGCGTGGGCGAGACGATCGCCTGGGCGCGGGCGCTCGGGGCGCTCGCAGACGCCGATCTGGAGCGCACGTTGGGCGCGGCGCTCAAGGTGCGCGAGGACATCGCGCGGGTGAGGGAGACGGAGGTGCTGGAAGGTGTCTGAGGGGTCGGTTGCCCCCCGCCGGTCGTCGGTCGCCGCCGGTGAGTCGGTCACCTTGAGGTTGTCCGGGCTCGTCGCCGAGCTGCGGGCGCGTGGAGTGCGGGTCGGGACCGGCGAGCTGGTCGTCGCCCACCGCGCGCTCGCCTCGGTCGACCCATCCTCGCGGGGCGAGGCGCGACTCGCGCTGCGCGCCACCCTGTGCGCCGGGTGCGCGGACCTTGCGGCCTTCGACGCGGCCTTCGTGCTGTGGTCCGCGCCGGGCCCGCTCGAGATCGAGGAGGCGCCAATCGACCCGGTCGCGACCGCCGTACTGCCCTCCGTCGCCGTCCCGACCGAGCGTCGCCCCACGCCCTCCCTCCAGGACGAGCCGGAGCTGCGGCCGGCCGCTTGGTCCGACGTCGAGCTGTTGCGGGAAAAGGACTTCGCCGAGTACACCGAGGCGGAGCGTGCGCTCGCGCGCGCGATCATGGCCAGGATCGCCGGCCGCGGGCCTCACCGGCAAAGCCGCCGGGCGCGGGCCTCGCGCCGGCGCTTCCACCGCCCCGACGCGCGCGCCACGCTGCGCGCCTCGCTGCGCCACGCCGGCGAGCCGTTCGAGCGGCGGTGGCGCGCGCCGACCGAGCGCCACCGTCCGCTCGTTCTCGTGTGCGACATCTCCGGCTCGATGGAGCCGTACTCGCGCATGCTGCTCCAGTACGCGCACGCGTGCGCGACCGCGCGGCGCCGTTGCGAGGCGTTCGCGTTCGGCACCCGGCTGACCCGGATCACCGTCGAGCTCCGCCGCCGCGATCCCGACCTCGCGCTTCGCCGCGCCGCCGACGCGATCGCGGACTGGTCGGGCGGGACGCGGATCGGGGACGCGCTCGCGGAGCTCAACCGCGCGCATGGGCGCCGGGTGGGGCGGGGGGCGGTGGTGGTCGTCCTCTCCGACGGCTGGGATCGCGGCGACCCGGAGCTGCTGCGGCGGGAGATCGGCAGGCTCGCCCGCTGCGCGCACCGGCTCGTGTGGCTCAACCCGCTCAAGGCCAGCCCCGACTACGAGCCGCTCACCCGCGGCCTGGTCGCCGCGCTGCCCCACGTCGACGATTTCCTCGCCGGCAACACGCTCGCTTCGCTGGAGCAGTTAGCGGAGCTGATGGAGGCGGG
>Ga0126312_10000418_pt1 | contig 24915 bp, 20 predicted proteins | sample Plot104A_FD_92537 | JGI IMG/M metagenome (GOLD analysis project Ga0126312, IMG submission 92537) | Serpentine soil microbial communities from UC McLaughlin Reserve, CA, USA - Plot104A | ecosystem: Environmental > Terrestrial > Soil > Grasslands | place: USA: UC McLaughlin Reserve, Lake County...
CGGCCACCTGCTTAGGCATCTGGTCGACGGTCGACGCCGTGTAGACGTTCTTCGTCCCCATCTCCTTGAGCAGCGCGCGCCCGTAGACGAGGTTAGAGAGCGAATGCGCGGAGGGGTTGCCGACGTAGACGGCCACGGCGTCGCGCCCGCCGGCCTCGAGCACCGCCCGCAACCGCTCGTCCACCACGGCGAACGCCTCGTCCCACGACGCCTCCCGTCCGTCCACCAGCGGCGCGCGCAGCCGGTCAGGGTCCTCGTGCAACGGCTTGAGCGAGACGCCCTTCGGACACAGGAAGCCGTGCGAGAAGACGTCGTCGGCGTCGCCGCGGATGCGCGTGACCTCCGTGCCGTCGAGGTCGATTGCGAGTCCGCAGGTCGCCTCGCACAGCGGGCAGGTGCGATAGGAGGTCATGAACGGAGCGTAACTCCGGCTCCGCCCATACGCTTGCACGGTCATGCGCAACCTCGCCCCTTGGCCCTGACCGTCGTGCCGCTGCTTGTGCTCACCGCGCCGGCCGACGCCCGCAAGTCACGCTGCCGCGTGGCGAGCGACGGAGCCGCCCTCGAGCACACCCGGCGCGTCCTCGTCTACCAGCGCGAGGACCAGGTGAACGCCTGCCTTCGTCCCAGCGGCCGGCGCTACAACCTCGGCACCGACGACGGCCTCTACAACGCCGTCACCATCGACGCCATCCGCGGCGTCACGGTGACCTGGACCGAGAGCTACACGCCCGAGTGCAAGGCGGACTGCCCGCCCGACGTGCACGGGTCGACGGCCACGCACACGCTCAACCTTCGTACCGGCGCGATCATCTGAGCGCCCCGGCCTATCCTCGAAGCAGAGGATGGCCACACCCACCACGCCCGACCTGGCGCAGCAGCGCCGTCAGCTGCCGGACCAGCCGGGGGTGTACCTGTTCCGCGACGCCGAGGGACGGGTCATCTACGCGGGCAAGGCGAAGTCGATCCGCAAGCGCGTTGCCTCACACTTCGGCAGCGGACGCAGCGCCGCGTACGCCGGCCACACCGACCTCCCGGGGCAGATCGAGTCGATCGAGACGGTGATCACCGCCACCGAGGCCGAGGCCCTGCTGGCCGAGCAGGAGTTCATCAAGCGCTACCGGCCGCGCTTCAACATCCGCCTGCGGGACGACAAGTCCTACCCCTACATCGCGATCTCGCTCGACGAGCGCTTCCCGCGGGTGTACTTCACGCGCGAGCGCCACCGCCGCGACCGCGCCTACTTCGGCCCGTACAGCAATGCCAAGAAGACGCGGGAGACGCTCGACCTGCTCGGCAAGATCTTCCTGTTCCGCTCCTGCAACGGCGCCGAGCCCGGGCGCCGCTCCGGCTCGCCGTGCCTCGACTACTACATCAAGCGCTGCGAGGCGCCCTGCGTCGGCTACGTCGACGAGGAGCGCTACGGCGAGTCGATCGACGGCGTGGTCGACTTCCTCTCCGGCCGCTACCGCCACATCGAGCGCGACCTCGAGCAGCGGATGCGCACCGCCGCCGACGCCCAGCAGTTCGAGCAGGCGGCACTCGAGCGCAACCGGCTGCACGCGGTCAAGGCCCTGCTGGAGCGTCAGCGGGTGGCGCGCGAGGGCGTCGGGACGCTGGACGCGATCGCGGTCGCCATGGAGGGCGCCGACGCCAACGCGCAGGTCTTCCAGGTCCGCGACGGCGTGCTCTCCGATCGCCACTCGTTCTACCTCGCCAACGAGGCCGGGCGCGAGCTCGACGAGGTCGTCGAGGAGTTCGTCCTCCAGTACTACGCCACCGCGATGGCGATCCCGCCGCAGGTCATCGTCCAGCGCGGCGTGCAGGTCACCGACGCGCTGGCCGAGGCGCTGAGCGCCCGGCGGAGCGCGCGCGTCGAGGTCCGCTCGGCCGAGCGGGGCGACAAGCGGCGCATCGTCGAGCTGGCGCAGCGCAACGCCCGGCTTGCCCTCGACCAGGAGCGCCTGCGCGACGAACGCCGGCGCCAGAGCCGCGTCGAGGCGCTCGACGGCTTGCAGGCGGCGCTCGGCCTGGACACCATCCCGCTGCGGATCGAGGCGTTCGACATCTCCAACCTCGGCGGCACCCATACCGTCGCGTCGATGGTCGTCTTCGAGGGCGGCGCGCCGAAGAAGTCCGACTACCGCCGCTTCCGCATCCGCACGCTGGCCGAGGGCGTGCCCGACGACTACGCCGCGATGGAGGAGGTGCTCTCGCGGCGGCTTGCGAACTACGACCGCCAGGTCGACCTCTCCCCCCACGATCCCGCCTACAACGCGTCCTTCGCCGCCCTGCCCAACGTCATCCTCATCGACGGCGGGCGCGGTCAGCTCTCGGCCGGCCTCAAGGCCCTGCAGGCGTTCCGCGACAACGGGGTGACGATCATCTCGCTGGCCAAGCGGATCGAGGAGGTCTTCATGCCCGGCCGCCGCGCGCCGCTCGTGCTCGCCCACGACACGCCCGAGCTCCAGCTGCTGCAACGGGTCCGCGACGAGGCCCACCGCTTCGCCATCGAGCACCACCGCCAGCGCCGCGGGCGGGCGATGACCGGGTCGATCTTCGACGAGCTGCCCGGCATCGGCCCGGCCCGCAAGCGGGCGCTGCTCAAGTACTTCGGGTCGCCCGACGCCGTCCTGCAGGCCACCCGCGAGGAGCTCGAGGCGGTGCCCGGCGTGCCCGGCAAGGTGGCGCGCGACCTCTACGCCCAGCTTCATCGGACCGGGGGGTAGGCGACAATGAATCCCATGAGCGTTCTCGGGCTTGGCCGCCGCCGCGCCGAGGACGAGCGGGAAGGGACAGCGCGTCTCACCGATCTCGTCCTCATCACCGGCTATTCCGGGGCCGGGAAGTCCTCGGCGATGCAGTTCTTCGAGGACGCAGGCTACTTCTGCGTGGACAACCTGCCCCCGGGCATGATCCGCTCCCTGGCCGAGCTCTTCATGCACGAGGGCTCGAAGGTCGAGCACGCGGCCGTGGTGAGCGACGCCCGCGGCGGCGAGTACTTCGAGTCCCTGCTCGAGGTCGCCGACCAGCTGCGCGCCGCCGGGGTTAACCTGCGGATCCTCTTCCTCGAGGCCGACGAGCAGACGCTGATCGCCCGCTACAAGGAGACGCGGCGGCGCCATCCGCTGGCCAACAGCGGCAGCGTGGTCGAGGGCATCGCCGCCGAGCGCCCGCTGGTCGCGCCCCTGCGCGAGCGCGCCGACTTCGTGCTCGACACGAGCGGCCTGCGCCCCGGCCACCTGCGCCATCGCCTGGCCGAGGAGATGCTGCCGGCCCGCAGTCCGAGCCGGCTGGCCCTGACCTTCAACTCGTTCGGGCACAAGCACGGGCCGCTGCGCGACGCCGACCTCGTCCTCGATGTCCGCTTCCTGCCCAACCCCCATTACGACGCCAGGCTCCGCCCCCTCACCGGGCTCGACCAGCGCATCGTCGCCTACGTCGACCGCGACGGCGAGCTCGAGGCGTTCTACGACCGGCTGTTCCCGCTGCTCGACTACCTCCTGCCCCAGTACGTGCGCGAGGGCAAGGCGCACCTCGTCGTCGGCATCGGGTGCACGGGCGGGCGGCACCGCTCGGTGGTGATCGCCGAGGAGCTCGCCCGCCGGTACCGCGACGGCGACGACTACCTCGTCGAGGTCAACCACCGGGACATCGAGAAGACGCCGGGCGGGCTCGCCGCAAGCGGTTAGATAGCCTCAGCCGCCCTCGCTGAAGACCAGGAAGGGAACCCAGATATGCCAGTACGCGTGGGGATCAACGGCTTCGGTCGCATCGGCCGGAACGTCTTCCGCGCCGCCATGGAGACCGGCGCCGACATCGAGTGGGTCGGCGTCAACGACATCGCCGACGCGGCCACGTTCGCCCACCTCCTCCGCTACGACTCCAATTACGGCCCGTACCCGGGGACGGTCGAGCACGGTGACGACAGCATCACCGTCGATGGCCACCCGATCCGCGTGCTGGCCGTGCGTGACCCCGCCGACCTGCCGTGGGGCGACCTCGGCGCGGAGGTCGTCATCGAGTCGACCGGACTGTTCACGGCTCGCGACGACGCCGCCAAGCACCTCGAGGCCGGCGCGAAGAAGGTCCTGATCTCCGCGCCCGCCAAGGGCGAGGACGTGACCGTGGCCCTCGGTGTCAATTTCGACGTGGCCTACGACCGCGACAAGCACGAGGTCATCTCGAACGCCTCGTGCACGACCAACTGCCTGGCGCCGGTGGCCAAGGTCCTGCACGAGTCGATCGGGATCGAGCACGGGCTGATGACCACGATCCACGCCTACACCGCCGACCAGCGCCTGCAGGACATGCCGCACAAGGACCTCCGGCGCGCCCGCGCCGCCGCAGTCAACCTGATCCCGGCGTCCAGCGGCGCCGCCAAGGCGGTTGGACTCGTGCTGCCCGAGCTGCAGGGCAAGCTGACCGGCTTCGCCGTCCGCGCCCCGGTGATAACCGGCTCGGTCGTCGACTTCACGGCGACGGTGTCGCGCGACACTACGCCCGAGGAGGTCAACGAGGCGTTCAGGGCGGCCGCCCAGGGCCCGCTGAAGGGCATCCTCGAATACACCGAGGACCCGATCGTGTCGAGCGACATCGTCCGCAACCCGCACTCGGCCATCTTCGACAGCCAGCTGACCCTGGTCATGGAGGGGACGATGGTCAAGGTCATCGCCTGGTACGACAACGAGTGGGGCTACTCAAACCGCGTGGCAGACGTCGCTCAGCGCGTGCTGTGAAGACCCTCGACGACCTCGACGTCGAGGGGAAGCGCGTCCTCGTGCGGGTCGACTTCAATGTTCCGCTCGAGGACGGGACGATCACCGACGACAGCCGGATCCGGGCGGCCCTGCCCACGCTCGAGGAGCTGCGCGGGCGGGGGGCGAGCCTCGTCCTGGTCTCGCATCTCGGCCGCCCCAAGGACCGGGAGCCCGAGCTGTCGCTGCGGCCGGCCGCACGGCGCCTGGGAGAGCTGCTCGGCGCCGAGGTCAAGCTGGCGTCGGCGGTCGTCGGTGACGAGGTGCGGGCCGAGGCCGACGCGCTGAAGCCCGGCGACGTGCTCATGCTCGAGAACGTCCGGTACGAGCCCGGCGAGACCAAGAACGACCCCGACCTCGCGCGCGGCCTGGGGGCGCTGGCCGACGCGTACGTCGACGACGCCTTCGGCGCCGCCCACCGCGCCCACGCCTCGACCGAGGGCGTCGCCCACGTGGTCGACCAGGCGGCCGCGGGCCGGCTGCTGCAGCGCGAGGTCGAGACGCTGAACGGCCTCTTCCGTGCCCCGCGGCGGCCGCTGGTGGCCGTGCTCGGGGGCGCGAAGGTGACCGACAAGATCGGCGTCATCGACCGCTTCCTCGAGGTCGCCGACGCGATCGCGATCGGCGGCGCGATGGCCTTTCCGTTCCTCGCCGTCCAGGGGCATGCGATCGGCGACTCCAGGTGCGCCGAGGACGACCTCGGTCCCGCGCGGCGCGCGCTGGCCGCCGCCGAGAAGGCCACGTGCCGATTCGAGCTCCCGGTCGACCTCGTGCTCGGCGGCCGCTTCGACGCCGATGCCGAGGTGCGCCGTCTCGACGGGGTCGACGTCCCCGACGGCTGGATGGGCCTGGACATCGGCCGGCGCACGGCCGAGGCCTACGCACAGGGCCTCGCCGCCGCCGGCACCGTCTTCTGGAACGGGCCGATGGGCGCGTTCGAGCTCGAGCCGTTCGCCGCCGGCACGCGCGTGATCGCCGAGGCGGTCGCGGACTCGCCCGGCGAGACCATCGTCGGCGGCGGGGACAGCGCCGCGGCACTGCACCGCTTCGGACTCGCCGACCGTGTGACCCATGTCTCGACGGGGGGCGGTGCGTCGCTCGAGCTGGTCGAGGGCAAGGTGCTGCCGGGCGTGGAGGCGCTGGGATGAGCCGGACGCCGCTGATCGCCGGCAACTGGAAGATGCACAAGACGCGCGGCGAGGCCGAGGAGTTCGTGCGGGCTCTGCTGCCGAAGATCTCGGGCGCGCGCGCCGATGTCGGCATCTGTGCTCCGTTCACCGCGCTGGCGCCACTGGTCGAGGAGACCCGCGGCACCGGGGTCGCGATCTATGCCCAGAACATGCACGAGGAGCCCGAGGGCGCCTTCACCGGCGAGATCTCGGCGCGCATGCTCACCGACCTCGACGTCACCGGGGTCGTGCTCGGGCACTCCGAGCGGCGCGAGCTGTTCTGCGAGACCGACAAGCACCTGGCGCGGAAGGTCCCGGTCGCGCTGGGCGCCGGCTTGCAGCCGATCCTGTGCGTGGGGGAGACGGAGGCCGAGCGGGAGGCGGGCGACACCCAGCGCAAGCTGCGCCACCAGGTTCAGGAGGGCCTGCGCGACGTTGCCGACGACCGCCTCGCCGAGGTCGTCATCGCCTACGAGCCGATCTGGGCCATCGGCACGGGCACGGTGGCCACGCCCGAGCAGGCCCAGGAGGCGATCGCCTTCGTGCGCGCGCTGGTCGGTGACCGATCGGCCGAGCAGGCCGACGAGGTCCGCATCCTCTACGGAGGCTCGTGCAAGCCGGACAACGCAGGCGAGCTCGTCTGTCTGCCCGACGTCGACGGCGCGCTGGTCGGGGGCGCCTCGCTCGACGTCGACTCGTTCGCGGCCATCGTCGTCGCGGCATGAGCCTTCCGGTTCCCGCGGTGTGCCTCGTCGTCCTCGACGGCTGGGGCCTCGCGCCCGACGGCCCGGGCAACGCGATCTCGCTCGCGGACACGCCGGTCTTCGACGACCTGTGGGCGCGCTACCCGCACACGCAGCTCGACGCCACCGGCACGGCCGTCGGCCTGCCCGAGGGTCAGATGGGCAACTCCGAGGTCGGCCACCTCAACCTCGGAGCGGGGTCCGTGGTGAAGCAGGACCTGACGCGAATCGACGAGGCCGTCCACGACGGCTCGATCAACCGGAACGAGGTGCTCGTCGAGGCGTTCTCGAACGCCGAGCGCGTGCATCTGCTCGGCCTCATCTCCGACGGCGGCGTGCACTCGGGTTGGGAGCACCTGCGGGCGCTGATCGAGATGGGCGGCGAGCTCGGCGCGCCCGACGTGGTCGTCCACGCGTTCACCGACGGTCGCGACGCGTCGCCCACCGGCGGCGCCGGGTACCTCGAGGCGGTCGAGGGATGGTGCCGCGAGGCCGGCAACGCCCGCGTCGGCTCGGTGGTGGGCCGCTACTTCGCGATGGACCGCGACAAGCGATGGGACCGCACTCAGCGCGCCTACGACCTCATGGTCCACGGCGAGGCGCCGTTCTCCACCGACTCCGGCGTCGAGGCGGTCAAGCAGGCCTACGGCCGGGACGAGACCGACGAGTTCGTGTCGCCCACGCGGGTTGGCGGCGAGGCCCGCATCCGCGACCAGGACGCGATCGTCTGCTTCAACTTCCGCCCCGACCGGATGCGGCAGATCGTGCGGGCCCTAGCCGAGCCGGGCTCCGATTTCCGAGAGATCGACCGCCGCGGCCGCGCCCCGTTTGAGCGCCTCGTCACGATGGCGTCCTATGAGGAGGACTGGACCTATCCGGTCGCCTTCGCGCCCAAGCAGCCCGGCGCGACGCTGCCCGCCGTGCTCGCCGAGCGCGGCGTCCGCCAGCTCCACGTCGCCGAGACCGAGAAGTATGCCCACGTGACGTACTTCTTCAACGGCGGCGACGAGGAGGCCCAGGAGGGCGAGGACCGAGAGCTCGTGCCCTCGGCGCGCGACGTCCCCACCTACGACCACAAGCCGGAGATGAGCGCCCGGGAGGCGGCGGAGACGTTCGTCCGCCACTGGCAGGACGACGGCTACGGCTTCGGGATCATCAACTTCGCCAACCCGGACATGGTCGGACACACGGGCGTGATCGAGGCGGCCGTGACAGCGGTCGAGACGGTCGACGCGTGCCTGGGCGGGGTGGTCGAGGCGGTCCAGGGCTCCGGCGGCGCCTGCCTGATCACGGCCGATCACGGCAACTGCGACCACATGCTCAACGAGGACGGGTCGCCCAGCACCGCCCACTCCGTCAACCCGGTGCCGCTGATCGTCACCGTCGAAGGGGTGGCGCTGCGCGGCGGCGGCATCCTCGCCGATGTCGCGCCCACCGTGCTGGCGCTCTTGGGGCAGGAGCAGCCGGCGGAGATGACCGGCACCTCGCTGATAACCTAGTTGCGCGTGCAAGTAGCTAGCGCGCCCCTCACTGAGACCGAGCTTGCCGCGTGGCGGGGCTTCATGCGCGCGCACGCCGCCGTCGTCAAGCAGCTCGACGCCGAGCTCGAGGCCCATTACGGCCTGCCGCTGAGCTCCTACGACGTGCTTGCGACCCTGGCCGCCCGCCCGGACGGGCGGATGCGGATGTGCGACCTCGCCGACGCCGTGGCCCTCAGCCGCAGCGGCCTGACGCGCCTGGTCGACCGCCTCCAGCGCGAGGGGCTCATGGCGCGGGCCCAATGCGCCCACGATGCCCGCGGCGCCTTCGCCGTGCTCACCAAGGACGGGCGCGAGCGCCTGGAGGAAGCCGAGTCGCGGCATCGCGAGGGCCTCCGGCGCCGTTTCCTGGGCCATTTCACGGAGGAAGAGCTGCGCCAGATGGCGCGCTGCTTCGCCCGCTTAGACTTGACACCGAGCGACTGAGATTTATACTGGGTAGCGCCATAAGATTTATCCCAAGGAGGTATCACACATGGCGCTTATCCGATGGGAGCCGGCGCGTGAGATCAACTCCCTCCAGTCCGAGATGAACCGGCTCTTCAACACGTTCTTCGACACCCCCACCGGGTCCCCCGGCAACGGCGGCGCTCGCCGCTGGTTGCCGGCGATGGACCTGGTCGAGACCGATGAGCATTTCGTCCTGCGCGCTGACCTGCCGGGGCTCGCCGAGGACGACGTCAACGTCGAGCTCGAGGACAACGTCCTCACCGTATCCGGCGAGCGCAAGTCCGAGCACGAGAGCCGCAGGGAGGGCTACTACCGCATCGAGCGGGCGTCGGGCAGCTTCCAGCGCTCGCTGACACTGCCCGAGGGCGTGAACGCCGACGCCATCGAGGCGTCCTTCGACAAGGGCGTGCTCGAGGTGCGGATCCCCAAGCCCGAGGAGCGCAAGCCGCGCAAGGTCGCCATCAGCGTCGGCGGCGGCGAGCAGAAGACGATCGAGGGCTCCGAGAGCACCTCGTGACAGGGTGGTCGGGCGAAGCCCGACCCCGACTAGGCTGAGCGGGCCTTGGAGGGCCCGCTCCACATCTCGCAGGTCGACCCCGGTTCGCAAGCGCGGACCGGGGTCGTTCGTACCGCCCACGGAGACGTCCGCACGCCGGCGTTCGTCCCGCTGGCGACCAAGGGCGCCGTGCGCGGGCTCGAGCCCGGCGAGGTCGCCGCGCTCGGCTACGACATGGTGCTGGGCAACACCTTCCACCTCATGCTCGAGCCCGGGGCCGCGCTGGTGCAGCGCATGGGCGGCCTGCACCGCTTCATGCGCTGGGACCGGCCGATCGTCACCGACTCCGGCGGCTTCCAGGTCTTCTCGATGGGCCATGGCAACGTGGCCGACGAGATCAAGGGCCGCAACGCGCCGGCCGGGCGCGAGGGGGCCATCCTCGCCATCGAGGAGGCTGGCGTGCGCTTTCGCTCGTACGTCGACGGGGCCGAGCGGTTCATGGGCCCGGAGGAGTCGATGGCGGTGCAGGCGGCGCTGGCCAGCGACATCGCGCTCGCCTTCGACGAGTGCACGCCGTTCCACGTCAGTCGCGACTACACGGCGCGGTCGACCGAGCGCACGCACCGCTGGCTCGAGCGCTGCCTGCGCTGGCACGCCCAGCACGGGCCGCCCGGCCAGCTCGTCTACGGCGTCGTCCAGGGCGGCGTCTACGAGGACCTGCGGTCGGAGTCGGCGGCTACCGTCGCGGCCAGCGGTTGCGACGGCATCGCCATCGGCGGCTCGCTCGGCCGCGACAAGGCGCAGATGTACGAGGTCGTGGGGTGGACCACCGCGGTGCTGCCGGACGACCGCCCGCGCCACCTGCTCGGAGTCGGGGACGTCGACGACCTGCTGCGCGGCGTCGAGCTGGGGATCGACACCTTCGACTGCGCCATGCCCACCCGGCTCGGGCGCCACGGCGTAGCGGTCGTTCCCGAGCCCAGGCTGCGCTGGCGGGTCGACCTGGCCAAGGGGCGCTTCAAGGACGATGCCGAGCCGATCCTCGACGGCTGCCCGTGCGCGGCGTGCGCGGGGGGCTACTCGCGCGCGTACCTGCGGCACCTGCTCAAGGTGGGCGACCTGCTCGCCCAGCGACTGGTGACGCTGCACAACCTGATGTTCGTCGGGGGTCTGATGGCCGACCTGCGCGACGCGATCGCCGAGGGCCGTCTGGCCGAGGTCGCCGACGGGTTCAGGCGGGGCTCTGCGCCCGCGCACGGGCGCGCTCGTTCAGGCGCCTGATCACGTCGAACACGCCCCGTCGCGCCATGCCGAGCTCCACGAGTCGCTGGAACGGAGCCGGGACGAGCAGGGGGGCGAGGATCCACGGCGGGTAGTAGACGCGGCGCGCGCGGCGCTCGATGCCGCGGACGATCGCCTCGCCCGCCTGGCTCACCGGCGCCGGTCGCCCGAACGCCGTGCGGGCGTTGGCGAGCTCGTCGTCGCCGAGGAGGTCGTCCTCCTCGGGCGCGCGCACCATGTCGGTGTCGATGAAGCCGAAGTAGCCGCAGCCCACCCCGACGCCGTAGGGGCGCATTTCCATGCGCAGCGCGTCGGCGAAGCCTTCGACGCCGGCTTTGGCGGCGTTGTAGTGGCCGATGACCGGCGCGTGGATCGCCGCGGCCAGCGACGCGATCGGCAGCACGTAGCCCCTACGTTCGATCACGTGGGGAAGCGCGGTGCGGATCGTGCGCCAGACCCCGAGGAGGTTGACCTCGATCGTGCGCTCGAAGGCATCGGGCTCGATCGTCTCGATCGGCCCCCACGGGGCGATGCCGGCGTTGGCGATGACCACGTCGATGCCGCCCAGCTTGCCCGCGGTGCCGCTGACGGCCGCGCGCAGGGCGTCCCAGTCGGTGACGTCGCATTCGAACCAGGCCGTCTCGACCGGCAGGTCGGCGGCCAGGGCCTCGATCCGCTCGGGCTCGAGCCCCGCGAGGCCGAGCTTCATCCCCTTGGCGGCGAGCTGGCGCGCGGTCTCGGCCCCGATGCCGCGCGCCGGGCCGGTGATCAGGGCGACCCGGCCGGAGAGCTGGTAGCGCGGCCCGGCCATGTCCGGGCAACCTACCGTCTTACGCCGGCGGGACGCCCGACGTTGGATGGGGGCCATGACGATCCCTCAGCGTGTCGCCCGCCTTCCCTGGCCCGAGCTGCACGAGGCCCTCGACGCCCAGGGCTTTGCCCAGACGCCGACGGTCCTCACGGCCGGCGAGTGCCGCGAGCTGCGCAGGATCTACGAGAACGGCAGCTTCCGGAGCACGATCACTATGGCCCGCCACCGCTTCGGCGACGGCGAGTACCGGTACTTCGATCATCCGCTGCCGGATGCCGTCGCGCAGCTGCGCGAGGCTAGCGAACGACGCTGGGGTGATCTTCCACGACGCCGTCTAGCGCTTGCCGACCCGCACGGTCGCCGCGCGCGTGACGCTCTTGCGCCCGGCCGCGCCCTGCGGGCCGCCGGCCAGCACCATCGTGGCCAGCAGGCGGTAGCGGCCCGGCCGCACGCGGCGCGGAAGCTTCCAGCCGTAGCCGCGGCTCCCGACCGTCGGCGCTGCAATCGCGACCGCCTTGCGCGCCACCGTCCGGCGGCCCTTCTGCAGGCGCAGCACCACGCCGCCGGCCGCTTGCTCGGGCACGCGCGAGATTGTCGTGCGAACCGTCGCCCGGCTGTGCGAGAGCTTGGGTGTGCCGACGGAGAAGCGCCCGGCAAACGCCATGCGGTTGCGCAGGATCCGGACCGTGGGCCGGGCGCCCGGGCGCTTCGAGACGACCCGCACACGGTCGAGGGAGGACCAGGCCAGCGGCGTGACCGTCACCCGCTCGCCGCCGCGGACAGTGATCGCCTGCGACCGGAAGCCGACCGGGCCGCCGCGCGCCGCCACGCTGGTCAGCGTGAACGACATGCGCGCCGTGTCGCCGCGGTGCTCATAGGCGAGGGAGCGGCCGCGGCCGAGCGCGACGGTATCCGAGCCGCCCTTAGAGCCCTCGGTGGCAACGCTCGCGGCGCGGTGCACACCGCCGTGGTCGACGGCCACGTCGAGCTTCAGGCCCCGGTTGCGGCCGCTCGCAATCTTCAGGGCGCCTGACGAAGGCGTCCCGCTCAGGCGATCAACCACGCCCTTGTCGACGGCGACATCGCGCACGCCGCCCGCAAACCCGGGCCCGGCCACCAGCTGCGTGTACCGACCGGACTTCACACCGCGCACGGTATGGCTGAGGCTCCGCGCCCCCCGACGGGACGCCACCACCGCCGCGGTCCCCGAGACGTTCGGATCGGCCAGCAGGGGCTCGAACCGAGCGCCGGCAGAGGAGCCGGAGTCCTCGACCGCACCGTCGACCGACCCGATGACGTCGTAGATCAGGTCGAGGTCGCTCAGCCCTGGCAGCGTCGGGTTGTCCGGCACGTCGCTCAGGGTGACGGCGTAGAAGTTGCCGTCGTTGGCGCCGCCCGACAGCACGGTGCCGCCCTGCGAAGTGAACTCCCAGTGGTCCTGGTCGGGGCTGATCGTGATGACGTTCTCCTGCGTCTCGGCCACGGCGTGCCGCTGGGCGGCCACCGACTCCGCGTCCGTGAGCGGCCGGTTGGAGTCGTAGGTGAAGATCTTGCGTGACCCGTCGGGCTGGACCTCGATGTCGTACGCGGTGACCTCGTGACCGCTGCTGCCCTTCAGCATCACGATCCCGGGGTAGCGGCCGGCGTCGAGCTCGCTCTGGGTGCGTTCGACCTGCTTGCGCAGGTTCGAGTCGCGTTCGAAGCGAGCGTTCAGGGCTTCGGCGGTGAGCTGGGTGGCCTGCCGGGAGTCGAGGTAGGACTCGAGGCCGTTCTGCGGGCCGGAAGCATCGGGCAGGTCAAACGGCGCATGAACGCCCGAGGCGAACCGGTCGTAGGACTCCTTGCGGGCGTGGAACTCCTGGATCGCGCGGTTCATGCCCCAGCAGTGTCCGTCGCCGTAGTGCAGGATGGCGTCGAAGATCGGCCACTCGACTTGGGCTATCGGATCGATGATGCCGGTCGGCACGCGGCACGTGCCCCACGGCCAGCACGGGTTTATCTGGATGAACAGCTCGTCGGCGCCGGCGGTTTCCGCGAGCTCGGACAGGGATAGCGAGCCGAAGTGGAAGTTGGGGAACGCAAACCCCTCCTCGCCGCGGAAGCTGCGCACGGTGATCGCGTTGTCGGTCTGGTAGCTGAGCCCGGCCGGGGAGATCACCGTCACCGGGCCGCTCGTCGCCGTCCGCGGCACCGAGAAGGTAAGGCTGCGGCCGCCCGGCGCCACCGTCGTGGCGGCCTGATCGTTGGAGTTGCCCACTAGCACGGTCGTGCCGGGGCAAAAGCCGGTGCCGTCCAGCCGGACGGTTGTCCCCGGTGACCCCCGGCGGGCGGTGCGGACGACGCCGGGGCTGGCCGTCGCGCGTGACAGCGTGTCCTCGATCGGCACCCGTAGCGTTCGGTCGGGATACCCGGGCGCGTGGGCGCGCACCGTCAGCGCCGACTGGTCTGGGACGTGAGCGGTGCGCGAGACGCGCAGCGTCCGCTCGACGTTGAAGCCCCCGCCCGGAGGGACGGTGGCGTCCGGGAGCACTTCGGCGGTCACGCCCGTCGGGACGTCCTCGACCGTTAGGCTCACCGTGCCGTCGAACGCGCGGTCGCGGTCGAGCTCGAAGGTCCGGTCCACGGGCGCGCAGTGGGGCAGGCGCATGGGGTCCGTGCTCGCCGTCTTCAGGTCGAACGCGCTCGCGACGCGGACGCTGAACGGCGCGCTGCGTGGGGCCGGGGCGACGTCGGCGTTGCCCTCCGGATCGCCGGTCAGCGTGGCGCCCTCGAGCGGCGTTTGCGCGGCATTCGCGGACGCGCTGAGGCGCAGGGTGGCGTTGGTGTCGGTATCCGGAAGCGGGTCAGGCACGACCGAGCCGGTGACGCCGGCGGGCAGCCCCGTGACCGAGAACGCCACCGGGCCGTCGGACCCGTTCAGGCGCGTGACGCGCACGGGAACGGCGGTCGTATGGCCCTGCAGCACCGCCGAAGTGTCAACCGGGCCCGACACGCTGATGTCGGGCAGTGAGTTTGCAGGGAACTCGTACGTGAGGTCGTCGAAGCCGAGCTTGGCGGCGACTCCTCCGACCCCGGTGGCCTCGAGGTCCCAGCGGGCGATGTCGGGCGCGGCGCTCGTCGCCGTGAGCTTCGTGGTGATGCCGATGCCGATCGGCGCCGTCGACGTGGCGGCCACCGTGCCGTTGGCCCGGTAGGCGGTGAGCTTGGCGCCCACCGGCGCATTCGGCGTGTCGAACAGCCCGGCATAGACGGTCACCGAGCTGGCCGTGCGGGTCATGCGTGCGCTGGTCGCGGAGACCGGAAACTCGCACCCGAGGGGATCGTCGACCTCGGCCGGGTAGCAATGGTCGGGGCCGATGTCGGCGGCCACCGTGCCCGACTGCGTGGCGACCCCGGCCACGCGCCGGTAGGGGCGGAAGCCGGGGTCCGACCGCGTCCAGAACGTGAAGGCGCGCGATACGTACTCGTCGGTGATCGGGCTGCCGATGCTCGGCCCGGTCTCGAAGTCGACGGTGATCGTGTCGGCAAGGGCGGCCGAGGCGCTGATCGCCAGCGCGACGGTGGCGATCGCGGCGAGCAGGACGCAGCCCAGGATGTGACGGGTTCGCGTGCTCATGGACGAACGCGAAGCTATGAGCGCGTCCGCGGGGCGCGGGTCGTCAAGGCGAAGCAGGGAGTGTCGAGTGGGTGACATTTCGGCCATTCGGTTCGGGTGCGCAAACCCTCCTCGCGAACCGCCCGCGCGTCATCGGTGTCAGCACCCAAATCGTCCCCGCGCGTTGGCGGGGTGCACGTAGTGCGCGTCGCCTACGTCTGATGCGCGCTAGCGCCGTCTGCCCGAGCCGAGCATCGACCAGGCGGTCGATGCGCTGGCCGTGTTTGACCCCCGCTAGCGCGTGTTGTCGTCGACCAGCTGGTGGAGCTGATCGACGAGCGTGTTGACGTCGCGGCCGTCGACCGGGGTGAGCTTGACCTGGTTGGACTGGCTGGCAAGCACCACGATCGCCGCCACCCCGCCGCCGATGACCAGGAGCAAGAGCAGCACGGCCAGCCAGCGCCGGCCGCGGCGGCGTCGCGGCTGCTCGCGGCGGCGGGGGGCGACGGCGGCGTCGCGGTCGCGGCGGCTCGGGGGCACGACCGGCTCGACCGGTGGCCGCGGTTGCCGCGGCGCGCGCGGGCGCACGGCCGCGGCCGTGCGGGGGTCGTCCGAGGGCAGCATGCGCGTCGCCGCGGTAGCGTCCTCCTCGGCGAGCATGCGCGTCGCCGCGGTGGCCTCGGCACGGCCCGGGAAGACGCCACGCAGTCCCTCGCCCAGCGCGGTCGCCATCTCGGGCGCGCTGGCGTAGCGCTGGGAGGGCTCGAGCGCGAGGGCGAGCTCGACGGCCGCGGCCAGCGCGGGCGAAACGCCCGGCACCAACTCGTCGAGCGGCCGCGGGGGCTCGTTCTGCTGCTTGATCGCCAGCTCGGTCAGCGACGTCGCTTCGTAGGGAAGCCGGCCGGACGCCAGCTGGTAGGTCACGACGCCGAGCGCATAGAGGTCGGCGGCGGGCCCGGCCTGCTCGCCGCGTGCCTGCTCGGGCGCGAGGTAGGCGGCGGTGCCCAGGACCGAGCCCACCTGGGTGATGCTCGACTGCTCGGCCGCCTTGGCGATGCCGAAGTCCGCGAGCTTGACGATTCCGTCGCCCGAGACCATGAGGTTGCCGGGCTTGACGTCGCGATGGACGACCCCGTGGCGGTGGGCGTGGTCCAGGCCGCGGCAGGCCTGCACGGCGACGTCGACGACCTGGTCGGGCGGCATCGGGCCGTCGTCGCGCAGGATCTCCGCGCACGAACGGCCGGCGACGAACTCCATGACGATGAAGTGGCGGCCGCTCGGCTCGTCGAAGCCGAAGTCGAAGACCTGGACGATGTTGGGGTGCACGAGGCGAGCGGCGGCCAGGGCCTCGCGCCGGAACCGCGAGACGAACGAGGCGTCGTCGGCGAGGTGCTCGGCCAGGAGCTTGATCGCCACGGCGCGCTCGAGCCGCTCGTCGAACGCGAGCTGCACGGTGGACATGCCGCCGACGCCGAGCCGGCGCTCGAGGCGGTAGCGGCCGGCGATGCGCTGCTCGCTCACGGCGCCTGCGTCCCGCCGCTGCCGTCGCCGCTCGTGCCGGTCCCGCCGCCTTGGCCGTTGCCGTTTCCGTTGCCGTTGTCGCCGCCGCTGGTGTCGGTCTGCTGGGTCTCCGTCGGCTGCGTCTCGGTCGGCTGGGTCTCGGTGGACTCCGTGCTCTCGGTCGACTCGGTGGTCGCGGTCTCGGTGGACTCGGTGCTCTCCGTCGACTCGGTCGTGGCCGTCGTCTCGGGCTTGTTCTCGGTGCACTCGGTTGCCGCCGCGGCGCGCAGGCGGGCGATCCCCTGCTCGAGGTCGGCCCGCAGCTTGCTGTCCACGCTGCTGGGGAGCTGCTGCACGTGCGTCTCGGCACGATCGACCGCCGCCGCGGCGCGGCTGCAGCGACCGTCGCCCGAGGCCCCCGACGCCGCATCGATGTTCTGGTTGATTGCGGCGGCGTCGTCGCCCGGGATGAGCTTCGACGTATCTCCGCAGGACACCAGGAACGCGGCGAGGAGGCCGAGGGCGCACGGAACCAGGATCCGGAGGGTTCTGCCCATCGGCCGCCTCATGCTAGAAGCCTCGCGGAGGTCACTGGCCGTATTGCAACCGCTCGGCCAGAGACTCGGGGAGATTGGCCGCGCGGATCGCCGCCGCGGCCGCGCCGATGTCGTACGGCACCCGTCGCCAGCGGGCGATCCACTCCTCCGTGTCGAGGACCAGCCATGCCGCGCGGGGGTCGCCGTCGCGGGGCTGGCCCACCGAGCCCGGATTGAGCAGCCACTCGCCGCTGGCGACCTCGAGCTCGGCGCCCGCGCCGCGAATCTCTCCGTTGATCGGCGCGCCCTCGTCACGGCCGAAGGCCAGGGCCACATGCGAGTGGCCGATGAGGCAGATCCGGTGCCGCTGGGCGTCCAGGCACAGGTCGGCCTGCAGCGATGACAGGACGTACTCCCAGACCGGGTCGCGCGGGCTGGCGTGGTAGAGGCCGACGACCTGGTGGACGTCGGCGGGCTCGAGCTCCCCGAGGAACCCGAGGTTGCGCTCGGCGATGTTCTCGCGCGTCCATTCCGCCGCCAGCGCCGCGCCGCGCGAGAACTCGGTCAGCGGGAGGTCGCCGCGCACGGCGAGGTCGTGATTGCCGACAAGGCAAAGATCGGCCTCCGCGCGGGCCAGCTCGACGCACGCGTCGGGGTCGGCGCCGTATCCCACGAGGTCGCCCAGGCACCAGATGGCGTCCGGCTCGACCGTGCGGACGTCGTCGAGGACGGCCTCGAGGGCCTGCCGATTGCCGTGGATGTCGGAGATGATGGCGACGCGCATGTAGTGTCAGGCCGCGTGGATCGGGGACTCCGGCGCGTTTCGCTCGCGCTCGTCGCGGCCGTCGTGGTGGCCGAGGCCGCCGTCCTGCTGCTCCGGCCGCGCAGCGGGATCATCGACCCGGCCCAGGTGAGCGCCACATCGTATTTCAGCCGGGCGCAGATCGACCGTGCGCGGGACTTCCGGCGGCCGAACCTGGCCCTGTTCGCGCTGTCGCTGGGCGTGGAGGCGGGCGTCCTCGTCCTCGTGTTGCGGCGGCCGCCTGGGTTCGTACGCGCCCCCGAGCGCCCGTTGCTGCGCGCCGCCGCCGCCGGCGCCGCCCTGACCGCCGCGCTGAGCATGGCGGGACTGCCGATCGCGGCCATCCTGCGCCAGCGGTCGATCGACGTCGGACTGACGACCCAGTCCTGGGGCGGTTGGGCGGTCGACCAGGTCAAGGCCCTGGGGATTGGAGCCGCGCTGTCGGCGGGCGGGGGGCTGCTGTTCGTAGCGCTCGCCCGGCGGATGCCGCGCTGGTGGTGGGCGCCGGCGTCGGGCGCGGTGGTGGTCCTGGGCGCGGCGTTCCTGTTCGCCGGGCCGGTGTTGCTCGACCCGATCTTCAACAAGTTCACGCCGCTGCCCGACGGGCGCACGCGCGCGAGCGTGCTCGAGCTGGCGCACAAGGCCGGCGTCAAGGTCGGGCAGGTCTACGAGGTCGATGCGTCGCGACGCACGACCGCGGCCAACGCCTACGTGACCGGGCTGGGGGCGACCAAGCGGGTGGTGATCTACGACACCCTCCTGAAGGACTTCTCGCCCGAGGAGGTCGACCTCGTCGTCGCCCACGAGCTCGGCCACGTGCACTACTCCGACGTGCCGCGCGGCCTGCTGTTCCTGCTCGTCGTCGCGCCGGTGTCGCTGTACGCGGCCAAGCGGCTGATCGAGGCCTGGGTGCCCGATCCCGCCGCGCGTCGCACGGCGCTGATGGTGCCGGCGGGAGCGCTCGCGCTCGGCATCGTGTCGTTCGGGGTCTCGACCGTCTCCAACCAGCTCTCGCGGGCGATCGAGGCACGCGCCGACACCTATGCGCTGCAGCTCACGGACGCCCCCGAGCCGTTCATCGGCTTCGAGCGCCGCATCACGGTGCAGAACGTCGCCGACCCGGACCCGCCCGGCTGGCTGACCTTTCTGCTCGCCACCCACCCGCCGACGGTGGAGCGGATCGGCGCGGGCGTAGCGTTTCAGCGCGGCGAGCGGACGGGGCTCACTGATCGCCCTCGGGGGGCGTCGGACCCTGACCCGGCTCCCCGAACTCGGGAAGGTTCTTGATGCCCTCGCGGGTGCGCCACTTGGAGTAGTTGTCCTCCATCGCGTCGATGAGCTCGCGCATGAAGGTGGCCGAGATGTTCAGGCGCGTGACCACCACGCCGGGGATCTCTTCGTCCTCGACCTCGTGGTCGACCCGGGCGAACGTGATCGTGAACTCATAGTCCGAGTGGCTGACGTTCGCGAAGTTCGCATAGACACCGGCCATCATCTCGGGCGAGAAGTGGATGTTGATGTGGCGGTCCCCGCCCTGGCGCTCGTCGTCGGTCATCCTGCCCTAGTATCGCGCACGGCGCCGGCCTTACGATCGGCGGGTGCCCCGCCGGGTATCGAGTCCCGAGTTCATTGGTCGGGGGCCGGAGCTGGCCGCGCTCTTCGAGGCGCTCGACCGCGCGACCGGTGGAACGTTTACGGCGGTCTTCCTCGCGGGGGAGGCGGGCGTCGGGAAGAGCCGGCTGCTGTCCGAGCTGAAGCGCGAAGGGGACGCGCGCGGCGTTCGGGTGCTCGCCGGCGATTGCCTGGCCCTTGGCGAGGGCGAGCTGCCCTATGCGCCGATCCGATCGGCGCTGCGCACGCTCAATCCTGACGACCTGGACGGCCCGGGCCGCGCTGAGCTTGCGCGGCTGGCTCCGCAGCTCGGGCCGGCGCGAGCCGATGCTGAACCGCTCGCGCAGATCCGGCTGTTCGACCTGCTGCTCGGGTCGCTGGCGAGACTGACGCAGGACGCGCCGGTGGTGCTGGCGATCGAGGACATCCATTGGGGCGATCGCTCGACGCTCGACCTCCTCGCGTTCCTGATCGCCACGGCGCGCCACGAGCGGCTGCTGCTCGTGTGTACCGTCCGCACCGACGCCGTGCACCGACAGCATCCGCTGCGCCCCTGGCTCGCAGAGCACGAGCGTCGGCCCGCCGTCGAACGAATCGATCTGCGCCCCTTCGGTCGCGACGAGCTTCGGGCGCAGCTCCACGGGATCCTCGGCTCGGCACCCGACGCCGAGCTCGTCACCCGGCTGTACGAGCGCACCGACGGCAATGCGTTCTTCGCCGAGGAGCTCCTCGCGGCCTCCGAGCGGGGCACCGACCTGCCCGCAAGCCTGCGTGACGCGCTGCTGCTCCGTGTCGACGCGCTCTCCGAGCAGGCGCAGCGGGTCCTGCGCCTGTCGGCAGCGCACGGCCGGTTTATCCCGAATCGGCTCCTGGCCTCCGCCTGCGGGCTGCCGGCCGAGGCCTTGGACGAGGCGCTCGGCGAGGCCGTGACCCACCACGTCCTCACGGCGCGCGACGCGGAGACGTACGCGTTCCGGCACGCGCTCGTCCGGGAGACCCTCGAGGCGGAGCTCCTGCCGGGGGAGCGGATCCGCCTGCACCTGGCCCTTGCCGAGGCGTTGGACGCAGATCCCTGCCTCGCCTCCGGCGACGGACGGGCCGCCTCGGAGCTTTACCACCACTGGCTCGGCGCGGGCCGGATGCCCGAAGCGCTCGCCGCGGCCGTGCGGGCCGGCGTCGAGGCCGAGGAGGTCTCGGCCTATGCCGAGGCGAGGCGGCACTTCGAGAGTGCACTCGAGCTGTGGGACCGCGTGGACGACGCCCCGGAACGGGCGGGCATGGACGCGGACGAGGTGGCCGCGCGTGCCGCCGAGGCTGCGTACCTGAGCGGCGACGGTCCGGAAGCGCTGCGCCTGATCAGGATGGCCATTGAGGCAATGGATCCGCCGGCAAACCCGTACGGAGCGGCCATCCTGCGGGAGCACCTCGGCCGCTATCTCTTCTTCGCCACGGGCGACACCGAGAACGCTCAGCGCGCATACGAGGACGCGCTCGCCCTGCTTCCGCCATGCGAGCCACGCCAGGAGTTGGCGCGCGTGCTCGCCGCGCTCGCGCGGATCCTCATGCTCCGCATGCGCACCGCCGACTCCGTCGAACGCTGCGAGCAGGCGCTGGCGGTCGCCCGGAGCGCCGGCGCGCGGGCGGAGGAAGCCCACGCCCTCAACACCCTCGGCGTCAACCGGGGCGTGCAGGGCGACCGGAGGACCGGCATCGACCACCTGCGCGAGTCGCTGCGCATGGCGGAGGGGCTCGGCGACCCGGTCGGGATCGTCAACACGCACATGAACCTGGCCGATGCCCTCGACCAGGACGGCCAGTACGACATCTCCGCCCAGGTTGCACTGGCGGGCGCGGAGCGCGCGAGCGAATTCGGACTGCGCGGCCACCGGTTCCTCCTCCAAGGCGAGGCTGCGCTCCGGCTGATCAAGCTCGGACGGCTCGACGAGGCCGACCGGCTGACCGAGGCGGCGCTCGAGCTGGGACCGTCGGTGGCGAAGCTCAACCAATCCGCGGCGCGCGCGCGGATCGAGGTCCACCGTGGACGATTCGCCGACGCGGAGGCGGTGATCGCCGCTGCCGAGAAGGATGCCCCCGCGCCCAGTGGGCACTGGATCGAGCCGCTCGCCAGCGCGCGCCTCCAGCTGGAGCTGGCGCGCGGGAGCCCGGTGGAGGCGCGTCGCCGGGGTAAGGAGGCGGTCGCGCTCGCCGCCGATCACGAGTCGGCCGCGTACACCGCTCGGCTGTACCCGCTGACGGCCCAGGCCGGGGCGGTGGTCGCAGAACGCGCTCGCGCCGAGGGAGACGGGCCGGCCGCCGCAGCGGCGGCCGAAAGCGCCGAGGCGCTGGCTGAGCGGCTCCGGCACCTCGTCGACGACCAGCCGTGGATCGAGTCCCCGCCGCCCGAGCTCGTCGCCTACCGCGATCTCTGCGCTGCCGAGGCGCGCCGTGCCTGCGGCACGGCCACCTCCGCGGACTGGGCGGCAGTGGCCGAGCGGTGGGCGGAGCTCGGCGTGGTGTTCGACGAGGCGTATGCGCGGCTGCGCGAGGCAGAGTGCTTCGTAGCGGAGGGGGAGCGTCGGCACGCGACGGACGCGGTCGTGAGGGGCCTGCGCCTCACGGAGGTGGCGGGGGAGATGTGGCTGCACGACCAGCTCGAGGCGCTCGCGCGCCGGGCCCGCTTGCCGGTCGAGGCAAAGGAGGCGCCTGCAGCGGACGCCTTCGGTCTCACCGACCGCGAGCGGGCGGTGCTCGAGCTCGTCGCCGCCGGCAGAACCAATCGCGAGATCGGCGAGGAGCTCTATATCTCCCAGAAGACCGCCAGCGTCCACGTCTCTCGCATCCTCGCCAAGCTCGATGTGAGCTCCCGCGTCGAGGCGGCCACTGCTGCGCAGCGCCTCGGCCTCGTTCCCTGACTGGAACGTGCGGATCCTCGTCCCAAGCGCCTGATCGCCAGCTACCTAGGCGACGTCGCCGCGCACGGCTACCCGGATATCGGTGGCGCCTCCCGAAGCCGTGAGAAGCGCGCCGCGGCGGCAGCCCGAGCGGCCTTTCCCGAGACGCGCAGCTTGGCGTAGATGTTGGAGAGGTGGCGCTCCACGGTCCTGGTGCTGAGATATAGCCGCGCCGCGATCTCCTCGTTGCTGAGACCGTCGGCGACCAGCGCCAGCACCTCGTACTCGCGACGGCTGAGTTCCGCGATGTCCTCGGCCGCCGGCGGCGGCTCGTCGGCTGTGCCGAGGAACCCGTGCAGCTCTTCGCGAAACTGCTCCCAGGCAGGCTCGTCCGGGAGCAGGATGTGATTGCGTCCCTCGATTCCGACGAAGCGCGCACCGGGGATCAGCGTGGCCAGAAGACGCCCCTCCGAGAAGGGCACCAGGGCGTCGTCCCGCGGGTGCACGACAAGGGTGGGCGCGGTCACCCGCGGTGCCTCGCCGGTGACCTCGTCGTTGTTGCGTGCGTGGCGGATGCGCAGTGCGGTCTGGGGATCGGTCGTCGTCCGCTGCAACTCGTCGAACCACTCCATCTGCGCCGGGCTTGCGTCCGGGATGAACAGCGTCGTGAACAACCGGCGAAACGCCGGCTGGTTCTGCCCCCATCCCATGCGGATGAGCGAGTTCATCAGGTCCGCGCGCTCGCGCGCCGGCGTCGAGGGATCCCGCATCAGCCGGCCGCGGGCGTAGGTCGCGTACAGGACCAGGCGGGAGACGCGCTCGGCGTGCCGCGCGGCGTACACGACCGCGAGGGGCCCGCCCTGCGAGATACCGAGGAGGTCGAATCGCGTGAGCCCGGCGGCGTCGACCACGGTCTCCAGGTCTCCCACCCGCGCCTCGAGCGAGACGTCTTCCACATCCCGATCCGAGAGGCCGCAGCCGCGCTCGTCGTACCTGACCACCGTACGCCCCTGGCTCAGTCCCTCGAGCCAGTGCCGCCACAGCGGGCTGTCCCAGTCGAACTCGAGATGGGTGAGCCAGGTCGCGGTGCGCACGAGCGGCGGTCCCGACCCATGGATCGCGTAGGCGAGCCGCGTCCCGTCGGGCGCGGTGCAGAAGCGGACTTCCTGTCTCACGGGGAATCGCGGTAGCCCCGCACCGCGCTCGAGGTCATGAGGTCAGTATCGCGCTCGCGCTCCACCGTCGCGCGCCCACCCTGCCTTCGCGGTGACCTCTACCACGCGCCGCTGCGTTTCGCGCGGCCGGACGTCGCAGCGGTCCGGGAGCCTGGGCTCGGGGCGCGGAGCGCGGCGCGTTCGGCGAGCAGCGCTGCTACGTGGGGGGCGGTCCCGAGCGCGAACAATCCCGCGAGCGTAAGGCAGAGAGCGGGATACCCGCCGGCGGCCAGCGCCGCGCCGCCAACACCCCCGCCGAGCAGGTAGCCGAGCTGACCCGTGGATGCTCTCACACCCATCACGGCGAGCCTCCGCTCTGGGGTCACGTAGAGCGCGAAGGTGCTGCCCGCGACCGTGCGAGTGCATGCGACGAGCACGAGTAAGGTGAAGGTCGCCGCGCTCACGACAGGTCCGGGTCGCACGGTGCCGAAGATCGCTGTGATCGCGGCGGCGCTGAGCCCCAGCACCACCAACAGCTCGCGCGCGGAACCGGACAGCCAGCGGCGGGCCAAGAAGTTGCCGGGGAAGGCAGCGATCGCGGCCGCGCCCAAGAGCAGGCCGACCGTGCCGGGTGACAGGTCGTAGGACTCGACCAACAGCGCACCCGCGTACACGAGCGCCCCACCCCAGCCCGCGTAGCTGAGCACCTCGCCAATCGTCCAACCGGCGAGCTTCGCGTCCCAGCGAAGCAAGTAGGCGGGCCGCGCGCGAGTGCTGATGGGCCGCTTGCGGGGACGGGAGCCGACCGCCGCGAGTCCGACCACGCCGGCCACGAGCGGGACGCCCAGCCAGGCGTAGCGCCACCCGAGATCGGCAGTCATCCCGATCAGCGGCATGCCGGCGACCCAGGACGCCGGCTGCCCGAGCGACGCCCACGCCAGCGTCGCCGCGCGGCGCTCCGCCGGCGCCCAAGAGGCCGCGGCGGCAAGGCCGCCCGCGATGAGAAGTCCGGTGGCGGCTCCGACTGCCACCTGGGCCGCGGCGAGCACGATGAGGCCCGGGGCCGCCGCACTGGACACGGACCCGAGGACCAGGAGGACGTTGCCGGCCAGGAGCAGCCTGCGAAGCCCGACTCGCCGGCCGACGAGCATAACTGCGAGCGCGACGATGCCGCCGACCAGTCCCACCAGGGTCCGCAGCTGGCCGGCGGCGGCCGTCGAGACGCCAAAGTCGCGCGCCACGTCCGGCAGGATCGGGCTCAGCGTCAGGAGGCCCGCCTGCGCGGCGAAGAGGCAGGCGAATGCGGTGTTGCCAGCCGATACCGGCGAGTGCATCCGACCCCGGGCACGGTGGCGCGCTGCCGCAAACCGCGTGAGCTGCGCTTGTCGGGCCTGCGTCAGGGTGTCGCTGAGGGCGCCAATCATTGCCGCGACGTCACGCTTGCGCCAGGAGCATCGCGCGGTGACTCCTGAGCCGGTCGACCACCACCGCGGTCGCTCGGAACGGATTCGCCACCACGACGCCGTCGCGGATCGTGATCACCGCGACGATCTCGCCGTTCAGCTCGCCTGCGAGCGCGTC
>Ga0126312_10000419_pt1 | contig 24905 bp, 23 predicted proteins | sample Plot104A_FD_92537 | JGI IMG/M metagenome (GOLD analysis project Ga0126312, IMG submission 92537) | Serpentine soil microbial communities from UC McLaughlin Reserve, CA, USA - Plot104A | ecosystem: Environmental > Terrestrial > Soil > Grasslands | place: USA: UC McLaughlin Reserve, Lake County...
AGACGATAGCCCTACGGCGATGTTAGGGAAGGTCTCCGACCGAACAGGGCCCGGAGGCGCGGAATTCTCCGCTCGGAGACAGGCTCCGCCCCGGCGGCGCGAAGTCGACGCTCGACGTCACGGCGTCGCGCCCGTGCGTCCGCCGCCGCCACCCGGGCGGCGTGGTCGCGCGCTCAAACCTCGTGAGCGATGTAGGTCGGCTGGTACGGCATCGCTTCCGAGGATAGTCGTCGGAGGGAAGGCCGCGCAGCGGCCGGGCGCGGAGGCGGAGGCAGCCGCTGGACAAATCACGCCGCCGGAGGACGCCGCAGGCGGCCGGGCGAATCAGGCCACCGTTCGCGTGAATCGCAAAGAAAGGCGGCGAAGCCGTCCGTCTATCCCGCAGCGTCGTCGGCGGTCTCTCCGAGCTTCTCGGCGACCACCGCGCGGATCGGCTCGCCTTCCTCCAGCGGGTACCAGCACGCCGCCAGGTGCTCGGCCTCGACATCGGCGAGCGGCGGGAACTCGTTCTTACAGTTCTCGGGCACGCCCTCCTCGGTCCCCGCGACCTGGCGCGCCTTCTCGCAACGGGGGTGGAACGGGCAGCCGCTCGGCGGGTCGATCGGCGACGGGATCTCGCCGCGGAGCACGACGCGCTCCCGCCTCGTCGGGCCGCCCTCGACCTCGGGGTTCGGGACGGCCGAGAGGAGCGCCGCCGTATACGGATGCTTCGGGTTGTCGAGGAGCTCGTCGGCGGGCCCGTACTCGACGATGTGGCCGAGGTACATGACCGCGATCCGGTCGGAGACGTGGCGGACGACGCCGAGGTCGTGCGAGATGAAGAGGTACGTGAGGTCGAAGTCCTCCTGGAGGCCCTGGAGGAGGTTCAGGATCTGTGCCTGGATCGACACGTCGAGCGCCGAGACGGGCTCGTCGCAGACGATGAGCTTCGGGGAGAGTGCGAGCGCGCGTGCGACTCCGATCCGCTGCCTCTGACCGCCCGAGAACTCGTGCGGGTAGCGGTTGTAGTGCTCAGGGTTCAGGCCGACGCGGTCCATGAGCTCCTGCACGCGCCGCTTCGTGTCCCCCTCGGTGCGGTGGATCTTGAACGGCGTTCCGATGATCGAGCCCACGGTCTGGCGCGGGTTCAGCGAGGAGTACGGGTCCTGGAAGACGATCTGCATCTGCCGACGGAGCGGCCGGAGCCGGCGCTGGCCAGCCGACGAGATGTCGTTGCCGTCGAAGCGGATCATCCCTCCGGTCGGTTCGAGGAGGCGGGTCACGAGCCGTGCGGTCGTCGACTTCCCGCACCCCGACTCGCCGACGAGCCCCAGGGTCTCGCCCTTGAAGATGTCGAAGCTGATGTCCTCGACCGCGTGGACCTCGCCGATCTTCTTCTGCAGGAAGCCGTGGACGATCGGGAAGCGCTTGGTGAGGTTCCGGACCTCGACGAGCGGCTGGCCGTTCGTCGCGGGCGCCGGAGTCGCGCCCCCGCCCTCGCGCGTCTCGGTCGCGCTCACGCCGCCACCGTCGCCCGTCTGCGCTCGCGTTCGTGCCACAGTCGATCTTTCTCCTCCGACGCCAGATGGCATGCCTCGGGGTGCCCGCCGCCCCGGTCCGTGAACTCGGGCCGCTCCTTGTCGCACGGCTCGAAGCGGTGCGGGCAGCGGGGGTGGAACGGGCAGCCGGGCGGGACGCGGATGAGCGACGGCGGCGAGCCCTCGATCGGGATCAGTCTCGTGCCCTTGCTCGTCACGGTCGGGATCGACTCGAGGAGGCCCCACGTGTACGGGTGGAGCGGCTTCGAGAAGACCTGTTCCTTCGAGCCATGCTCCATCGCGCGGCCCGCGTACATGACCATCACCGTCTGGGCGACCTCGGCCACGACGCCGAGGTCGTGCGTGATCAGGATCACGCCGATGTTGAACTCCTTCTTCACCTCGTCGATCAGCTCGAGGATCTGCGCCTGGACCGTCACGTCGAGCGCGGTCGTCGGCTCGTCGGCGATCAGGAGCTCCGGGTTGTTGATGAGCGCCATCGCGATCATCGCGCGCTGCCGCATCCCGCCCGAATACTGGTGCGGGTAGTCCGTCGCCCGCTGACGCGGGTTCGGGATCCCGACCGCCGAGAGCATCTCGACGGAACGCTCCATCGCCTTGTCCTTCGCGACGTCCTCGTGGACGCGCACGGCCTCGATGAGCTGGTCGCCCACCTTGTACATCGGGTGGAGGCAGGCGAAGGGATCCTGGAAGATCATCGCGATCTGCTTCCCGCGGATCTTCCGCATCTGGTCGTCGGAGGCGTTGATGAGGTTCTGGCCCTTGAGCTGGGCCTCCCCGGTGATCTTGGACCGCTGAGCGTTCAGCAAGCCGAGGAGCGCGAGGCTCGTGACGCTCTTCCCCGAACCGGATTCGCCGACGATCCCGAGCGTCTCGCCGCGGCTGACCGAGAACGAGAGGCCGTCGACCGCGTTGACGACGCCGTCGGGAGTCGGAAAGCGGACCGCGAGATCGCGGACGTCGAGGAGGACGTCGCCGCCTGCGCCCGGTGTGGGATCGGTCACTGGTAGCGCACTCGCGGGTCGAGGTACGCGTAGAGGATATCCACGAGCAGGTTCATGATCACGACGGCGATCGCGGCCATGAGCACGACGCCGACGACGACGGGCAGGTTCGAGTTCGTCGTCGCCCGGATCACCCACGAGCCGATGCCCTGCCAGTTGAAGACCGTCTCGGTGATGACGGCCCCGCCGATCAAAAGCGCGATGTCCATGCCGAACATGGTCACGACGGGCGTGAGGCTCGCCCGGAGGCCGTGCTTCATGATCACCTTCCGCTCCGGCAGGCCCTTCGCGCGCGCGGTTCGGATGTAGTCCTCGCCGAGCGTCTCTAACAGATTGCCGCGCGTCATCCGCGCATAGAACGCCGCGTAGAGCATGGCGAGCACGGTACACGGCAGGATCAGGTGCAGGAACCACTCCTTCGGGTCGTCGGAGAACGCGGTGTATCCCGTTCCCGGGAGGATCCCGAGCTTCTGCCAGAAGACGAAGAGGGCGACGAGCCCGAGCCAGAAGACCGGAGCCGAGACGCCGAAGAGCGCGAAGCCCATGGCCGCCTTGTCGACCAGCGTGCCGCGCCGGACGGCCGAGATGATCCCGATCGTCACGCCGACGATGAGCCAGAGGACCGCAGCGCCCGCAATCAGGATGAGCGTGCGCGGCAGCCGATCGAGCAGCTCGTTGCGCACGGGCACGCGGGTGTCGTACGAGAAGCCGAGGCCGGGCCAGCCGTACTCGTCACCCGTGACGAGGTTCTTCAGGAAAATCCAGTACTGCTGGTAGAAGGGTTTGTCGAGCCCGAAGTTCTCTCGGATTTGATCGAGGACCCGCGGATTCGGAGCGCGTCCGGCGAATCGGATTGCCGGATCACCAGGGGGCATCAGGTAGAAGATCGCGAACGTCACCATGGTGACGATGAGGACGACGACCACTGCCCAGATGAGTCGACGGATCGTGTAGGCGAGCACGCTCTTCTCCCTCGTCGAACAATGACGGAGGGCCGCCCGCGGGCGGCCCTCCGTCTGTGTTACTGCGTTACTTCTGCTGCTTGGACTGATCGACCGCGACGCGCGTCCAGGCCTGGTTGCCCGTCGACTGGTCGAACTCCCACCGCGACACCGAGGGGGCGATGATCGTGGAGTTGTTCCGCCAGATGTACGGAACCCACGGAACAACGTCCTCCATCAGCTTCTTATCGAGCTCACCCCAACACTCGAGACGCTGAGTGTCGTCGGCCGTCCCGACGCAGTTGTCGATGTCGGAGTTGACGCTCGGCACGCCGCCCGCGGGCAGGTCGATGCCGAGGCTCTTCGCCGTTGCGTCGTCGATGCCGACGAGCGGCTCGTTGTAGGTGACGCCACCCTTCTCCTTCGGGATGACACGCCCGTCGAACAGGTAGAAGAAGAAGGTGAAGGCGTCGGGGTAGTCCTTGCCCCAGCCCGGTCCGCCGCCGAACGGCACCTTCTTCGTCGGGTCGAGGATGACGCTGTACTGGTCGCCCAGGAGGCGCGTGTTCAGCGTGATCCCGATCTTGCCCAGGGAGTCCTCGATCACCGGCACCATGCCGCGCTCGCGGCCGCTGTCGCCGATGATGTGGAGGACGTTCTTGCACTCAGGAGCGTCGCAGATCCCGTCCTGGTCCGTGTCGTACTTGGACTGGGCCATCTCTTTCTTCGCGGCCTCGACGTCGCCCGTGTGATCAGGCGAGGGATACGGGTCGTACCCCTCCAGGGAATCAGGCACGAGGCTCGGCGGCAGGATGTGAGTCGCCACATCGCCGACCACCGGGCCGCCCCAGGCGCGGATCAGCCCGACCTTGTCCTGGACGAAGTTCGCCGCACGGCGGACGTGCACGTCGTCGAACGGCGGCTGCGTCAGGTTCATCGACAGGTAGAAGGTCGAGTCGTCCGGATACAACTTCAACAGAGGCTTCAGATCCTCGTTCTCCGTGTACTCCTTCGTCTGCTTGGGAGTCTCACCACAGAGCGTGTCGTCGATGATCGCTTCCTTGACCTTGTTGAAGCAGTCGTCGACGTTCGAGTTGATGTTGAACTCGAACCGATCGGGGTTGTTCTCCCGCGCGTCCGGGTTCTCGGTCGCCTCGTCGTAGTTCGGGTTCCGCACCAGGTGCAGGAACGCCTCGGGGTTGTAGCCGGAAACCGGCTTGATCGTGTTACAGCTCGAGATGTCGAGCTTGTCCGTCCCTTCGACCATGTAGGGGCCGTTCGCGATCGGGTAGCGGCCGTAGTCGCCCGCCTTCTTCGCGCACTTCGCGACCTCTTCAGGGATCGGCGCCGTCGCCGGCATCGCGAGCCGGTACAGGAAGTCACCCGCCGGCTTGTCCAGGTGGAAGACAATCGTCTTGTCGTCCGGCGTCTCGATGCCGGCGACCGTCTTCGCCTTGCCGTCCGCGACGTCCGTGAAGCCGGTGATCGCCTGGTAGTAGAGCGGGTAGCCCGCCCCGCCGTACGTCGGGTCGGCGAGCCGGTCGAACGCGTACGCAACGTCCTTCGACGTCACCTCGCGGTCGACCGGCGGTGCGTACTTCACGCCGTCACGCAGCGTGAACGTGTACGTCTTCCCGCCGTCCGAGATCTCCGGCTCTTCGGCCGCGAGATCGGGGATCGGGACGTTGCCGTCCGCTCCCGCGACGTGCTTGTACGTCATGAGCGGCCGGAGCATCAGCGTGTAGAAGCTCCAGCCGAGGGCCGTGTACTCACCGGTGGGGTCGAAGGCGTCGGTGAAGTCGAACGCGCTCTCGACGTCGACGCGGTACGTTCCCCCCTTGTTGGCCGGCCCGGTCGCGGTGCCGAAGCCGGACTCGCCCGACGGGGCCGCCGCGCCGGTCCCTCCGCCTCCACCCTCCTCCTCGCCGCCGCCGCATGCCGCGGCGGTCATGGCGAGCCCGAGAGCGAGCACCAGGATTGCCAATAACCTCGTTCGTTTCATCCACGCCCTTTCGGTCGGCGGTGAGAGCAGAGGTCGCCTGGAACGACGCCCACGGCTCACCGAGACTCCATTCCTCGGGGTTCGGACGTCGCGCGAGGCTCGAAGTTAGTGCAGAGGATCAACGCCCGCTCCTCGGATCAAGCGCGTCGCGCAGGCCGTCGCCCAGGAGGTTGAACGAGAGCGTCGTCGCGACGAGGAAGAGGCCCGGGAAGAACATGAACCACCAGGCGACGTCGAAGATCCCGGATGCGTCGGAAAGCATCTGGCCCCAAGAGGGCGTGTCCGGTGGGACGCCGAGCCCAAGGTAGGAGAGGGCCGCCTCGAAGAGGATGTTGCTCGGAATCAGGAGCGTCGAGTAGATGATGATCGGCGCGACGAGGTTCGGGAGGATCTCCCGGAACATGATCCGGACGTTGCCCGCGCCGAGCGACCGGCTCGCCTCGACGAACTCCTTCTCGCGCAACGAGAGGACGTTGCCCCGGATGATCCGGGCGATGTACGGCCAGCTGAAGATCGCGATGACGAAGACCACGAGCGTCACGCCCGGCTTGATCAGCCCCCCGACGCAGCCTTCCTTCGAGGCGCTGCATGCGGCGACGATGCCGATCGCGAAGAGCAGGAGCGGCATGGCGAGGAAGATGTCGATGATGCGGGAGAAGAGGGTGTCGACGGCGCCGCGGAAGAAGCCGGAGATGATCCCGACGATGACCCCGATCGTGACTGCGACGACGGTCGCGACGAGCGCCACGAGAAGCGACGTCCGCGCGCCGTAGAGGACGCGCACGAAGACGTCGCGGCCGACGTTGTCGCCGCCGAAGTAGAACTGGGAGTTCGGCCCCTTCGGAAGACCGAACTCGTCCTGCGCCTCGAGGGCGAAGAGCTCGTTCGGCCCGTGCCCGTGCGCAAGGTACTTCGCGATGACCCCCGCGAAGATCGCAACGAGGACCAGGACGATGATGAACACCGCGCTCGCGATCGCCGCCTTGTCCTGCTTGAACCGCTCCCAGAAGAGCTGCCGCGGGGATCGCCCCTCGACCTCCGGGATGTTCGCGACGTCGACGGATTCGGCGAGTGTGCTCATGAGAGCGCCGGGAGGTTACCCCAACGCATCCGCGCCTGCCACGACCTCCAGGATCTCCTGGGTGATCTCGGCCTGGCGCGCGCGGTTCATCTCGAGCGTCAGGCGCTCGACGAGCTCCTCGACGTTCTTGGACGCGTTCCGCATTGCCGTCATCCGGGCGCCGTGCTCGGATGCGGCCGATTCGAGCAGCGCGCGGTAGATCGTCGTCTCGAGGTAGGCGGGTAGCAGCCGCTCGAGGATGAGCTCCGGCTCGGGCTCGTAGATGAAGTCGCCCTCGAGCGCGATCTCGTGCGCCGTCTTTTCCTCGTCCTCCTCGAAGGCGTGACGGGGGATCGGAAGCACGTCCTCGGTCTCGACCGTCTGCGTGAGGGCCGAGACGAAGCGGTTGTAGACGATGACGACGCGATCGGCCTCGCGCTCGGTGAAGAGCTCGGCGAGCCGGCGTGCGATCGCGGCCGCGTCCGAGTACTCGGGGCGGTCGGTGAAGTCGACCCACGCGTCGTCGACGTCGTAGCGCCGGAAGCGGAGTGTCGAGCGGCCCTTCTTCCCGGCCACGAGCCAGCGCACGTCCTGGCCACCGCCACGCAGCTCCCGCTCGAGCGCGACGGCCCGCCGGATCACCTGAGCGTTGAAGCCGCCCGCGAGCCCGCGGTCGCCGGTAAGGGGGACGATCGCGACCGTCTTCGCGTCCTCGCGCTCCTCGAGGAGCGGAAAGCCACGCGCGGGCGTCGCCCTCGCCGTGCCGATCATGAGCTCGCGCATTCGCTGCGCGTACGGACGCGTCGCCTCGATGCGCGCCTCGGCCCGGCGGAGCTTCGCCGCCGAGACGAGCTCCATGGCCTTCGTGATCTTCCCGGTGTTCTGGTTCGATCGGATCCGGCGCTTGATGTCTTGGACCGAGGCCACGGTTAGTTAGACGCTTTGAGAACGCGATCGGCAGTTGCCGATCGCTACATAGAAATCGCGCGAAAGGCGGCGCGATTTCCCCGGCCGCCTCCGGCGGACTCCAACACCCGCGATCGGCAGTTGCCGATCGCTCCATAGAAATCGCGCGAACACGGCGGCGGAGCCGCCTCCATGCGAATCGCGCGAATGGCGGCGCGATTCGCCCGGCCGCGACGCGCCCTCCAGCGGCGCGACTTCCCCGGCCGCCTCGGGCGGCCTCCAACACCCGCGATCAGTCGCGGGCCGATCGGGGTCATCAGGCCGACTCGCCCACGATCCCGGTTTCCTCGTGCACGGCGAACGCGTCCTTGAACTTCGCGATCGTCTGCTCGACGTCATCCGCGAGGTCGTCTGGGAGGTCCTTCTCCTCGCGGATCCGGTCGTAGACGTTCGTCTCCGCCTTCGCGTACTCCCGAAGCTCGTCCTGGAAGCGCGGCACCTGGGCCGCCGGGATGTCGTCCAGGTGCCCGTGGATGCCCGCGAAGATCGCGACGACCTGCTCCTCCATCGGCCACGGGGCGTACTGCGGCTGGTTCAGCGTCTGCACCATCCGCTCGCCCCGCGCGAGCGTCCGCTGCGTCTGCGGGTCGAGCTCGGAGCCGAACTGTGCGAACGCCTCGAGTTCCCGGTACTGCGCGAGGTCCAGGCGCAGGCGACCCGCCACCTTCTTCATCGCCTTCGTCTGCGCGTTCCCGCCCACGCGCGAGACCGAGATGCCGACGTTGATGGCCGGGCGAACCCCGGAGTAGAAGAGGCCGCTCTCGAGGAAGATCTGGCCGTCCGTGATCGAGATGACGTTCGTTGGGATGTAGGCCGCGACGTCGCCCGCCTGGGTCTCGATCACGGGCAGCGCGGTGAGCGAGCCGCCGCCGTTCTCGTCGGAGAGCTTGCAGGCGCGCTCGAGGAGGCGCGAGTGGAGATAGAAGACGTCGCCCGGGAATGCCTCGCGGCCCGGCGGGCGGCGGAGGAGGAGCGACATCTGCCGGTAGGCGTCCGCGTGCTTCGAGAGGTCGTCGTAGACGACGAGTGCATGGCGGCCGCTGTAGAGGAAGTGCTCGCCCATGGCGCAGCCGGAGAAGGGCGCCATCCACTTGATCGGCGCGGCCTCGGTCGCCGAGGCTGTGACGACGATCGTGTAGTCCATGGCCCCCGCCTCGCGGAGGCGCTCGACCACCTGGGCGACAGTCGAGGCCTTCTGGCCAATGGCGACGTAGACGCAGATGACGTCCTGGCCGTTCTGGTTCAGGATGGTGTCGACGAGGACCGCCGTCTTCCCTGTGGAGCGGTCGCCGATCACGAGCTCCCGCTGACCACGGCCGATCGGGATCATGGAGTCGATCGCCTTGAGACCGGTCTGGAGCGGCTCCTTCACCGGCTGGCGCTCGACCACGCCGGGCGCCTTGAACTCGGTCGCGCGCGCCTCGTCGCTCTCGATCGGCCCCTCGCCGTCGAGCGGCTGGCCGAGCGGATTCACGACGCGTCCGATGAGTGCGTCGCCCACCGGCACGGACACGACGCGGCCGGTCCGCTTCACGGACTCGCCTTCGCGGACGAGCTGCCAGTCGCCGAAGAGCGGAACGCCCACGTTCCCCTCCTCGAGGTTGAAGGCGATGCCGGTGACGCCGTGCTCGAGCTCGAGCATCTCCATCGCCATGCAGTTTTCGAGACCGTAGACGCGGGCGAGCCCGTCGCCGACCTGCAGGACGGTGCCGACCTCCGAGAGCTCGGTGTCGACGTCGTAGCGCTCGATCCGCTCCTTCAGGATCGAGGTGATCTCTTCGGGGCGCAGCTTCAAGGGTTCTCCTTAGGCTCGTTGGAGGAGGTCTTCGCGGAGGTCGTTCAGGCGGCCGCGGACGCTCGCGTCCAGGCGGAGCGACCCGGCCTGGAGGACGAGGCCGCCGATCAGGTCGGGGTCGACGGACCGCGTCGCCTCGACCTTCCGGCCTGCGGCGCGCTCGATCTCGCCGACGATGCGCTCGGCCTCGTCGTCGGAGAGCTCGATCGCGGTGGTCAGCTCGACCTCGAGCACGCGCTCCTCGGCGGCGAGCAAGCGCTCCCACTCGTCGTGCATGTCGAGGAGCTCGGCCAGGCGGTCCTTGTCGGCGAGGAGGTGGACGAAGTTGCGGAACTCGTCGTCGGCGCCCTCGAGGAGGTCGGACAGGATCTCCCACTTGGCGCGGGAGTCGATCTGCGGGTTGCGCAGGAGGCCGCGGAGCTCCTCGGACTCGCGGACGGCCGCGGCGAAGTCCTCGAACTCCTCGCGCACGCGCGGCAGCGAGTCGCGCTCGCGTGCGGCGTCGAGAAGCGCCTGGGCGTAGATGCGGTGGACGACGGCCACGCGGGTCCTAGTTGTCGGACGCGATCCGGTTGACGTCGATCTCCTGCACCGTCTCGTCGATCAGGCGGCGCTGGTCCTCGGCGTCGAGCACCTTGCCGGTCACCTTTTCGGAGGCGAGAACGGTCAGCTCCACGACGTCGCGACGGATCGCCTCGCGGAGCTTGCGGTTCTCGGCGTCGATGGCCTTGCGGTTCTCCTCGAGCCGGCGCTCGAGATCCTGCGCGGCCTGCTCGCGCCCCTGCGCGATCTGCTGCTGGCCCTGGCGGCGGCTGTCGTCGAGCAGCCGCTCGCGCTCGGCCCGGGCCTCGTCGCGCTCCTTGCGCGTCAGCTCGCGAAGCTCGCGCGCCTCCTCGCGGGCCTTGTCGGCCGCGTCCAGCGCTTGGCGGATCCGGTCACGCCGCTCGTCGATCAGGCCCTGGATCCGGCCGAACGCGAACTTCCGCAGGACGAAGAGGACGATCGCGAACGTGACGATCGTCCAGATCATCAGGCCGGGGACGACCGAGATGAGGTCGCCGCCGGAGTCCTCTTGTGCGAGAACGAGCGCGTTCAGCATCGGCTAGACGAGGACGTAGGCGAGCAAACCGCCGAGCAGGGCGTAGAAGACGACGGCCTCAGTGAGCGCGAAACCGAGCCACTGGATGCCCGTGAGCTCGCCGCGAAGTTCGGGCTGGCGGGCGACGGCCTGGATCATCGAGCCGAAGATGTTCCCGATGCCGATGCCGGCGCCGACGGCCCCGAGGCCGACGCCGACGCCGAACGCGATCGCCTTTCCGAGGTCGGCGACGTCTCCGGTCGTCTCTGCGAGTAGGAAATCCAATGCTCCTCCTTAGTGTTCCGGTTCGATTGCGCCGCCGATGTAGATGGCGGAAAGCAGGGCGAAGACGAACGCCTGGATCGTTACGACGATCCCGACCTCGAAGAGGAAGACGGCGGTTGCGGTCGGGATCGCGATGATCGCGATCGCGTACGAGCTGAAGATGAAGATCAGGCCGATCATCACGAGGATGAGCATGTGGCCCGCGAGCATGTTGGCGAAGAGACGGACTGAGAGCGAGATGAGCCGCATGAACTGCGAGATCACCTCGAGGGGGACGATGAGGACGAGCAGGCCCTTCGGCACCCCCGCCGGGATCCAGCTCTTGAAGTAGCGGATTGGCCCGTTGTGGCGAATGCCCTCGTAGTGGGTCGCGACGAAGGTGACGAGAGCGAGCGCGAGCGTCACCGAGAGGTTCGCGGTCGCCGCGTAGACGCCCCAAGTCGGGATCTCTGCGCCGAAGACGTGGAACGTCTCGTTCGAGATCGGGAGCGGGATGAACCCGACGACGTTCAGGATCCAGATGAAGAGAAAAAGGGCGGCGATGTACGGGAACCACGTCGCGATCGCCTTCGACGGGAGGCTCGACTCGACGATCTGGCCCTGGATCAGGTCGTAGATCGTCTCGCCGCTCGTCTGGCGGCGGCCGGGTCGAAGCGAGAGCCCCATCCGCATGACCCAGAGGCCGAAGAGGATCGTGATCAGCCCCCCGACCCAGAGGTAGACGACCGCCTTGTTCACGGACAGGTCGAGCGGCCCCAGGTGGAGCGGGATCCAGTCCTCGAGATGGAACTCGTCCTGCGGTTTGAAGTCCTCGCTCGCGGCGAGGAGGAGTGTCGTCACCGGCGCGGCTCCCCGCTGAAGTAGAGCGTGAGCGAGATGGCGAGCTCGAGGCTGTACGCGAACGCGTAGACGAGGATCGCGGCGACCGCGAGGTCGGGGTTCGACACCGCGACGACGAGCGCGAGGAGGACGATCGCGATCCCGCGGGTCATCATCCCGAAGGCGACGACACCCGAGCCGCGCAGGTTCGGCTGGCCGATCCCGATGCGGTCGAAGAGGACGCCGAGCGCCTGGCTCGCGACCCACAGGACGGCGCCGAGCGCCCAGCCGCGCACGTCCCAGCCGGCGAGGAGGAACACCGGCAGCGCGAGCGCGAGCGCGACCGCGCTCGCGGCCACGGGAAGACGGCGCTCGGGCATCGGGCGCGGCGAGAGGAGCGTGGACACGGCTAGAGGGCGCTCCGGTAGGTGCTGTAGACGACGACGATCGCGGCCGGGATACCGATCACCGAGCCGATCGCGATGCCGATCCCGGCGGCGCCCGCCGCCCACCCGATGATCGCGCCGACGCCGACGCAGATCACGAGCACGGCGAGGAGGAGCGCTCCGGCGCCGAGTGGATCGAAGGATGTCCGCGCTGCCGCCACCGAGAGGGTCATTCGGGCGTCGGCACTGTATCAGCGTTCGACTGCTTCGGCGCCGGACTTCGTGACACTACGATTTCCTCTTTTTGTGCGGCATCGCGGCCTTTCCGGACCGGACTTTGTGTTGCGTCGGACGCGCGGGTGAACGGAGCCCGCTGTCGCGACGCCTCCAGTGCAAATCGCGCGAACGGCGGCGCGATTTGTCCGGCGCCTGCGGTGGCCTCCAGGAGCCGTCGCGCGGCTCCGTTTACCCTGCGCGGGTGCGCGTCTGGGTCGACTTCACGAACACGGCACACGTCCTCGTGCTGCGACCGCTCGTCGAGCGCCTCGAGGCGGCCGGTCACGACGTCCTCCTGACGGCACGACCGCTCTCGCACACGACCGAGCTCCTCGACGACTGGGACCGCCCGTACGAAGTGTTCGGCCACCACGGCGGATCCGGGCTCGTCGGGAAGGCGCGGGCGGCGGCCGGACGCTTCCCGGCCCTCCTTCGCTGGGCGCGCGGGCGCCGGATCGGGGCCGCGGTCGCGCACGGGTCGACCGACCAGCCGCCGGTCGCCCGACTGCTCGGGATCCCGGCGACCACGATGCTCGACTACGAGTGGGCGACGCTCCAGCACGGCGTCAACGGACGCTTCGCGAACCGTGTGCTCATGCCCGACTGGATCCCGACAGCGTGCATGGCGCGGCTCGGGATCCGCCCGCCGAAGCTCGTCCACTACCCCGGGCTCAAGGAGGAGTACTACCTCGCCGACTGGGAGCCGGACGAGCGCGCCCTGGACGAGCTCGGCGTCGCGCGCGACGGGCCGGTCGCGGTCGTGCGGACCGCGCCGTCGTACGCGCTCTACCTCGGCGGCACCGAGAGCGCGCTTCTCCCGCGGCTCCTGCGGCACCTCGCCGAGGACGGCTCAGCGACGAGCGTGGTGCTGGCCCGCACCGACGAGCAGCGCCGCGCCGTCCGGGCGCTCGACCTTCCGCGCACGGTCGTCCCGGACCGCGCCGTCGACGGCCGGAGCCTCGTCGCGTTCGCCGACGTCCTCGTCTCGGCGGGCGGGACGATGAACCGCGAGGCCGCCGTCCTCGGGACCCAGGTCTGGTCGTTCTTCGAAGGGCGCCTCGGCGCGATCGACGCGCGGCTCGCCGCCGCTGGCCGCCTGCGCTTCCTCACCGACCCCGACGAGATCGAGCTGACGAAGAAGCCAGAAGGCGCGTGGCGCGACCGCGTCCGGCGCGATCCGGGCGAGCTCCTGCGGCTCGCGCTCCCATGGGTCGACGGCTGACCGGCCGCGAGGCCCTCTTCCGCGGGCTGCATCTCGCAGCGCTCGCGTTCTTCGTCCTGGCCTGGCCCCTCCTCGACCTCCTCGGCCGGAACCCGGAGTTCTTCGTCGTCCGTGGCTCGAGCCCCGCGGACGTCGTCGTTCTTGCGCTCGCCCTCTCGCTCGTGCCGCCGCTCGTCCTCCTCGGTCTCGAGGCGCTCGTCGCGCTCGCGTCGCGCCGGGCCGCCGCGGCCCTGCACCTGCTCTTCGTCGGCGTGCTGGCGGGGATGTTCGCCCTCCTCGTTCTCGGTTGGATCGGCGCTCCGTCGGCCGTCGCGCTCCTCGCACCCGTGATAGGGCTCGCCGCAGCCCTCGCCTACCGCGCGTTCGGGCCGGTGCGCAGCGTCGCAACGCTCCTCGCACTCGCGCCGCCGGTCTTCCTCGGGCTCTTCTTCTTCCACTCCCCGACCGGCGAGCTCGTCCTCCCTCAGAGCGACGTCCGTGCCGCGGACGTGAAGGTCGGCAAGCCCGCGTCGGTGGTGTTTCTCGTCCTCGACGAGTTCCCCACCTTGTCGCTCCTCGGCCCCGACGGCCGGATCGACGCGGCGCGCTTCCCGCACTTTGCGCGGCTCGCGCGCGAGTCGACCTGGTATCAGAACGCAACGACGGTCGCCCCGAACACCTCACGCGCGGTGCCCGTAATCCTCACCGGCCGGAACGACGGCGGCGCCGCGATCGCCGAGGATCACCCGCAGAACCTCTTCACGCTCCTCGGCGGGACCTACGGGATCCAGGCGGCGGAGGCCGTCACGCGCCTCTGCCCCGACGACCTCTGCCCGCGCGGCACGGCGGAGCCTTTCGCAACCCGGATGCGCTCGCTCGGGGACGACGTCGGCGTCGTCTACCTGCACGAGTTCCTGCCCGACACGCTCCGCTCGCGCCTTCCGTCCATCTCGAGCGTCTGGGGCGACTTTACGACGTCGGAGGAGCGTCCGGCCGCGCAAGGGCTCGGCCCGAATTTCGTGCTCCGGAACCTGCTCCCCGGCTCCATGCGCGAACGCGAGGCGGCGTTCGAGGCGTTCGTGCGGGCCGTCCGCCCGACGAGGAGGCCGACGCTCTTCTTCCTCCACTCGCTCCTCCCCCACTACCCGTGGGAGCACACGCCCTCCGGTCGAACATACGAAGGCACGACGAATCCGGGATTGACCGCGGACTTCTGGACAGGCGACACGTTCCAGGCGCAGCAGGCGTGGCAGCGCCACCTGGAGCAGGTGGGGTACGTCGACGGGTTGCTCGGGAAGCTCGTCGCGCGGCTGCGCTCGACCGGCCTGTGGAAGCGGGCGCTCGTCGTCGTGGTCGCGGACCACGGCACGGCCTTCCTCGCGGGCGAGCCGCGGAAGCTCGTGACCGACGCGACAGCGGTCGATCTCGCCTACGTGCCGCTCTTCGTCAAGGCGCCCGGGCAGCGGCAGGGGCGAACGGTGGACGCCACCGTCTCGACGCTCGACGTCCTGCCGACGGTAGCCGACCTGCTCGCGATCCGGCTCACCTGGGCCGTCCAGGGACACTCGCTCGCACGCGATACTGCCCCGGCCCGGACGGTCGCGCTCGATGCCGCCGACGGAACGCTCGCCGTGCCGGCCGACGAGCTCTTGCACCGGCGGGCCGAGCGCCTCGCGCTCCAGACGCGCCTCTTCGGTCGCACCTGGGCCGACCTCCAGCGCTTCGGCGAACGGCCCGGGCTGCTCGGACGGCCGGTCGTCTCGCTCCCGCGCGCGCCGGAAGTGCGTGCCGTCCTCGACCCGCAGCCGTGGACGGCCTCGACCGAGCGAGTGCCGGCGTTCGTCCGCGGCTCCGTCGTCGGCTCCGGGGCAACTGGTGCGACGGTCGCCGTGGCCGTCAATGGGCACGTGGCGGCGGTCGTGCCGACCCAGGGGACCGACGGCGTGCGGTTCTCGGCGCTCCTCCCCGAGAACGCGTTCCGCCGCGGAGCGAACGACGTCCGCGCCGTCCCTGTCAGGGCTCGTTAGGAGGGCTTGGCGAAACGGCCGTTGTGCCGCCGGCGCGCGCTGCTGCCCGAGGCGGCGTCCTCGGTTGCGCGCGTACCTCTTCGGTACGAGCGCGCCCTGCGTCCCTGCCTCGAAACGAGCAGCACACGCTGGAAACGAAGACCGTTTCGCCAAACCCCCTAGCGATTCGCGCCCGTGAGAGCGCGCTCGACGGCTTCCTCCGGCTCCTCTTCGACCTGGGCCGGCTCGCGCCCGAAGCGCAGGGCGCGGAGGTGGCGCGCCTTCAGGATCTCGAGCGCGTACACCATCCAGACGGAGGCGGCCACGACGAGTACCCCGACGGCGCCGCAGATGAGCGCGTTCTCGAGATCCCAGATCCCGCGCGGCCGCGGCGGGACGAAGCGCAGGAGGATCGCCCACGTGGCGAGAAGCGCGGCCCACGCGTGGAGGTAGGCCGCGGTGCGCCGCTGCGAGTACCCGATCCGCATGAACCGGTGGTAGAAGTGGTTCTGGTCGGCGCTGAACGGGTTCCGGCGGTACTTCAGGCGCTTCAGCACGACGAACGACGTGTCCAAGATGGGCACGGCGAGGACGAGGAGCGGGGCCACGAGCGCGATCGTGGCGGCCGTCTTCAGGACGCCCTCGACCGCGACCGTCGCGAGCAGGAACCCGAGCGCGAGCGCACCCGAGTCCCCCATGAAGATCTTCGCCGGGTGGTAGTTGTGGCGCAGGAAGGCGAGCGTCGCGCCGCAGATCCCGGCCGCGAGGATCGCCGCCGGCGACCGCCCGAACGACGCGGCAAGGAGCGCGAACGAGAACGCCGCGATGCAGACGATCCCCGCCGCGAGCGAGTCCATGCCGTCGATCAGGTTCACGAGATTCGCGAGCCCCGCGATCCAGAGGATCGTGATCGGGTAGGCGGCCCAGCCGAACTCGTGGCTCCCGAGGAGCGGCAGCGAGAACCCCTCGAGCTTGATCCCGTAGCCGAGGACCGGGATGAGCGCCACGGCCGCGACCGCGACCAGCTTCGTCCCGGGCGTGATGCCGCGGACGTCGTCGACGAGGCCGACGAGCGAGACGAGGAGCGTCCCGAGGAGGATCCCCATGTAGGTACCGCCCGGGCGGACGAAGATCGCGGCCGGCACGACGATTCCCGCCACGATCGCGAGGCCGCCGATCCGCGGAATCGGCGCGGCGTGGACTCGAGGCCGGTCGCCGCCCGCATCGACGCCTCCGATCCGCGGCGCGAATCGCACTAGGAGCGGCGTCAGCACCAGGACGATGACCGCCGCGAGCACGAACGTCCAGACGGCGTCTCCGTCCCCGATGAGCGCTCGCCACGCCTCCGGGAACGACATGCGGCGGTTATAGCAAAGGGCCTCCGCGGGCTCCTTCGGGAGCCGACGCCGGGAGATGGCCACGCTACGCTTCGTCACGTGCCCGAGGTCGCGTCTGCCACGACCTTCGACGACCGGATTCGCTCGCGCGAGGCCAGGATCGGCATCGTCGGGCTCGGCTATGCCGGCCTGCCGCTCGCAATGGCGTTCGCCGAGGCGGGCTTCGGAGTCACGGGCATCGATCTGAACGAGGCCCGCGTCCGCGCGATCGCCGAACGCCGGTCGTATCTCGTCGACGTACCCGCCAAGCGCTACGGCGGCCTCGACGGCCGCCTGAGCGCCTCCACGGACTACGCGGCGGTCGCCGAGCTCGACGCTCTCACGATTTGCGTCCCCACGCCGCTCTCGAAGACGCGCACGCCGGACGTCTCCTACATCGTCTCCGCGGCCGAGTCGGTGGCCCAGAACATCCGCCCCGGCCAGCTCGTCGTGCTGCAGTCGACGACGCATCCAGGCACGACCGAGGAGATCGTGAAGCCGATCCTCGAGCGGGCTGGAGCACGGGTCGGCGAGGACGTCTTCCTCGGCTACGCGCCCGAGCGCGTCGATCCGGGCAACAAGAGCTGGACGATCAAGACGACGCCGAAGCTCGTCGCCGGCGTAACGGCGGAGTGCCGACGGCGCACCGAGCTCCTCTACCGCGAGATCGTCGACGAGGTCGTGCCCGTTTCGACCCCGACCGTCGCCGAGACGGCGAAGCTCCACGAGAACACGTTCCGGGCGGTGAACATCGCGCTCGCGAACGAGCTCGCACTCATGTGCGACAAGCTCGGCGTCTCGGTCTGGGAGGTGATCGAGGCGGCCTCGACGAAGCCGTTCGCGTTCCTGCCGCACCATCCCGGGCCCGGCCTCGGCGGCGACTGCATCCCCGTCGTGCCCCACTTCCTCGCCGCCCGCGCCCGCGAGTACGGCTACTCGCCGCAGCTGATCGAGGCGGCGCACGAGATCAACACGCGCATGCCGGCCTTCGTGGTCGGGAAGGTCGCCGACGCGTTGAACGACGCTGGTCTGCCGATCAAGGGTCAGCGGCTCCTGCTTCTCGGCATGGCGTACAAGGCCGACGTTCACGACACGCGGGAGTCGCCGAGCTTCGAGATCATGCGCCTGCTGATTGCCCGCGGGGCGGACGTCGTCTACTGCGACCCGTGGGTGCCCGAGGTCGGGCTCGACGACATGCGCCGCGAGAGCGTCGCCTGGACGGCAGACGAGGTGGAGCGCGCCGACTGCGTCGTCGTTCTGACGCAGCACCGCCGCTTCCTCGAGGAGCCGCTCTGGGACCGCGCCCGGCTCGTCGTCGACGCGCGGAACGTCGTCCCCGACGGCCCGCACGTCCACAAGATCTGAGCGAGCGCGTGCGGACGCTCGTGCTCGGCGCGGGGTACGTCGGTGCTCGGGTGGCCGAGCTCGCCGTCGACCGCGGGGACGAGGTGTGCGTTGCAGACAACTGGTACGCGACCGAGCAGGCGCAACTCGAAGGCCTCGCGGCGCGGGGAGCGCGCGTCGAAACGCGCGACATTCGCGAGCCCGGCGACGTACAGCGGCTGCTCGACCAGGGGCCGGACCTCGTCGTCCTCCTCGCCGCCCAGGCCTCGCGGCCGGTCTCCGAGCGCGAGCCGGACTACACGGAGGAGACGAACGCGACCGGCGTCCGCCGGGTCGCCGAGGCGCTCGCCGAGCGCGGCGGCCCCGACGTCGTCTTCGGAAGCTCGCTCCACGTGTACGGGTCGGGGCTCACGGGCGAGGTCGGCGCGGATGCGCCCTACGGCCCGCAGGGCGATCTTGCGCACCTGACGAAGATCTACGGCGAGCTCGTGCTCGCGATGCACGCGCGCCGCGCCGGCTTCCGGCTCTCGATCTGCCGGCTCGGCATCGTCTACGGCCCGAGCCCTGCGGAGCACGCCCGGCCGGACTCGCTCACCGTCGTCGACAAGTTCCGGCGCCTCGTCGCGGCCGGCGAGGAGCCGACGCTCGACGACGGTGGGGCCGCGACGATCGGCGTCGTCCACGTCGAGGACGCCGCCCGCATTCTCCTGGACGCCGAGCCGGGCGCGACGAACGTCGCCGCCGACACGATCACGGTGGCCGACGTCGCCCGCCTCGCCCACGGCGAGAGGCGGCGTGACGAGCCGGCCTTTTCCGTCGCCTCGCCGTACGGCTACCGGCACCGGGTCGAGGACTACCTGAAGCGGCCGTGAGACTCCTCGTCACCGGAGCGGCGGGGTTCCTGGGGTCGCGGACGGCGGAGCTGCTCGAGCGCGAGGGCCACGACGTCGTCCGTGTCACGCGGCCCGGCGGCGCGCAGCGGCTCGGCACCCCGGACGCAGTCAAGGTGAACGCTGGCGATCCGCTCATCCGCGACCTCCTCGTGGGTGCAGACGCCGTCTTCCACTTTGCAGGTGTGCCTGACCCCGCCCGGTCGCGCGCCGACCCGGCGCGCGCTCTGCGCGAGAACGTCGGCACGACCGTGAACCTGCTCGAGGGCTGCGCCGAGCACGGCGCGGGACTCGTGTACCCGTCGACCGTTCGCGCGGCGCAGGATCCCCTCCCGGATGCCTACGCGCTCTCGAAGCGGCTCGGCGAGCTCGCGTGCGAGCTCCATCCCGCGCCGGCCACGGTCGTCCGCCTCACCTCGGTCTTCGGGCCGGGCCAGGTCGCCTGGGAAGGCGCGACGGGCGCCATCGCCGCGTTCGCGGCGCGGGCGCTCAGCGGAGAGCCGATCGTCGTTTACGGGAATCCCGAGCGGGCGCGCGACTTCCTCTACGTCGACGATCTCGTGCCGGGACTCGCCGCACTCGTGAAGGACAGCGAGTGGAACCAGACCGTGACGGCCGCGAGCGGCGCGTCGACGCCCCTTCTCCGCACCGCCGAGCTCGTGCGCGAGGCTGCCGGCTCGGAGGTGCCGATCGAGACACCGGGGGGCGACCTCGATCCCGGCGAGAACGAGAGCTACGCGGCGGACGGGTCGACCCCCCGACTACCCTTGTCCGTCCGTCCCCTCGAGGACGCTATCCGGACGTATGTCGACTGGCTCCGCAGCCATCCCGCAGCTCAAGGCCGCGCCGCTTCCCGACCAGCTCGTTGAGCGCCTGGAAGGCGGGCCGTGGGCAGGCATCGAGCTGGCGCTCATGCCTGCCGACGTCGCCGACGACGGCGCCGCACGACGGGCGTCGGAGACGACGCTCCGCGCGACCGACGGGCACGGCCTCGCGCTCACGGCGGAGGCTCCCGTCTCCTGGCCGAGCGGCGCGTTCGTCCGTGTCGACCGGCTGACCGACGAGGCCTGTGTGTGCATCGTGCGGAGTGTCGAGTTCGCCGCCGCGATCGGCTCACCCGCGCTCACGATCCACCTGTACGCACCCGTGCCGCCCGAGGAGTTCCGTGGCCGCGCTCCGTTCGACGAGGCGGCGCTCGAGCGGTTCCTGCGCTTCTACGCCGATGCGTGCCTCGAGCGCGGGATCCAGCCGCTCGTCGAGAACGTCCCGCCGGTCCTCCGCATGCGGGTCGGCGGTGTCTTTCTGTCCGAGATCGGCGGCCACTGGCGCGACTTGCTCAGGGCCCGCGAGCTCGTGCCGGAGCTCGGATTCACGCTCGACACGTCGCACGCCGGACTCTTCCGGAGCTTCGCCGCCGCGTACCCGACCCTGTTCGGCCTCCCGTCCGCCGACGGACTCGAGCTCGACCGCTACGTCGAGGAGCTCGGGCCGAACGTCGAGGTGGCCCATGTCTCGGACGCGCACGGCCTCCTCGGCGAGGGGCTCCCGTACGGCTCCGGCGAGCTCGAGCTCGATCCTGTGGTCGCGAGGCTGGCGGCCGCCGCGCGCTACCTCGTCGCCGAGATCAACGAGCCGGACCCGCGACGGTCGCCCGAGATGAAGCGCGCGTACCGCCAAATAGAGCGGGCGGGCGGGCTTCCGGTCACACCGCCCGTGCGCCCGCCCCGGCGGCTCCGGCCCGACGCCTTCGACTGGGAGGGCGTCGTCGGCCGCCATGACCCGGTCCCGAGCGTCCTCGAGCTCCAGGAGCGCTACGGCGGGCGGCGGATCGCGCTCACGGGCGGCGCAGGTTCGATCGGTCGGGCGCTGACGACGCTTCTTCTCGGATTCCGCCCGGACGCCGTGACGGTGCTCGACTCGCACGAAGCCGCGCTCACGGGCGATCGTCGCGCGCGAGGCGAGGGGCTCGTCCGCCACGTTCTGTGCGACGTCCGCGACGCTGGCCGGCTCGAGCACGAGCTTGGCGAGGCGCGCCCTGACGTCGTCTTCCACCTCGCCGCCTACAAGCATGTCGACTGGGCCGAGGACTACCCCGAGGAGTTCGTCGACACGAACCTCCAGGGCAGCTGGAACGTCCTGCGGGCGTCGGAGCGGCTCGGCGTCGAGACCGTCGTGGTCGCCTCGACTGACAAGGCGGCGCTCGCGGCGAGCTTCTACGGACGAACGAAGCGGTTCATGGAGCAGCTCACCGCATTCGCCGCACGGCGCGGCCGGGGCGGGCGGATCGCGCTTCGCTTCGTGAACGTGCTCGGGACGGCCGGGAGCGCGTCCGAGCTCTTCCTCCGTCAGGCGCGCGCGGGCGTGCCGCTTACGATGACCGACTCGCGGATGGTGCGCTACTGGATCACGATGGCGCACGCGGCGGCGGCGGCCGCCCAGGCGCCGCTCCTCGCCGACGATGGTGTCCTTCTCGCGACGCCCGCCGACGCGACGACGCTCACCGTCGGCAAGCTGGCCGAACGCATCTGGCAGGCGGCGGGGAACGATGGCGTGCCGGACGTCGACGTGGTCGGGATCCGTCCCGGCGAGACGCTCTCCGAGGTCCTCACCGGCCCGGGCGAGGAGCTCGGGAACTCGCCCCACCAGGGCGTCGCGCCCATCCTCGGCGACATCCCGTCGGCCGGAGCGGCCTGGGTGCTCGAGCGGCTGCCGGAGCGCGGGAGCCGCGAAGCGGCGCGGGCCGTGTGGCTCGACGCCATGCGGCGGCCGGGACTCCTCGCGCGGGCCGCCACGTAGCCGATTCTTGTCTTCAGGAAGGATGACCGGATGATCGAGCTCACCCCGCTTCGGGACGGCGGCCAGTCGGCCGACGACGTCGCCGCCCGCGTCGTCGCCTTCCTCGGCGAGGCGCGCGAGTCCCTCGACCTCGCCCTCTACGACCTCGATCTCGCGGCCGAGCCCGCGACCGCCGTGGGCGAGGCGCTCGCTACCGCACACGAGCGGGGCGTCGCCGTCCGAATTGCCTACAACCTCGACCACCGCATGCCGATCCCGGTACCACCCCCGCCCGAGGGCGTCCCCGACCTCATCGAGCGCCTGCCCGTCGAGACGAAGGCGATCGCCGGCGTGCCGGACCTCATGCACCACAAGTACGCCGTCCGGGATGGAATGGCCGTCTGGAGCGGTTCGACCAACTGGACGTGCGACTCGTGGACCCGCCAGGAGAACGTCCTCGTCACCGTGACCTCCGAGGGCCTGGCAGCCGCGTTCACGCGCGACTTCGAGCAGCTCTGGAGGACCGGGGACGTCGAGGCAAGCGGCGACGTCGAGCCGGACCTCGTCGACGTGGGCGGAACGCGGACGCGTTCCTGGTTCTGCCCGGGTCGGGGTGAGTCGCTCGCCCACCGGATCGCGAACCGGGTGTCGCGGGCCCGCACGCGGGTCCGAATCTGCTCCCCGGTCCTGACCTCCGCTCCGGTGCTCGGCTCCCTCGCCGAGGCCGTGGCCGACGGGAAGCTCGACGTCGCGGGCTGCATCGATGCCACCCAGATGCAGGGCGTCTACTACCAGTGGCGCGAGAACGGCAACGCCGCGTGGAAGATGCCGCTCGTCGAGGCGATCTTCCGGCGCGTGCCGTTTTCGGGGAAGCCCTCGACGCCGTACGGCCGCGGCGACGACGTCCACGACTACATGCACGCCAAGGTCACGGTCTGCGACGACACCGTCTTCGTCGGGAGCTACAACCTCTCGCACTCGGGAGAGCTGAACGCCGAGAACGTGCTCGAGCTCCGGGACGCGGGGCTCGCGGACCGTATGGTCGCGTTCGTCGACGAGGTGCGGGCGCGCTACCCCGAGGCGGCCCTCCCCGGCGACCCGGCCGCCGAGAAGCGCGCGGCCGCCCGCTGACCGGGCTGCGTGCCCCGGTCGGCGCCTCGCTACTTCGTCCCGAACAGCCGGTCGCCCGCGTCGCCGAGGCCCGGGAGGATGTACCCGTTCTGGTTCAGCTCGCGGTCGATCCCGGCAACGACGATCGCGACGTCCGGATGCTCTCCAGTGACACGCTCGATTCCCTCGGGCGCGGCGATGAGGGCGATCACGCGAACCGACTGCGCACCGGCGTCCTTGACCGTCTTCACCGCCGCTGCCGTCGAGTTCCCGGTCGCGAGCATCGGATCGAGGAGGATGACGTCGCGCGCGGCGACGTCGGCAGGGAGCTTCACGTAGTACTCGACCGGCTCGAGCGTCTCCTCGTTCCGGTAGAGCCCGATGAATCCGACGCGCGCCCCGGACATGAGCGACAGGACGCCGTCGAGCATCCCGAGCCCGGCGCGGAGGATTGGGCAGACCGCAACCTTCTTGCCCGAGATCCGGTGCACGGTCGTCCGCTCGAGCGGCGTCTCGACCTCCACCTCCTCCGTCGCCATGTCCTTCGTCGCCTCGTACGTGAGGAGGAGCGTCAGCTCGTTGACGAGCTCTCGGAAGAGATGCGTGGACGTCTCGCGGTCCCGAAGCATCCCGAGCTTGTGCTGGACGAGCGGGTGCTCGACGTCGACGCAGCGACCCGCGATGAGGCTCATACGGCGTAGGTCGTGAAGCCGCGGAATCCGGGATAGAGCGGACGGCGCTCACAGAGCGCCTCGCTTCGGCCGCGGAGCGCCTCGATGTCGGCCTTGTCGGAGAGCGCGTCCGCGATGATCTCCCCCACCTCGCGGACGTCCGCCTCGTCGAACCCGCGCATCGTGACCGCGGGCGTCCCGAGGCGAAGACCCGAGGCGACCGTCGGCGGCCGCTCGTCGAACGGCACCGTGTTGCGGTTCGCGGTGATCCGGACCTCGTCGAGCCGCTCCTCCGCGGCACGGCCCGTCCAGTCGCTCCGGCGCAGGTCGACCTGGAGGAGGTGCGTATCGGTGCCGCCCGTGAGGATGTCGAGTCCCCGGGCCGCGAGCGTCTCGGCCAGGGCGTCGGCGTTCACGCGGATGCGCGTCTGGTAGTCGCGGAACGCCTCGCTCGCGGCGATCCGGAAGCACGTCGCCTTCGCCGCGATCGCGTGCAGGAGCGGGCCGCCCTGCATGCCGGGGAAGACGGCCCGGTCGAGCTTCTCGGCGTGCTCCTCGCGGCAGAGGACGAAGCCGGCCCGCGGCCCGGCGAGGGTCTTGTGGGTCGTCGAGGTGACGAAGTCGCAGTGCGACACCGGGTTCGGGTGCAGACCCGCGGCCACGAGACCCGCGAAGTGCGCCATGTCGCAGACGAGGAGCGCACCGACCTCGTCGGCGATCTCGCGGAACCGGTCGGCGTCGATCGTCCGCGCGTATGCCGATCCGCCGCAGACGATGAGCTTCGGCCGATGCTCGGTCGCGAGCCGGCGCACCTCGTCGAAGTCGATGAGGTTCGTCTCGCGCTCGACGCCGTACCCGACGATCGTGTAGAGCCGCCCCGAGAAGTTCACCTTCAGCCCGTGCGTCAGGTGGCCGCCCTGGTCGAGGCGCATCGCGAGGATCGTGTCGCCCGGCTCCAGGCACGAGAAATAGATGCCCATGTTCGTCTGCGCCCCCGCGTGGGGTTGGACGTTCGCGTGCTCGGCGCCGAAGAGCGCCTTCGCCCGGTCGATCGCGAGCTGCTCGATCTCGTCGACGACCTCGCAGCCGCCGTAGTACCGCCTGCCCGGGTAGCCCTCGGCGTACTTGTTCGTCGCGATGCTCCCGACCGCCTCGAGGACGCTCGGCCAGGTGAAGTTCTCCGACGCGATCAGCTCGATCTGCCCGCGCTGGCGCTCGAGCTCGCGGCCGAGGAGGTCGGCGACCTCGGCGTCGATGTCTCCGAGGCCCGCGTGGCGGAGGCTCTCGAACGTCTCCTGTGCGACCGCCATCGCCCGGACCCTACACCTCCACTCCTCGATCCCTCGAACGAGTGATTTTCGGCCCTTTTCTGCCTCACCATG
>Ga0126312_10000420_pt1 | contig 24893 bp, 28 predicted proteins | sample Plot104A_FD_92537 | JGI IMG/M metagenome (GOLD analysis project Ga0126312, IMG submission 92537) | Serpentine soil microbial communities from UC McLaughlin Reserve, CA, USA - Plot104A | ecosystem: Environmental > Terrestrial > Soil > Grasslands | place: USA: UC McLaughlin Reserve, Lake County...
CAGCATGTATTTCGCGAGTCGCATTGTCAAGTGAAATGTGGAAGACTCTCTCTACAATGAGCCGCAAGTACGAGCAACAGCTTCGCGCTGAGACCGCGGAGGAGACCCGTCGCCGCATTCTCGACGCTGTTGCAGAGCGCCTTCGGAATGCGCCGACACAGCCTGTCAGTCTCGACCAGGTGGCCAAGCTGGCCAAGGTGGCGCGATCGACGATCTACTTGATCTTTGGCTCGCGCTCCGGACTCTTCGATTCCTTCACCGAAGATCTGGCCGACCGCGCCGGCCTCGCCCGCCTCACCGAAGCAGTAGCCAATCCGGACCCCCGTCGCCACCTGCGGGACGGCATCGCTGCCGCCTGCCGGATGTATACCGAAGACCTCGTCGTCTATCGAGTGCTCTTCGCGATGAACCGCATCGATCCTGCATCACTCGGAGGAGCCGTCGAGAGGATGGAACAGCGCAGGGCTGGCGGCATGACCTACTTGGCTCAGCGGCTTGCCGAGGACGCGGTGCTACGAGCCGACGTCACGGTCGAGCAAGCCATGGATCTGCTGTGGGTGCTCTGCAGCTTTGAGACGTTCGACGCCCTCTATACCGATCGCGGCAAGCCGCTCGAGGAGGCAGTCGAGTTGATCACTCAAATGGCCGAACGCTCGCTGTGCCGAGCCGTGCACCCCGACTTGAGTCAAGGCTGAGCCGCCGGTATTGGTCCGAGCAGCTCAGCTCTTGAACTTGCCGCGACGTCAAGTCCTACCGTTGAGGTGTGCGTGATCAATCGGAGCCGCGCTGGCGGATCGGCCAGGTCTCGACACGAACCGGCCTGACCGCCCGCACACTGCGCTATTACGAAGAGCTGGGCTTGCTCGGGCCATCCGAACGACTCGTTGGCGGACACCGGGTATACGGGCACGAAGATCTGCAACGCCTCTATCGCATCAGTTTGCTTCGGCAATTGGGCCTCCCGCTATCGGACATCGCCAAGGAACTGGACGATTCCAACTACGAGCTCGCTGACACGATCACTCGACACATCGAGCAAGTTGATCAGCGACTGGCGGCGCTGGGTCGTCATCGGGAGCGCATGATCATTCTCCGGGAATCCTTGGAAAGTGGCACCCCTAGCGACGAGGAACTGCTGGACACCCTCCACGTGCTTGCAGAAATCGATCATGGATTGACGCAACGCCTCACTCTGCTGGTATACCGTGACATCGAAGCGGTTCATGATCATTTGGTCGCCGTTTTCGGGTTTGGCCCAGGAACGATCACCCGCGATGAGTCCGGCCGAGTCATTCACGGCGAAATGCATGTCGGTGATGGTGTGATCTGGATGCATCCGCCATCGGAGGAATATCACTTGGAATCCCCCGCAACCCTGGGGGCAAGCACTCACTGCATGGCAGTCATGGTCGATGATGTGGACCGTCACTACGAAAAGGCGCTGGCCGCCGGCGCGACGGTGGTCTACGCTCCGCGGGACATGGCGTACGGGGTTCGGGAGTATGGGGCCCGTGATCTTGAGGACGGACTCTGGTCGTTCATGACGCCGCTCAACACCGAAGAAGAGATCCCATGAGCAATCTGACTCCCAGAGGTGGATGTCGAGCCACCTGACCTGTCTAGGGGCAGCGCTGCGATGTTGCATCTTGAAGTGCCTGACTGCGACGCGGTTGCGGAGGCGGCCGTGAGTAACGGCGCCAAGCTCGATCGCGGCCCCGAATCCAGGACCCATGGCCGATCCGCTACGTTCCATGATCCTTTCGGGCATGGGTGGATGATCAGCTCCTGAAGGGCGGGGGGGCTCGTCACCGTTGTGTCAGATCACCTGAGTAATGTGCAACGAGCAACCCATCAAACATCCGGAAGGAGCAAAGGTGCCCTCACTTCTCAATCCCTACATCAGCTTCCGTGACAATGCCCGGCAAGCCCTGGAGTTCTACCGAGACGTCTTCGGCGGAGAGCTGCGTCTGAACACATTCGGTCAGTACGGCGACGCGAGCGCGCCCGGAGCCGACAACATCATGCATGGACAGCTAGAGACCAGCAACGGCTTCACACTGATGGCTGCCGACACCCCACCTGGAATGGACTTCAACGAGGGCGCCGGCAATATCACTATCAGCCTGAGCGGCGACGACGAGCAGGAGCTCACCGGTTACTGGGACAAGCTGTCCGACGGTGGCACGGTGACGATGCCCTTTGAGAAGCAAATGTGGGGTGATCTTTTCGGCATGTGTACCGATAAGTTCGGCGTGCCGTGGATGGTGGACGTCACGCAGCCACAGAGTTGATCATCTGCTGACTTGTCAGCGTCAGTGGTCGCCCTAGCGACCATGGATGCTGACAAGTCAGCATGTTGGGTGCGTCATCTGCCAGCGACAAGCAGCTGGGCGATTGAATCGGCGAACCATGCGGCGTAGCGCTCCAGGCTCCAACCCCGATGCCGAGTAAGCCGGCTGAAGACCACGGGATCCATCAACATCCAGACGGTGTCCACAGCGGCGGCTCGGTCGAGCCCGGCGCGAAGCGATGCATGTTTGAGAATGCCATCAACGATCCAGCTTGCTGTGCGCTGCCGCTGGAGTTCGCGATCAGCGATGAGAAGGCCGATGTCGGGATCGGACGCCGCCGCCTCGTACGCCGCAAGCATCACACCGGCAGACCGGACCTGCGCCTCCTTGAGCACCTGAGCCACGGCTGACAGAAATCCGACTGCATCGTCTTTCGATTGCGCCTCAGCTGCCCAGGCGCGGCTGAGCACCGGTACCGGGTCATCGTCGCCGGCAATTGCCACGTCGAGCACCACGTGCAGCAACTGTGGCTTGGTACCGAATAACAACTCAACCGTTGGCAACGACACTCCAGCCTCACCGGCAATCGCACGCATGGTTGTCGTCGCGTAACCCTGCTCGACAAACAACCGAGTGGCGGCGTGGATCACTCGGCTGCGAGTTTTGCTGGCCTGGTCAGTGCGCGCCGCCGAGACATAGCCACGCTTGGACCTCTGCGCTAGAGAATCGGCCGACACGCTGCTCATATTAGCTATGGCTCGACCATAGGAAGCAGCTGCAACCGAGGCAGCCGGCAACTCCTGCGGCAGATCACTCGGCGGGATGAGTACGCAGCCACTCGGACCACGTGACCTTGCCGTGCCTACTGCCGGGAGCGCTGACAGACATCGCCGAAGCAGCCTCTCTGACTGCCGATGGTAGGGGGATCCGCATCGTCTGGGCGGGATGCTTCCTGATCTCTCGCCACTGGTCGAACACCTGGGTGAACGTCAGAACCTCTGGACCGGCGAAGTCTGTTAGCCGTCCGCTCGGTCCTTTGCCGACCGCTTCAACGAGATAGTCGGCAAAGTCGGTTGTGTCGACCGGCTCCAGCGACATGTCGGGCAGCGGCACTATCGGCAGCCGTGCCATCTTGCCGATCATGCGATCCAACAACCAGTGGAATTGCGCGGCGCGTGCGATGGACCACGGCACTGGCCCCTGACGTACCAGGTCTTCGGCTTCCAATTTGCGGCGCAGGTACGGGACGCGCGGCTTATCAATTCCGACGATCGAGACGTAGATCAGGTGGTTGACGCCTGCCGCGCCAGCCTGTTCCAGCAGCCGCGCCGTACCGTCGCGATCGACTGAGCTCGGGCTGGACCACAGATCCTTCGGCATGGGATAGCCGCGAAGGGCAGCCGGCGACAGAGTCGCCGCATGAATCACGGTCTGGCTGCCAGCCAGCGCTTCGGCAATACCAGCACCCGTGGCAAGATCACCACGAATCCACTCCACATCGGAATCCGATCCTGGCGAGCGAGCCAGCACGCGTACGCGGTATGGGCCTTTCAGCCGAGAGACGAGGTCCCTGCCCAGATGGCCCGTGCCTCCGGTCACCAAAATGGTATCCATCGCTCTCCCTATCTACCGCCAAGCCACTCAGCAATTTGGCGCGAGAACTCATCAAGATCGGATGGGTCGTCCAGCATGACCAGCACGATTCGATCATCAACCTGGATGTACTCGTGCACGAGAACATTGCGGAAGCCCGCGGCCCTGCGCATCCGAGCCGCAAGCTCCCGATCGACCACCTTGTGATCACCGAGAAGCGCAAAGGCATCGGCGTTATCTCGCGGCGGCCCCCATCCCTCTGCAGCACAAATGTGTTGTGCGATGTCAATGCAGGCCTCGATAGCCGTGACGAACGTGTACTTGACGCCGCGCAGCCAAAGTGGCTCTATGCGTTGCTCGTGACTGGTCGCCGCGGCTGATCGCAGGACGGCAAGATCGTCTGCGACGGCCCGCAGGAGGCGCAGGACGCGCGTCTCATCGACCACGGCGAAGACTCTCGGCGAACTCGCGATGACTGCGCTCTATTCTCGGCCGCTCGTCGAAGTAGATCTTGCGCGTTTGCGCGACCCAGTGAACGCGAGCTGCAGGATCATCGTCAAAGAGAAGCACACCCTCGACCGCCACCCGCCCCGCAAGCTCTAGAGGTGCGCCGTTGAGCACCAGGAGATCGACTCGCGGCGGCAGCAGCACGTCAAATGACGGCGGCGGCACCTGCGATGCCCACCAGGCGGCGACATCGATATCAGATTCTGCCCGAGCGGTACCTCGCGCTCTGCTGCCATGAATAAGGGCAAACACGGCTCCGGCGCTGCGCAAGATGTCAGTAATCTCCTCCCGCAGCGCCTCGTCGAGCTCATCCATGGACTCAGTTTCCCATGAGACGCTGGCGGCAGCGGTGGATGTGCTCTGAGCCTGTCGAAAGGGACAAGGCCTCATGCGACGCAATCTGAGCTTCGACAAGCACAACCAGCATTCCTAGGCTGTGAGAAGGATGCCGGACGATGCGCTCACCCTCTTTCTTTGCGGCGATGTGATGCTCGGTCGCGGAGTCGACCAGATCCTCCCCCACCCCGGCGACCCCACGCTGTACGAACGCATGGTGCATGATGCCCGCACCTACGTCGATCTGGCTGTCCAAATGAACGGCCCAATCCCCCAGCCGGTCGACTGGTCGTGGCCGTGGGGCGACGCCTTGCAATTGCTCACCGCCGCCGGCTGCGACGCCCGGATTATCAATCTCGAAACCAGCATCACAGCCAGTGACGACTACGCCCAAGGCAAAGCGGTCCACTACCGGATGAATCCAGCCAATATCGAGGCCGTCACGGCTGTCCGGCCGGATGTTTGCGTGCTGGCCAACAACCACGTACTCGACTTTGGACCCCGTGGCCTGCTCGAATCACTCGATGCCCTCCGCAGATCTGGCGTTCGCACCGCAGGCGCCGGACGATCGCTGAGCGAGGCACAGGCTCCGGCGATGGTGCCGATCGCGCAGACCGGCGGACGCTTGTTGATCTTCGCCTTCGGCAGTCCGAGTAGCGGCATTCCCTATGGGTGGGCGGCTACGCAGAATCGGCCGGGTGTCTATGTCGTGCCCGCGCTCAGTAACGCCGCCGCCGATGAGCTGTGCCATCGAGTGCGCCAGGCACGACGGCCCGGTGACGTCACGATCGTGTCAGCACATTGGGGTTCGAACTGGGGTTATCGGGTTGAGCCGGAGCAGATCCGCTTTGCGCACCGCCTCATCGAGGGCGGAGTCGATCTTGTGCATGGGCACTCCTCACATCATCCCCGACCGCTCGAGGTTTACCGGAGGAAGCTGATCTTGTATGGCTGTGGCGATCTTGTGGACGACTACGAGGGGATCAGTGGTCACATGGAGTACCGCGATGATCTTCGTCTGCTCTACATGCCGCGGCTCGATCCGGCGACCGGCGATCTTGTCGAGTTGACGATGGCGCCACTACAAGCACGGCAGATGCGGTTACGCCGCGCCTCGCACGACGATTCCGCCTGGCTCCGAAAGACCCTCGACAAGGTGAGTCGTCGGTTTGGCTCACGAATCGATCTTGGACCAGACGGCTTGCTTGCCGTTCGATGACATATGGCGCTGAATGTGACGGAGGACACACCACAAGTTTTCGCCCGTACGTTCGAAAAATGTCAGATGTGACTGTGACGATGAAACCATGACGGGGGAACACGACAAGGACCACGACAACCGAGACGACAGTCGCGGGGCTCGGGAGACGGTGGCCGATGCCCGCCGCGACGCCGCGAAAGCCCAGGCGCGGCTCGCCGAGGCGGCGCTGCGCTACGCCGACCTGCGACGCGCCGAAGACACCGCCGCCGCCGATCAGCGAAACCGGGGCAAACCAGGTCGGGCGAGGCCCGCTGAATTTGTCGCCGATGAGTTGTCGGTGATGCTGCGCGATCAGCCCTACCAGGTACGCTGCCTGCTCGCCCGCTCCCGCCGGGCCGCTGCCGGGCTGCCCACCGTCTGGGACGGGTTTCGGCGCGGCGACCTGGATGCCGAACAGATCCGGATAATCGACCGGGTCGCCCGCCGAGTCACCGAAGCCACAACCCTGGCCGTGATCGATGAACAAGTCATCGACGCCGCCCAAACCAAAACCCCCAAACAGCTACAGGTGTGGCTGTTGCGGCTGATCGTGCGGCTCGAGCCGCTGGCCTTTGAGGAGCGGCACCGCCGCGCCCTCACCGACCGCCGGGTCACCGTGGTGCAAGGCGCCGACGGCATCGGCTATGTCACCGGCGAGGTATCGGCAGCCGACGCGGCGGCCATCGATGCCATGCTCGCCGCGGCCGCCCGCAGCCTGGGCGCGGATGATCCACGCACCGAACACCAACGCCGCGCCGACCTATTCGCCGACCTGCTCCTCGGCAGGCTCACCTTCGACGACACCACCGACAACGACCATGACGGCACCGCCAGCGACCAGTCAGACAATGACGAGGTTGGCACTGACGAGTCAGACAATGACGGCGGCTCAAACGGCGGCGGCGGTTCAGACAATGACAGTGCTGCTCATGAGGCTGACGTCTCAGAGTGGCTGGAGGTTGAAATCATCGACCCCGACACCGGCGAACTGCTCGGCACCCAACTCCAACGCGTAGACGCCGACGGGCAGCCGATCGGGGAACCGCTCGACCCGGCCACCCACCAGCCGCCTGGAGACAAACCCAAACTCATCCGGCGACCCCGCACGATCCGCATCGGCGTCGTGGTGCCACTGTCCAGCCTGCTCGGCGCCACCGAGATGCCCGCCGAACTCGCCGACCGATCCGGATTCATCCCCGGCCAAACACTGCGGCAACACATCGCCGACGCCCTCGACACCAACAGCTGCACCGAAGTGCTGTTCACCCGGCTCCTCACCGACGACGGCGGCCGGCTGCTGGACACCACCGAACTCGGCCGCCACGCCTCCACCCGGCTCGCCGAAGCAATCAAGATCCGCGCCGGCACCTGCCGCTTCCCCACCTGCACCGTACCCGCCGACCGCTGCGACCTTGATCATCACCAACCCCACCCGCACGGTCCCACCTCAGCAACCAACGAAGACCCGTTTTGCCGAAGACACCACCGAGGCAAAACCTTCGCCTGGCTCGCCTGCACCAGAAACGACAACGGCGTCGACTGGACCCTGCCCGACGCCGAACACTACCGATGCCTCGACGAACCACTGCCAACAGGAATGGCAGCCTGAGAAGTCCAGCTCGCCGCATTCATCGTGATCAGTGGCCAAGCCAATCCGATAGCGTAACCGCTGAATCAGCACCAGAGGGGACGGTCAGGCGCGATGTGGCAGGCACTCGGCGCGCTGCTCCCTATCGCGGTGGCCCTTGCATTCAGCTCGGTACCCCTAACCGTCACGATCTTGATCTTGCTCTCACCCAACCGCAGTCGGGCGGCGCTACCTTTTCTGATCGGCACCGTGATCGGAGTGGCTGCCGTGATCATGCTGAGTGCGCTGGCAACGACGGCGCTTTCCCAGCCACTACGAAGGGGGCGTGACACCGCGATCGCAGTCCTCGAGATCGTGATCGGGACTGCCTTGCTGATATTGGCCGCCATATATCTCCGACGACGCTCTCGGCCCAGCAGTACGGGCCTGCCGCGCTGGCTCGCGGCGGTGGACTCCTTCGGTTCACTTTCCTCTTTTGCGATCGCAGTGGTGCTGAGTTTTCGACCGAAGGGCCTGCTTCTCGGCATTGCCGGCGGGCTTGTCTTGAGTGCATCCCGCCTTAAGTCCGGCGAGGCCGCCCTACTGATCATCATCTATACCGTGATCGCCACCTCGACAGTCATCGTGCCCATCGCCGGTTCACTCATAGCGCCACACAGGATGGAACCGAAGCTCCTGTTGGCTCGTGATTGGCTGGCTGTGAACGGACGCATCATGACATCGGTCATGATGTTCATCATCGGCGTTGTGATTCTTGGCAGCGGCTTCACCAAGCTGTAGCGGCAAACTAGCGAGCGAAGAGCTCCACAAAACCCTTCAGGATGCTGGGCACCTCGTCGACACCACTCGCTCGGGCAGCCGCCATAACGGCATCGGCCTCCTCCGGCTCGAAGTAGCCGGCGTACTTGTAGACCTCTACCCGAGTAGCCAACCCGTCTAGATCCAGCTCGGGGTGGAACTGGGTGGCATAGACCCGGGTCCCAACGCGAAACGCCTGCACGGGACAAGATTCCGAATACGCCAGTGTGACCGCATGCGCCGGGAGCTTGCTGATCGCTTCCTTGTGCCCTACGTACGCGCCGAACTGGGAGCCGGCGCGCCTGAAGAGTTCATCCTCCTCACCGGCCTCGGTGAGCTTGATCTGAATACCGCTGATCGGCTCATGAAATGTGTGATCGACAACCGCGCCCTGATGTCGGCCCAATGTTCCGATTCCGTAGCACGCTCCCAAAAAAGGAAAGTCGCGCTCCACTACCTGATCAAGCAACGCCGACAGCTCGGCCTCCACTCGGCGCTGAGTCGCAGACTTGACGTCGTCTGGATCGCTGGCCTGGAATGGCCCACCTCCCAAGATGATTCCCGACCACTGATCAAGATCAACAACGCCGAGCTCGGTCTGCTCCATCCGGAATCGCCGGAGCTGCGCCTCGTCGAGACCGCTGAAGCGCAGCATCGCGGCATACTCGTCGTCGGCGGCGACATCCTCGGCCCGAATGGCAAGCAGCAGGAAGGGTTTCATTGTCGGCACCTTACGTGATTGATGCGAAACTTCAGCCATGTTTGAGGTAAGGCCTCTCAGCGAACAGACATGGGCAGATCTCGAGGAGCTCTTCGGTCTGCCGGGCGGATCGATCGTCCGCGGTTGCTGGTGCATCTATTACCGCAAGGTGGGCCAAGTCGGTGTCGGTAAAGCGCAGGCTCCGGGCAACAAGGCCAAGCTCCACGAGCTTCTGCGTTCCGGCGTCCTGCCGGGACTCATTGGCTACGCCGACGGCTCACCAGTCGGCTGGATCAGCCTCGGGCCGCGTGAGGACTACCGCAAGCTAGAGCGTTCACGCGTCATGAAGGCCGTCGACGACACCCCGGTCTGGTCGATTGTCTGCACGTACGTGGCAAAGGCCTACCGCGGCAAGGGTTACCAACACAGACTGCTCGCTGGCGCCATCGACTACGCCCGAGATCAGGGCGTCCGGATGCTCGAGGCGTACCCGGTGGACAAGCCGGAACGAAGCCATGACGATTTCATGTTCTTTGGCTCGAGAAGCCTGTACGAGCGTGCCGGTTTTCGCGAGGTCGTACGCCGGTCGCCGACGCGGGTAGTGATGCGGCGCGGGCTGCGCCCCCGCCGCACCTAACTTCCTTCCTCAGCTGCCGAGAATCTTCGCTTTCTGTGCGGCGAACTCTTCTTCGGTCAATACCCCGGCCGTTTTCAGCTCGCCAAGCTTCTGGAGCTGCGTGAGCATGTCATCACCGGCCGGAGCAGCAGCCGGCTGGGGTGGCGGCGCGTACGCCTGCTGGGGCGGGTAGCCCTGCTGCTGGTCGTCCTGCTGCTGCCGGTAGGCCTCTGCATCGGCTGCATCCTGCGCCTGCTGGTCCTTTTCTGCCCACCGGTTCCCCTGCCGCCGTGATACCCGGTTGGAAACGGCGGTCGCGGTTCCGGCAACAACCGCAGTCCGGGCTATGCCACCAATGAGTCCCATGGTTCGTCCTCTCTATCTTCTTCGACGTCGGTCTTATGTCGCCTGAGCCTGAGCCTCTTCGGCCTCTAGGGCGTCGAGCAGCGCTTCTACCTCGTCGGCTCGGATGCGGCCGCCCGCGATGAACTCAGCACCAGCGCGCCTCATAGCCGCGACGAACGGGCGAGCCCATGTGTTCTCGTACAGGAGCAGCGCCACGACTTTCCCCGGCTCAATAAGCTCGGCGGCTTGCTGGAGGTCATCGTCGTCCAAAAGCCCGGACTCAATGCCCTCGAATATCGCGAGGTCGAGGGTCCCGTCGTTGTCCAGATCGGTGAGCGCGATTGCGGTGAACGTGCCGTCGTCCTCCCGGGTGACAGCTCTCGCGTCGAGCAGTTTAATAATGCCTTGGTCGACTAAATCGACCAGCGCCGCAAGACCTTCTCCTTTCATCCTGGCGGCTGGCAGCTCGATCGCCAAATAATCGATTGGGCCAACGGCCAACTCGCTCAAATCGCTCATGCTGTCATCTTCAGCCATGCCGCCCTGCTCCGCCATGCCGCTTGTCATGCCATCTTCTTCAGCCATGCTGTCGTACCTGCCACTAGGCTCGGCCGCGCCGCCGGCCATGCCGCCCTGATCGGACATGCTCCCCTGCTCAGTCATGCTCTCCACCTTCCACGCCACCGGCGTACAGATCGTGCAACGTTGTTCTTGCCGACTTTGAGGTCGATGTTTCCACCAACGAGATGGAGTCGGATCACCCCTCACGGGTGATCAATGGGAGCGCGCGAGCCTTTCTAGCGACTATCCGAATGACGACCCAGCTCTGCTTGACCGCGTTCTCACCACATCGCGATGCAGATGCCCTAGAGTGGTCCCGGCTAGCGCGGGTGCAGCGCTCAGATTTGACTCAGCGGAAGGCTGACCTAATGAACAGTTTCTGGGATTTCTTCTGGCTCTTGGTTTGGACATTCTTCTTTGTGTTCTACCTCATGGTGCTGTTCCACATCATCGCTGACCTCTTCCGGGACCGGGATCTCAGCGGCTGGTGGAAGGCGATCTGGATCATTTTCTTGATCATCTTCCCCTTCCTGGCAGCCTTCATTTACTTGATCGCACGTGGCAGGGGCATGGCCGAACGGCAGGCCGGCGAAATGCAGAAAGCGCAAGCTGCCACCGATCAGTACATCCAGACCGTTGCGGGTCGTAGCAATCCGGCCGAACAGATTGCGTCGGCGAAGAGCTTGCTCGACAGTGGCGCGATTAACCAAGAGGAGTTCGAGAAGCTAAAGGCTAAGGCGCTCGCCTCCTAACCCCTTAAGGGCGGTAGACAACTGAGCGGAACAGGCCGCCGTAGTCCAGCACCAAACCATCCTCATCGACAACCAGCTCCGCCTCGAAATCGCCGGTCGTGAACGTCCAGCGGTCTGCTGCCAGCCGCTCATAGCGTTGATCAGAAGGAATCACCTCAAGGCCTGGGAATTGGACCCATGCCATCCGAAGCTCCGTGGTTTCGTCTACATCGATCGTCAGCCGGCGGATTGGGAGGGTGTTGGTCGCCGGCGTCACGGTGAGGTCTACATCGAGAGCACCTGAAACGTCCGTCAACTCCGGGCCACCGTCCCAGTGCCAATGGCCGAGGCCGTCGGCGAGTAGGACGCGCGTGGATCCGTTGTCCAGCTCCAACTCGACCCGGCGGGTTAAGCCGTTCGCGTCGGTCGCAACCACATAGCGAACCTCCAGCGGATCACCGTACGCGGGCGTGAGCACCGTCCCGGCAAGCCGGATCCCGCTGGAGCCAACCTCCAGCCGACAGCGGTCAAGGGCACCGTTGGAGATGTCCTGCCACAGGATAGTCGACATGACCGGTGAGCCTAACGGAGGCGACGACATCAGCCAGATAGACCGTCTTTAGGCTGGCGCTATGAAATATCGCAGCCTTGGACGTACCGGTATGCAAGTCAGTCCTCTCTGTTTAGGCGCAATGATGTTCGGCGCCTGGGGCGAACCCGATCACGACGTATCGATCAAGATCATCCATCGAGCGCTCGACGCCGGGATCAACTTCATCGACACCGCCGATGTCTACTCCCAAGGGGAATCGGAGGAAATCGTCGGCAAGGCGCTGGCTGGCGGGCGACGGGACGACGTCATCGTGGCGACAAAGGTCCATTCGCAGATGGGTGTGCCTCCTGGGGAGCGTGGCGACCCGAACATGCGCGGCAACTCGCGACGCTGGATCATGCGTGAGGTCGAGAACAGCCTGCGCAGGTTACAGACCGACTGGATCGACCTCTACCAAATGCACCGCCCGGACCCCGAGACCGACGTCGACGAGACGCTGGGGGCACTTACCGATTTGCAGCGGCAGGGCAAGATTCGCGTATTCGGCTCGTCGACGTACCCGGCGCATGAAATTGTCGAGGCGCAGTGGGTTGCCGAACGGCGTGGTTTGTCGCGATTCCTGACCGAGCAACCGCCATATTCGATCTTGGTTCGCGGCATCGAGGCCGACGTATTGCCCGTGGCTGAGAAGTTCGGAATGGGTGTCATCCCATGGAGTCCGCTTGCCGGAGGTTGGCTGACCGGTCGGTATCGCAAGGGACAAGACCTGCCGCAATCGCGTCGGGCTCAGCGGCTTCCAGGTCGTTATGACATGGATAAGCCGGCCAATCAAGCGAAGCTCGATGCGGTCGAGGAGCTTGCCCTGCTCGCGGAGGACGCGGGCATCACGCTGATCCATCTGGCGCTGGCTTTCACCCTTGCCCATCCCGCTGTGACGGCACCGATCATCGGCCCTCGAACAATGGAGCAACTCGAGTCGCAACTGGGCGCCTTGGATGTGTCACTGAGCGACGACATCCTTGATCGCATCGACAAGATCGTTCCGCCGGGTGTCACGATCAACCGTGAGTCCGACTCTGGCTACCTTCCGCCGGCTCTGCTGCAACCCGCTCTGCGTCGTCGACGCACTTCCTAGTCTCTGGTAGGGCGCTCCACCAGCCGCGCTGATGGGCAGATCTCCCCATGCCGAGCGGAGAAGATGAGGGATTTCAGCGATGCCGGGCCAGCATCGGAGCTTCTAGTTTCGCCCCATGGCCGAGTATGTGGAGACCATCATCGTTGGCGGTGGACAGGCTGGCCTGGCCGTCGGCTACCACCTCGCCCAATTGGGACGACCATTTCTGATCTTGGACGGGAACGAGCGTACCGGCGATTCCTGGCGTAACCGCTGGGATTCCCTGCGGCTGTTCACTCCTGCGTACCTCAGCGGTCTGCCTGGTTTGAAGGTTCCTGGGCCGCAGAGCCGTTGCCCGACCAAGGAAGAGATAGCCGACTACCTCGAGGCGTACGCCGCCAAATTTGATCTTCCTATCCGACACCGACTGCACGTCCAGTCGATCACGAAGATCGCGGATCGCTTCATCATCACCGCCGGTGATCATCGTTTTGAGGCAGACAATGTGGTGCTGGCTATTGGCGGCTACCAGACGGCATACGTGCCCGACTTTGCCGCCCAGCTCGACCCGGCGATCATGCAGCTCCATTCGAGTGAGTACCGAAGACCCACCCAATTGCGCAACGGTGATGTTCTCGTGGTGGGTGCCGCCAACTCGGGGGCCGAGATTGCGCTTGAGGCCTCCACCACTCATCGAACGTGGCTCTCGGGCCCACATCCGGGCAGTGAGCCGACCCGCCCGGGAAGCATTGCCGACCGGCTGTTTACGCCACCGTTCTGGTTCTTTCTCTCGCGGGTGGCCAGCGTGAGCAACCCAATTGGGCGCCGGATGCGACTGCAGATGATCGACTTTACGGCCCCGCTAGGGCGCGTCAAGCCCAAGGACCTCGAGGTGGCCGGGGTGATGCGCCTGCCGCGGACTATCGCAGTCCGTGACGGCAAGCCGGTCATGGAAGACGGGCAGGTGGTTGACGCAACCAACGTGGTCTGGTGCACCGGCTACCGCCCGTCGTTCGACTGGGTCCATCTCGACGCATTTGATCAAGAATGTCGACCCATCCATGATCGTGGTGTAACCGCCGTGCCCGGCCTGTACTTCATCGGCCTGTTCTTCCTCAGCACACTCGCCTCGTCGCTGATCGGCGGTGTCAAACAGGATGCCCGCTATATCGCTCGGCACATTGCTGCGCGCCCTTCAACATTCTCAACGCACGTTCCACAACCGTTCGGCAGGCCCAGAGCACCGAGCAGCACCGCGTAGTCTCCGATCCGGACGCCTGGTTGGCGGCCAACGAGGAGGACCGGGTTCATGGGCGCCGAGTTACGTGTGTGACTAACCTGGTCTGTGGACCACAAGTCCCTGAAACGACGGCGCCTGCCAGCGACAACTGTGCGACGTCCGGACACCCCGGAGGCAGCGATGTTCGAAGAAGCTCAGCTCTATGCACCCGTGACGCGCTCGGGAGACGACGTCACCGTTCACTTGGGTGCCGACCACCCAGGTGCCGTGGACCCGGACTACCGGGCCCGACGCAACGCTCTTGCCGCACTCGCCCTGGATTGGCGGCCCGGCACACCGCCACCTATCGCGACCTACACCGACGCCGAGCAGGAGGTCTGGCGCATCGTCTGCGCCGAGCTTCACAACCTGCATCAGCGTCTGGCCTGTGCCGCGTACTTAGAGGGCAAGGAGCGACTAAAACTCCCCGAAGATCACATTCCGCAGCTCGGTGAAGTGAACGAGATGCTCCGGCCGCTCACCGGCTTCCAGTACGTGCCGGCAGCCGGCCTCGTGCCCCTGCTGGAGTTCTATGGATCCCTGGCCGACAGCATTTTCCATTCCACCCAATACATCCGGCACCACTCCGTCCCGCTCTACACGCCTGAGCCAGACGTGATCCACGAGGTGGTCGGCCACGGCAATTGCCTGGCTCATGATCGTTTCGGGGCCCTCTACCGGCTGGCCGGGCAGGCGGCTCGGCGAGTGCAGACTACCGAGGCGCTGGAGTTCGTCTCCAAGGTCTTCTGGTTCTCCTTGGAGTTCGGTGTGGTACGCGAGCACGGGGAAGTGCGCACCTACGGCGCCGGCCTTCTTTCCTCGTACGGGGAAATCCAACAGATCGCGAACGCCGAGCTCCGGCCGTTGGACGTTGGCCGGATGGGTGTCCAGACCTACGACATCACGCATTACCAGCCGCTGCTCTTCTGCGCTGAAGGATTCGACGAGATCGAGGACGTTGTCGGGACCTTCTTTGCCGATGTCGACGACGACATGGTGGAGCGGCTGATGCACGACGCTTCGGCACCGGCCTGACTCGGTCTTACCGAGTTGTCAGAATTTGTGCACCAAATATGGTGCTGAGCTTCTGACAACTCGGCGGTTTCGCGGTCGTACGCTGACTGGAGTTTAGACCACTAAGCGCGGACGATGATGCCACGTCGGTGATCGTTTCGCCGACCGCATAGTGATCATGACCGACCCTCCAGGTGTGGTGCCGAGCTGGAGGTCAGGGTGCCCGATATGGCGTTGTATGCGAATCGCCGCTGGCTCAAGCGCCTTGGGCCAGATGATCGGGCTGGCACCGATCGTCGCGCCCTTCCGCTGCGCCCGAAGCAGTAAGATCCACTGCCGCTGCTCGCTGCCAAAGACCTCTGAGTCTTCGGAGTCAACCGTCTCGTTGCGGGACAGCTGTCGGGAGGTGACGTTGAATGTCAGCGTGGCTCCGACTCGGGATACGGCAGATCCAAGATCGACAAAATCCGCGCTCCCGGGAAGCCAGCCGGCGAGGCTGAGCCGTCCATGCGAAGCGCCAGTCCCGCCTTGTAGGGCTACCACGAGAGTCAGCTTGCTTCGGGACGTGATGGCCTGACACAAGATCGGCTCCATGGCCAGTCGCGGTGCTCCGACTTGGCGGTCCTCGGCGCTGAGCAGCCGGTCCAGCTTCGGACCCAGCGTGTAGGTTGGCAGCTCGCCTTGGCCATACCTGACCGGCGAACGCAACACCTCATTGAGCTCGGCCAGATCAGTGGCCTCCCCGGCCCTGGCCGTCAGCATTCTCAGCCGCCGTCGGTCGCCAAGCTCATCGAGCACAGCCTGCGGAAGATAAGGAAAGACCTCCGCTTGCATCACTTCGATGAACTCCTTTCGCTCGGCCGACTGAGCCGCCATGAAGGGGCGATTGAGCGCCGGCGGAAGAGTGCGGACGAACACCCGCCGCAGCAACTGATCACGACGCGGACCAGGTGTGGTGTTGCCGACGACGATCTTGACCATGCGGGAGGCGGTCAGCTGTTTGTTGAGCAGTGTCTGCGGTTGCCGGGATAGGTTGCTGGCGTCTGGCAGCATGCGGCGGTGGTAAAGACCTCTTTCGCCGAGAATGCTGATCTTGCGAGCGGCGAAGAGGCAGCATGCCATAAATACTTGATCTTCGCCTTGCACCATGTCGTCATAGAAGCGCAGCTGCAGCTGCTCGATGAGCGAACGACGGATCAACTTGTGCGGGGTCAGCGATCGCCAAACACCATCATCAACAATGTCGGCGTCCGGCACAGTCTTGCTGAAACCGGCTTCCACATCCGGCCGGCCCGTCCAGCTGACCCGGCCGACCACTATGTCGGAGTCGTGCCGTTGCGCCAGGTCAAGAAGTCGCCCGAGTGCGTCCGGTCCGAGGTAGTCGTCGGCATCGTGGAAGAAGACGTATTCCCCGGTCGCCTCGGCCAGTGCGCGATTGCGGCCCGCGCTGGGACCCCCGGTGTGCGGCTGCTGGAAGATCTTGATGTTGGTGCGCTGGACTGCCAACTCAGTCAGACATGACCAGGTGTCGTCGGTTGAGCCATCATCGACGACCAAGATCTCGATCAGCTCTGCCGGCAGGGTCTGGGCCTGCAGCGCATTCAACGCGTACGCGACCAGGGAACCGGAGTTGTACGTGGAGATGATCACCGATACCGCGGGCTGTGCTCCGCTGGCATCTTGGTGCAGAACAGATCGCGGCTGAGGCGCAGCCGCCAGCGGAGATGCGGTCATGTACCCGTCGCCCTTCGACGGCGTACCCGGAACAATGTCCCCGCTCCGGCCAAACCGATCAAGAGCGGAACCATGATCACCACGGGCAGCGCGCCACCAGCGGTCAGTGTCGTCCGTTGGGCAACATCGACCTTCACTAGCTGACTGATCCTCAGATCCTCATTGCCGGCGACAGAACTACCGAACGGCGCGACAACCACGTATGCGGCGAATTTGCCGGAGCTGACAGCCTGGATTTCCCAGCTAAGTTCGCGGCTCTCACCGGGCTTGAGTGACAGTTGTTGACTGCGCTCCGACGACCAATCCTCAGGATCGACGTACACGCTGCCCTCGATGTTGGCGACGTTCAGGTGCGCCAGAATCTCACCGGTCGGTCTGTCACCGTTGTTCTTGATTTCTGTGCTGATCTCGAAGTGGTCACCCAGCACCGTTGAGATGACCGGTGGGTCAGCCACTATCTCGACATTGAGCGGATCAGCAAGGGCAGGCACCGGTACGCCGCTGAGTACAACGGCCAGCATCACAACCATGATCAGTGTCCTCATCCGGCACTCACCCCTGGCATCAGCCGTAGCAGCCTTGGGCCGGCAACCACGAGTGCGCCGCCTGCGATGATCGCCGTCAGCAATGGCGTGATCAGATAGGACAGGTCTTGCGTCCAGCTGTGGCCATTCACCAGCATCGATGAGACGTACGCCAGAGCCGAGTCGACTGGATTGGCTCGCCGCAGTACGTCAAAGAACCAGCCCTGTGGCAATCCGCTCGGCAGTTGGGTTGGCGCGAACAAGATCAACAGCAGAAAGAGGCTGGCCGCAATGCTGGTCTTGTTCGAGTTGCACAAGCCACTGATCAACAACCCGATCGAGCCCAGGCCGACTGCGACTAGCGTCCCAACGAAAAAGCCGAGTGCTAGGGCTTGGCCGAGGATCCCTACACCACGAGCCAGTACCCAGACGTATGGGATGGTGATAACAAATGTGGCGAACCACATGGTTAATGCGGCAATGAGCTTGCCGGCAATGATTGACCGGCGAGACACGGGCGTGACCAAGAGGCTTTCTAAGGTTCCGCGTTCCCGCTCGCCGCTGATCCCGTCGGCGCTGACGACCAATGTGACCAGGACGCCGACAGCAACTGCGAGCTGCAGCACGAGATTGACGGACTCGCGCTGCTCCAGGAAGTTGAGCGCCTGATTTGTCGAGGTCAGATAGGTGACGGCGCTCAGCAGGACGCTGAACAAGAAGAGCAAGATCAACCCGCGGCCGCTGGTCCAGAGATCACGGGATTCCTGCTCGGCAACGACCAGCCATCCGGACCGCCCCTCCGCGGCTCGCGAGTCCTGCGGCGTACCGACCTCTGGTGTGGCGACCTGGAGCGTCATGCGACGGCCCTGCTGGTCATCTTGAAGAAGGCATTCGACAGCCGCGCACCTTCCAGCTCGAAGCGGAGAACCGGAATATTCGCCGCGGTAATGGCTGCCAGTGCGGCATTCATGACATCGCTGGATCCCCCGCCGGTGCCAGCTCCGTCGACGGCAAGCGTCAGCACATCGGGTTGCTCGGCGAGCTGATCGACGGTCAGGTTTGGGAAACCGGCAAGCACATTGCGGGCGCGTTCCACCAGGTCGAGCGGCACCCGAAGGTGCGCGGATTGCTCGATCAAGGCAGTACTGATCACCTCGCCGACACTGCCGGCGACCGCGACTCTGCCGTGGTTGAGAATCACCACCTTGGAGCAGACCTTCTCGACCTCAGGCAGCAGATGGGTGCTCAACACGACGGTCGCGGCACGGCTCTTCGCGATGGTGCGAATGATGTCGAGGACTTGAGCTTGACCGGCGGGATCGAGACCCAGCGTCGGCTCGTCAAGAAAGACGACGACAGGGTCGTTGACGAGCGCACGAGCGATCCCGAGCCGCTGCCGCATGCCGCGGCTGTAGGTGGAGATTGTCGATCTGGCGCGTTTTTCAAGTCCGACGAGGGCCAATAGATCGGCGGCCAGACTGCGCGCCTTGCTGCGGCTCAGGCCGTACAGTCGCGCAAAAAAGCGCAGATACTCATCGCCGGTTTGATGTGCCGGGTAACCGCCGCTCTCGGGGAGGACGCCGACGCACCGCCGAATTTCGTTGGCAGATGTCGAGGGATGCCCCGCTATCCAGAATTCGCCGCCGCTTGGTGACAGCACCGTGGTTAACAATCGAATCGTGGTGGTCTTGCCGGCGCCATTGGGTCCGAGGAGGCCGACGATCTCGCCTTGGGAGGCCGTGAAGCTGACATCCTCGACCGCGCTGCGACCTCCGTAATTCTTGGTGAGTCGCACCGCTTCCACGGTCATGCTGGTCATTGGCCTGCTTGGTCCCTTAGACCCCCGAGTGCGACGAGGTCACGTCCAATTCCAACGAACCCTTGATGAGAAACAGATGAGAAGCTCGCTGGCCATGCGTAGCCGGGCAAAAGCTATCCCCAGATTGGGTTCTGGGACACAGAAGTGGCGTCAGAAGGCCGCAGAGTGTGCTCATGCGACCAAGCGTGATACCGGCAGCACTCAATGGACAGCCCTTCCGTACTGCCGACGCACTGGCCCTCGGGATCTCTTTGAAGACGCTCCAGGGTTCCCGCTTCCGACGCCTGGCCAAAGGTGTCTATGTCGCAGCAGCGACCGGAGAGTCGCACCGGATCCGAGTCCGAGGCGTCATGTTGACGTTGCCTCCCAGCACAATCAGCTGCGCCTCTGCCTGGTGCTTGCCGGTCTGCCGATGCCGGAATGCAACCTGATCATCGGCGACGATCGCGGCCCGATGGGCCGCGTTGATCTGGTTTACGTCGCGTACAAGTTGATCATTGAGTACGAGGGCGATCAGCATCGCACTGACCGCAATCAGTGGAACGCCGACATCGATCGCCATGAAGACTTCGCCCGTGACCATTGGACATTGATTCGGGTGACCTCAGAGCGGACCCGGTGGCCGCGCCAACTTGTACGAGCCGTCTATAACGCGCTCAGAGCGAACGGGTACGACGGTCCGCCGCCCGAATTCGGCGAACTCTGGGGGAGCCTCTTTGAGTGATGCAGTGACCTCGACGAGTGTGCAGTAACTAACAATCGCCCGCCGTTCGGGTGGGCAGTTAGTGCACACTCGGCGGCTTCGGGGTGAACTGAGATGCAGGGCCGCTGCTGGGCTGACGATGCCCGCCGCGGCCCAAGCAGAATGCAACTATTCCGGCAAGGATCACGGTGATCACTCCAGCGATGGCGGGGTCGTAATGCGAACCACCATTGGGAAACATCGACACGCTGACATTGCTCAGTGCATGGAAGAGGACGGCCGCGAACAGGCTCCTGGCGGTGCTGTTGTAGAGCCAGACGATCAAGAATCGCGCAGCTACGGTTTCCAGGCATTTCCAGGCGATCCATTCCAGGCTGTGGTGCGCCTGCAGCAGTGGGATGAGATGCCAGACCGCCGTCATCACGCCGATGAGCAGGCTGGCCGCCAGCGGCCCCCCAGCGGTTCTGCAATGGATCGAGCGCATAACCGGTCCAGCCCGCCTCCTCGCCGATGGCGCTCAGAAAAGAAGATCAACAGCAGCAACGGCAGGGCTGTGGGTGAGATAGCTGGATCCTCGGGCAGCGGCCGACCCAGCAGGCGCATCACCACATAGGACGCGAGCACGATGGCCGGGTTCAGAAGCACGATCACGACGTACCAGCGCGGCGGCCGAACGCTCCGATAGTCGACCGAGCGGCGCAAGAGCCGCGTTACGCCGGCGTACCCCTCCGCTCGTAAGATCAAGATTCCGGCTGCGATCGCTGGGCAGAATGCCATGACAGAGCTGACCGGCAAGCGCATTGGCAGTTTGGGCCGGAAGCCCTGCGACTCTGCGACCGCGCCGACCACCCAGAATGGCACCGATAGGGCGAAGACCAGCAAGAAGAAACGCAGTGGCGAGCGGGGCGGGGCCACGCTGGTAATCATCGGCTCTCCTCCTTGACGAGCCCATCCCAGCAGGCTACGGCTCAAAACTGGAACCTCATTGGCTGGGCAGCCGCCAAGATGATAACGTTCTCAACCTTGCCCTAAGCCCATGATCATAACCAGGAGGATTTGATGCTCAACTTCGACGAGGAGCGGTTTCTGAAGATCCAGCAAGGAGCGCTAGCCGTTGCCGATCACCTCGAGGCAACAGTCGCTGATCGCCTCGACAAGGGTGTCAAGAACCTGTTCTTTCTCGGCTCTGGCGGTGCCGGGATCCTGATGTATCCCGCAGCCCGCCTGTTGCGAATCCGATCGACGTTTCCGGTCCATGTCGAAATGCCGGCCGAGCTGGTGCTGACAGGTTCACCGCACCTCGGTGCCGACTCGCTTGCAGTGATCCCCTCTTTGTCGGGGACAACAAAGGAAAGCATCGAGGTTCTTCAGTACTGCCAGAACAGCGGCGCCACGGTGATCACGCTGACGGGTCATGCAGACACCCCGCTAGCCAGAGCTGCCGATCACGCATTTGTGAACTTCGCGGAGGACGACACGTCCAGTGAGTCGTTCTACCTGCAATCCCTCGTCATCACGTTGACGATCATGCGCGAGCGGGGCGAGCTGGATAACTACGCCGCAGTGCTTGCTGAACTTCAGCGGGTTCCCGATCTGCTTCTGGAACTCAAGAAGGACTTCGAGGCCGAGGCCGAGCGGCTCGCTGAACACATCCAACAAGACTCCTACCACATCATCACCGGAGCCGGGTCGACCTGGCCGGAGGCGTTCTACTACGGAATGTGCATCCTCGAAGAGATGCAATGGATCAGAACGAGACCGGTACATGCCTCCGACTTCTTCCACGGCACTCTGGAACTCGTCGAGAGCGGTGTCAGTGTCATCGCGCTGAAAGGAGAGGACGAAACTCGACCCCTGGTCGAGCGAGTAGAGCAATTTGCGCCTCGTTACACCGACAAATTTCGGGTGCTTGACACCGCTCGGTTCTCTTTAGCCGGACTGTCACAGCAGGTTCGGTCGATGGTCTCACCGATCGTGCTCGCCACCTTGCTTGAGCGAGTGAGTGCACACCTCGAAGTGAAGCGCGAGCATCCTCTGACCACCCGCCGGTACTACAAACGCGTCGTCTACTGATCTAGCGCCGCCTCCGCTAAGCAGTACAAAATTGACAAACCTCGACCAAAATGAGAACGTTATCAATAGCTTAATGTGAGAACGTTATCAACCCTACCTCTCTTTCCATAGGAGCTCATGTGACCAACCAATTGCCTCTGAAGCCGATCGAAGATGATCTAGTGGATAAGCTCAGCCGGACTCTCGGGCAACGAGCCGACGTCGAGAAGCTGGTCGACGAAGCGGTCGACAATGATCTTCGCAACGTCTTCTTTGTCGGAGCCGGCGGATCCCTCATTGCTGCGTACGCGGCGCATTACCTGCTTGAACGCGAATCATTGATCCCGGTGTTCAAGCTCCAGAGCGACGAGCTCAACACCGCTCAACCCAAGCGTCTTGGCGAAGGCTCGCTGGTATTCCTGGCATCGCACACCGGCACGACCAAGGAAACAGTGGCGGCGGCACACTATGCCCGCAGAACCGGTGCGACTGTTGCCGCTGTAACCAAGGAGAACAGCCCCCTGGCCGAAGCCGCGAGCGTGGCGTTCGCTGGCCAGAGCGATGTGTTCTATCAGTTGGCCGCCTACACCCTCATGCGCCGCGTCGGTGTGCAGCGTGACTGGGATGCGGTGGACGCGCTTCTCCAGGCCTTGCCCAAGGCGCTTCGTTCGACTGCGGAGGAGGGCGAGGAGCATGCCGCGGAGATTGCAAATGCGCTGCAAGACGAGCCTGTCACCTATGTGCTCGGATCAGGACCGAGCTACGCCTGGGCGTACGGCTTTGCAATGTGCTACCTGCAGGAGATGCAGTGGAAGCACGCGGCTGGGTTCAATTCAGGCGAGTTCTTCCAAGGCGCCTTCGAGGTCGTGAACGATGCGGCCGTGATCAACATCCTGGGTGAGGACCCGTCGCGCCCGATGGCCGAACGGGCAAAACGCTTCCTCGACAGGTACGCCCCGGGGAGGACTCACCACCTCGACACCGCGGAGCTCAGCTTGCCGGGCATTCCACAAGAGCTGCGCGGAGACGTCTCGCCGCTCGCGGTTGCAATCTTGATGGGACGACTGGCGAAGCATTACGAGTCGGTACGCGGTCACGATCTAGAGCAGAGGCGCTACATGTTCCAGGTGGAGTACTAACCGGAGCTATCGCTCAGCGGGACCAGACGCCGGACGGCTCATCGCCGCCGTCCGGCCGATTCCCGCTCGATGAGGCGAACCGGCAGTCTGCATCGCACTGGCGCGCGATCGCTACCGGCCACTCTCTCCAGCAGCAGCTGTCCGGCGACTTTGCCCATCTCATAGACGGATTGGGCTACCACAGTCAGCGGCGGTGAGATCGCTACGGCCCAATCGGCATCGTCGAATCCGATCAGTGACACGTCATCAGGGCAGCGCAATCGCAGTTCCCGAAGGCCCTGCAGCACACCGAGCGCTAAGAGGCTGTCAAGGGCGAGCACGGCTGTCGGCGGTCGGCTTAAGGACATCAGCCGTCGGATGGCTTTGGCAGCGTCCTGTCGATGGAAGCCCTCCGCACTGACCAGTTCAGTCCGCAGATTTATCCCGGCGGCTGTCAACGCGTCTCGGTAGCCAGCGGCCCGGGTGCCAACAGTTGTCCCTGTGAGGCGCTCGACACCTCGCAGACCCGGCCTCATCAGATGAGGTTGCAGTTCGGCGGGCGCTCCGGTGAGCAGAGCGATGTCTTGATGACCAAGATCGATAAGCCGCTGTGTCGCTTCCCGAGCCGCAGCGCGGTTGTCGATGCCAACGCTGTCCGCCGCGAGCCCTCGCACCGTACGGTCGAGCAATACCACGGGAATACCGGACTTGATCACACCCTCGAGTGCGGACCGGTCAGCCGCATCCGTGGGTGCGATCACCAGTCCGTCGACCCGCCGTTCAGTGAGTACCGTCAATGCCTGCAGTTCTGACTCCACATCCTCGTCGGTATTGAGGACGAGGACCTGGCTGCCCTGCTCGTGAGCCACATCGGCCATCCCTCGCACCGCCCGGGAAAAGAACGGGTTCTCAATGTCCGGCACCACCATGCCGATGGTTCGGGTAAGGCCGGTGATCATGCTCCGGGCCAGGCCATTGGGTCGATAGCTCAGCGCTTCAGCAGCCGCGAGGACTCGTTGTCGCGCCTTCTCACTCACCGAGCCGTAGCTTCCCAGCGCTCGAGCTGCGGTAGCGGTTGATACTCCGGCCTGCTGCGCAACCTTGACCACCGAAGGCATTCCGCCGCGGCTCGATCTTGTCATCGTTCCTCCACCTCCCCAGCTCGCCGGGATACCTGTTTATCGCAGGTTTCCTCGGGTAGATCCAAATTTGACAATCGACGCTACAAGATGAGAACGTTCTCAAACTGAGTTTTGAGAACCTTATCATTCTCCCTGTGTTGGAGCGCGACTTTCTAGGAGTGGCGTTGGAAAGCAAGAGAGCACGGATCACCACGGTGGGCGATAACGTTGTCGACTGCTATCCCGACCTGGGCCTGATGTATCCGGGCGGCAACATGGTCAACGTTGCGGTTCACGCTCGGCGGCTGGGTACCGCGGTGGCGTACCTGGGAGCGGTAGGAACAGACGCCGCTGGAAGTCTGGTACGGGAATCGCTCGCCGCCGAAGGCGTGGATCTCTCGCAGCTGCGCGTTGTCGAGGGCCGCAATGCCTGGGCGGAAATCCGGCTCGTCGACGGGAACCGTGAGTTCGGTAACCACGACGTAGGCGTGTCGAAGTTCCGACTGACCGACACCGAGCTAGAGCAGCTTGGCGAGCCAGATCTAGTGCACTCGGG
>Ga0126312_10000421_pt1 | contig 24859 bp, 26 predicted proteins | sample Plot104A_FD_92537 | JGI IMG/M metagenome (GOLD analysis project Ga0126312, IMG submission 92537) | Serpentine soil microbial communities from UC McLaughlin Reserve, CA, USA - Plot104A | ecosystem: Environmental > Terrestrial > Soil > Grasslands | place: USA: UC McLaughlin Reserve, Lake County...
GCGATTCGTTAGAGTCAGGGTTAAACAGTTCAAGGGATTCTGTAGTGTCGCATATGTGTGCCGTTGTACATCTACCAATCTTAATATCGGATATGAGATGTCCTATACATTATGGAGAAGCTACAGAGTAGGGAAACTATCGAAGGCCCCTATAGGGCACCTCACAGGGCGATGTACAAAGCCATGGGCCTGAATGATGAAGACTTGGACCGGCCCATAGTGGCTGTCTCATCAACTTGCAACGAGGCCACTCCGTGTAATATGCATTTAGGTCAACTTGCGCAAGGCGCAAAGCGTGGAGTAAAAGATGCTGGCTGCACTCCAAGAGAATTTACTGCAATTTCAGTCTCTGATGTTATATCAATGGGTCATGAAGGAATGAAGGCATCACTTGTTAGTAGGGAGATAATAGCCGATTCAATTGAGCTCATGGTTAGAGCTCACAAGTACGATGGTATTGTAGGAATCGCTGGCTGCGACAAAAGCCTACCAGGAACGTTGATGGGAATGGCTCGGCTCAATGTTCCCTCGATCTTTGTTTATGGTGGCACCATTTTGCCGGGGCAATGGAATGGCAAGCAGGTTACTGTTCAGGACGTATTTGAAGGAATTGGCAGCTATGAAGCTGGTCAAGTAACAATACAAGAACTTGTAAGTTTGGAAAATGTGGCATGTCCATCAGCTGGCTCATGCGCTGGCATGTACACTGCCAATACGATGGCAGCAGTTGGAGAAGCAATTGGTATGTCCATTCCCGGCAGCGCATCGCCGCCAGCTGAAAGCGATAGACGCAGTGAATCTTGTTACAATACTGGGAAAGCCATAATGAACTTAGTAGAAAATAACATCCGCCCAAGAGATATCATGACTTTTGAAGCATTTGAAAATGCGATCGCTGTGGTGAATGCTGTTGGCGGCTCAACCAATGCTGTGCTACATCTATTGGCAATTGCAAGGGAGGCAGAAATTAAGCTTGACCTCAAGGATTTTGAAAGGATACGCAAGAGAACTCCACACATAGGGAACATGAGACCCGGTGGCTTGTATGTAATGCTGGACTTGGACAAAATAGGGGGAGTTCCAGTTGTTTTGAAGAGTTTACTAAAGAAGAGCTTGATTCATGGTGAAGTGGCTACGGTCACAGGAAATACAATGGAGAGAAATTTGGAGAGTACAGGAAATCATCAACAATTATCACCACAGATGAGTGACATTGTAAAGCCGATTGATAATCCAATACATAAAGAGGGAACTTTGAAAATCCTCAAGGGCTCCATTGCACCAGAAGGTGCTGTTGTAAAGCTTGCAAGCATAAAGGATAAGAAATTCATAGGAAAGGCGAGGGTTTTCAATGCTGAGGAGTATGCATTCGACCAAATATCAAAGCGCCAGATAGCTGAAGGGGATATAGTAGTAATTCGCTATGAAGGGCCAAAAGGTGGCCCAGGTATGCGCGAAATGCTGTCCGTGACTGCAGCGCTTGTGGGTCAAGGATTATGGGAAAAGGTGGCACTAGTTACAGATGGAAGATTTTCCGGTGCGACAAGAGGATTCATGGTTGGTCATGTAGCACCTGAGGCAATGGTTGGCGGACCTATAGCTTTTGTAAAAGACGGTGATAAGATAGTTATTGATGCATCCAAAGGCAAGTTAGACTTGATGATATCAAAGGCAGAGATGAAAAGACGAGTAAAAAAATGGAGGCCAATAAAGCCGCATTACACGAGCGGAGTTCTGGCGAAATATGCTTCGTTAGTGCGATCTGCATCTGAAGGCGCGGTAACTAGAGCTTTACTGCCATCATTGCGATCTCGCCAGTAGAATCAGGCTGCATCCGCAGCTGTCCTGTGGTCGATTTTCATCATGTGCTTTTGTCTAATGGTTGCAATAGCTATTAGCACAATATAAGAGATCTGCGATAGTTGAACTGATATTCCAATTTCATCAATCGGTTCTCCTTCTGCAGTTATAGGATTTGGAAGTCTCGTGAGAGCCCATAGTATGACAAGTACTGCATTTCCAGCTAGCCCTACATAATGCCATAGTCTTGTCCAGCGTTTGGCAGTAGGCAGGATCCAAAAGACCTGTGCTAATCCAACTACGATAAAGAACGCAGCGATACTTGCTTCCTCAGAATGTTCAGGGTCTATTGCTAAGTCAGCAAGGTGCAGTATACCAGCTATCCCAATGCTTGCTGCAGCGGCGTAGAAGAAGAACTTGAGCCTCAATTTATTCGTACGTAAACTGAGTAGTAAGATATTTAAATATAGGCCCTTAAGAGATAATTAAAAATTTTAATTGTTAAAATAATGATTCAATGCTCATTGTAATTACCTTAATATTCGCATAGGACACCATTATTTGAGATATAGTAAAAAGCGTTGTCTCCTGCATCAACAACAAAGACCATCACTGTTGACCACCATAATTTTACCTTCTCCTTTATGATATAAAGTAGAATTTATCTATAGGGTGGTCTTTTATTACGCAGCTTCATGCTGTGCATGCGTGTGCATTTTTCTTAATGCTTCATGCACCTTGTCTCTAAATAGAGTCAATCCAATCCTTCCACCATATGGCTGTCCTCTTGCGAGTGATTCTGCCATATTCCTGATAAGGTTCATATCTACTTTTGGAGGCATTGGAGGTTCGAACGGATCCACATATGCTTCAATTATAGTTGGCTTCTTTTTTTCTGAAAAGGCTTGGCTAATTATGGTTCTAACCTCTGCCGGTTCTGTGATGGAATAGCCTCTCCCTCCACATGCTTCTGCATATGCTGCGAAGTCTATGGCTGAGAACTCGACTCCGTACTCGGGGTTGCCAAGAAATGCCATCTGCTCCCACCTTATCATTCCAAGAGTATTATTCTTGATTATTATGATCTTTATTGGTAGATTATATTGCACCGCTGTTGCAAATTCGGCCATCAACATTGAAAAGCCCCCGTCACCTACAAAGGCGATGCATTGCCTGTCAGGATACGCCACTTGAGCCGCTATCGCATATGGTAGTCCACACGCCATACTTGCAAGGGTGCCTGATAGAGAAAACTTCATTCCTTTTCTGATCATAATGTGTTGCGCAGCCCATGATGTATTTGTGCCACAATCTACCGAGATTATGGCATTATCTTCAAGTTCGTCAGATACTGCAGCAGCGATGACTTGTGGTTTGATGGGTTTGTCATTTCGAGTGCTACGCTCACGCAGCAAACCAAACCAGTTTTGCATGGCCTCTTGCTTTGATTTTAGAAACCTCTTGTCTTCCTCTGATCTTTGTCGTAACAAAGGAAGCAATGCAGCTAATGTGAGCTTGGCATCACCAATCAATCCTACTTCTACTGGGAAACGCAAACCAATTTTTTCTGATTTTATATCAATTTGAATACCTCTAGCCTGCCGGGGTTTCGGTAGATATTCTATGTATGGAAATGACGTTCCTATCATAAGGAGGGTGTCGGCCTCAGTCATCGCGTCTGTAGCCGGTTCAGTGCCAAGAAGCCCAAGGCCCCCTATAGAGTAGGGATGGTCATCTGGAACAACTGCCTTGCCCAAGAGGGCTTTAACAATTGGTGCTCCTAGCTTTTCAGCTACTGCAATAACCTCATCTTCTGCTCGAAGACATCCTTGGCCTACCAACATTACAATTCTTTCTCCTGAATTTAGGATTCCAGCTGCCTTTTCTAGAAGCGATCTGTCTGGGACGATAGAATCAGCAAATACATCAGATGTATGGCCAGCAACTTTGTGCCTAGAATATCTTCCAGCAATTCTTCTTTCCTGAACGTCTATTGGAATTGTTATGTGGCTTACACCCCTTCTAGATAGTGCTGTTCTGCATGCAATATCCACGGCCATCTCTGTCTGCTCTGGCTGATTGATCATTGTGTTATAAACCGAGACATCTGAAAACAAATCAATGAGGTTTACGTCTTGCTGGTAATCAGAATTCATTAGATCAGAATAAGTACTACCAGTTATGGCAATAACAGGAGTATTGTCTAGCTTGGCATCATACAATCCATTTAACAGATGGATTGCGCCAGGACCTGAAGTAGCAACACATGCACCAATTTTTCCCGTAAATTTTGCATAAGCGCATGCCATAAAGGCTGCTGCTTCCTCATGCCTGACCAAAACAAATTTCATTCGATCCTGTCTCTGCCTCAGAGACTCAATGAAACCGTTGATGCCATCTCCAGGTAAGCCAAAAATGACATCTACTCCCCAATCAATTAAAGACTCCGCAACGACATCTGCGGTTGTAAAGTTGTCGAATTCGCTCATATCGTCATCATACCAGTATTGACTTCTTGGAATATCTGGGTTTATTGTGTAATATGGCTTGGTTCCTATTTTATATAGGAAGGATCAACGCATTACATACGCGATACTCAAAAGAAGAGTCCAACTTTACACAGGGATGAGTTCGTATCCTTCTTTAGCCATTTCGGCCTCCCCATAGTTCTCCCGCAGCCTGACATCGTGACTGGAGGCGCACCCGGTTATTTTATTCGACATTTTTCCATTGCTGCGCTTCTCCGCGTCGCAGAGTCCCTGCGCGCTTCTGGTCGCGAGTGGCCCTAGAAAGCGACCTACAATGGTGGATTCTTCGATAAGGCAATGGCTCTGTGCGAAAGCGTGTCAAAACCAGTAATCGCAGCCATTTCCGGCACATGCGTGGCCATCGACTAGATGTTCACCGAAGTTTTTCATTTTCATGAATACAATAAACTCCATCCAAAATCAGGCTTAGATTTCGTTTAAATCATAGATCTCAGATAATCTTTCTGTACCAAATGCAGCTTTCATCTCATCTCCTGTTCTTGCTTTCCTATCTCGAAAAACTACATTAGGTTCATACTTTATACTGAATTCGCCGACATCCCGCAGAATTTTTTCTACATCTGTTCCTTTCTCAGTGAGCGAATATTCTGTATATGCGGGCTTTCCGGGTATGACTCTTCTTTTAATCAGACCATTATATTCGAGCTCGTGTAGTCTTTTCGACAGCGTCTTGGTGTTTATGCGCTCGATAGAATGAAGGAATTGATTAAACCTATTCTGCTTGAGCAATATCATGTTTCTCATTATGTGGAGCGCATAGCGCTGACCCAAAAGTCTCAAGCTTGTATCTATAGGACAGGCTTTCATTCTCCATCTATCTAGATGGTCCTTTAACGTCAGGCTAGGTGCTTTTTTTAACAATACTGCCCACTGGCACTGTCATACATATATGATTTCTGAAACGATGGTCAGTTGATAGAATTTGAGCATATTACCTATCGGTAACTTCCATAGTTATATCATAGCCAATCCACAATAGACGTGTGAAATTTGGGAATCACGACCATGTAAAGATTTCAGACACAGTTGCAGGTGCAACACCGTCCGGTAACCTAAACTGGAATGTGTTTATCACGCCAGGGATACCTGTTGTTACCAAAGACTTGCCTCCGGGCATTAAAGAGGCATACTTTCAGGCGATGGCGTCAACTCTCATCCATGGCGAGCGTGACGCTGTCCTAGTTGACGCCTTTATGACGGTCAAGCAGGCCAATGCTCTAGCGGATTGGATTGCAACAAGTGGGAAGAACCTGACAACAATCTATCTGACACATGGGCATGGGGATCATTGGTTTGGAGTCGGAACTCTTCTTGAACGATTCCCAAATGCTAGAGCAGTCGCGACGGCCAATACCATCAAACTTATGCGTCAGCATGCCTCCCCCGAGTTCAAGAATATCTGGGAGGCGGCATTTCCTGGCCAGATTCCGGACAGGCTAGTGATTGCTGAAGAGCTGAAAGGAAACGTAATTGATCTTGAAGGGCATCAATTGGTCGCAGTAGAACTCGGCCATACAGACACTGATTACACAACCTGCCTGCATGTACCCTCTATAGGCCTAGTGGTCGCCGGTGACGCCGCGTACAACGATGTTCACCTTTATCTCGTCGAATCAACTGCACAGAACCGGAAGGAGTGGATATCTTCGCTTGACAAAATAGAGTCGCTCAATCCACTCGCAGTTGTCACCTCACATAAGCGACCTGCCAATGACGACAGCCCAAAGATTATCGAAGAGACCCGGCAGTATATCCGAGACTTCGACAGGCTGGTGGAGAGCACAACAACCGCCCAAGAGCTCTACGACAAGATGTTGGAGCTCTATCCGAACCGTGTCAATCAGGGATGGGCTCTCTGGAGTTCGGCGCGCGCAGTCAAATCTTAAACGAGAAGATATTTCGTGTAAATGTATATTAACCGAGTTTCTTGAAACCGATGGTGGCAGAAAAATTTTAATCTTTGCCTTATTGTACAGACAAACATTGGCAGCTGAAGGCGACAATAGCCCGTCGACAGACTCGTCTGCCAGTGGACAAAATGAACCGTCAGCAGGTGGACAAGCCATGTCACACAGCATATCGACCTTGCTGACCCGTAATCTTCACGACGTCTTCGGTGAAAAAGACCCTGCGCGTCGGCGCGCGGCCATCGAAGAGATCTTCACGGAAGATTGCGTGTTCTACGAGCCCAGGGGCGTCTATCGTGGCCGCGAGGAGATCGATCGCGTCGCGGGCGCGATCAAGGCTACTCATCCTGACTTTCGATATCGGCCAATTGCTGGGCCCGAGGAATTGGGCAATGGCGGGCGGATCCGATGGATATCGGGCCGCCCTGGTGAGCCGCCAGCTTACGCCGGGACTGATTTCATCATTGCCCAGAACGGCCGGATTGCCGCCGTTTACCTCTTTTTCGACAAGCTACCCTGAGCTGGACTCTGTCGTGTGATCGTGGTTAATCGTCGTGATCAATACCTAGACTTTTGACGTACTTTGCAAACAGGTCATGACTCCCAATATTATAGTAATTCATGATTCGCCCCATGGTTTTTTCATCGATACTCATTGACATTGTCTTAAAGTCGAATTGTTCTGTCATTTTATCGGCTAACCCACCCCCCATCAACTAGTAATGTATGGCCCGTAAGGAACGATGCCTTATCCGATAGGAGCCAAATGACGGCATTTGCTATCTCTTCAGGCTTCCCAGGGCGACCGATGGGATGCAAGGCGACGAGTGCTTCTCACATTTGTTTGTTATTCCCAATTGATTAACCTGTGGGTGCTGGTGTTGTTCCTGCAGCTCCTGTCATTGCTCCTCCTCCTCCTGCTGCTGCATCTAGGATTAATTGGGCAATCTCATCTGGATGTGCAACATATGATGCGTGGCTGGTATCTATTGAAATAGTGGTAGCATTCATCCGTTGTGCGAACATACGTTGCGTGTCAGGAGGTATCATGTGGTCGCTATCAGACACTTGATACCATGTCTTCAATTGTTTCCAAGCCGGAGGGCCAGATGGTTCGGCAAAGATTGATTGATTAAATGGCTTTTGTGCGATAGCCATTATGTCGGCCTCAGTCATATTAACATCTTGAGCAAACGCATCGTGGAACATATCTGGGTTTATGTATGACATTCCTGCGCTATCCAAAATCAAGATTCCTGGCGGTAGCATTGCTGGGGTAACGAATGTCCCAAGGGATTCTCCCTCATCAGGTGCAAAGGCAGCGACATAAACTAGCCCAGTAACATTGGGATTGTTATAAGCAGCATTTGTTATCACAAATCCACCATAGGAGTGGCCCACCAGAAGGACCGGCCCACCAGCGAGCTCAATTGCACGTTTTACAGTAGCAATATCATCAGCCGAATTATGAAGTGGAAGTTGCACTGCAATAACTCTATGTCCTGCGTTCTTTAGAATAGTAATCACTTTGCCCCACGAAGAGCCATCAGCCCATCCACCATGAACTAAAATGATAGTTGCGTTAGTGCTAGTTGCATTCGTTGTTGTTCCCATGGCCTGTGTTCCGTCGGGTTGAATTAAAGTATTATTGCTCTCCGTACTTGCAAAGCCAGAATACGGAGTCAAAGTAAAACTCGCAATAAGTGTTGTAGTCAGAACGAGAAAAACCACAAAAATTATTTTATCATCACTTCTTGCTGGCATGCTCTTAATCTATGGGCTTTTTATTTAAGGACGCTGCAAAAATTGTATAGGATCGCTCGCCGGGAATATACAAACTATAACAATCCTGCAAGTCTGGCAGAAGGACTGGCCGATTTCTTTGATAAACATCCAATAACAAAATAGAACTTATCTGAAAAGTAATAACTTGATACGCTACGATCTATCTCTCTCATCTCACCATCCAGCTCTTGGCTACGCACTTGCATCACACAAACAACCATAAGTTTCAGGAGCTGACAGACAGGCAATGCGAGGATTTCATCAGACTATCTCCTTTTCGATCTCCAGCCTACACTAGCAGGCCACGAGCTGACTACAGGAGGATATAGCTGTAACGTCTAATTTGTGGATGGTCATTAATATAAAGGGAGGGCGCAGAGGGTTCCGGCAAAAAAACTTAAGATTCTGGCTCGATCGGCTATTTTGCAACCAAAGGGTGTGCTCTGCTAACTTATCGTCACTAATTATATCAAATTGAAAAGTGTTAGCGATCATTGTCTGAAACTTTGAACGAGCCGGCTGGCTGCAGTACAAGCTCTGCAATCAGGCCGTAGCTTCCAGATGGAGCGATAATCACTTTGTTCCTGTATTGAGTTAGCGCTTCAGCGATTCCCTTATCAGTTGCACCACGCTCACGCATTCAAGCGATATAGGCTAGAAGACTTTCTCTTACAGTCATAATTGCTGGAGTAATTCTTATAGTAAACAAAAATAAAATTGTATCAAGAAATAACAACTAAAAGATTAGTTATTGTATAATCAATGCTTTGTCTGTATTAATAGTATAGATTGCTACAACACAATGCGTTTGTAGCCATTCCGTATGCAGCGAAGAAGAGGCGGAACATACTCCCATGACATTGAGGTTCCCCCTCAGTCATGCTCAACTTTCTGTTATCTTTTAACCGTGTTTCTTTTTACATTATTTCTTTGTTGATTCTCTCAACCCGTTGAGTTAGTTTCCAATCATCTCCTGTTTGCAGTTTGATTCGTGACTGTAGGGTTATCAGCATAAATCATAGACTCGGAAGTTTACCCGTTATAATTTGTCAAATTCCCATTGGTACATTTACTCGCTATATTCTTCTTATCAGGGTCTACTTCCAGTGCCACATAAGAAATGTACCATTCCCGTTGCTATCAGCTCGGTCTTTATATATTCCTACTGTGTTGCTTAGAGGGGAAAGTTCTTCTGTAGCACCGTCATTAAAAACTGCTGCGCCTCTACTTTCGAAAGTACCATCTGGATTGTATTTGCCAATAGCTTCGAATTTGTATAATGCTACGCCACCACTATCGGTTACATACTTTGCAGTTCCTTGTATATAGGATGTTTCATTATTTCTGAAGGTTTCAGTAGCATTCCCTTCAATACTGATAGCCAGAGTCCCATTGAGTACCCCTTTGCCTGTAAAACTATCAGTTAAACTCGTGTTTGTTTTCCCTGGCTTTTCTACAACAGTCTGATACTGCTCTACAAAAAATGGATTTCCTAAATCTATTGCGTCACTATCTGAGGATTTAGTGTTATTATTATTGATGGAAAAAGTGCCATACACAAATGGTGGAGTGACAGAAGAAGATAGCGTCACAAATCCGAATACTAAAACTAAAACGATATTTTTTTTATTTTCAATTTTCAAAGTCTAATAGCAATATCCTGACGTATTGTAGTTAATAAGTCTTTCAACTTTTTACTCAGCAGTTAAGTTGGTCTATCGATAGAACATTTTTCTTTCGTTTTAGTATCTTCCGCAAAATAAAGAGAGCAAGGACAATTGATCAAGAATTTTATGTGACATGTGCGTGGCTGGGTTCAAGAAAGAATAATTATATATCGGTATCTTCTATTCCTAATTATTAAATTGCTTATGGCTTAACACTATTCATGTCCGAATCACAATACGTTGTGATTATGTATAGATGGATCATATCAACACAAATTGGCGATTATAGAAAAAGCTCTCTTCTGAACTCACAGGAGAATGAGAAACCATGGCTATTGTAGGGATGCAGAGCTCCAATTACAGAAGAACACGCATAGCGGAATACCCATGGAAGGTAAATGGCCAGCAATCATTTCAGGATTGGTTGCCATTGTATGAGAAGATGTGCTTTTTTCCTACATTATCCAAACAACAGTGTGGAGGCAGGTCTGTAATTAAAACAAGAACTAACGGGGCGATGATCTGAATATGCCACCAGATCTAATAGAAAAGGGACCCAAACCGCCGTTTCCCGAACAATACCAAGATGTTCCTGGCATAGAGTCAAAGATGAAGCCTAAACCAGATTACGGTGAGAACTCATATCGCGGCTCAGGCAAGCTCGAAGGCAAAGCGGCGCTCATCACGGGAGGAGACTCGGGCATAGGTCGCGCCGTTGCGCTAGCATTCGCGCGTGAAGGTGCTGACGTCCTAATTTCATATCTGAATGAAGAGTCAGACGCGCAAGAGACCGTGCGCATCATTGAGAAAGAAGGACGCAAGTGCATTGCCGTTTCAGGCGATATTCAAGAAGAGAGTCACTGCAAGCGGCTTGTCGAACGAGCCATCTCGGAGTTTGGCAAGCTCGATATTCTTGTGAACAATGCTGCGTTCCAGATGAGTCGCGAGAGCCTCGAAGAGATTCCTTCAGAAGAGTTCGACCGCACCTTCAAGACAAACATCTATGCGATGTTTTACTTATCAAAAGCTGTGTTACCACACATGCCGAAAGGTGGAGCGATTATTAATGCCAGTTCTATCAACGCTGTAATGCCAAAGCCGAAATTGCTCGCCTACTCGGCAACCAAGGCAGCCATTGCCAACTTTACCGGAGGGCTCGCGAAACTACTTGCTCAAAAAGGCATTAGAGTTAATGACGTCGGTCCAGGACCGGTCTGGACTCCGCTTATTCCTTCGACGATGCCAACTGAGCAGGTGACTCAGTTTGGCGAACACGAGTCTTCAATGAAGCGACCTGCACAACCGGCAGAAATCGCGCCCCTTTATGTACTGCTTGCGTCTGATGATGGCAGCTTTATTTCTGGAGCATACGTGCCTGTCACAGGTGGTACGCCTGTGATGCCGTGACAGTAAAAAAGGTAGAGTACACTATGCAATCATTTGATGATCGCAATATCGCGGACCGCAACTTCGACGTAGCCTCAAAAGTTCATTCAGTGTTACATGGTGTAACGTAGATGGATCTCTATCCTATCAAGCTCACATTTCATATCAACCCTTACATCTTTGGCGAACGGCGCATAGCCGATCTCCTAGGCAAACGCGGACTGCCCGAAGGCAAGATCGCCGAGACATGGGAGATAAGTAGCTACAAAGACAAGAGTGGCATCGTCACCAACGGCAGACTAGCCGGGCACACATTGAATGAACTTGTCAAAAAGTACCCGGATGAACTCATGGGTAAGGGGTGGGACAGACCACACTTCCCTATCCTTGAAAAGTTTATCGACGCTTCGGGGATGTTGCCAATACACTTACACGCTGACGATGACGTCGCACGACGGAAGTATGGCGAACCGAATGGCAAAACAGAAGCATGGCATATTCTCTGGGCACGATCCCACGCTACAGCGCTAGCAGGAGTCAGAACTGGTGTGACACGTGATGAGTTGCGCGATGCCTTCGAGCAGCATTATTACGATTCGGTAATGACACGGTTTCGCATAAAGGCAGATGATACAATTTACGTACCGGGTGGCGTGCTTCACAGCTTCGGGCCCGGCACACTGGTCTTTGAGGTCCAGCAGACATCTGATTTGTCACAAGACGTGATGCCTACTGACATGCAAGGTAATAATCGCACGTTCGATGACTGGATGAAGAAAATTGACGACACACTCGACGAATTGCGCATAGACTACCAACCACACCCTCACGCCGGACTTGCGCTGCGACGTAGAGGCCCGAACCAATACAAAGTGGGCTGTGCCGGAGCTTATTTTGCGCTTGAACGCTGGAAGCTAATAGAACCTCATCAAGAGCCACCACACCCACAACGCTGCTTGACGCTCTCAAATGTCGGCTCACCTATACGGATCGAGTATGACGGCGGAAGCGAAATGCTTGACCGTGCAGAGTCATGCATTATCCCGGCGACATTGAGGAATGTGTATGTCTTGCCGACAAAGCAGAGCGAATCGGCTGACTTGATAGCATGTTATGTGCCTGATCTCCAACGTGAGATCGTCGAGCCCTTACGAGCAGCTGGACACTCTGATATAGAGATCGCATCACTCGGAAAAGTTCCCCTCTGATTTACCTTTAAGTTTGTTTTGTTCAGATATAGCGAATTATGCCATAATAGCAAGTCTACTGCAAGCAAGAAGCCCAAACATCAGATATCTATTTTTCCAAGCATTGGAATAATTGCTTATCAAAGGTAGAACTGCAACACTCAAGAATCATCGTTATTGCTGCTTTATCGCTTGGTGCAACAGACCTCTAAATTGACCGTGGAGAAATGCAACAAGTAAGCTCAGTTCATAGAATATATTAAATTGTGTCTACATGTTTGCGCCTATGCGCCTTTTGATATACCTATAGACGGCTGCTTTGAATTCATCGACCAACGCACCTTCTTTTTGAGAGCAAACTCTGGAAGTAAATCTGAGTCGTATGTGATAGCAGAATGTCTAATGCAGTACGGATTCCCTTTTTGGTTTTCAACAAGTACTTCAGCATTTCTCGTTCCTTTGCGTCTTTCATTTCACCTCTTTCAAGCAACCGTTGAACTCGGTTCTTGCGCTGTTTCATCCTAGTATTCATTCATTTCTTCAGGCTTTACCGGCTAGCCATTGCGCAGGTTGCATATTACTTGCATGCATATCGAAGTGTCCCAAAAGTGACAAAAGGATCTACAAAGAGGTTCTTAAAGAAATGAGCAAGGTTGTGACTTCGCTAGTGAGGATATTGAGTAAGTTTGTCCATATCGAACAGGCATATGTAATCAAAGTGTGTCTTGTCAGTAATTATCTTTTTGACTATGCGCACTATTTCATCACATCTCTCAGTATTTTTGGTAGACGGAATTATTACCTCTGTTCTCACTGCAACAGGAACATCTCTTGGGGGATCTGCGATCTGCAGCAGAATTATATCGGACGAGACGCCAGTCACTATGATTACATACTGCGTTGCGTTTGCCTGTATGCGATCGCCCCATCGTCGTCTTCTCTGGAACGTCGTGATCACTGCGATTGCCTTGCCAAAGCCGACTTCTTCATCGAATCCTGCCACTCCGGCGCGTCAGCCCCATAAGGCGTAAGGCTCAATTCGTGTGGAAGAGCTAAATTGCTAAAAGCGAGAGGCGGAGCAAGGAAAGATAGCTTGCCGTAAACCGAATCGATTGATGTTATTTTAGCCGGATAGTTATCCTTTTCCGGTACGGATGCCTGTCCTCTGGTCTCAAGTAAGCCCAGCTCCTGAAGCCACATCTCGCTGCGTGCGAGCGAGACCTTTACACGATAGGATCCTCCTTCAATCGACCGGCGTAACAACGCTGCCATCATGCCTGCCGCAGCGAAATCACCTGTTATAGGGTCGCCCAAGTAGAAGACGGGTGAGAATTTGGGTTTATTGGGCTCTCCCTCCTTTGCAGCAAAGCCCGTAGCGGCTTGCGCAATCTGGTCATACCCAGGACGTTCGGCCCAAGGACCTGAATGACCAAGTCCATTGACATCCATACAGACAATGCCGCGCTCACTAGTTGCAGCGAGTTCCGCCGGTGATAGCCCAAAGCGCTTAGTCACCCCGGGGCGATAACTGTTTGTGAAGACATCAGCCTGTCTGGCAAGGCGCTGCATCTTCTCCCGATCGGCAGCTCCGCGAAGATCGAGATAAGCGCATTTTTTGCCTTCATCCACTCCGAGATGCTGCGCTAAAGTATCGGGAAAGGCTGGCGAAGTGATATGGAGAACATCCGCGCCATATTCCGCAAGCGTACGGGCACTGCGAGGGCCAGCCAGAACATGCGTGAAGTCTAGAACGCGAATTCCTTGTAATGGAGAGGTCGCTCCAGCGTCAAACGGCACGGGCGGGCCCTTGGCTATCTTTTCAATCTCAATAACCGGCGCCTCGCTCAGGGCTATACCTTGTGCATGAGAAAGCCACTCTTCGCGCGTGTATGAGCGGCTTACGGGAAGACCTGCCTTTGCCAACGCTTCTTCCAGCTCAGCTGAATCCCACTTTGCGACTTCGCGAGCAATTGATTTCTTGTTGTAACCACAATCAAAGAAGTTCAAATATCCCTTCAGCAACTTAAGATAGGGCGGCCCTCCCTCAATCATGACATAGCGATTATCGCGGCAAAGAAATATGTCGTTCACGTCGACAAATTCAACACCAACACTGATGGGCTGGCCCTGCTGGTGAACAAAGTGTGTAGGATGTAGATGGTGCAGCGCGTGAATGACCTCGATTTCGATATCGGTCTGCTGACCCGTGCGCGCATGCCAGATGGCAGCGCCCGCTATGCCGATTAGCAAATTAACCATAGCCGATGCCTCGCCGAGGCGATGCGGCGAATGGATCACTGGGTCAGCGCCGTATAGCACGGCGTCCCCGGGGAAATGTGCCCCAAGGGCCAGATGATCGATGAGAGCGGCAAGTGGTTTAAGGTCTCCTGCGGAGAGTCGTTGTATCTGAGTTGCTCGTTTCATGCCAGTGGTCATTTTCAATTCTCCTTATGCTGCATGCACGTCTTTGGAATTTCAGAATCCTGTCCGTTGCTCACTTGATTGTTCTCCTGAAACATGCCCATTTTCAGAGTCTTTCTTTGATCATATGTTATTATAATCACATACTGTCTTTTAGCTTTCAGAATCTCTACGGCTGCATTTGTCATTGCCTCAGCAAAGGACTCTTTTTGTTCTCTTGTCCTTCCGAGGTAAGTCGAGATTTGAATTAGAGGCATATATATCTGGATCATATATGAGGTTCGAAATTTAAGCTTTCAAAAGGGGTAAAGCTCAGAATGTCTGAGAGAGATAGGTCTAAAGAAAGTATGGGCTAAACAGTGCATAGGAATTCACTATTTTGTTGGGCTCTCGTTGTTGTACTGTTATTTTCTTCCTCTTCATCTGTTCTTGTGACTCATATATCTCGTTTTGTCTGCTTTTATCTTGTGAAACCCGCATTAAGCACTTCTAAAATAGTGCGCCCAGGGGTTTGTGAACCAAATTTGACTCAATTTCTGGGTTTGCTTTGAGAGGGATATGGCTTCTTTTTGATCAAAAGTTACTTTTCAAACAAGATGTTTTGAAATGGAAAAACCATTAGACAAAATGCATTTGTGGTTAAGAATCATAAAAAAAGAGGTGAAAGGGAGTACTTTTGTCTGTTTAACTCCTAGTCAAGGCGATCCCATTAGGCAAGATATTGTTGACTGATAAGTTGTTGCCATTCCCTGTCTGACATTGCACTCCTGGCCTCAACCATCTGTTCCGCGTCATTTCCTGTTCTGTATCTAAGATCAGGATTATCAGTTGTTACAGCCTTCAAGATCACCTTCGCTACTTCTTCTGGCGGCGTAGCAGTCTCCATCAAGGTACTTGCACTTTTCAATATTTTCTGCGATAACGATGTGTAAGGTGAACTGGCATCTACAGTCGTGTCGGGAGATCTGCCATTTTCAGCAAAGTTGGTCTTCGTTATGCCGGGCTCTATGAGCACCAGTTTAATACCAAAGGGCTGGGTTTCATAGACAAGAGATTCAGTCAAGCCTTCAATCGCGAACTTGGACGCAGCATACGCTGATAGAAACGGAAATCCTAATCTGCCAGACATTGAACTAACATTCACTATTGTTCCACCTTCTCGCTGTTTTCTCATAATAGGAAATACCGACTTCATCACTCTTATGGGGCCAAACAAATTAGTCTCAAACTGGGCCTTCACTTGATCCATTGATAGATCCTCCAATGCTCCGAGCAATGAATAACCAGCATTGTTGACCAGCACGTCAATTCTTCTACTTTCCTTGTAAATCCTATCGATGGCATCCTTCACTGATTTGTCACTGTCCACGTCCAGCTCGATAACTTGAATTGGCAGTTCACCTTTGTCAGAAATATCCTTCAGCGCTTTGGCCCTCCTCGGATTCCTTACTGTTGCGTACGTATGAAATCCGTACTTTGCCAGCAAGAGTGATGTTTCGAATCCCATTCCATTTGAGCTTCCGGTTACCACAGCGATTTTTTTTCCTGTCGAATTTTTTGACATGCCTAATTGTATCACTGGCCGATTCTTATCCTTGGTGGTAGCATTACGCCAGAGAATGGACATTAGAACCTTATATATGTCCATATCTTATAGTCAATAGCCTTGGGAGGGACAACATTGGATGAGCTCGACATGAAGATACTCAATGTCTTGACAAGAAATTCCAGAGTGTCTTACAACACTCTATGAAAGGAAATAGGCTTGACCGCCAAGAGCGTAAAGGCCAGGGTCAAGAAAATGCAGTCAGGCGGCATCTTTGGAAATTTCATTGCTAGGGTGAATCCATCTGTGTTGGGTTACAGCAAGTTTTCGCTAGTGTATGTGAAGAAAAGTAAACGTGATGAAAAGCATATCCAACAGAGCCTTGGTTTGTTAGGGGACATCCTCTACAGAGCAGAATCCCTCGGAAATCCTTTGGCGTTCCTTTTGGCCATCAAGGAAGAGGCTGAAGAGAAATTTGATCTGTTGGTCGATGCGCTAGGCCAAGCTTTCATAGAGAAGCAAGTAATTTCATTTCCAAGTGTCAAGGAACAGCCAACATACACGGATTTAAGAATAATCCGGTGCCTGCTTGCCAACCCCCGAATGGAAATATCTGATATTGCCAGAAAGATTTCGATGTTATCCAAGACAGTTGCTAGAAGGCTTGACAAGATGATTGAAAACCGCATCTTGGAGTTTTCCACGGAAGTAAATCCTGTAGCTATGCGCGGTTACATTGTTTCTGTTGTCTCGGCACATATTGAAAAGGCAGCTTATGTCGCGATACCGGAGAGCGGCTTTGTCAAGGACGCATTCTTTCTACACTCTCCGTGGCATAGTCAAAATATGATATACTGGCTTTGTTGTACCAGGGATGTTTTTGTTCTGGATTCAGTCGTAAAGGCTTTGGAATCGTATCTAGGGGTTAGAAAAGTAGATATCTCATTTCCAATTCACAAAGAATACTATGAGGAGGTAGTAACAAAGAACATTCAGAGGAGACTCCAGAAAGGTGAGGCTGATTCAAAGTTACTAGTGCAGCAAATAGAAAGAAATAGACGCTGATTGGGCCCTACATCAAATTTAGACGGATATTGGTCATAAGCATTACTACTGGATATAGAGTTCACAGGTCAATGGTTTCCGTGCCAATAATGGTTCTAAAATTGGATTTGATTGAAACATTGTTAGTAAACTCTCTCCATCTTGCAATAGTAAAGTATACACCCTTTTCGTCTGCTTCGTTTAAAACTTCCAGCACTCCTCTGCATTCATCGCACAGGCACCTTCTTTTGCTTCCCTTGTCTGTGGTCCTGCTGTCGCTGCTCTTGAGAGGAGCGGGCTGGAAGCGGGGACTCGTTGGAACATCTTCTTCTTCTTTTTCTTTTTTGTTGGCATTTGCATTTTGTGAGCCAGTGTGTGTATTATTAGATAGCATGAGATTGCCTAAAAACTAGCTGCATAGGATCTATATTGAAAAGCTAGCTGTTCATGAAATATTGGATTTCTATTGTTGATCTCAAGATGGCGGCCTAGATATGTGGATGTGTAACATCTTGCCAGCATTCTAGACAATAATCTCCGTTATCTTGAAAGATTTCAGCTTCTTTCTCTTGACAACCTTGGCACAGGTCTTTGTCCATGATGCTTAGAACCGTCGCCGCAGTTCAGCAGCAGTATGAAATAAAAGACTTGATAAGCTAATTTCAATAATTGAAATTCCTTATTTGATTTCTGTTGTTGTTGTTGGCACAACGTGCTTTGCAATCTTTTTTTCTCTCTCTCTGTATCATGGCAAAATAATATCTTGTGACTCAATTCTCTATGTAGAAAAACAATGTTGTCAGGTTTCTATGGCGGAAAGTAACTTATTCGATAATTCACCATGTACTCACACGAGAAGTTGCACAGTCGTGCGGTCTGTGATTTAGTCAAAGCCAACCGTACACGAATGCAACACCCGAAAGCCCAAAAGGGTGAGTAGGGATTGCTCATCATAATATATGCTTCTGCTCAATTATTGAGCAATGGAGCCTCTAGCGAGCTTAGGTAGGCTCCGAATAGTCATCATCTTTGCCCTTTTCTCTGCTACTTGCCTAGTAATAGCTGTACAGTAAGATCCAAACTTAACCATCTAACTTAATTGAGTAATCACTAATGTAGTGAACTTTTTATTTATCTGAACCTGTAACTTTAAAGGAAGCAAAATGGCAATCGGTAAAGAGGCCAAGTCCCTTGGAATGTCCTGGGAGAAAGAGTACGGTTACTCTCAGGCAGTCAAAGTTGACAATACTATCTATGTCTCAGGGCAAGTGAGCCATGATGACAAAGGCAATATCGTAGGTCGCGGAGATATGGAGGTGCAGATGCGCCAAGCCTATGCAAACATCAAAAAAGTGCTCGCACAATATGGCGCAACGATGGACAGCATTGTAGATGAGTTGCTGTTCGTGACAGACATGGATGCAGCCTTTGCTGCAAGGGTTAAATGCAAGCAGGAGGTCTTTTCTGGCAATCCTGTGTTGGCTAGCACCATTGTGCAAATTCAGCGTTTAGCGTTCCCCGAGCTTATGGTCGAGATCAGATCTATTTGCAAAATGTAAGATCGTGCTATGTATCTCTCTACGCTATTTCTTTCGATCCTGTAGGGTCATAGAATATACCTATAATTTGCAGGTTCGATGGGATTAGGTCCCTACATGTAATAGGGTTAGAGGTTGGAAAGGATTTCCATTGGGAGGGTCGTACATGCAAGATTTTTACATCAAGGTTGTTAATGGCGCGTATGGAAAATGATTGGATATACACACATATACACACACAGGATTATTATTGCATTATTGATGTATATACTGTCTTGGTTTTGAAATAGGCTTATGGTTACTACTAAGTAACACAGTACTCAAATGTCCATAGCATCATACAGAGGAAGCGCTTTGAGCTTATGCATTAATTGTAAAAGACCCTCATGCTGAACTTTGGTGCTCAAAGTCCAGCCTTTTGCCTCGTAAATACTACTACACTGTTCAGTTTTTTAGGTTTGTCTAATGAGCCTAATACGTATTTCTTCCAGTCCTAATTTAAGGAGTCACTGTTACAGGTTCAGACATCGTTGCCTTACCTTTTCCTATCTCAGCTAAGGTCTTTTGTATATAATTCCAAAAATTTTTCTCAAATGCATGTGCTCTATAAGCTGCTACTGCAGCTGCAGGAATTGCAGCTAGTCCGGCAGTCAGAGCACCTGCTATAGCTGCTGGAACTACTATATCCCTACCCCAGGCACCTGTCCGTAAAATTAAATCATAGTTACGCTCGGTGCCGCCTATCATTACCTCAACATCCCGTACATTTCCAATGACAACACTACCTTTAGTACCTTTATGTGCCTTTAAACTCCAATAATTATCTTCCTTCTCTTCATGGATTATGTCTAGTTTTTGATCTTTGAGATATTGCCTGATTTGGTCATATAGCTGTGAAGCCTCTACATCGTGTAGGGTTACATGTTCTTGTCTCATACACATACATGAAGAGAAGGAATTATTTAAGGAGATGGTCGTGTATACAACAATAGCAATAGTGTCCACATCTAACATCATAGCTTTTTCTCTCCAATTGATTTGTCTTTAAGCATATAATGTTCTGCTACATTTGTAGAGATATCACTTGCAGCTATCGCTTAAACAGGTTTCATCAGTATGCCAGCTTTATGCTTTAGTGCCCATTTCCATCCATACTATCGTTGCCATGATGATAGCCCTGAAAAATCAACAGGATATCTTGGCATTGTATATCTTGGATTATTGGTTTGGATCCTTAAGAGAAAGCTTAGGAGTAAGATTCCCTATATTGTTGTAGCATCAGTTTCTGTAGTATTGATTGCGACATATGTAGCATCTAGAACCATTGGTGTTCCAATGGTAGGAGTAGAGTATTATGTAGGCAAGCTAGACATGGCTGCTAAAGTTCTTCAAGCAATAATAATCGGTATCTCTGTATATTTAATATTTACAGTACATAAAAATATGATAAAAGAAAGCATAAGATAATAATGTGTACGATCCAAATTATTGCTGCCAATCTTCTATTTTATCTAGGTTGTGGGAATATTCCAATGGTCTATATACTGACATAATCACGATATAATCCACAATGATCGGCAGAAATGGGTTCAAATCTGTCCCACATCCTACCGAATCTGCTAACTATACTGCGATTCTTTTACTTCTCTAGGATAACATATTGAGAAGGATAAATCTGCAATCGGTTACGGCAATTTTGCAAACGCGAATCAGCCTATGGCTAATCAGCGGGTGTTCGGTGGCATGATGCAAAATCTGCAGATGATGAACCAATGGAACCAGCAGATGATGTGAATAGCCAGACAAAAAGGCGATAGATGATGATGATGATGATGTCGTCAATGATGCAGAACCATGGCACGAGTACGGAAGCCGTCATGCGATATTGGGATGCCTGGAGCGCATTTTCGGATGTAGTGGTCAGCAGCTACACGTTCTACAATAAGACGGCAAGCATGATGACAGATGCTACAATCGCATTGAACAGAAGTTTGACCGAGAGCTATGGCGGTTCCAAGGATATCATGGCAGCTGAAAAGAATGCAATGGCCTCCGCGAGAATAGTGTTTGAAGATAAGTTTGCTGATCCAGAATCTCTATAGGTAGAAATGCCATTGGTGTTTGCGCAGTTTTGGAGTGTTATAGGGGTCATTTATGAGAAAATAGAGTCCCTGTCGCTTATCCACTCTATCAATGATTACAACGCCATCATATACACCGCTGCTCTTGCAGATGTACCCTATTGCGTCCAGTAATTCTGGCATGATAATTATTAATGCTAAAGTAGGATAGTACATTTTTACAACACGGCTCTGAAGCTTAAAAAAGCCCTTTGGTTAAATGTTACTAATGGTGGCCTTTTCCCAGCCGTGACGCCAAGATAACTGGTGGCATATTGAAAATCGCAAGTACCCTGGGCAATGTTAGAAATGTAACAATTACAATATTTGCGACAAGCGTGGCAAATACTCCATTCATAAGCATAGGCACAAATACTGTTTCAATTTGGTATATCTGATCTTCGGAAAGCTGTTTTGTTATCTCTGGGTGGAGCACGAAATCTGTTGCCCTTTGTTTATCAAGCAGCCCTGTGACTGCTACTATCTGAAGCAACACAAGAGCTACTGCAGTATACCAACCAATCTTGCGGCGATATGCTAAACCGATTGCTGCCGTAAATGCAACAATACTTGATATGGCGAGAAGGATTGCAAAAAAGTAAGAATTTTGAATGAGGGAATGCTGTAATTCAGGATTGAGCTTATTAAAGTCAGGGTCATGGAAAATAGCACTAATTGAAAAGAATAGAACAAGACTGATGCTTAGATATGTAAGTCCAATAAACCCAAAAATGAAAGATAACAGCTTCAAGCCCCTTGCCCACCATTTTGAATATGAATTATTGTTATTATTGAGAGCACGATACACTTGAGCTAGGACATAAAGAATAAGAGTAGAAATGATAACCTCAATAAATACGTCATAAAAGGACAACTCTGGCAAAAAAAGAAAAGAGTGACTAATATATAGCGAAATAGCGCTCAGCGCTCCTAAATAGACAAGGACTAGTAACCAGCCAGTCCAACCAAACCTTTTCCTCACAATAGCTGACATTATTCTTCTTCTTCTTCTTGATTCTTACTCAGTTGGAAAGCAATTAAACATACTGCCACAATCACTTTTAGACAGCTATTGCTGTAATGATATATTATTATTATTATTTAGCCCGGTGTTTCTTCATCTCCACAAACAACCAGCAGGTAAAATAAGAAATGGACAGCTTACATAATCAGGATTCCGAAGTTGTATGTTGTTTCAGCAAAGTTAACGTAGATAGTATATCTATTTCGAAGCAGGCATAAGCCAAGTTGACCGGATGTGAGTTGTTAAGGAGTCACACCTATTTTCTTGGCAAAGTTTGACACATTCCAGTTGTCTGGGTCAAGCCTTTGAAGCTTATTAAAGTAGAATTGACAATCGTCCTTTTGCAAAGATGGAGAAATTGAACAGCTAAGACATAGCGATATTGAAGATATGTGATTGTATCTACCACAATTAGAAGAGTTAGAGCAACATAATTTTCTAAAATTGAATAACCCTAGGCTGCATCGTAGAGTTTAGGAGTGCTATTAGCCTTAATGCCACTTGATTTAAACTACCAGACAATGTCATTTAATCAAGATTTATACTGTTGGAATTGTGGTACGTCTAGTAGTGCAAGTGCAGCCGCAAAATTTTCATCGAATAATCTGCGGTCATCCGAAGCGAGAAAGGAGCCGTCTCTCACGATGGTCAGGACTCCCCACTCTACTCTCTCTCCAGCGCCACCGTGGATCGAAAGTTCGTCTTGAACTGCTCGAGGTATTAACCAAAGTGACTTTGTCAGGGAATGATTAAACTTCAGATTGGATAAAACTACTTGTTTGAATATATATCATATAATATCATATCTATCCTAGCTTTGTATACTCTATTGAGCCATTGTATGGTAGTCAATCAGACAGACTGTGTATAGCACATTTAGAAATCAAAAGATTAATTGGAACCCACAATGCTTTTTTACAACTAAAGGGAATATTTGCCATGAGCCGTTCCGCAAAAGAATGGTCTAGTCCACAAAATGCTCTGGCATATCTAAATGTAGCAGATAATCTTCCACATCGATCAGAGGGTGAATCTGTCCTGATAGATCATCTGCCTGAAAATGCTAAACGAGTGTTGGATCTAGGAACAGGAGATGGAAGATTAATTAGGCTAATAAAGGCCTATCAGCCACACATAGAAGCAGTAGCACTAGATGTATCTCCAACAATGCTGAAATCTGCAAGGGATCATTTTGCTGGTGATACTAGGGTTAAGATTATAGAACATGACCTCAGTCAACCTCTGCCTGATTTAGGTTACTTCGATGCTGTTGTATCAAGTTTTGCTATCCACCATCTTAAACATGAACGTAAGCATGAACTCTACGAAGAAATTTATGATATCATCAATCCAACAGGAGTATTTTGTAATTTAGAACATGTAGCATCACCTTCTATTGAATCGCATGTTAGATTTCTCAATGCAATTGGATACACTCCAGAAAAAGAAGATAGAGCTAATAGATTGTTAACGATGGAAATACAGTTAGGCTGGTTGAGAGATATAGGATTTGTAGAAGTACACTGCTATTGGAAGTGGCTTGAGATGGCTCTGCTAATAGGATACAAAGCATGAACGACGACTACTACTAGTAGTTTTACGAACTATGAAACGCGTGTATATCAAGATGAAAGAGATATTATCGTGTGAAAGCATGAGATATGGCACCCGCGATAGATTTTAGATTCCTGTATCGCAAAATGGTCGACGACGGCTAAACATGTATGTATATTAGATAGAAGGTCCAAGGGTGTAGCTTTTTCCTTGTAACAGCGCTAATATTACAAATAGAAAAAGATGAATAAACCGATAAGTTTACAGAGTGCTTCTGGGATATTATTTTTACATTTAATTGGATCACAGGATATGGCTAATATTAATATCTACATGGATTATTATAGCGTCTACATACCTTGCAATAAAAATTTCAATTGATACAATTCCTCCTTTGCTAATGTCAGGAATTCGATATACAATTTCAGGTTTAATGCTATTTTTTATATTTAAAATATATTCACTTGGAATATTTGATAATAAGAAAAGAAGACAGAAAATAGAAAAAATCCAGACATCAATAAAACAACAACAAGAACAAAAAAAGAATAAGAATCCAAATCTATTACAAATAATAAGTTCAAGGAGAAAACAATGGAAAGATGCAATAATAATTGGAATTAGTCTGGTAGTTGCTGGACAAGGATTATTAGCATATGGTGAACAATATCTTTCTTCTGATATTACTGCGTTATTGTTCTCTACTGTTCCTATATGGGTGTTATTGATTGGTAAGTTTCATTATAATTTAAAATTAAATAAATATACCCTTTTAGGAATGATAGCAGGATCAATAGGACTTGTTATACTCATATATCCTTCATTTGAAGATATATTATTTGCAGGTCAAACTGACTCCTCTACTAATACTAATAATAAAAATAACTTTCTTGGTATATCTATTTTGTTGATAGCTGCAATTAGTTGGGCTATTGGTTCGTTATATTCTCACAAAGCAGATTTACCAAATAATATTCTAATTTCAACTGGAATGATGTTATTTGTAGGTGGATTATTCTTACTTGCCATTGGAATGATTATTGAATTTAATACGTTGGACGTATCAAGAGTTTCTACTTCGTCTATACTTTCTCTCTTATATCTTATAATAGTAGGAACTATGGGATGGCTAGGGTTCTTTTGGATTCTGAGAAACACTACTGCCACCTTGGCCAATACCTTTGCGTATGTAAGTCCAATTATAGCAGTTTTTTAGGATGGATAATACTTGATGAAAATATTAATATTAGAATAATTGTTGCAACAATAGTCATAATTGTTGGAGTAATTCTTATAGTAAACAAAAATAAAATTGTATTAAGAAATAACAA
>Ga0126312_10000422_pt1 | contig 24808 bp, 23 predicted proteins | sample Plot104A_FD_92537 | JGI IMG/M metagenome (GOLD analysis project Ga0126312, IMG submission 92537) | Serpentine soil microbial communities from UC McLaughlin Reserve, CA, USA - Plot104A | ecosystem: Environmental > Terrestrial > Soil > Grasslands | place: USA: UC McLaughlin Reserve, Lake County...
CGAATCAAGCCCTGTCGGCGTCGGACAGCACAAGCCACGCCGTCTCCGCGGACGTCAGCGGACTCACTCCCGGCGCGACCTATCACTACCGCCTCGTCGCGAGCAATGCGTCCGGGACGACGGCCGGGGACGACCGGACCTTTACCGCCACCCCGGCCCCCACCAGCCGGTACCGCGACGCCGTGTTCGCCACCAGCGGCGTGGCTGGGTACTGGCGGCTAGGAGAGCAAAGCGGCACCACCGCCGCAGATGAGACCAACGCCGCCCCGGGCAGCTACCTGGGCGGCTACACGCTCGGCCAACCGGGCGCACTCGCCGGAGACGCGAACACCTCGGTGACCTTCGACGGGATCGGAGGCGAGATGAGCGCGCCCGGACCCGCCCTGCCGGCCACAGCCGGGTCGCTGGAGGGCTGGTTCAACTGGCAAGGCGGCGTGGCCCTGATGCGCGACGGCACCACCGCCGGCGGCTGGATCCTGGCCTACGACAGCGGCGGGTCGCTCTATTACCGCCTCGGCGGGACATCCTTCAACACCGGCCTGACAACGGCCTCGGTCCGCAACGGCTGGCACCACTTCGTCGCCACCACGGACGGCGCCAACGTCGCCTTTTACCTCGACGGGCAGCTCAAGCACACCGCCACCGGAGCGGGCACCGCCGCACTCACCATGCCCTGGCACGTCATGCGAAACGGCGGCTACGCGCAGTACACCCACGGCCAGGCCGACGAGGTCGCCATCTACAACGTCGCCCTCCCGGCGACGACCATCCAGCAGCACTACAACGCCGGCAAGGGCCCATAGACGCAGGCGCCCGCGCGAACAAAGCAATCCGCTTCACCGCGCCCCATCGCCCTGGTTTCCATGGCGCGTGCCGCCCAGCGACCCGCACCCAGTCAACGGGAGGCAAACCGAGCCCACAACCGATCGCATTCCGGCGCAAAGCGATCAAGCCCTCATCCGGGCAGCACGTAACCGCTCTGGACGAGTCCCACGCGTCTCGCATCTGCGAGCTCGGACTTTCGCTTCGCCCGGCGAAAGCGAGCGCTCCGCAGGCGCGGGATGAGACGCTCGGTCGTCGCAGTGCAGCGTGCCCTGTTCCAGTTCAGAGGCCGCGCCTCGTAAGCGGCGGGGGCGACGTAAGGCCCGACTCCGACAAGCGCGTATCGCGCGAAGCACAGGCACGGATCCGGAACATCATCACGGCCTAGGGAGGCGCCGGAGGGTGGGAGTCAAGCGGAGCCCGGGCGTTCGCTTGTCGACGGGTGCAGGAGGCAACGAGGTGACAACATCCGGTTCGTGACGCGTCTTCTCAGCATGGTCAATCGCAGTAGCTAGCGCCGGGGGGGTGGACGTAAGCATCGGTGGCGAGAAGACTCGCCTCGCCTCACCCCCGCATACTGGGCAACCGATCGACTCGGGCGCCGTGCCGAGCGCCCGAGCCACCTCGAACGCGCCATCCTGGTCACACCGGTACTCGTATGTCGCCATGAACGGCGGCCCCCTTTCGTGCTAGATCGGTCTGGTGCTAGTTCGCCGCCTTGGGCACTTGAACGCCTTGCTTCACCTGATGGACCGGTCCGCTGGACGGGGCAACGTCGAAGTCGAAGATCCGCCGGGGGATGTAGACGGTTGCACACGAGTTGGGGATGTCCACTACCCCGGAAAACCGTCCCTCGATCGGTGCAGAACCCAAAATCATGTACGCCTGGATGTCGGTGTAGCCGAACTTCATTAGGTAGTCGATGGCGTGATGGCACGCACGCGCGTAGGACAACTGTGAGTCAAGGTAGTGCTGCGTACCCTCGAGGTCCACCGAGACGCCCGAGAATGCAATCCACTCGGAGTAGTGCGGGTCGCGCAGACCGGGCATGAAGATTGCATTCTCAGAAACGCCAAACGTCTCCATGCCGCCCTTGATGAGATCGACGTGCAAATCCACAAACCCGCCCATCTCGATCGCACCACAAAACGTGATCTCTCCATCACCCTGGGAGAAGTGCAAGTCACCAAGCGACAGCTTCGCCCCGTCGACGAAGACAGGATAGAAGACCCTGGTGCCCGCGGTGAAGTTCTTGATGTCCTGGTTCCCACCGTTCTCCCGCGGGGGAGCCGTCCGGGCACCCTCGGCAGCGACCCTGTCGAACTCAGCACCCGACAGGCTTCCCAGAATGGCGCTGTCCGGAAGCGGCGGCAAAGCCAGCGGGGGCACGCGGTCGGGGTCGGTCGCGATCAGGTCGGTTTCGCGCTTCGTCCACTTCGCGAGCAGGCTTTCCGACGGGGCAGTGCCCATTAGGCCCGGGTGATGGATGCCGACGTACGAGCATTCCGGAATGTGACGCGACGTCGCTACGTCGCCTGTAAAGTCCCAAATCACCTTGTAGGCATCGGGGAACCGTTCCGTGAGAAAGCCACCACCGTTGTCTTTGGCGAACACGCCGGTGTAGCCCCAACCCATGCCCGAGAACGGGCCTTCGTCCTCTTGATCGCACGCGTCGATCTCGAGGATGTCGACAATCAGCAAGTCGCCAGGTTCGGCGCCCTCGACGTGGAACGGCCCACTGAGGACGTGCACCCCGGGAAGCGGGGCATGACGAACGTCATCGGCAGAGTCATCGTTGTGAATAGCACCATCGAACCACTCACGGCAATCCACGCGGAAAACGTCGCCCGGCCTGACGCTCACCACCGCGGGAATATCAGGGTGCCAGCGATTGTGCCCGACATGCATCTGGTCCGTGAACTTCTTGGTGTTATCCAGCGGAAACAGATTCCGAGGCATTCCGACTCCTTCGTTAGGCAATGATCGCCAGCGACTATCGCGCCTCCTGCGGGCTCGCGCGAGCGCGCGCTATTCCACTCGTGGCGTGGGCGCGCCCGTTCACGGTCCATCACCGCACCTTCGCGCTCTAAGCGGCGCGCTTACGCTCACGGTGGGCCAACTCGCCCTTTCCGGGGTCAAAGCAGAGCGCCGCCCGCGAGTGGGTTGCAGCCGCCCGCTCATGGGCCGCTGCCGCCCGGTTATCGGCACCCTCAACGCGAGGCACAGAGCCAGCCTACGCTCAGCCAACGCGTTTCGCTAGAGGTTTGATGTGGGTCGAACCGCGGGGCAGGAATGCCGGCGTTGATGCGCCGGCTCACGCCGTGGATCACGACGGTGCGGCTGATGCTCGCCGAGCTTGTCGCCGAGGGCCAGGTCCGCCTTGCCGACGGCACGCTGATCGCGTGCGCCAACTACCCGGGCTGCGTCTCGCGCAGCGAGTTCGCGGGCCACGCCGCCTACGGCTACTGCCCTTCCAAGAGCCAGTTCATTTGGGGCACGCGGCTCGTGCTGTTGGCCGATCCCAAGGGCGTCCCGGTCGGCTATGACGTCGTCGGACCCAAGACCGGCCAAGAACGCGACGCGGTGCTCGACCTCGCCGCCGCTCACCCCGGCAGCGGCTCTTCGCCGATGGGGGATTCTGGGGCCGCGAGTACCTGTCCTCGATGCAATTCATCGACATCGAGCTCATCACCCCGACCAGGCACAAGCGCTCCCAGCGCCCTGCCGAGGAGATCGCCAAGGCCGGTATCCGGCTCGTGATCGAGTCGGTATTCGCAACCCTCAAGCGCCAATGGGCCTCCAGTATCACCAGGCCAAGACCCTCCCCGGCCGGCACACGCATCGCCCAGCGACTCCTCGCCCTCACCCTCGGCATCTACCTCAACCCCCTCCTCGGCCCACTCGCCCGCGCCCTCGCCGCCTACGACGGACGATAAACCCACATCAAGTCTCTAGTGGTCTCGCGGGACCCGATCGACCAGCGCCGCTAACGCAACGGACGACGAACTGCGCGAGTCTGCGCTGATGCTCGATCACGGTCGGTCTCGCTTGGGTGCGGTCGTGTTCGCCGGGGGCTGCTCGTTGCCCGGCTCAGCTGGGCGGATCGTCGCCGCCGCCGTACCGTCCCCGCAGCGAGACGTACAACACGTCCGCGAGGCTCTTGCGCCAGGCGCCGTCTACGGTCTTGCTGAGGAGGGTCAGTCGCTGGCGGGTACGGTCGATAATGGGCGCGATCAGTCGGCCGTGCGCGGCGAGCTGCTCGATTAGTGGCGGCGGGACATCGGGGCAGGCCGCGGTGACGCAGATGCGGTCGTAGGGGGCGTGCTCGGGGTCGCCGAGACCGCCGTCGCCGTGCGTAAGGACGACGTCGGTGTAGCCCGCCCGTTCCAGGTTCTGCTGGGCGAATGCCAGCGTCGTGGCGTCGATGTCGATGGCCACGACCAGACCCTCGCGACCGACCACCTCCCGGGCCAGCGACGTGCCGTAGCCCGACCCGACGCCGACCTCTAGGAACCGGTGGCCCTCGCCGACGCCGAGCGGCTCATAGAACAGTGGATAGCTGTGCGGGCACGAGATCGTGGCTCGCTCGCCTGGGAGAGGCAGCGGGATCTCTTCGTAGGCGTGGTCTCGGTAGCCCGATGGGATGAAGTCCTCGCGCCGCACGGTGAGCATTGCCCGACGGAGCCGCTCGGAGCGCAGCAGCCCGCGACGCTCGAGCTCTCCGATCTTGGCTTCGCGCTCGCGCCGCAGGTCCTCGTCGCTCTTGACCGGTCGACTCGGCAGCGGAATGAGCCATCCATCGCTCATCGGCCCAAGCGACCCAGGCGGCTCAGCAAGTGACGTGAAACAGCCCGACCGCCCTGCCCTCGCTCTCGTTCCAGATCCCGAGAACCTGAGGGGTGGGCAGCAGCACGATCTCGCACCCTTTCCGGGTGAAGAAGTCGGCCGCCTCGGGCGAGAGCCGCACCCTGCCGTATTGCCCGGCGCCGACGATCAGGCGGTCTGCCCCGGCTGCCTGCCTGTAGACGTACTTGGCCTCCTCGAGCGAGATCGTGTGCGACGACCCGTAGACCGCCTTGGAGAGCTTCTTCTTGCGCTTGCTTACCTCGCCGTGCGGGCTGATGAGGACGTCGTGGTCGAAGACCGTCCCTTCGACGGTGATCGAGCCGAAGTCCGTTGCGTCGATCCGGGGCTTCATCTCACACCTCCAATTTGCCAGCAAGCAAGCATGCGGGACTCGCGGTGCTTGGGTCAGACCGCCGCGCGTGCCTTCGCCAGGTCGTCGACCCCAAGTACGAGCCTGACCCCGCCGAAGGTGGTGTATGCCAGCTCGATGTTCGCTCCGGCGTCGGCGATCTTGCGCGCGACCTGCGCCATGGTCCCGGGGCGATCCTCGACGTCGACGACGATCACCTCGCGCTCATCGCTCACCTCCAGTCCGGCGTTCTGGAGCGCGCTGCGCGTGGCCGTGACGTCCTCGACCAGGATGTGCACGGTCGCCCTCCCCCCGCCGGTCGCCAGGCAGCAGAACCCTTCGATGTTGACGCCGGCGCCGGCCGTCGCCTCTCCCAGCCTGGCCAGCTCGCCCGGCCGGTCGTCCAAAACCACGCTCAAGTCTTTGGCCATCGCTTGCCTCGCCTTCGAGTTCGCGCCGCCTGCCCCAGAAGACATAACGCGCGCGCCGGTCGACGTCAACGCCCCGGGACGGCGTGGCGGACCCGGGCAGCGGGTCATCATCGCCGCACCCGACCCTTCGCGTGAATTCGCATCCCCGCGACGTCGCCGAGTCTGGTCGAGGTAGACGCCATCGCCGAGGGCATCCAACCCCAGCTCGAGCCCGACTGGTGGCCGCTGTACACGAAAAGGCGCTGATCGAAGCGCCGCCGCAGCTCGCCTCCTACCCGGACCTGGAGACGATCGACTTCACCGCGAGCTTTGCCCAGATGCGACGGGCCCAGGCCCGAAGCCCGCTCCGGCGCCTGCCGCTGGTCGTGCTCTCCCACCGAAAGCCGTTCGTCCTCCCCGCCCAGCCTCCCGCCCGAGTTCTTCCCCATCCTCGAGCGGCCTGGCGCACGATCCAGGACTAGCTCGCACACCTCGTACCCGGCGCCGAGCACGTGACCGCGACCCACAGCGGCACTAGATCCAACTCGACCAGCCCGGCTCGTCCGCGCCGCAATCAAGCGCGCCAGCCGTGCCCGCCGGACCGCACACCGCCACACCCCAGCTCAATAGCTCCGCGTTGAAAGCCCCCAACATTTCCCCCAACATTTCGTTGGGTAACGGTGTCCACCGCTGTCCCATGCCTTGTCTGCCGCAGGTCTACGATCACGCGGATTTGCAGCACCTTTGGCGTATTGCGGGATGACAATGGCGGACAGCGACGGACGTCGAACGTCCCTGATAAGGAAGAGGTCCCTGGTTCGAGTCCAGGATCGCCCACCTACCGAGCCCCGCTCCGGCGGGGTTTGTTTTCTTCGCGGACTCCGGGACGGTGCTTACGCCGTCGGGGGTGTGGCGGTTCCGGGTCGGGCCGCGTAGAGGTCGACGACGAGTTTCGTGACGCGCTCGATCGTGGCAGACATGGTTGCGCGGAGGCCGAGTCGGGAGGGTGGGGGCCAGTCGGGCGGTGTCTTTCGGGGGTGTTCGCACTTGACAGCGATATGCGCGGTCAACTGCGAACACCCCCGCGGGAGACCGCGCGCTTGGACCTCATCGGTCTAGCGTCAGGACCGCAGGAAGGCCAGCAGGTCGGCGTTGATCGTCTCGGCCTCGCTGGTCGGCATCCCGTGCGGGAATCCCTTGTAGGTCTTCAGCGTTCCGTTTTGCACGAGCTCGGCGGACAGCGGGCCGGAGTCGGCGTAGGGAACGATCTGGTCGTCGTCGCCGTGCATCACCAGGACCGGGACCGTGATCTGCTTGAGGTCCTCGGTGAAGTCGGTCTGGGAGAAGGCCACGATGCCGTCGTAGTGGGCCTTCGCGCCGCCCATCATTCCCTGGCGCCACCAGTTCTCGATGATCGCTTCCGATGGTTCCGCGCCGGGCCGGTTATAGCCATAGAACGGGCCCGACGGCAGCGCCCGGTAGAACTCGGATCGGTTGGCAGCCAGCTGGGCCTGGAGGTCGTCGAACACGCTCTTCGGCAGGCCGCCGGGGTTGGCGGCGGTCTGGACCATGAGCGGCGGAACCGCGCTGATCAAGACCGCTTTGGCCACACGGCTCTCGCCGTGTCGGGCGATGTAGTGCACGACTTCGCCGCCGCCGGTGGAGTGTCCGACGTGGACGGCGTCGTGGAGATCGAGATGGTCAGTCAGGGCAGCCAGGTCATCGGCGTAGTGGTCCATGTCGTGGCCGTCGCTGGTTTGCGTGGAGCGTCCGTGTCCGCGGCGGTCATGGGCGATGACGCGGTAACCGTGCTGGAGGAAGAACAGCATTTGGGTGTCCCAGTCGTCGGCCGAGAGCGGCCAGCCATGGCTGAAGACGACCGGTTGGCCCGAGCCCCAGTCCTTGTAGAAGATGTCCGTGCCATCGGCCGTCGTGATCGTGCCCATGCGCTGCCTCCGCTGGTCGGGGCGCGGACGCAGACACGTCCGCGACGGCAGCGTAACCATTGCCGGCGGGGACTTTCCCGGCGCCGAGACGGAGGGTCGCCGACCCGCTTCGCCGCCCGCGTCAGCCGTCCGGCTGGCGTGCGACCACGGCGTCGGCCAGGGCGAACGCGCCGAGCACGACGGCCGCGACGATCAGCTCCACGATGCCCTGGGTGTCGACGATGCCCTGAGTGGTCACCGCGAGGTCTGACTTGCCGCGGATGATCAGCCAGAGGGCGATGATCACCGCGGCCGCTCCGTTGGCGCCCGCAGCGGCGATCGCCACCGTTCGGCGCAGCTCGCGCGGCGCCGCCGCGGCGCGCCACAGGAGGTAGGCGAACGCGACCAGGAACACGCCACCCAACTGAGCGAGCAGGGCAGGCAGCGCCTGGGGCAGCGCGAGCCACTCGTACAAGCCGTCCCACGTGTCGGCGACGAGCAGCGCACCGATTGCCAGGGTGACAACCGCGTGAACCCGTAGGACGGTGGCGGCGCGCCGCTGATTCATCGTGCGCGGCGCACTCTACGTCACCGCTGCCGAGCGGCTAAGGAGGCTCTAACTCGGGTCAAAGGCCCGCCGATTACGACTTCCTCCCGTCACCCACGACGAAGGGAAGAAGAAATGACCCAGATCCTCGACGTCCTTGTCGCCGTCGCTCCGGTCGCCGGAGTGGCCTACGGCGCCGTTCGTTGGGGCCGCGAGCAGCGACCCGGATTTGCCGACGACCGCCCGGACCGAGACGGCGCGCGCTGGACGATCAGCTAAACCCGAGGGGGTGGCCGCGGGGCCCGGACCGATGACTTTCGCCCCATCGGCCGGTCATGAATGGAGTGCGGCACCGAATCAACAGGAGGAGGACGCCATGACCAAGGGAACCCGCGAGCAGTGGTTGGTCGCGCGGCGTGCGCTGCTCGAGCGCGAGAAGGAGCACACCCGCCGCAGCGACGAGCTCGCGCGCGAGCGCAAGGCGCTGCCTTGGGTCGAGGTCGACGACCCGTACCGCTTCGCGACGACCGACGGAACGAAGACCCTTGCCGAGCTCTTCGACGGGCGCTCGCAGCTGCTCGTGTACCACCTGATGTTCGGTCCCGACGACGCGGTGCCGTGCATCGGCTGCTCCTTCACCGCGGACAATCTCGACGGCGCCGCGTTTCACCTCGCCGACCGGGACGTGACGTTCGTCGCCGTCTCGCGCGCACCGCTCGAGAAGATCCAGGACTACCAGCGTCGCAGCGGATGGAGGTTCCCGTGGGTGTCCGCCTTCGGCACCGACTTCAACCTCCATTTCTCGGCGTTCACCGAGGAGGAGCGACGCACCGGCAGGGGCTTCAACTTCGGCACGGCGCGCAACGCCGACATCGACCTCCGCGACACCGAGCTCCACGGACTCAGCGCCTTCGCCCTGGAGGACGGCGTCGTCTACCACACCTACTCCACCTACGACCGAGGCACCGACGTCCTCAATCCGACGTGGCAGCTGCTCGACCGCGCGCCCCGTGGACGGGGCACCGAGTTCGACGGCTGGCCGCGCCGCCGCGCCGACCACGCCTGACCCGATTGCGCCCTACCGGTGGAAGGCGGCGAGGCGCTCGGCCTCGTCGCGCAGCTCCGGCATGACCGCACGCGGCAGCTGCCTGAACGGCTCGAGCTCGATCCGGTCGTCCTCGTGCCGCCACGTGCCGGCAACGACCCCGTCCACGAGGAACGTGTTGTAGGACTGGGGCCGCTTCGAGCTGAAGATCCGCGGCCGGTCCTCCTCGCGCAGGATCTGTGTCCGGCGGGCGTGCACGAGGAGCGTCGCGTCCCAGACCGGCAGGAAGCGCACGGGCGCCGGTGTTTCGGCGTCGGGCAGCGGCGCGCGGGGCAGGTCGAGCAGCTCGGCGCCGTCCGCGGCCCGGAAGCGGCGGAATGTCATGCGGCGCAGCACCTCGGCGATGTCGCCGACCTGCAGGCCGGCGAAGCCGGCGATCTCGGCTCGCGTCGAGGGCCCGAAGGCGGCCAGGTAGCGCCGAACCAGCAGCTCGATGCCGTCCTCGCGTACGAGGTTCTTCGGCGGCGGGCCGATCCAGTCCTCCGCGGCGGCGTAGACATCGGCCCGGCGCCGCTCCCAGGTGCCCGACGGCGGCACGCGCGCGATCGGCACGAAGGCATGGATGCCGCGCGCGAGCTCCTTGCCGAGCAGGTCCTCGACCTCGGACCGCCGCAGCGACCCGACCTCGCCGAGGCGCTCGCGCAGCCGTCGCGCCGCCGCCTCCCACTCCCCGGGGTCGTGGGCGGGGTGCCCGCGCGCCCACGCCCCCTTGCGGCCTTCGCGCACGGCGACCTCGAGCGGCCAGTAGTCGCGCCTGGAGACCAGGTGGATCGTCGTGCGCATCAGCGTGGCCTGCACGACCGACCGGCGCTCGAGCGCCCGCGTGACCTGATCGCGCTCGAGGCCATCCACCCGCGACCACAGCCCGACGTACATCGCGGGCGCGTACTGGGCCTGCAGGCCGCCCATGCGCTCAAGCGTGCGCGGGATCGGGGTGCGGGCCCGTTCGAGCAGGAGCTGACGGTGCAGCAGCGCGCGGTTGAGCTCGCGCTGGGTCAGGGTGGGCACGAGTGGGCAAGCTAGTGGGGTGCCCGGCGCCGAACACCCACTAGCCCGGAGCCAGGGCCCGCACGGTCTCCGCCGCCGGCCGCTCCACGGCCAGGGCGTGTGCCTGTCCGGCCCACAGGTTGAAGGCGTCGGCGTCGCCGCGCTCGCGGGCCGCTGCTCGCAGCGGCGCCGTGGCGTAATGGAGCTCCGGGTAGGCGACGGGCGCGTCGGGGTGGTCGAACATGAAGCGGTTGACGATCCCGCGCGCAAGGCGGCCCGTGAACGCCCGCGTCAGGCCGGTGGACCGGTCGCCGCCGAGCGCCGCACGATGGGCGGGGTGGGTGCCTGCCTCGGGCGCAAGCAGGAACGCCGTGCCCGCCTGAACCGCCAGCGCACCGCCCGCGAGCGCCGCCGCGACGCCGGGCCGGTCGGCGATGCCGCCCGTGGCCACGACGGGAAGCGAGACGTCGGAGGCCGCGAGCAGGCGGAGCAGCGCGAGCACGCCGAGATCGGATGCCTCCGGCCCGTCCCTGAATGACGCCCGATGCCCGCCGGCCTCCACGCCCTGGGCGACAAGCACATCGGCGCCCGCGTCGCGCGCAAGCCGCGCCTCGGCGACCGACGTCACCGTCACCCACACCTCGGTTCCGCCGGCGCGCAGGCGGCCGAGGACCTCGGCCGGCGGGCAGCCCGACGTGAACGAGGCCACGGGCACCCTGGCCTCCCGCAACACCGCGAGCTTGGCTTCCCATCCGTCGTCGTCGTACCGCGGCTCGCCGGCGCCCGGGCCGAGCGCAGCGACGTAGGCCCGGACCGCCTCGAGGTTGCGGGCGGGCTGCCCGGGGACGAAGAGGTTGACGCCGAACGGCGCGCTCGTCGTCGCCCGAACCGCGTCGATCTCGTCGCCCAGCGCCTTTGCGGTGCGATAGCCGGCGGCGAGGAACCCGAGCCCGCCCGCCTCGCTGACGGCGACCGCGAGCTCGGGCGTCGAGGGCCCGCCGGCCATGGGGGCGAGCACGATCGGGTGGGCGAGGCGCGCGAGGACCACCGGTGAGTGGTACGCGTACCCCCGGGCTGAGCGCTCTCGCCCTGGGCCTATACTGGCCCGACAGGCCAGGCGAGGGAGCTGCACGTTGCAGGAAATGGTGATCTACGGCGTCTCGTTCGACATGGTCGGCAAGCAGCCGATCGTGCTCCTGAAGACCGTGGACTCGAACAAGTTCCTGCCCATCTGGATCGGCCATCCCGAGGCCGCGGCGATCCTCATGAAGCTCCAGGGCGCCAGCACCCCGCGCCCGATGACCCACGACCTGCTCTCCGACATGCTCGGTGAACTCGACGCCACCTGCACTCGTGTGGCCGTCACCGAGCTGCGCGAGAACACCTTCTACGCGTCGATCACGCTGGCCATCAACGGGCGCGAGCTCGAGATCGACTCGCGCCCGTCGGACGCCCTCGCCCTCGCGGTGCGCGCCGGCGCGCCCATCTTCGCCGCCGAGGACGTGATCGAGGAGTCGGCAATCGAGTTCGAGCACGACGTCGAGGACACCGAGGAGGTCGTCGAGAAGTTCAAGGACTTCCTCGACAAGGTCTCTCCGGAGGACTTCCAGGGCGGCGAGGGTGAGGGCGAAGGCGAAGGGCCGGGCGAAGGCGGCGGCGAAAGCCGCCCCGGCGAGCTCTAGGTGCTCTGCCTGCGGTCCTGGTGAACGCGGCTCTTCGGGAGCCGGTCGCCGAGTGACGTACGCGCGTAGCCGCCGGGCTGGAGGGTCAGCGAGCGGAAGAGCACCGCGCGGCGGCCCGCGGGGGTCAGCGGCGCTGGGCCGCGGGAACGGCGGCAACGAGAGAGGGTGGCTCGGGCCGCGCCGGGGACGTGAACCACGTTGGGTCTGTCATAGCGACCTAGCGTGGTCCACGTCCCCTGTGGCGGGCGTGGGCCGGATTCGGTCTCATAGGACCAACTAGGCCGCCGCCCGCTGAAGCGCCCCGTCCACGATCCGCCCGATCAGCTCGTCGAAGCCGATGCCCGCGGCGTCGGCTGCCTGCGGTAGCAGGGAGGTCTCGGTCAGGCCGGGGATCGAGTTGGCCTCGAGGACGTAGAGCCGGTCGGTTCCCGCCTCGAGCATGAGGTCGACCCGCCCGAAGCCGGACAGCCCGAGCAGCTCGAACACGCGCAGGGCGACGGCCTGGGCGTCGGCGGCGATCGCGCCCGGGAGCACCGCGGGGCACACGAACTCGGTCTTGCCGATCTGGTAGCGGGCCTCGAAGTCGTAGAACTCCTCGTCCACCGGCACCGCCTCGACGATCGGCAGCACCTCACCGTCGAGCACGGCGACCGCCAGATCGCGGCCCTCGACGTGTCGCTCGAGCAGCACCTTGTCGTCGTAGGAGAACGCGGAGAGCAGCGCGGCCGGCACGTCCTCGGCCGTGCGGGCGAACTTGATGCCCAGCGCCGAGCCCTGCCCGGCCGGCTTGACCACGATCGGGAAGTCCAGGCGCTCCTCGATCGCCGGCAGCGCCGTCGCCGCGCCGAGCTCGCGGAACGCGGTCTGGGTGAACGAGTAGAAGTCGGGCGTCGCGATCCCGGCGTCGCGCATCGCGTGCTTGGCCAGCACCTTGTCCATCGACCGGATGCAGGCGGACACCCCCGAACCGGTGTAGGGGACGCCGACGAGCTCGAGCAGCTCCTGCACGGTGCCGTCCTCGCCGTCGCGCCCGTGCATGGCGACGAAGGCGACGTCGGGCCGCTCGGCCCTCAGCCGCTCGACGAGGTCGGCGTCGGCGTCGATCGAGATGACCTCGTGGCCGAGCCGCTCGAGCGCGTCCTCGACCCGCGCTCCTGACCGCAGCGAGACCTGGCGCTCGAGCGAGCGCCCGCCCTTAAGGACCGCTACTCGACTCACGCTCGTCGCGCCGACGGCGTGGCAGGTGCAGGACGTTGGAGAGCTCTTCGGGCGTTGGGCGTTGGGCGTTGGATTGAGGGGCCGGCTCGGCGCCGGTCAGCGTGCCGTACAGGCCGACCTGCTCGCGCACGACCTTGCCGATGCGCCGGATGCCCTCGCGGATGTCGTCCTCGCCCGAGCCGGAGAAGTTCAACCGCATCGACGACCCCCCGCGCCCGTCCACGTAGGCCGCACGGCCGGGCACGAACGCCACCTTCTCGCCCAGCGCCCGCGCCAGCAGGTCCGTGGTGTCGATGTAGTCGGGCAGAGTCGCCCACAGGAACATCCCGCCCTGCGGGTAGGTCCACTCCGCCTCGCGCGGGAAGTGCTCGGCCAGCGCGTCGAGCATGGCGTCGCGGCGCCGCCGGTAGAGGTCGCGCAGCGACGCGACGTAGTCCATCCAGCGCCCGTCGGCGAAGTACTCGGCCACGAACAGCTGGGTCATCGAGGACGAGCAGAGGTCGACGCCCTGCTTGCCGAGGTTCATCTTGTCGATGATCGGCGCCGGCGCCACGGCCCAGCCGAGCCGGATCCCCGCCGACAGGATCTTCGAGAACGTGCCCAGGTAGACGACGAAGTTCCCGCCGTCGAGCGACTGCAGCGTCGGCACCGGCTCGCCCTCGTAGCGCAGTAGCGAGTACGGGTTGTCCTCGAGCACGAGCAGCTCGCGCTCGTGGGCGATCGTGACCAGCCGGCGCCGGCGCTCGAGCGACATCGTCACCCCGGCCGGGTTCTGGAACGACGGCACCGTGTAGACGAACTTCGGTCGGCGCCCCTCGGCCTCGAGCCGGTCGAGCAGGATCTCCAGCTCGTCGACGCGCATGCCGTCGGCGTCCATCGCGACCTGCACCACGTCGGCCTGGTAGGCCATGAACGACGGGACGGCGCCGGGGTACGTCGGCGCCTCGGCGACCACGACGTCGCCGGGGTCGACGAATGTCTTGCACATGAGGTCGATGACCTGCTGGCCCCCGGTGGTCACCAGGACGTCGGCGGGGTCGACGCGCATGTCCTCGGCCGCCATCACGTCGACGACGCAGTCCTTGACCGCCCACATGCCCTCGGTGGGGCCGTACTGGAGGGCGCGTGCGGTCGACTCGGCCGCCACCCGGCCCATCAGCGACGCGTAGGAGTCGGGCGGGAACGTCGAGGTGTCGGGCTGGCCGCCCGCGAGCGAGATCACGTCGGGACGCTCGGTGATCGCCATCATGTCGCGCATGACGGACGACTTCATGACGCGCGTACGCGCCGCGAACAGGCCCGCGTAACGCTCCAGATCGCGGGAGGTCGACCGCTGCCGCTCGCCCATCCGATCCAGTTCGCCGCGCCCGCGGGGGTTCCTCGGGCCTTCGTCTACAGTCACGGCCCGCGGACGCTAGCGAAACGAGGGTGGTCGGGCGGGACCACGACCCTGACTGGACTTGCGCCTGTTCCTCGACATCACGCAGGGCATGGGCCTCGCGGGCGCGGCCGGCGTGCGGCCGTTCCTGCCGGCGCTCCTCAGCGGCGCCCTGGGGCGCGCCGACCTCGGCGTGGACTTCGAGCACACCCGCTACGCGTTCCTGGAGTCCAACTGGTTCCTGATTGCCGTGGTGGTCCTGCTGATCGTCACCGTGGCGATCGAGCGGCGCTCGCCCGGCGCGGCCGAGTCCGGCACCTTCGGGGCGGCGCTGGGAGGGGTCGCGGTGGGGATCGGCGCCCTGTTGTTCGCCGGCTCGCTCGCCGACCACGGCGAGACCTCGTGGGCGTGGCTGGCGCCCGGCATCGCCTGCGCCCTGGTCGGCCAGGCCGCGGTGCGCTCGCTCTTCGGACGCGTGGCCCGGCGCCTGGATCGCGAGGCGCGGGCGGCGCTGCCGCTCTACGCCGACGGGGGCTCGCTGGCCACCGCGGCCCTGGCCATCCTGATCCCGCCGATATCGATCCTGACCCTCGGCTTCTTCGGCTGGCTGTGGGTGGGCGGGCGCAAGCGCGCGGGCGAGAAGTACGCGGGCCTGCGCACGCTGTCGAAGTGAAGAAGCTCGTCCTCTGCGTCATCGACGGGGTCAAGCCCGCGATGCTCGAGCGAGCGATCGATGCGGGCCGTGCCCCGGTCATCAAGCGCCTGGTGGAGGGCGGCGTCTACGTCGACGACTGCGTCTCCGCGTTCCCCTCGATCACGCCCGTGTGCGCCGCGACGATCGCCACCGGCGTCGGGCAGGACGCTCACCTGATCCCGAACATGAACTGGTACCACCGCGGCGAGGCGCGCTACATCGAGTACGGGTCGTCCTTCGCGGCGAGCCGCACGTTCGGCATCCACCGCTCGCTGCTGGACACGATCTACAACATGAACCTCGCGCATCTGTCGCCCGACGTGGAGACGGTGTTCGAGTCGCTCGACGACGCCGACGTCCGCACCGCCGGCACGACATTCCTGATCTACCGCGGCCGCCACCGCCACGAGATCGCGCGGGAGACGCCGATCACGGGGCTCGTGAACCGCACCCTGTTCCGCCACGGCGTATGGGGCCCGCGCGAGCTCTTCTACGCCGACATCTTCGCGTCGCGCCGCACCGGATGCCGCAGCCAGCTCGGGCTGCCGGGGGTGCGCGACCAGCACACCGGCTGTGTCGGCGCCTATCTGGTCGAGCACGACCTGTTCGACTTCCTGCTGTTCTCGCTTCCCGACAACGACACGCACTCGCACAAGACCGGGCCGGCGGGCCAGGTCGAGTCGATCGCCGCCGCCGACAACGAGCTGCAGCGGCTCGCCGAGGCCGCCGGCGGCATCGAGGCCTTTCTCGAAGACCACGCGATCATCGTCATGGGCGACCACTCCCAGGTCCAGGTCGACGACCGCATCTCGCTGGCGGAGGCATTCGCGGCATGGAAGGTGCGCCGTCCGGTGGGGACCGAGGACGGGGCTGAGATCGCGGTCTGCCCAGCGCAGCGCTCGGCCGGTCTCTACGTCCTCGATCGCGAGCGCACCGACGAGCTGCTGCCCGAGCTCGAGGGCACGGCCCTCGAGACGCCGGGTGTCGACCTCGTACTGCGCGCCGACGACGGCGAGGCGGTCGTGGTCTCCGAACGCGGCGAGCTGCGGTTCTCCCCCGACGGCCTACTGGAGGACGTGCGGGGCGGCCAGTGGTCGGTGGCGGGTGACCTCTCCGTGCTCGAGCTGCAATCCGCGCACGGCGGCGTGTGGAGCGACGAGTACCCGGACGCGCTCGCGCGGGCATGGTCGGCCGTCATGTGCCCGACCTCGGGCGACCTCCTGCTGTCGGCCGCGCCCGGCTACGAGTTCACCGACTGGGGCGGGGTCGACCACGTCGGCGGCGGCTCGCACGGGTCGCTGCACCGCTCGGACTCGCTCGGCGTGCTGCTGTGGTGCGGCACGGGGCCGGACGGGCGCGAGGCGCGACCGCAGTGGACGCTGCGCGACGTGGCGCCCATGGTGCGTGAGCACTTCGGCATCTAAGCTGGCCCGATGCCTGAACCGGACGCAAGCACGGCCGAGCTCCGGCTGCCGCTTTCCACGCGCGTCCGCGCGGGTCTTCGCCACGGTCCGAACTGGCTGCAGCTCGTGCGCTTCGGCCTCGTCGGGGCCAGCGGCTACGTCGTCAACCTGGCGATCTACACGCTCTGCGTGCACCCGCTGGCGATCGACTACCGCGTGTCGGCGACGCTGGCCTTCGTCGCTGCGCTGACCAACAACTTCTGGTGGAACCGGCACTGGACGTTCCGGGCCGGCCAAGGCCACGCCGGCTTCCAGGCGGCGCGGTTCCTCGTCGTCTCGCTGGCCGCCTTCGGGCTCGGGCTGGTGGTGCTGCAGGGCCTCGTGGTCGTGGCCGGCCTGGCCAAGGTGCCGGCCCAGGCCATCGCCGTGTTGGTCGCGATGCCGGCGAACTTCCTAGGGAACCGGCTGTGGACCTTTAGGTGATGCGGGCTGGGCTCGCGCTGCTGGCGGCCTTGGCCCTCGGCGCGCTCCTTGCGCCGGCCGCGACGGCGCAGACCCCGGGCTCGCAGCCGACCACCCAGACCGACCCGAACGCGCTGACCTCGCCGGCGTCGCTGACCGTCCGGCCGGCCAATCACCGCCTGACCGGCAAGCAGGCGATCGCGATCGCCAACAACCAGTCCAAGGTGATCGACACCAAGCGCCACCACCGGGGCACGTATCCGCGCGCGTTCCTCAAGGGCACCGACCGCTGGCAGGTCTCCTACTACGACCCGCGCCAGAAGCAGAAGGAGGTTGCCCAGGTCATCATCGACGACCGCAGCGCCGCCGCCACCGAGGTGTGGACCGGCTTCCAGGTGCCGTGGACGATGGCCCGTGGCTACGCGGGGGCCTTTGGGCGCAAGATCAACGCGGTCTGGATCTGGCTGCCGCTGTGCGTGCTCTTCTTCGTGCCGTTCGTCGACGGGCGCCGGCCGTTCCGGCTGCTGCACCTCGACCTGCTCGTCCTGCTCGGGTTCTCGGTCTCGCTCGCCTTCTTCGAAAAAGCAAACATCGGCATGTCGGTCCCGCTCGCCTACCCGCCGCTGGCCTACGTGCTCGCGCGCATGCTGTGGGTCGCCTTCCGGCGCAAGCCGGGGCCGCCGACCGAGCCGATCCGGCTGCTCGTGCCGGCGACGTGGCTGGCCGTGGCGCTGGTGTTCCTCATCGGGTTTCGCGTCGGCCTGAACGTGACCAACTCGAACGTGATCGACGTCGGTTACTCGGGAGTGATCGGCGCCGACCACCTGCTGGACGGCAAGGACCTCTACGGCGCCTTCCCAAAGGACAACGAGCACGGCGACACCTACGGGCCCGTCAACTACTACGCCTACGTGCCCGGCACGGTCGCGTGGCCGTGGAGCGGCCGGTGGGACGACCTGCCCGCCGCGCACGCGGCGGCGATCCTGTTCGACCTCGGGACGATGCTGCTGCTGTGGCTGCTCGGCCGGCGGATCCGCGGCCCGACCCTGGGCATCGCGCTTGCCTACGGCTGGGCGGCCTACCCGTTCACTGCGTTCACGCTGGAGTCCAACGCCAACGACTCCCTCGTCGCCATGCTGGTCGTGCTGGCGCTGCTCGTCGTCCGATGGCCGGCGGCCCGGGGGGCGAGCACCGCGCTGGCCGGGCTGAGCAAGTTCGCGCCGCTCGGCCTGGCGCCGATGCTCGCCACCTACGACGCCGTGCGCGAGCGCGCGACCCTGCGTCCCCGCGTGGTCGTGCCGTTCCTGGCGGCGTTCGCCCTGACCGCGGTGGTGGTGATGCTGCCCGTCTTGTTCGACGGGGGCCTGCACACCTTCTATGACCGCACGCTCGCCTACCAGGGCGACCGCGGCTCGCCGTTCTCGATCTGGGGGCTGTACGGCGGGCTGGGCTTCGCGCAGGCGGCGGTCAAGGTCGGCGCGCTGCTGCTCGCCCTGCTTGTCGCCTTCGTGCCACGCCGGCGCGACGTCGTCACCCTGGCCGCGCTCGGCGCGGCGGTCATCGTCGCGCTTGAGATGGGCATCACCCACTGGTTCTACCTCTACATCCCGTGGTTCTTCCCGCTCGTGCTCGTCGCCCTGCTCGGCCGCTACGGGGAACCGGTGCCGCCGGGGCCGCCGGCGCCGGCGCCGGCACACGAGGAGCGCACGCCGGTCCCGGCATGACCCGGCGGGCCCTGGTCGTCGCCACCGCCGCCTTCGCGGTGGTCGCGGTGCTGGCGACCACGGTCGGGCCGACGAGCGACGCGAGCATCACGGACCTGCCGATCTACCGCGACATCGCGGCGGCGCTCGACCACGGGGCCTGGCCGTATGAACACGCGCTGACCGAGTACCCGCCGGTTGCCCTCGGGCCGATGTGGCTCGCGGCGCAGAGCGGGACGTTCGATTTCAGCGTGACCTTCGGGCTGCTCATGCTCGTCGCCGGGGTGGTGATGTTCTGGGGCGCGGTGCGGCTGGCCGAGGCGGGCGGCGGCTCCGGCGCGGTCGCCGCGGGCGCGTTGATCCTGGCGCCGCTGGCGGTGGGCGCAATCGCGCGCACCCACTTTGACGCCTGGCCGGCGGCGATGACGATGGCGGCGCTGCTGGCCCTCGCGCGCGACCGGCCACGGCTCGGCTTTGGGTTGCTCGGCCTCGGCGCCGCCACCAAGCTCTTCCCCGCCCTGCTGGTGCCGATGGCGCTGGTCTGGCTCCTCGCCCGCGGCGAGCGACGCGCGGGGTGGCAGGGCGCGGCGGTCTTCGTGGCCCTCGTCGCGATCGTTGCGCTGCCCTTCGCGCCCCACGGCCTAGGCCGCGTGGTGTCCTTCCACCTCGACCGCCCGGTGCAGATCGAGTCCGCGCCGGCCACGGTGCTCTTCGCGCTCGGCGAGAGCACGGTGACCGGCACGCCCGGTCATCCCGACGCGTTCAAGTCGCAGGGATTGGTCGGAGGCCCGGCGGACGCAGTGGCGGACGTGTTCGCGGTCCTCTCGGTGCTCTGCATCGCCCTGGTGGCGGTGGCGGCGCGGCTGCGGACCGATGTTCGGGGGCTGGTGCTATGCGCCTTCGCCACCCTGCTCGCGTTCGTCGCCTTCGGCAAGGTGCTCTCGCCGCAGTTCGTCCTCTGGCTGGTGCCGTTCGCGGCGATCGCGTGGGCGTGGCGCGAGTGGCCGGCCGCCCTCGCCACGACGGCCGCGGTCGTCGTCACTCAGTTCGAGTTCCCGTCGCGCTACTGGGACCTGGTCGCGGGGGATACCGGGCCGGTCGTGCTCGTCGGCCTGCGCAACGCGCTCCTGCTCGTCGCACTCACCTCACTCCTTGCGCGCGTCGCCGCACCGGCGCGATGGCGTCGGCCCGCCCAGGCTGCGACGCGGTGATGAGCACGCCCATGAGCCACGGATCCTCGTCGGACGTCTCAAACCGCACGGGCATCATCGTCGCCAGCGAGGCGATCGCCTGCTCGCGCTTGACGCCGATGACGCCGCCGCGCGGCCCCGTCATCCCCACGTCGGTCATGTAGGCGGTGCCGCCGGGCAGCACGCGCTCGTCGGCGGTGGGAACGTGGGTATGGGTGCCGACCACCGCGGTCACGCGGCCGTCGAGGTGCCAGCCCATCGCCACCTTCTCGCTCGTGACCTCGGCATGCATGTCGACGAGCACGTGGTCGGAGCCCTGCCGCAGGGTGCGCACCGCGGCGTCGGCCTCGGCGAACGCGTTGCGCCCGGCGCGCAGGTGGACGTTGCCGGACAGGTTGAGCACGCCGAGGCGGGTGCCGTCGCGCTCGACCACGCAGGAGCCGTGGCCAGGCTGCGAGCGCAGGAAGTTCGCCGGCCGCACGATGTTCGGCTTCTCGTCGAGGTAGCCGTAGACGTCGCGGTGGCGGTAGGTGTGATTGCCGAGCGTGATTGCGTCGACGCCGAGGGCGAAGATCTCGTCGGCGGTGCGCGGCGTGATGCCGAGACCGCCGGCGGCGTTCTCCCCGTTGACGACGACGAAGTCGAGCTCGAGCTCATCGCGCAGCCCCGGGAGCAGCGCCGCGAGCGTCCGCCGGCCTATTCCTCCGACCACGTCGCCGACGAAGAGCAATCTCATCCGTTGCGCATACTGTCGCAGTGGAGACGATGGCTGTGTGAGCCCGGATGCTCCCCCACCCGAGAACTCGCTGACCCAAGAGGTTCCCCGCGCGCCCGACCCGGTCGTGGTCCCGCGCTGGATCCAGCTCATCATCTTGCCGCTCGCGCTGCTCGGCGTCTGGGCCCTGGCGCGGGCGTCGGGGCCGGTGCTGCTCATCTTCGCGGTCGCGAGCGTCATCGCGCTCATCCTCAACCCGGTCGTCGAGATGATCGAGAAGCCACTGCGCCGGGCGCACATCCCGCGCGGACTGGCCGTCGCCGCCGTCTACCTCGTCCTCGTCGTGGCCGTGGTGGGCGTAGGGGTGGCCGTGGGGAGCGCGATCGTCAATCAGGTCGAGTCCTTCCAGCGCGACCTGCCCCACCTCGTCGACCAGGCCAACGAAAAGCTTGCCGACCTGCAGCGGACGCTCGACGACAACGGCATCAAGGTCGAGATCACCCGCCAGGGCCAGACCGCGTTGCAGACGCTCCAGGACAACGTCTCCCGGAGCTCGGGCGACATCGTCGCCGCGGCACGCGACGTGCTTGCCCGCGTGGTCGAGGGTGCCTTTGGCCTGGTCCTCGTGATCGTGATCTCGATCTACATGCTGCTCTACGCGCCCCGCATCGGACGGCTCGTGCGCAGCGTGCTGCCGAAGGGCGACGGCACCCCGCAGGACGACTTCCCGCTGCGCGCGCAGAAGGCGGTCTTCAACTACGTGCGCGGGCAGCTCCTGTTCTCGCTGATCATGGGCCTCTCGGCCGGGATCGTGCTGTGGTTCCTCGGGGTCGTCGGGATCTTCCCCGACGGTCAGCGCTACGCGATCTTCTTCGGAGCCTTCTACGGCGTGATGGAGCTCGTGCCGTACATCGGCCCGATCCTGGGCGGTGCGCCGCCGGCGCTCGTCGCCCTCTTCCAGGACCCGCTGACGGGGCTGTGGGTGATCCTCGCGCTCGTGGCGCTGCAGCAGCTCGAGGGGCACGTCGTCGCCCCGCAGGTGTTCGGGCGCACGCTGCGGATCAACCCGTTGCTCGTGCTCGCCGCGCTGCTGATCGGGGGGCAGCTCTACGGGATCGTCGGGGCCTTCGTCGCGCTGCCGCTGGCCGCGTTGGCGCGAGAGACCCTGCTCTACTTGCGCCGCCACCTCGTACTCGAGCCGTGGGGCACGCCGAGCGCGGCGGAGGTGGTGGGGGCGGGCACCGGCGTCGACTCGCCGACCATCGAGTCCAAGCCGGATGCAGAGCGCGACGAGGTCGGAGCCGCTGCGGGGCGCAACCCCAACGCCTAACGCCCAACGCCCAACGCCCCCTCTAACCTCACCCCCCACGTTGGCCGGCACGACCGTCCTAACCGAGCCCACCCTGCGGGTCGACGACATCGGCATGCGCTACGGGGACATCGTGGCGCTGCGCGACGTCTCGTTCACCGCCAAGCCGGGCGAGCGAGTGGCGCTCATCGGCCCCAACGGCGCCGGCAAGACCACGCTGCTTTCGATCCTCGCCGGCATCCAGCGGCCGAGCTCGGGCCGGGTGTCGCTCGACCGCGAGCACGTCGGCTGGGTGCCCCAGCACGCGGCGGTGTACCGGAAGCTCTCCGTGGCCGAGAACCTGCGCCTGTTCGCCCGGCTCGAGAAGGTGCCCGACGTCGAGGAGACGGTCCAGCGGATGCTGGCCCAGACGCGCCTGGCGGGCCGCGCCGACGACGAGGTGGGAAGGCTCTCGGGCGGCAACCGCCAGCGCGTCAACATCGCCGTCGGGCTCGTGGCCGACCCGCGCATGCTGCTGCTCGACGAGCCCTCGACCGCGCTGGACCCGCGCCACCGCGAACGGGTGTGGGAGTTCATCGGCGAGCGGGCCGAGGCCGGCACCACGATCCTGTTCTCGACCCACAACGTGGGCGAGGCCGAGCGCTACGCCGACCGTCTCCTCGTGCTCGCCGACGCCGAGCTGCTCTTCGACGGCACGCCGGGCGAGTTCGTCGCATTGGCCGGAGACGTCCACGACGTCGAGGCGGCGTTCGTGCGCTTCCTGCACGCGCGCGGGCACTGACTGAGGCCCGAACCGCGTGCGCTGGCTGCTGCTCAAGGACCTGCAGATCCTGCGGCGCTCGCCGCTCCTCGTCGCCCTGCTGATCATCTACCCCGTCCTGGTCGCGCTGTTGATCGGCTACGCGCTCTCGCGCGGGCCGAGCAAGCCGAAGGTCGCCATCCTCAACGAGGTGCCCAAGGGGCAGGGCTCGTTCGACCTCGGCGGCACGAAGATCAACGGCGACCAGTACGCCAGCCGGTTTTTCGACGCGGTCGATCCCGTCCCGGTCAAGAACCGCGCCCAGGCGCTCGAGAGGGTGCGCTCGGGCCAGGCGCTGGCCGCGCTCATCATCCCCGCCGACATCGTCTCGAAGCTCGCGACCGGCGGCCTCGAGCGGCCCACGCTCGACGTCATCTACAACGCCGAGAACCCGCTCAAGCGCCAGTTCGTCGAGTCGACGATCCAGTTTCAGCTCGCCAAGGCCAACCAGGCGCTGTCGGGGAAGTTCCGGGAGGTCGCCTCGCAGTACATCGACCTGCTGCTCAAGGGCGGGACCTTCGACGCCTTCGGCGCGAACTTCCGGATCCTCGGGCTGCAGAACGCCAAGGCGATACTCGAGGGCGTGGCGGCGTCGCTGCCGCGCGGCTCGCCCGAGCGCAAGGCGCTGGACCAGGTCATCCACTTCGCGGGGCTCGCCATCGACAACCTCGACCTTTCCAACGCGGCGCTGTCGTCCATCTCCTCGCCGCTGAACGTCAAGACGACGACGATCGGCGCGGGCAAGAAGCAGCCGCTGGACTCGTTCGCGGTCGCGGTCGCCGTGACGATCTCGATGATGTTCGTCTGCGTTCTGTTGGCCGCCGGGATGCTGGCGCTCGAGCGCGAGGAGAATGCCTTCACACGCCTGGCGCGCGGGCTGGTCTCGCGCCTGGGGCTCCTCACCGAGAAGATCTCGCTCGCCGCCCTGTGCGCGGCGGCCGTAGGCCTTGCCATGCTCGCCGGCATCGGCGCCTTCGTCACCGTGGACTGGGGCCGCTTTCCGCTGTGGCTCGTCGCGGTGGTCTTCGCCGGCGCCGGATTCGCGGCGCTGGGCGTCGCGATCGGCGGGCTGGCGCGCGAGGTGCGCGCCGCCTCCCTGTTCGCGTTCCTGCTCTCGCTGCCGGTGGCGGTGCTCGCGCTCGTGCCCAGCGGGGCCACCAACCCGACGCTCTACGACATCATCCGCGTGGTCTCGGCGGTCTTCCCGTTCCGGCCCGCCCTCGACGCCATGGACGCGGCGCTGTCGGGGGGCGGGATCGGGCTGCCCCTGCTGCACCTGGTGATCCTGGTGCTGGCGTTCGGAGCGATTGCGCGCCTCAGCCTGCGCCGCTTCGCCTAGTGACTCAGGTCACTAGGCGATTCTCGCCGCTCCTGGCCAGGTTCTCGGGCTTCGCCGTGCCTGGCACGGCTTCACTGGGCGGGCTTTGGGCGGTTCTCTGCCCAGGAACGGCGAGCTATCGCCCGGGGCCTCGCTCTATCCTGCTCCACGCATGGCGTTCCCTCAGACCCGCCTGCGCCGGCTGCGGCGGACCGGCGCTCTCCGCGACCTCGTCCGCGAGACCGAGCTTGCCCCGCACCACCTCGTCCAGCCGCTGTTCGTTGCGCTGAACCAGGACGCGCCGCGCCAGCCGATCGGCGCGATGCCGGGCGTCGACCGCCTGTCGATCGGCGCCGCGGCCAAGGAGGCGCGCGAGCTTCACGCGCTGGGGATCCCGGCCGTGCTGCTCTTCGGCCTTCCCGCCGACAAGGACGAGGAGGGCAGCGGCGCGTGGGACGACGAGGGCGTCGTGCAGCTCGCCACGCGCGCCATCAAGGAGGCCGCTCCCGAGCTCATCGTGATCGCCGACGTGTGCCTGTGCGAGTACACCTCGCACGGCCACTGCGGCCTGCTGCGGGCCGACGGGGCCGTCGACAACGACGGGACCATCGAGCTCCTCGCCCGCACCGCCGTCTCCCAGGCGCAGGCCGGCGCCGACATGGTCGCCCCGAGCGACATGATGGACGGCCGCGTCGGGCACATCCGGGCCGAGCTCGACGACCACGGCCTCACCGACACGGCGATCGTCGCCTACAGCGCCAAGATGGCCAGCGCCTTCTACGGGCCGTTCCGCGAGGCGGCCGACTCCGCGCCGACCTTTGGCGACCGGCGCGCGTACCAGATGGACGGCGCCAACCCGGACGAGGCGGTGCGCGAGGCCCTGCTCGACCGCGACGAGGGCGCCGATGTGCTCATGGTCAAGCCCGCGCTCCCCTATCTCGACGTC
>Ga0126312_10000423_pt1 | contig 24798 bp, 29 predicted proteins | sample Plot104A_FD_92537 | JGI IMG/M metagenome (GOLD analysis project Ga0126312, IMG submission 92537) | Serpentine soil microbial communities from UC McLaughlin Reserve, CA, USA - Plot104A | ecosystem: Environmental > Terrestrial > Soil > Grasslands | place: USA: UC McLaughlin Reserve, Lake County...
GCGCAACGAGCCGCGCGCCGGCGGCGTCGAGATGGACGAAGGCCTCGCTTCCAGCAGGCTCGACGATCGCGATCTCGCCTTCGACCTCGCCCTCCCCCAGCCGGACGTGCTCGGGGCGAACCCCAATTTCGCCGTCGCCTCCGAGCCCGAACCGCGCGGCCGCCTCCCCGGGGAGGAAGTTCATCGCCGGGCTGCCGACAAACGAGGCGACGAAGCGGTCGACCGGGCGGCGATAGACCTCATCGGGCGTCCCGAGCTGCGCGACCTGCCCGCGCTCGAGCACGGCGATCCGATCGCCGAGTGTCAGCGCCTCGACCTGGTCGTGGGTGACGTAGACCATCGTCCTGCCCAGTTCCCCATGTAGCCGCTTGAGCTCTGCCCGTGTCCGCGTCCGTAGCTGGGCGTCGAGGTTGGAGAGCGGCTCGTCCAGGAGGAAAACATCTGGTTCACGCGCGAGCGCGCGCGCGAGGGCGACCCCTTGCCGCTCGCCGCCTGAGAGCTGGTGCGGTCGCCGGTGCAGCAGATCGGCGACGCCGACCAACTCCGCGGCCGCCCGGACCCGGCGTTCGACCTCGTCCCGCTGGAAGCCGCGTGCCGAGAGCCCGAAGCCGATGTTGCGGGCGGCGTCGAAATGCGGGAAGAGCGCATAGCTCTGGAAGACCATCGCGACGTTCCGCTTCGATGCGGGGACCCGGGTGACGTCGCGGCCGGCGATGTGCACCGAGCCCGAGTTCGGCTCCTCCAGCCCGGCGGCGATCCGGAGGGTCGTGCTCTTGCCCGAGCCCGAAGGGCCTAGCACCACGAGCAGCTCGCCCTCGTTGACCTCGAGGTCAAGCCCGCGGAGGACTTCGACTTCGCCGAACGTCTTCCTGACGCCGGCCAGCTGGAGCCCGGACAAGGCGCCTACCGAGTGAACCAGGACGCCGGCCGGTAGCCGGCCAGGAAGAGGCGCTGGGCGACGAGGAAGGCGACCACTACGGGCGCAGTCGCGGCGACTGCGCCCGCCAGCAGCAGCGGGAAGTTCTGCGGGTCGAGCTGCGCGAGTAGCTTGAGCCCGAGCGGAAGCGTGAAGCGCTCCTGGTTGAAGAGGTAGATCAGCGGGTCGAGGAAGTTGCTCCACGTGAAGACGAAGGCGAGCAGGCCGACGGCCAGCGTGACTGGCCTGACGAGCGGCATTGCAACCCGGCGCCAGGTCTGGAACGGCGTCAGTCCTTCGAGCCGTGCCGCCTCGAACAGCTCCTCCGGGATACGGCGAAACGCCCAGTAAAAGAGCAGCACGTAGAAGGGCGACATCCCGATCAGCGCCGGGGCGATCAGCGGGACGTAGGTGTCGATCAGGCCGAGCTGCTTGAACAGGACGAACCGGGGAACGAGGAGCGCGGTCGCCGGCACCATCAATGCCGCGAGCGAGCCGGCGAGGAGGACGGTGCGGAGGGGGCCGGGTAGCCGCGAGATCGCAAACCCCGCCCAGGACGCGACGAGGACACTGAGGGGCACGGCGAACACCGCGACGATCAGCGAGTTGAGCGCGTACCGCGGGATGTCGACGAGCTCGAACGCGCGCTCGTAGTTGCCCCAGTCGACCGGGGACGGCAGGAGCTCCGGCGAGCGCGGCGGCGGCAAGCCCGCCTTCCGCAGCGACCCGGTGACCATGTAGACGATCGGCAGGAGGAAGACGACGGCGACGACAATCGCCGGCAGATGCCTCCAATTGGCGCGCCTCACGCGGCCAGCCTATTCAAACGAGCAGCTAGCTTCTCGGGCCCTTGCGAGCAACCGCGGAGCTACACGATGGGCGCCGGCTCGGCTACGCCGAGTGGGGTCCCGCCGACGGCACGCCGGTCCTCGGGTTCCTCGGAACGAGCCTCTCGTCGCTGGCGCACCTGGGCGCTGACGCTCCGCGTGCCGCCGGCGTTCGGCTCGTCCTCGTCGACCGGCCCGGCTACGGCCGCTCGGACCACCAGCCCGGTCGCACCCTCCTGGACTGGCCGGCAGACGTCGCCGAGTTGGCCGACGCGCTCGCGATCGAGCGGTTCGCCGTCTTCGGGATGTCGGGCGGCGGGCCGTACGCGGCGGCCTGCGGCTACGCACTCCCCGACCGGGTCTCCACCGTCGGTCTCGTCAGCTCCCCCGGTCCCGTTTGGGATCGCCCCGAGCTTCGCTACTCGCTACCGCCCCACCGTCAGCCTTTAGTCGAACTGGCCAAGCGCGACCGCGGAGCGGCGGCGCGGAGGCTGCTCGAGGACTGTCGTGAGCAGCTGGAGGAGGCAAGGCGCGAGCCCGGCGACGGAGGCGTCGCAGACCTCGACCTGCGGAAACGCCTCAATGCCGCGCTCCTCGAGACGGCCGCCCGCGGCCCAGAGGGGTACGCCCACGACCTCCTTGTCCTGTTCGTTTCGCCTTGGGGCTTCGCGCCGGAGCAGATCTCCGTGCCGACGGGGATCTGGCACGGTGACCGCGATCCGGCGGTGCCGCTCGCGGTGGCCGAGTTCTTCGCCCGCGCGATCCCCGACAGCTCGCTGACCGTCGTGCGCGGCGACGGCCACCTCGTGCTCTGGACCCGAGCCGAGGAGATCTTGGCGGCGCTGGTTTCGCGCTAAGGACGTCGCAACGATGCTGGGCCGCGCGGCGCGAAGCCCCGCCCGGCTCGACAGGGTCGCTGAAAGTCGGGGAGACTTTCCAGCGAAATGCCCAGCCACCTGATCGGGCTGCTCCTCGCGACCGAGGAGGACTGGCCGACGGCTTTCGAGACGCTGCTCCAGCGCCTCGGCCCAGTGCGCTGGCGGGGCGAGACGCACGAGTTCGCAACCGAGCGAATCGTCCACGAGCCGTTCGACCTGCGCTACAAGCCCCGCTACCGGCTGATCATCGACCGGCTCGCCTGGTGGTACGACGTCCCGCGCGAGTGGCTGAAGAAGCTCGCGCTGATGGACGAGGTCTACCTCCTCAACAACCCGTTCACCTTCCAGGCGATGGAGAAGCACTCGGCCTACTGCGCGATGATGCGGCTCGGGATCAAGGTGCCCGAGACCTGGCTAATCCCGCACAAGCTTCCGCCCGACAACCCGCGCTACGTCCCGATGGCGGAGCGCTACAGCCCGGAGTTCGACCTCGACTACGTCGCCGAGCAGGTCGGATACCCGCTGTACATGAAACCGTTCGACGGCGGCATGTGGGTCGGCGTCACCCGGATCGAGTCGAGCGAGGAGCTCCACCGCACCTACGACGAGTCGGGCGAACGGCTGATGCACTTACAGGCGGCGGTCGACGAGTTCGACGTCTTCACCCGCAGCCTCTCGATCGGACCGCAGACGAAGGTGACGCAGTACGACCCTTCCGCCGACGGGCACTACCGGTACCTCGTCGGCGACGACTTCCTCGCTCCCGAGCTTATGTACGAGGTGGAGACGATCAGCCGGCTCGTGAACGCGTTCTTCCGCTGGGAGTTCAACTCGTGCGAGGTCATCGTCAAGAACGGCGAGGCGCATCCGATCGACTACGCGAACGCCTCGCCCGACATGGCGCTCGTCAGCCTCCACTACTACTTCCCCTGGGCGATCCAGGCGCTGGCTGCGTGGTGCATGTTCTGCACGGCCACCGACCGCAAGGTCGGCGTGTACCAACCGACTCGCGACTACTTCGCCATCGGCGACGACGGCTCCCTCTCGTACGAGGAAAAGCTCGAGCGCTATCGCGCGCTCGGGGACGCCTACTTCCAAACGGAGGCGTTCGAGGAGTTCCGCGCCGGAGCGCTGCCGCAGCTCGAGGAAACGATGGTCGAGTACGTCGAGAGCCCCGAGTTCGACGACCTGATCGTCGAGGTCATCCGCACTGAGGAGCCCGAGGAAAAGCAGGAGCGCCTGATTGAGCGCTCGCGCACAACGGTCGCTGCCTGGGCGTCCGACCGGCGGGCGGCGCGGGTCTAAAGAACGCCGCGTAGCGGGCTCTGCCCGCTACGCCACACAGGCGCCTCGAGAAGGAAGTGCCGGGATGCTTCTGGGCCGCGCACCGGCGAAGCCGGGTGCCCGGCTCGATAGGTCGCTGAATATCGTGAGATTTTCAGCGAAAGGGCATGCCCGCTAGGGCATGCCCGCGCGCAGGCCGTCGCGGCGCAGCTTGTCCTTGGCCTTCAGGTAGCCCTCCTGTAGCTCGTTGAACTCGACCTCCCGGGGTCCGCGGCCGTCGGCCTGGTTGACCAGGTTGTCCTCGAGCTGGTCGCTCTGCCATTGCGAGGTCAGCCTGATGAGCGGCTTGAGCGCGGACGGCCTCGGGCTCGGCCGCGGGCTACGGAGCGTGAGCAGGCCGCCGAGGTGGTTGGCGTTCGCGACCCGCGCGCCCATGTTCGGAATCGAGCCGTCCGGCCTGCGGCAGAACCGCAGCAGGATCGTCTTGATGATCGACGTGTGGTCGTAGAGCTCGCTCGAGACGGTTCGGCGCGGGATCCACGGCGAGACCACCAGCGCCGGCACGCGCGGCCCATACGAGCGGAAGGCGGCGCGGTCGTCCTCCGCCGCCGGCGGTGGGACGTGGTCGAAGAACCCGCCGTGCTCGTCGTAGGTGATCACCAGCAGCGTCTTCGACCAGTTCGGGCTGCTCGCGAGCGCGGCGTACAGCGCGAGCATGAGCTGCTGGCCCGCCTTCACGTCGGAGGGCGGGTGGTCGTCGTTGGATCCCGCCGGCCCGAGGAGGTCGAAGTCGACGAAGTTCGGATCGATCCAAGAGACCGGGGCCAGGTCGCCGGCTGCGGCGTGCTCGAGGAAGCTCCGGCCGAGCGCCGCCGTGCGCCGGTCGAAGTAGCGGAAGTTCCTGGTCGAGAGGCTGAACCGGTACCGATCGTCGGTCAGACGCAGGGTCGCGACGTACTCGTGCGCGTACCACCGCCAGAACACCCCGGCGCGGTCGAGATGTCGGACGAACGACGGCACGGCGTAGAGCGGCTGGTTCCGGTTGTTCTTGCTGCCCGCAGCCTTCCCGGAGGCCGCGTACAGGCGGTTCGGCCAGGTTGCTCCCGGCACCGAGCAGAACCAGCGGTCGCAGACGGCGTACTCGCGCGCGAGGTGGTCGTAGACCGGGAGGTCGGTCCCGTTGTAGTACCCCATCACGGTCCCAGGGTCCGGGTCCTTGGGGTTGTGCTTGGCGTAGCTGGAGACGAACCCGCCGTTGTCGTTCGAGAGCTGCTCCTTGACGTCCGCTCCGCCGTGTCCGGGGTCCTGGTCCTTCGTCAGTTTCGTCGTCTCCAGGTGGTGGACGCGGTACGTCTTGCCGGCATGCGTGTTCGACATCGACGCCCTGAGCCCATCGACCGGAAGGTCGGCCTCGAGCTTCAGGTAGCCGAGCATGTGGTCGAACGACCGGTTCTCGAGCATGAGCACGACGATGTGGTCGATCCGCGAGAGATTCTCGGCCGTCGAATCGTTGAGAGGCATTAGATGGTTGATCTAGCGGCGCAGGAGCACGAGGTTGAAGGCGGCGCTCGTGCGGCCCGCCCGCGGATAGTGCTGCGTCACGAGGGTGCGGAAGCCGCGGGCGCTAACCCGGATGTGGATGTGCGGCGGACGCGACTCGTACGACGGCGGCTTGTTGCTCTCGAACCGGTAGCCGCCGCGGCGGCCGGCGAAGATGGTGGCGCGGTGGGCGTCGTCGTACTCCCCCTGTGGGTTGGCGAGCCAGAACTCGATCCGGGCGCTCGGGATTGCGCGACACGTCCTCGCGGCAAGCACACGGCCCGTGAGGACGTACCCGGTGCCCACTTTCGCTCGGACCGGAGCTCGGGGCTCGTAGAAAGGCCCGAGCGCGTCAGGCGGCGTCGGCCGGCACGCGAGCGCGGCCTCCGGGCCTGACGTGCTTGCCAGCGCGAAGGCGGCGAGAGCGCCGAGCGCGACGAGGACGCGCATCATCGCCGCGGACCGTACCTGCCCGCGAGGGTGCCGAGATCACGGCGGAGACCGATCGGCAGAAGTGGACGATCGGCTCGCCGCGGAGCTCCACCCCGGGCGGCGGCATCTCGTTCACGTCGATTCGAGCATGCGCCGGCTGGAGCGGCCAGGGCTCATGCGCGACGACGGCGGTGATCAAGCGGCCGCGGCGCTCGGAGAAGAGGCGGTAGCGCTCGACGAGGAAGTGCTCGAGCGACCCAGGCTCAGCCGTTGCGGCCGGCCCTGCCGGGGTGTAGGTGACGTCGAAGGCTGCTCCGGGCCGCTCGCTCCGAAACCTGACGCGGCCGCCGTCCTCAGTCGCGTGCATCTCGGCGACGTGATAGCGCATCCCGTAGAGCATTCGCCCGATCGTGGCAAAGAAAGAGCTCGATGCGTCGAGGCTGAGAAACCAGATCGCGGGGACGTCATCGACGCGGACGTAGGTCCTCACGTTGAGCTCCGGGATCGGCGCGAGCACCGGCCGCCACGGTGGTCCGCAGGCCCGCGTTCCGACCATCACGAAGGCGACGATCGAGACCCACGCATCCTGGTTGCGAATGTCGGGCTCGACCCGAGACGGCAGTAGAGAACGGAGATCGCCCGGGTCGACGGGCCAGTGAGCGAACAGCAGACGTTCCCAGCGTTGAGCGACGAGCCAGGCCGGAGGCGGATCGGTCCGTATCATCTGGGTAGACGTTCCTGATTGATCGATTGATTAAACCACATGAGCAAGAAACCTGGAAGGCCAACCGGCGCCGCGACCAAACTTCAGATCCTCGAGGCCACGCTCGAGACGCTGAAGAACGAGGGATTCACGGGTGCCACGTCGCGGGCGATCGCACGCGCGGGCGGCTTCAACCAGGCGTTGATCTTCTACCACTTCGGAACGCTCGACGGCCTGCTCCTCGCCGCGCTCGATCAGACGAGCGAGGAGCGCCTCGAGCGCTACCGGAAGGCGATCGCGGACGCGGAGGCCGTCGACATGCTCCTCGCCGCCGTGGCCAGGCTGTACGCGGAGGACCGTGAGCGGGGCCACATGACCGTTGTCGCTCAGATGGTGGCCGGCAGCGCCGCGCGGCCCGAGCTCAAGCCGGCGCTGGTCGAGCGAATGGAGCCGTGGATCGCCCTCTGCGAGGACGCGATCGGCAAGGGGTTTGGCTGGCTCGGACTACCCGAGTTGGTCCCGCGTCGGGAGCTGGCCTACGCGTTCGTGACGTTCTATCTCGGCGTCAATTTGATGACCCAGCTCGACGAGGATCGAACCCGCACCGACGCGCTCTTTGCGCGGCTGGAAGCAATCGCCCCGATACTGGCATCGTCTAGGATCGCGGTCGATGGGTGACTTCGGGCTCTATCTCGCGTTCATGATTCCGCCGCTCGTCCTCGGGCTCGCGGTGCAGTCCTGGTTGAAGCGGACGTTCGCCAAGTACTCCAACGTCGAGCTCTCGAGCGGGCTCCCGGGCGCGCAGGTCGCACGCCAGATCCTCGATAGCAACGGGCTGAGCGAAGTCCCGGTCGAGATGGCGCCGGGCGGCGCGCTCTCCGACCACTACGACCCGCGGAAGAAGGCGCTGTTCCTGTCCGAGCCGGTGTACACGCCGCCCAGCGTCGCGGCCGCGGCGGTGGCCGCGCACGAGACGGGCCACGCACTTCAGGACTCGCGGGGCTACGTGCCGCTGAAGATCCGGTCAGCGATGTACCCGGCGGTTGCGTTCGCCTCGACCGCCTGGATCTGGCTTCTGATCATCGGGGCGATCCTCGGCGCTCTCAACCTCGTAGCGCTGGCGCTGATCCTCTACGCAGTCGCCGTCGCGTTCCACATCGTCACGCTGCCGGTCGAGTTCAACGCCTCGCGGCGCGCCGCAGTGCAGCTCCGAGAGCTCGGCCTGGTCGGCGCGAACGAGGGCGAAGGGGTTGAGAAGGTCCTGAGGGCTGCCGCGTTCACCTACGTCGCCGGCGCGCTGGCGGCGCTCTCACTGCTTCTCTACTACGCGCTTATCTTCTTCGGGAACCGGAACTAGCTCCGGAAACTCCTCCGCCGTTTGCCGGCGGAGCACCTCGACGCCGAAGGCGAGCACGACCGCGGCCGCCAGCACCAGCGGCCAGCGCTGGGTCTGGGCCGTCGGGCCCCACCAGACGAGCAGGAGCAGGAACGCCGCCGCCGCGCCGAACGCGATCTCCGCCCGGGCGATGTAGGGCGCCAGCAACCGGCGCGAGGCGGTCGCCCGCTTAGACGGCCCGGCAATCCAGACGGCGACCAGAATGATCACCCCGAGGCCGAGCAGCGTGAGGCCGCCGTCTCGGAGCAGCGAGGTAAGGATGTCCCACGCGTCGCCGGCGGCCTCCCGGACAGATTCGGTCGGCGCGAGCTCGTCGACCACGATCGACCCTGCCACCCGCCGGGCGACGAGCACGATCAGCCCGGCGAGGATCGAGCTGAACGCGATCATGCGCAGGATCGCCCGTCTGCGCCCGCGCCCGAGCCAGAGGGCCGCGGCCCACAGGGCGATCGGAATGAGCCAGAGCCACGTCCCGAGCACTTTCATTATCTGCGTCAGATCCTGGGCGGTCTCGAGCTGGTCGGCTTCAATGATCGTGATCACGCCGGTGTCCGCGGGCAGGCGCTCGCTGACCCGGCCGAAGATCGCGATCCGGTCCCCGAGCTGGATGACGAGCGGCCGGAGATTGAGGACGACATTCCCGCCCTGCGTCTGAAGCGCGCCGGTGTCGTCCTCCAACAACCTGATCAGCGCGCGATGCGACTCGGTTATCGAGCGCACCCACAGCTCCTGCACGCGCGGGCGCTCGAGCAGCCGCTGCGCGGCCGGCTCCGCACCCAGACGGAGCGCGCCTGTAATCGGCGCGGCCAGGCCCTGTTGATCAGTCGGCAGCTGCTCGCGAAGCGCCGCCTCGACGTCGATGTTGGTGAAGAGCTCGTCGGCGAGGGTCGCCCCGATCTGGTCACGGATCTCGGGATCGGCGATCAGCTCGCCGGCGGTGTTCTCGACCGTGTCCGTGTCAAGAGCCTGGAAGCGGACGTAGCCCGCGAGCAGGCTGACGATCACGAACAGCGCGCCGAGCACGACGAGAGTGCGAGCGATCAGCATGCGGCCCATGTCGGGTTCCTATCGCGTTTCGGCCGGCTGTGACATCGTCCCTTTCGGACTATTGATGATTCGGTACATCGGGCACGCCACGGTGCTCGTCGAGCTCGACGGCGTACGTTTCCTGACCGATCCTCTCTTACGCAGGCGAGTGGCGCACCTTCGACGGGCCGTTCCGCTCCAGGCGGTCGACGAGGTCGATGCGATCCTGGTCTCACACGGGCACTACGACCACCTCGACTTGCCTTCGCTGCGGATGCTCGCGGCGAAGGTCGTCGTGCCCCGGGGCCTGGGGGCCCGGATGCGGGGAATCGAGGTCCTGGAGGTGGACGAGGGGGACGAGGTGGCGATCGAGTCGGTCGTCGTCAAGACGACGCATGCCGAACACGAAGGCGGGCGGCCTCCATTCGGCGAGGCGTCGGCGGTCGGTTACGCCCTCTTCGGATCCAAGCGGATCTTCTTCGCGGGGGACACCGATCTCTTCGACGGGATGGATGGGCTGGTCCCTGACCTCGACGTCGCGTTGATTCCGATCTGGGGCTGGGGAGCCGGGCTTGGCCGTGGCAAGCATCTCGACCCCGAACGCGCGGCTGAGGCAGTCAGGAGGCTTCGCCCGCGCGTTGCCGTCCCGATTCACTGGGGCACCTACCGGCCGATGCATCGCAGCGCCCGCGCCACGTTCCTGAGCGAGCCGGCCGAGGCGTTCGCCCGCGCCACGGCAATCGCCGCACCGGACGTGGACGTCCGCGTCCTTCGGCCCGGCGAGGAGCTCGAGATCTAGCGCGGACGATCACCGGGTTCCCCTGGCCGCGGGGTGAACGGTTCGAAACTCGTCGGCTGAAAGGAGCATCATGGTCACCACCTCCCTTGAACCAACCAATCAGGAGCGCAAGGCTGACGCTGGGTCACCTTCGCCGGCCTGATGCTGATCCTCGCCGGAGTGCTCGACGTCTTCGATGGCCTCTGGGCGCTTACCGCGGAAGACACGACGTTCGACGCCCTCTTCTGGGACGACAACATCGAGGCGTGGGGCTGGTTCTGGCTGATCCTCGGGATCGTGCTCGTTGCCACGGGTTTCGCGGTGTTCGCCCGGGAGCGCTGGGCAGTCTTCGCCGGCATCGCGGTGACCCTCGTCGCGGCGATGCTCAACTTCCTGTGGATCTTCGTCTATCCGCTGGCAACCGCGGTCATCGTGACGCTCAATGTCCTCGTCGCCTACGCGCTCACGATGTACGGCCTCGAGGAGGAGCGGCCGGCTCGGTCATAGTCGCCGCTCTGTGTGGAGCCTCTTCCATGCCGTTCGTGCTCGGACTAGTGAGCCAGCGCAACCTCCAGGGCGACGATCACGAGCCCCAGTGAGAAGTTGACCGCGACGGCTACGATCGTCCCGGCCTTGCTAAAGCCCTCCACTCCGGCGTAGCGGAGGCCCTGCAGGGCCAAAGTCGCCAAGCAAATCCCCAGCGCAAGCCGGATCGCGGTGGTCTCACGCAGAATGCCGGCGGCCCCGAGCACAAGCATGGAGACGGGAGCGACCGCGGCGAGCGGGATCGGCAGCTCCCGGCGCATGACGTCGAGCAGCTCTGCTCGGTCGAGCCGCCTCCCGGCAGTGATCGTCTCGGCCAGCGCGTGCGAGTACACGTGGGCGAGCCACAGCACCAGCACCGTTGACGCCGCGATCGTCGCCAGTCGCCAAGGATCGGCCTGAGCGTTGGAGGCCGAGCCCGCCACGATCGCTCCCATGACGACGATCGTCCCGTAGACCATGCCCGCGATGTCCCGCGCGGATCCGAAGAGCAGCTGCCTCATAGCCCACGCTCGATCCGGTTCAGGTGCTCCTCGACTCGCTTCAGCATCTGCTCGAGGCGCTCTTGCTCCTCACGCCTGTGCTTGGCGAGGAGCGTCGAGACGATTACGCTCGTCAGCGTCGGAATGAGCGCCAACCCGGTCAGCATGAGCATTGCGGCCACGATGCGACCGGGCGGGTCTTCAGGCACCACATCTCCGTAGCCAACCGTCGTCACGGTCGTGACGGCCCACCAGTACGCGAGCCCGAGGCTCGTGAATGTGTCGGGCTCGACGATGCGCTCGAGCGCCCCCGCGACGAAAACGAGGACGATCGCAATCCCGAGGACAGTGCTGACGGCGCGGACGAGCGTCAGGCGCTCGTACCAACGCTCGAAGCGGGACTCGAAGTGCGTCGCCACGGTCACAGAGTTCGCGCTGATACCGCCCGACCCTTGCCGTAGACTCGTCGTGACATGCTGCTGAATCCTCTCAGCAACCGCGATGTCTTCGAGATCGACGAGGCCGAGCAGGTTGCGAGGGATTGGTGGCTCTTCCTGCTCGCCGGGATCACCTCGCTCGTCTTCGGCGCGCTGATCCTCAGCATCGACTGGGGCGTGGACAGCCTGGCCGCCTTCGTCGGGGCGCTGTTCATCATCCAGGGAGTGGCTTGGGCGATCACGCGCCCCCTGGACGGCGGCACGCGCTCGACCAACCTGATCGCCGGCGGTCTCGGCATCGCTGCGGGAATCGCGCTGCTCGTCTGGCCCGACCGCGGCCTCTACACGCTCGCCGTCTTCGTCGGGATCTGGGTCGTCCTGAGCGGGGTCCTCCACATCGTCGGCGCGATCGTCAACCGCCACGCCCCGCACTGGTGGCTCGTGCTCATCCTCGGGCTGATCGAGGTCCCGATCGGCATCTGGGCGATGCGCCGACCCGGGCTCACGCTGGCGGTGATCATCACGCTCACCGGCGTCTGGGCGATCGTGACAGGGATCTGGCAGATCCTGATCGCGTTCGAGGTTCGTAGCCTGCCCAAGCGGCTGAGCCGCCTGCGACCGGCCGTCTAGTGGCCCATCCAGTGATGCCGCCGAGCTTCTGGGTCGCGAGCCCGAGGCGCCGACTCGTCGGCGCCGACCAGAAGAGGTCGTGCCGGCTTTGCCGGCGCGACCGTTTCAAGCCAGAGTTCGCACTCGGACGAGCCAAGGTCTGAAGACCTTGGTGAGGAGGAGGGTGGGCTCTGGCGCCGCGTGATCGCGGGCCAGAAGCCGGCATGCATTGCTGGATGGGGCACTAGTCGAGCGTTCCGATCGCGAAAGCGAGGCCGAAGCCGAGGGTGGTGAGCAGGCCGACGGCTCTGCCGCCCTGCTCGAAGGCCTCGGGCATCATCGTGTCGGCGAGCATGGTCAGGATCGCGCCAGCTGCAAACGCGAGGACGAAGGCAACGGCGTCCCCCGAGGCGTCGCTGAAGACGCCGTAGCCGAGTGCTGAGGCAAGACCGGCGACCAGGGAGACCACCACCCAGAGCAGGTAGATCCTCGATGTGTTCCAGCCCGAGTCCCCGAGCCCGGACGAGGCGGCAGCGGCCTCGGGCAGGTTGGAGAGGAAGACCGCGACGATGAAGGCGACGCCGACTCCTCCTCCGTCAACGAGGCCCATGCCGACGACGAACGACTCGGGAATACCGTCGAGGACGATTCCGAGGACGATCGCGAGCGCGACGCCGCCCCCCTGCCGCCCGACCATGCTCTTCCGCCCTTCGCCGCCCATACGGTCGATAAAGGCGTCGCCCGCGAAGAAGGTCAGCGAGCCGGCGAAAAGACCGGTCGCGGCACTGTTCCGGTTCTCGACGCTCGCTGCCGCCTCGGCGAAGAGCTCGAACGCCACGGCACTGATCAGCACGCCGGCGCCGAATCCCATCACGAGGCCGATCAGCCGGTGGCTCAGCCGCAGATTGAGCGCGAGCACTCCACCCAGGACGAGCGAAGAGCTCGCGAACGCTCCCCAGAAGAACGCCTCGGGCACCGCTAGTCGGAGCCGCTCAGAAGTAGTGCTTGCCGGCGAAGAACGCGGCCATGAACGCGGCCGGCACCGCCGCCATCCCGAACAGGACCCCGAAGATCAAATCGATTCCGATGCACGACTTCGGCAACATAGTCACCCGGGTGATCGTCCACTCGGGCCGTTCCGGAGCGCGGCGCCCTGTGCGAGGGTGGCGCACGCGCCCGAGGGGTCGCTCTTACGGCTCAGCCATCTAGGAGGAAGCGATGCCCGCAGCAACTGAGCAAGGAGGGGCGCGGATCGCGGTTCCGAACGACCGCATCCAGGAGCACGCCGAGCAACTCGTCGTAGGCCCGGTAAGACGGGGGGCCCTCGCGTTGGCGTTTTCCTGGAGCAGCGCGGCGTCCGTGGAGGTCCTCGTCGAGGGAAACGGCTTCTACCCGCCGATGCTCGCCGACATCGCCTCCGCCTCGTCTTCTGTCCACATCAACCAATTCGGCTTTCGGCCGGGCGCGGTGGGAGACGCCTTCGCCGATGCTCTGGTCGCGAAGGCGGCGCAAGGCGTCGTCGTTCGGCTCGTCGTCGACCGGCAGGGCTCCGATCCGGAGCGGGGCACCCGAGCGTTCTACGACCGTCTCACGGAAGCGGGTATCGACGTCTGCGTCGTGCGAGCGACGCGACCTCGCTCACCGCTCGGGCCGCTCGGAAGCGGCGGGGCGACCCGCTGGAGCCTGGGCGGGCTAGGACACATCGACCACCGCAAGTTCATGATCGTCGACGGGCGCATCGGCTGGGTCGGCGGCGCCGGAATCGAGGACCACTTCCAGGACGGCCGCTTTCACGACCAGTTCGTGCGGGTCACCGGCCCGGTAGTTGCCCAATTCCAGCTCGTCTTTCTTGCCGGTTTTCGCTGGCTCGGCGGTGGGGTCTCGGCCGCCGAGTTGAACACCCTCTTCCCCTCGCTGGAGAGCGGCGCGAACACCGTTCCCGCGGTCGTACTTCACAACGCTCCCGGCCGGTACCGGCCGATCACTGAGGCAATCGCGCGCCTGCTCGAACGGGCGGCCGAGACGCTGGATGTCGTCAACCCGTACGTCACCGACCGCGGGATGATCCGACGGATCGAGCAGGCTGCCCGCCGAGGCGTTCGCGTCCGCCTCTTCGTCCCCGCGAACGCGAACAACTGGGCCTGCGCGGCCACGCAGCAATTCCACCACGCGAAGTTCTTGGACGCCGGCGTCCGCATCCTCGAGTACCCGACCATGCTGCACGCGAAGGCGTTCGTGCGCGACGGCGAGGAGCTGCTTGCGGGGACTTGCAACCTCGAGGCCTGGAGCCTGAAGCGCTTCTTCGAGATCGACCTCCAGATCTCGTCACGGGCCGTCGCGGCTCAGTTCGACGAGCGCTTCAGCGCGCCCGCCGAGGCGGTCTCGTCCCCGGGTCGACGGCTCACGGGGACGAAAGAGCGGGCCAAGGCCCTAGTGTTCGCCGGCGTCTCGCCCCTGCTCTGATCACGCTTCTCGACGAGCTCGTGGTTTGTTCGCGTTCACCTGGCTGAATCGGGGCGCTCGCTTGTCTCCGGGGTCCCACCGTCGTAGGCTCACCTCCCACAACTCGGCCAATCCGAACGGCCGGAACCCGTCAAGGAGGCTTAGATGCTCGCTGTGCTCGGTGCGGATTACCCGTTTCTCGACGTGATGTGGTCGATGCTCGTTTTCTTCCTTTGGGTGCTGTGGTTCTGGCTGCTTTTCACCGTGTTCGGGGACGTCTTTCGCCGTCACGACCTCTCCGGCTGGGGCAAGGCCGGATGGCTGATATTCACGATCATCCTGCCGTTCCTCGGCGTCTTCGTGTACCTGATCTCGCAGAACGAAGGGATGACGCAGCGCAACCTCGACCGGGCGAGGGCGCAGCAGGCCCGCTTCGACGATTACGTGCGCGAGTCTGCGGGCGGCGGCGGAGCGGCGGCGGAGATCGACAAGGCGAAGCAGCTTCTGGACAGCGGTGCGATCACGCAGGCGGAGTTCGACGCGATCAAGCAAAAGGCCCTCGCGTAACACCGGAGCCGCTGCTCCCAAGCAACCGCTCACATGACGACCGCGGAGATCGCGCCCTCGGCACGCGCGAGCGGCGCGACGCTGGTGCTGCTGACGCTCGCGTCCGGCCAGTTCCTGATGACGCTGGACAGCTCGGTGATGAACGTCTCGATCGCGACGGTCGCGAAGGACGTCGGTACGACTGTGACCGGAATCCAGGGCGCGATCACCGCCTACACCCTGGTGATGGCGGCGCTGATGATCACCGGTGCGAAGATCGGAGCGCTGATTGGCCGAAAGCGCGCCTTTGCGATCGGCTGCGTCATCTACGGCTGCGGGTCGTTCACGACCGCGATCTCGCCGAGCCTGCCCGTGCTGCTGCTCGGCTGGTCGTTCCTGGAAGGAGTGGGCGCTGCGCTGATCCTGCCGGCGATCGTCGCGCTCGTGGCCGGAAACTTCCCCGTCGAGCGCCGCCCGGCCGCGTACGGTCTCGTCGCCGCCGCCGGTGCGATCGCGGTCGCTGTCGGCCCACTGATCGGCGGCTTCTTCACAACGTACTTCTCGTGGCGATGGGTGTTCGCAGGCGAGGTTCTGGTCGTCCTCATCATCCTGCTCCTCACCCGTCGGATCGCCGACGCCCCTGCGGAGGAGCGCCCCAGCCTCGACCTCGTCGGGACTCTGCTTTCCGCCGCCGGGCTCGGGATGCTCGTCTTCGGGGTACTCCGCTCGAGCGAGTGGGGTTGGATCCAGGCTAAGGCGGACGGGCCGTCTTGGGCCGGCCTCTCGCCCACCGTTTGGCTGATTCTGGGCGGGCTGTTCGTGATCTGGGTGTTCACCCGCTGGGAGCTCCGGCGCGTGTCCCATGGACAGGAGCCGCTCGTCCGCCCGGGATTCCTGCGGAACAAGCAGCTGAGCGGCGGACTGCTCATGTTCTTCTTCCAGTACCTCGTCCAGGCCGGCCTCTTTTTCGTCGTGCCGCTCTTCCTCTCGGTCTGCCTCGGCCTGTCGGCGCTCGCCACCGGCGCCCGGCTCCTCCCGCTCTCGGTCACGTTGCTCATCGCCGCGATCGGGATCCCGCGCTTCTTCCCGGACGTCTCGCCACGGCTCGTCGTTCGCCTCGGCCTGTTCTCGCTGCTAGCGGGAACCCTCGTCCTGCTCGGCGCCCTGGACGCAGATGCGGGCCCGAAGGTCGTCTTCGTGCCGATGCTTCTGATCGGGCTCGGGATCGGCGCGCTGGCCTCGCAGCTCGGCGCCGTGACCGTCTCCTCCGTCCCGGACGAGGACAGCCCGGAGGTCGGCGGCGTCCAGAACACGATGACGAACCTCGGCGCGTCGATGGGAACGGCGCTCGCCGGATCGATCATGATCGCGGCCGTGGCGTCGTCGTTCCTGGCGAACATCGAGCAGAACCCGGTGATCCCACAAGAGGCCAAGTCCCAGGCGCAGGTCGAGCTCGCAGGCGGCGTGGCCTTCGTCTCGGACGCCGATCTCGAGGCAGCCCTCGACGAGGCAGGCGCCAGCTCGGAGACGACCGACGCGGCGCTCGACGCCTATGGCGACGCGCGGATCGACGGCCTCCGTACCGCCCTCGCACTTCTCGCAGCGATCGCGATCGGCGCGCTGTTCTTCACCCAGCGGATCCCGAAAACGCAGCCGGGCGCGGCGAAGACGTAGCCCTTGTGTCGCCGGCTTGCCTAGTCGGGATCGCCAATCCGACTCGCGCGAACGACGCAGCGAAAGCCGATGTGGCCGGTCGAGGTGTCGATGGTCTCGCCCTGGCGCGCCGGATAGAAGTCCTCGGAGCCGATCCGAAAAGGTCCCACCCCGGATCAGGTCATCTTTCCGAGTCGAGTCAGTGTCATCACCCACAGTCTCGCCTGGCCTGGTAGCACGCATCGTCCGGACTGGGTGATCAGCCACGCCATCGGAGATCATGGACCGATGGCACCTGGGCGGCGCCCCTGGCGGCGAATCGGTTTCACCGGCGTCGGACTCCTCTTCGCGGTCGCGACCTTCGCGTACTTCCTGCCCAAGATCGCCGACTACCGCGACGTCTGGGCGGTCATCAAGGAGCTGTCGTGGGAGTGGCTGCTTGTGTTGTCGGCGGCGACGATCCTCAACGTGCTGACGTTCGCGCCGCCCTGGATGGTGGCCCTTCCCGGTCTGCGCTTCCGGTCGGCACTCGCGCTCACCCAGTTGTCGACGGCGCTCTCGATCGTCCTGCCGGCCGGAGCCGCCGTCGGAATCGCGGGCTCCTACGGGGTGCTGAGGACCTGGGGCTTTCCGAGCCGCCACATCGGCCGCGCCGTCACGCTCGTGAGTCTCTGGAACCAGTTCGCGAACCTCTCCTATCCGATCATCGCCGTCTTCCTCCTCACCGTCTTCGGCGGCAACTCGGCACTGCTCGCGACAGCTGCGTTCGTCGGCGTCGCGGTCCTCGGCGTCGCGGTCGCCGCGCTCGCAGCGGTGCTCGCGAGCGACCGGATGGCGACCGACATCGGCGACCTCACTGCGCAGTTCACCAGCTGGGTACGGGGCAAGTTCGGCCGCAATCCGGTGTTGTGGGGCGGCGCAAGCTTCGAGCGCTTCCGTCGAGATTCGCTCGATCTGCTGAGGCGGCGCTGGCACGTCCTGACGCTGGCGACCTATGCCGGCACCCTCACCGTGTTCCTCGTCCTGCTCCTCTCGCTGCGAGCGTTCGACGTGCCCGGGTCCGAGGTGTCGGTCGTCGAGGCCTTCGCGGCCTGGTCGCTGGCCCGGCTGCTCGGCTCGGTGCCGATCACGCCGGGAGGCATCGGCGTCGTCGAGCTCGGTCTGACCGGCGCCCTGCTCGGCTTCGGCGGGAACAACGCGGGCGTGGTCGCCGCCGTCCTCGTCTACCGCTTCCTGACAATGGTGCCGACGCTCGTACTGGGACTGCTCGCGGCGACGACTCTGCGCCGACGGCCGCAAATCACCCCGATCGCACGATGAAACAGGTCCGCGCGCCCGGTGCGATACTCGCGTCCCCCAAGCGGACGAAAGGAGCGACCGCATGACCCAGTACGACACTCGTGAGCCAGACGTCTCTGGCTGGGCGGTGGCAGGGATCACCTTCGCGGCCACGATTCTGTTGCTGGTCGGCATCTTCGAGATCATCGCCGGGCTGGCGGCGATCTTCGACGACGACTTCTACGTCATCACTCAGAACTACGCGTTCGACCTCGACACGACCGCGTGGGGCTGGATCCACCTGATTCTCGGCATCCTCCTCGTGCTCACCGCGTGGGGTCTCTACGCCGGGCAAGCGTGGGCTGCGGTGACCGCGATCGTCGTCGCCGTGCTGAGCGCGGTGGCCAACTTCTTCTTCATCCCCTACTACCCGTTCTGGTCAATCCTCATGATCGCCCTCGCCGTCTGGGTGATCTGGGCGCTCACCCGACCGGGGGCACTCACCAGGGGTTGAACGGAGCGGCTCGATGCCGCGGCCGGTCAAGGGCAAGATCGACCTCGACGTCCGGGATTCGCTCCCGGTAGGTCTTCGACGTGGCCGGTGAGACGTACCTCCACGCCGAGACCCGCCTGGCCGCCCTCATGGCACGGGACTGAGCGACCAACGTGGCGAAGGTGGAGCACACCGCGTCGAGCGGCCCGCCGGGCCCGCCGCCGCGTGACGGCATGCAGTGGGTCCCGGGTGCGACGTTCCGGATGGGCTCCGAGGACTTCTACCCGGAAGAGCGGCCCGTCCATGACGCGTCGGTGGACGGCTTCTGGATGGACGAGCACGCGGTCACCGCGGCCGAGTTCCGGCGGTTCGTCCGGGAGACGAAGTACGTCACCGTGGCGGAAAGACCGCTCGACCCCGAGCAGTACCCGGACGCCGACCCCGAGCTGCTCGTGCCCGGCTCACTCGTCTTCCGCAAGACGGCAGGCCCGGTGAACCTCGACGACTACCGCAACTGGTGGGAGTACGTGCCGGGCGCGTACTGGAAGCAGCCGGGCGGCAAGGGGACGACGATCAACGGCCGTGACCACCACCCCGTCGTCCAGGTCGCCTACGAGGATGCTGAGACCTACGCGGCCTGGTCCGGGAAGGAGCTCCCGACCGAGGCCGAGTGGGAGTTCGCCGCGCGGGGCGAGCTCGACGGCGCCGCCTTCGCCTGGGGCGACGAGCACTTCCCCGACGGGAAGGCGATGGCGAACTCGTGGCAGGGCGAGTTTCGGTGGCAGAACCTCAAGGCCGACGGGTTCGAGGGAACGTCACCGGTGGGGAGCTTCCCGCCCAACGGCTACGGGCTCTACGACATGACCGGCAACGTCTGGGAGTGGACCGCGGACTGGTACACGCCGAGCCATCCGGACGAGGTCGCGAGCCCGTGCTGCGTCCCGAGCAACCCGCGCGTGATCTCACCCGACCAGAGCTACAACCCCGGCCAGCCCGGCGAGCACATCCCGCGCCGCGTGATCAAGGGCGGTTCGCACCTGTGCGCGCCGAACTACTGCCTGCGCTACCGCCCCGCGGCGCGGCAGCCGCAGATGATCGACACGTCCATGGCACACCTCGGCTTCCGCTGTGTCGTGCGCGCGTCCTCGGCCGCGAACGGAGGGAATGCCTGATGGCCGACAAGCCGAACATCCTCGTCATCTGGGGCCACGACATCGGGATCACCAACCTCAGCTGCTACAGCGACGGGCTGATGGGCTACCGCACGCCGAACATCGACCGGATCGCGAACGAGGGCATGCGCTTCACCGATGCCTACGGCGAGCAGAGCTGCACGGCCGGCCGGTCGTCGTTCATCACCGGGCAGAGCGTCTTCCGAACCGGGCTCAGCAAGGTCGGGCTCCCTGCAGCGCCGGTCGGGCTCCAGCCTGAAGACCCCACAATCGCGGAGCTGCTCAAGAATCACGGCTACTCGACGGGCCAGTTCGGCAAGAACCACCTGGGCGACCGCAACGAGTACCTGCCGACGGTGCACGGGTTCGACGAGTTCTTCGGGAACCTGTATCACCTGAACGCCGAGGAGGACCCGGAGGACCCGGACTATCCGAGCAAGCACGGTTTCGAGCAGTTCCACGAGCGCTTCGGTCCGCGCGGCGTGCTGCGCTGCAGGGCGGCGAACAAGGACGACCCGAAAGAGCATCCGCGCTGGGGCCGCGTCGGCAAGCAGCGGATCCAGGACACGGGCCCGCTGACGCGCAAGCGGATGGAGACCTGCGACGACGAGTTCGTCGACGCCGCCGTCGACTTCATCGGGCGGCAGCACCGACGTCGCAGGCCCTTCTTCTGCTGGGTGAACACGACGCACATGCACTTCCGCACGCACACCAAGCGAAGAAGCCTGGGGAAGGCAGGACGCTGGCAGTCGGCCTACCACGACACGATGCTCGACCACGATCGGCACGTCGGCCTGCTCCTCGACCTGCTCGACGAGCTCGGGATCGCCGAGGACACGATCGTGATGTACAGCACCGACAACGGGCCGCACATGAACACGTGGCCGGACGGCGCGATGACGCCGTTCCGCAGCGAGAAGAACACGAACTGGGAAGGTGCGTTCCGCGTGCCGCTGATGGTGCGCTGGCCTGGGAAGATCCCCGCGGGGGCCGTCTCGAACGAGATCGTGCAGCACCACGACTGGCTGCCGACGTTCCTGGCGGCCGCGGGCGAGCCGGACGTCGTCGAGAAGCTGAAGCAGGGCCACGACGCGGACGGCAAGACGTTCAAGGTGCACATTGACGGCTACAACCTGCTCCCCTACCTCACGAGCGAGGAGGAGCGGAGCCCGCGGCAGGGCTTCATCTACTTCAGCGACGACGGCGACCTCGTCGCGCTGCGTTTCGACAACTGGAAGCTCGTCTTCATGGAGCAGCGGGCCCGCGGGACGCTCGAGCTGTGGGCCGAGCCGTTCGTCCCCCTGCGGGTGCCGAAGCTCTACAACCTCCGCACCGACCCGTTCGAGCGGGCGGACACGACGTCCAACACGTACTGGGACTGGTACCTGTCGAAGGCGTACATGATCCTCGCGGCGCAGGCGCTCGTGGCCGACTTCCTCGCAACCTTCCAGGAGTTCCCACCGCGCCAGAAGGCGGCGAGCTTCACCATCGACCAAGCGCTCGAGAGGATGGCGGACGCGACGAGCGGCGCGCGGGACTGATGGGCCTCGCGTCGTGGCGGGACAGCGCGACCCGCGAGGCGATTGTCGCGTTCGCGGAGGGGGCCGCACAGGACGTTCCGCCCGAGGAGCGGGTCGCGGTCTTCGACAACGACGGAACGCTCTGGTGCGAGAAGCCGATGCCGATCGAGCTCGGCTTCATCCTTCAGCGGCTCACCGAGATGGCGGAGCAGGACGAGTCGCTCCGCGACAAGCAGCCCTGGAAGGCTGCGCACGAGAAAGACTACGCGTGGCTGAGCGGGGTGATCACTAAGCACTACGCGGGTGACGACACCGACGTCAAGGTGCTGATGGGCGGGATACTCCAAGCGTTCGCCGGCTGGACGGTGGACGAGTACGGCACTGCTGCCGGAGCCTTCGTCCGTGAGGCGCCGCATCCCACGCTGGCGCGCGTGTTTGCCGCCTGCGCCTACCTCCCGATGATCGAGCTGTTGCGCTATCTGGAGTCCAACGACTTCACGTGCTACATCGCGTCGGGCGGCGACCGGGACTTCATGCGACCGATCACCCAGGAGCTCTACGGCATCCCGTCAGAACGCGTCATTGGGAGCTCGAATGCCCTCGAGTACCGAGATGATGGGCACGGAGGCTCGATCGTCTACATCGCCGAGCCGGATGTCTTCGACGACGGGCCGGTGAAGCCGGTGAGGATCTGGAGCCGGATCGGGCGCCGGCCGATCCTCGCGGTCGGCAACTCGAACGGCGACATCCACATGCTCGCGTGGGCGGACGGACTGAAGCTGCTCGTCCTCCACGACGATGCCGAGCGCGAGTTCGACTACACGGCCGGGGCGGAGCAGTCACTGGAGCGTGCGAACGCGGAGGGCTGGACGGTCGTCAGCGTCAAGAACGACTGGGCAACTGTCTTCGCGGACTGAAAGCACGGCGATCCGGCTGTGAGGCGCGCCCTTCGGTTGGCTTCGTAGCTACGACCGCGGCTGGTTGCGTGGAGACATCGTCGCGGGCCTCACGGTCTGGGCCGTGCTGGTGCCGGAGGCGCTGGCGTACGCGTCGATCGCCGGCGTCTCACCAGTGGTCGGGCTGTACGCGGCGCCGGGAGCGCTCATCCTCTGCCCTCTCGCTCGCTCTCGTCGTGAGCCTCAAGGAGATCGCTCCGGGTTGTGCCCGTGAGGCGGAGCCCCCGCCCAGCGTGCTCGTCCTCGATCTGGCTCAGAACGACGATCTCGACGTCAAGACGCTCGACACGCTCGCCGAGCTCGCGGACGAGTTGGCGACGGCGTCGAGCTGCGGCCCGCCGGGGTGAGGGCACCGGCACTCGAGCTGCTCCGCCGTCGCGGCCTCGTTCCGCGCGTCAAGATCGAGCCAACACTGGATGCGGCAGCTCGGTGATCGAGATCACCCCGATCGCATGATGAACAGCGCTCGAGGCCAGGGCGACACTCCGTTGCCCGACCCCAGGAAGATCGATGCCGCTCGCAGCTGACTATCCCTTCCTCGAAGTCCTCGCGACGATGCTCGTCTTCTTCCTCTTGGTGTCGTGGTTCGGGTTGTTGTTCATCGTGATCGGAGACCTCTTCAGCCGCCACGACATCGGGGGCTGGAAAAAGGTCGCCTGGCTGCTCTTCCTTCTGTTCGTCCCGTTCTTCGGCGTCTTTGCCTACGTGATCGTGAACAGCCATGGGATCGCCCTCCGCCGGGCCGAGCGAGCACTGCCGGACTACGACCAACGGGCCCCTTTGGATGCGGACATCCCCCGCACGCACGGAGGCCGCCCGCCGGTGGAGACGGACACGACCTAGCGATCGCCGGCTCGGCAATCTCGACCGAGCCACTCTCTAGACTCCTCGAATCACGCCCAACTCATCAGGAGGATCCATGCCTCTCGCAGCTGACTATCCGTTCCTCGAGGTCCTCTGGACATTGCTCATCTTCTTCGTCTGGGTGGCCTTCTTCTGGCTCCTGATCACCGTCGCCATCGACGTCTTCAGGCGCCGGGACATCGGCGGAGGCAAGAAAGCGCTCTGGTTGATCTTCATGCTCTTCATCCCGTTCATCGGTGTTTTCGCCTACCTGGTCGTGAACCACGACGAGATGGCGCAGCGAAACATCGAGCAGGCGCGGGCACAACAAACCCAGTTCGACGACTACGTGAAGTCGGTTTCCGGCGGCGCTGCCGCGGAGATCGAGAAGGCGAAGCAGCTGCTGGACAGCGGCACCATCACGCAGGAGGAGTTCGACGCGATCAAGGCGAAGGCGCTCGCCACCTAGACGGAGACGCTTACTGGGGACGTCGCGATCCACGCGACGGCCCCCGCGAAGAGAAGCCAACCACAAAGGAGCAGCGCCTTACGGGGGCCCGACCCCGTGAGCTTGGTGCTCATCCCTGCAAAGAACAGAGCGACCGCGAAGAGGACGACGCCGAGCACGTAATTGGTTGAACGCTGGACGTTCCGTCGCATCTGGGCGGAGAGCTCCTCGGACCGGCGGTCCAGCCGGTCGGCCTCGGCCTTCGCCGCCAGCCGATACTGCGGCATCACGAAGGGCGTCAGCGGAGCGCCGTCGCTCTCCAGCGGCCGAGTCGCTACCCACGCGTGCACTGCCGGCTTGAACTCCTCGCGAAAGCGCTTGAAGTAGAAGTTGGCCAGTCTCGCCTCCTTGCGCGCATAGGCGTCGATCCACTGCGAGAACGTGGCCACGTCGACTTCCTGCTGCGCATTCGCCAGGTCCGAGGCGCGCGCCGCTTCGACCCGCGCCTTGTTCACGGCTGAGGCGACCTTCGCCTGCTCGCCGTTCCAGCGCGCCGCCTGGTAGCTGCTCCACGCCGTTGCGACCGCTGCGAGTGCGAGGAGGACGGTGGCGCCGATCTCGACCCAGTCGCGCCGAGGCGCCTCAGTCACGAGACAGCGGTTCCTTCAGCGTCGCAGGGCAGCACGATGCGTCGGTCGGCGATGCGCAGCTCCTCATCCATGATGCGCAGGGTTCGCTCCATCGCCACCGGGCGAACACCGCCGACGCCGGTGTGAAACGGGTGGTCCAGGAATCGAATCAGGAGCAGCATGGCGACGATGACCGCCGCGACCGATCCCATCAGCACCGCCTGAGTGATCGCGCCCTCAGCCCGGTCCGCGAAGAACAGCATGTATACGAAGATGACGACGGCGATGAAGAGCAGGACGATCCACAGCGGCGTGGGAATGACGCCGACCGCGCCGTGGATACGGTCGATCCGAGCCGCCTCGCGATCGGATGTCTGGTCGAGCCACTTGCCATAGGCAGACTGCTCGCTCGGTGTTTTCGGATCGACCGTCTTCAGCGTCCGGAAGAGCTCGGCTCCCCATGGATTGATGTCGTCGTCTAGTTCCCCCGACTCTGACCGCGGCCACTCCAGGTACACGACCGAGCGGCCATAACACATCAGCTCGCCGGTCAGCTTCTCAGCGGCCGGTTGAGGGAGAAACTGAGCGGTCTCGACCTGCTGCGCGAGCATCAGCGCCTCCTCCTCCGCGCCCGACCTCGACTGGTCGTAACTCTCGAAGGCCAGGAAGACGATGAAACCCAGCAGCACCGAGAATCCGGTCGCCAGCACGCCGAACACGCCTGCGGCACGGTCGCCGTCGGCGAAGTAGCTGCCTTCCGGGGCACGCCGCCGCACGAGCAGCATCGCTGCAACCGCGGGAGCGGTCACCGCCGCGATGACGAGCGCGGCCCAGAAGATGTTCACTCGCCGGCGGTCGCTGCGGCGGTCTGCCCGGCTCGATCTCCGGCCTGGAGCAGCTCGCGCCACCCCGAGAGCAGGGCGTGCACGCGCTCCGCGCCGACAATGGGGTCGTCCGGAAGTGCGAGC
>Ga0126312_10000424_pt1 | contig 24772 bp, 27 predicted proteins | sample Plot104A_FD_92537 | JGI IMG/M metagenome (GOLD analysis project Ga0126312, IMG submission 92537) | Serpentine soil microbial communities from UC McLaughlin Reserve, CA, USA - Plot104A | ecosystem: Environmental > Terrestrial > Soil > Grasslands | place: USA: UC McLaughlin Reserve, Lake County...
CCTCATCACTCACCCACCCTCCTCTACTGCCTTGATCCGATTGCCGCCGCCCCGCCCCCGGCCCACCCGCACCCGCCTGGGCTGACCCCCCAGGTTTACCTGGTGGGTCGAGGAAGTGGGGTCCGGCGCGAACGCTCGCGGCGGCAGTCGCCACTCTCCACGTGGGCGAGCGTGAGGGCGACTTCAGAATCGATACGCGCTTCGCCGGGCTGCGGGAAGAGGGCGCATTCGGAGGGTGTCGCGCATCCGCACTCCTTCGCGACCTCGAGCCAGCCCATCATTGCCTTGGTGCGCTCGAGCAGCGCCTCGACCTCGTCGAGCTTGCGGCTGGAGAGGAGGCGCATCTGGCCCGCCATGCCGTTGCGGGCGTCCACGCCGTCCACCAGCTGCTTGATCTCGTCGAGCTTGAAGCCGGCGCCTTGGGCGACACCGATGAACGCCAGCTTCCCGAGCACGTCGGCACCGTAGCGCCGCTGACCGCTAATGCGCTCGGGAACAGGCAGAAGGTTGATGGACTCGTAGTAGCGGATCGTCGACGTCGCGACGCCGGCTCTCCGCGCCACCTCGCCGATCGTCATTTCTGGCCAGTCGTCCATGAGCCCGACCCGGGCTTGACTTCAAGCCCGCTTCAAGGCCCAGCGTAGTCGCGACACGATCGAACCACAACATCCCGAAGGAGGACGATGACCGTGAAGTCAGCGACAAACTTCGACCTCGACGCCTTCAAGCGTGCCTACGAGCAGTGGGACATCGGCGCCCTGCTGCGCCTCTACGCGGACGACGTCGAGCTCGTTCAGGTCGACCGCGACAACCCTCCGAGCTCACCCCGCGTGCGCCACGGAAAGGACACCCTCACAGGCATGTTCGAGCACTGCGCCGCCACCGTGACCTGCGAGTTCCCGAGCGGCCGCAAGGTGACGGCCAACTCGATCCTCGAGCTCGAGGATGGCCGCATCATCCGGGAGCGCGCCGTCCAGGCCGGCGATCCGAAGTGCTCATGATCATGCGAGGAATCGTGATCACATTCGCAACAGGCGCAACCATGCTCGCGGGGCCTGCTGCTGTCGCGTCGCCGGAGCAGCCAGCGAAAGCCGGTCCCGGCTGCGTGGCGGTGATCACCAGCTACGAGGCGTCGCAGCTTGCGCCGGGCTTCGTCGGCCGCGAGGTAGCACGGCGTCGAACCACTCCCTCGACGCCGGCCAGCCCGGGATCGACTCCACGATCGCGGCGCTTCGCAGGGCGCGGGTCTCGTTCGACGGGACCGCCCGCTCGCGGCGCGGCCGGAGACGCTTCCCGATCCTCGAGCGGCGCGGCGTGCGGGTGGCGTTCCTCTCCTACACCACGCTCACGAACGGCCAAGCCGTACCGCACCCCTGGTCGCTCAACTTCGCGGGTCCCCGAACCATCCTCGCCGACGCCCGCAGGGCGCATCGCCGCGGCGCCGACGCCGTGATCGTGAACCTCCACTGGGGCGGCGAGTTCCAGTCGGCGGTCACCGCGAGGCAGCTCACCCTCGCCCGGCGGCTGACCCGTTCCCCCGCGGTGACGGCCATCGTCGGCCAGCACGTGCACGTCGTGCAGCCGATCCGGCGCGTGAACGGGAAGATCGTCGTGTTCGGAGAAGGCAACCTGGTCTCGAACCAGTCGGCCGCCTGCTGCCCGGCGGCCTCGCAGGACGGGCTGATAGCGCTGCTCCGGCTGGTGTCCGACGGGCGCCGCACCCGCATCCGGCGCGCCGGCTACCTGCCGATCTGGGTGCGTCGGCCTGACTACGCCGTGGTGCCTGCGCCGCCGGACTCCCGGCAGCGGACGGTCTCCGTGGTCGGACGCCGGCCGTATCTGAAGCCGATCGCTCCCTGAGCGCTCGAACCCGGATCCGCTTCACGCAATAGATAGGGTCGAGGGATGAGGATTCGCGCGGCCGTTCTCGAGGACTTCGCACAGCCACTCGCGGTCCAGGAGGTCGAGCTCGACGGGCCCGGTCCGGGGGAGGTGCTCGTCCGACTTTCCGCCTGCGGCGTCTGCCACACCGACCTCTACACCGCCAGCGGCGCCGATCCCTCCGGCTATGCGCCGACCGTGCTCGGCCACGAGGGCGCCGGAGTCGTCGAGGAGGTCGGCGACGGCGTATCGAGCGTCGCGCCGGGCGACCACGTGGTCACGCTCTTCTCGCCGCAGTGTCGCGAGTGCGTCCACTGTCGCTCGGACAAGACCAACATCTGCCTCTCGATCCGCGACCAGCAGAACAGGGGCTTCCTGCCCGACGGGACGACCCGCCTCAACCGGAACGGCGATCGCATCCACCACTTCATGGGGACGAGCACGTTCGCCGAGGCGACCGTGATGCCCGAGATCGCGCTCGCCAGGATCGATCCGGACGCGCCGCTCGACGTTGTATGTACGCTTGCCTGCGGCGCCACCACCGGGATAGGAGCGGCGCTCTACATCGCGAAGGTCGAGCCCGGCTCGACATGCGCCGTCTTCGGCGCCGGCCTCGTCGGGCTCGGCGCCGTGGCGGGCTGCCGGCTCGCGGGCGCCGAGCGGATCATCGCGGTCGACCTCTCGGAGGACCGGCTCGGCCACGCCCGGACTCAGGGCGCGACCGACACGCTCGTGGGCGGCCCGGACGCCGTCGATCGGATCGTCGAGATGACCGGGGGCTTCGGCGCCGACTACACCTTCGAGGCCACCGGGAACGTCGCGGTCATGCGCCAAGCGGTTGAGTCCGCGCGCATGGGCTGGGGACTCTGCACGATCGCCGGCGTGGCGGGCAAGGGCGAGGTTCTGGAGGTGATCCCCCGCTTCCTGATAACGGGCCGCCGGATCGCCGGCGCCTCCTTCGGCGGCGCTAAGGGCCGCGACCGCGTACCGGAGCTCGTGGACCGCTACCTGGCCGGCGAGCTCGACCTGGGCTCACTTGTAACCCGCCGCATCTCCCTCGACGAGGTGAACGACGCCTTCGAGGCGATGGAGCGCCAGGAGGGCATCCGGACCGTGATCACGTGCTAGCCGGCGGCGATTGAGCCGCTCAGGCGCTCGCTTCGCGCTGGCGGCGCAGCTCCGCGATCAGCAGCTTCTGGTGCAGCGCCGCGATCAGGTCCTTCAGGGGCTCGGCGCCGGCGGCGATCAGCTCCGCGGCGCGGTCGGGGTCGAGCTCGCCGGCCATGCGACCGAGCAGGACCTCGACCTCCTCCTTTACGAGCTCCTCGAGGGCGTGCTTGTAGCGCAGCGTGTCGTAGACCGTGAAACCGATGCGCTCGTCGTAGCCCCCGGCGCGGAAGCGGCTGATCGCCTCGACGATCTCCACGTCGCGCGGGCCGTAGCCGCGCGTGTTCGGCGTGAGCACCTCCAGCTCGGCGAGCCGGTCGAGCACCTCCTGAGGGATGTCATAGCGATTGCCGAGCTCGGCGGCCGAGACGCGCGCCTGGTCGCCCGCGAGGGCCCTTTCCAGGATGCGGTCCTCGATCTCCACCAGCGCCCGGGCCCGCTCGGGATCGTCGTCGAGCATCGACTTGATCACGCTGAGCGGCATGAAGCGCTCCTCCTGGAGCTGCTTGATAAGCCTGATCCGCTCTACGAACTCGGGCGGGTAGTAGGCCATGTTGCGCGAGGTCTTGACCGGCTCCGGAAGGAGCCCCTCGCGCAGGTAGTGCTTGATCGTGCCGGCGCTGACCCCGCTCGCCTGGGCGAGCTCCTTCATCTTGAGCAGGCCGTTGCCGCGAGATTCTTCCCCGGCGTCGGACCGCCCCGAGGACGCACGCTCGGCGCGCGGAGCGGAGCGACGGCGCCCGTCCTCGCTCACGCGAGGAAGCTCCCCCGGGTCCCGCTTGCCGGGCCGGCCGCGGCGCCCGCCTCCTCCAGGGACGCGATCACCCCGTCCGAGTATCCGAGCCCGGCGAGCACCTCCCGGGTGTGCTCGCCGAGCGCCGGGCCGGGCCCCGCCGGCGCGCCCGGCGTGCGCGAAAGCTTCACCGGCACGCCCAGCAGCCTGACTTCCTCGGCGCCCGGCTGGTCCAGCTCCACCACCATCTCACGCGTACGCACGAGCTCCGAGTCGAGCGCCTCGTCCAGATCGAGCACGGGCTCGAGGCAGCAGTCATGCTGCGAGGCGAAGTCGCGCCACTCCTCGCGCGTCCGCTCGAGGAGGATCCGCTCTACCTCGGCGTGCGCCTCCGAGCCGGGCGGCTCGAACTGCCGCTCGACCAGGTCCTCGCGGCCGACCCCCCGACACCACGCCTGCCAGAACTTCGGCTCCAGCGCTCCCAGCGTCACCCAGCCGTCCTTGCACGGGTAGGGCCGGTAGCAGACGAGGCCGCCGGCGAGCTCGAGCATCCCTCGCCGCGGCATCTCGCCGTCGCAGAGATAGCGCGCCGCCACCAGCGCCAGCCAGGAGAGAGCGCCGTCGAACATCGAGACGTCGACGAGCTGCCCCTCTCCCGAGCGCTCGCGCTCGCGAAGCGCGGCCAGGATGCCGAACGCGCCCATCAGCGCGCCGCCGCCGACGTCAGCGATCTGGCCGGCCGCCTGCACGGGCGGACCGTGGGGGTCGCCGGTCAGGCCGAGCAGCCCGCCCAACCCCAGGTAGTTCATGTCGTGCCCGGAGCGACCGATGTACGGCCCGTCCTGGCCGTAGCCTGTTATGGCGCAGTAGACGAGGCGTGGGTTCTCGGTGCGCAGGCGCTCGTAGCCGATGCCCAGACGCTCCATCACGCCCGGGCGGAAGGACTCCAGCACGACGTCGTACTCGCGCGCCAGCTTCACGAGCACCTCGCGCCCCGACTCCTCCTTCAGGTTCAGGCGAATCGAGCGCTTGCCGCGGTTGAGGGCGAGGAACAGCGCCGAGCGCGCGGACTCGTCGGCGCCGTCATACCCGGGGGCGGACCAGCGCACGTAGTCGCCCATACCGGTGTCCTCGACCTTGAGCACCTCGGCGCCGAAGTCGGCGAGGAGCAGCGAGCAGAAGCCGCCCGGGAGCAGCCGCGAGAGGTCGAGGACGCGGACACCGGAGAGCGCGCCGCTCACGACTCCGCCTCGCCCGACTCGACAACCGGATGGGCCATCAGCTCGCGCCGCGTGATCGGATCGCGCCGCGGCGCCCCGAGCAGCTCCCGCGCCTCCTCCACCGTCGCCGGGCGGCGGCCGACGTCCTCCACCATCTGACGCGCCTTCGCGATCAGCTCGCCGTTCGAGCTCGCCATCCGCCCGTCGGGCAGGTAGAAGTTGTCCTCGAGCCCCACCCGCACATTGCCCCCGAGCGCAGCCGCGGCCGCCACCAGCCGCCACTGGTCGCGGCTGATCCCGATCACCCCCCAGTTGTTCCTTGACTCGGCGCCACCCGGGATCTGGTCGGCCATGTGGGCGAGGTTCTTCGGGGTCGGCCGGATGCCGCCGCTCACGCCCATCACGCACGAGATCTGGAGCGGCTCAGATAACAGGCCCATGTCGAGGAGCGGGTCGAGGTTCGCGAGGTGGCCGGAGTCGAAGCACTCGTGCTCCGGCCGGATGCCGAGCTCGGTCATGGCGGAGAGGAACGCGATGATCGTGTCGAACGAGTTCTCGAACACGGTCTTGAACACGAAGTCCTTGCGCTTGCGCGAGTACTTCGCGTAGTTCATCGAGCTCATGTTCAGTGCCGCGACGTCCGGGCGGAGCTCGCGCAGGTACTCGATGCGCTTCTCGATCGGGACCCCGATCGCCCCGGTCGAGTAGTTGATCACCACGTCTTCGACCTCGGCCAGGATCGCCTCGGTGATCGCGCGGAAGTCCTCGACCTCGTAGCTCGGCGCGCCCTCGGGCGTGCGCGCGTGGATGTGGATCATCGTGCAGCCCTCGTCCACCGCGCGCTTCGCCTCCGCCGCATACTCCTCGGGCGTGTAGGGAATCGCCGGGCACTGATCTCGCCCCGCCACGACGCCGGAGATCGAGCAGGTGATGACGCACGGCTCCTCGAAGCGGCTCATACCGGCATCACCCCGTGCCGCTTCCACGGCCGCGCGACCCGCTTCGCCTCCGCCATCTCGAGCGCGCGGATCACGGTCGGCCGCGTCTCGCGCGGGTCGATGATGTCGTCGATCACCGCGTTGCCCGCCGCGATGTAGGGGTCGATCGTCTTGCGGATCCCCTCGATCATCTCGGCGCGGGTCGCGTCTGGGTCGTCCGACGCCTCGATCTGCTTGCGGAAGATGATGTTGACCGCGCCCTCCGGGCCCATGACCGAGATCTCCGCGCTCGGCCAGGCCACGATCAGGTCCGGCTCGTAGGCTTTGCCGCACATCACGTAGTAGCCGGCGCCGTAGGCCTTGCGGATGACGACGGTGACCTTCGGCACCGTCGCGCGCGATACGGCGTAGAGCATCTTCGCCCCGTGGCGGATGATCCCCGCCTGCTCCACCTTCGTGCCGACCATGAAGCCCGGCACGTCCATCAGGAACAGCAGGGGGATGCCGTATGCGTCGCAGAGGTTGACGAAGCGTGCCGCCTTGTCGGCGGAGTCGTTCTCGAGGATGCCGCCGAGGTGCTTCGGCTGGTTGGCCACGATGCCCACGGGCCGCCCGCCCATGCGCGCCAGGCAGGTGATTATCGTGCGCGCCCAGCGCGGCTTCAGGTCGAAGCGGCGGCCGTCGTCGACGATGCGGCCGATCACCTCGTACATGTCGTACGGGTGGCGGGGGGAGTCGGGGAGCACGTCGAGCAGCTCCTCGTCCATTCGGTCGACCCGGTCGACAGGCTCCCGCCGCGGCGCCGCCTCCTCGCAGTTCTGAGGAAAGAACGACAGGTAGTCCTTGATCGCCTGGATGCAGTCCTCGTCGGAGTCGACCTCGAGGTCGCCGACGCCCGAGATGCGGGTGTGGATCCGCGAGCCGCCGAGCTCCTCCTGGCTGACGTCCTCTCCGGTCACGGCCCTGGTCAGATGGGGTCCGGCGAGCGCCATGGAGCCGCGGCCCTTGACCATCGGCACGAAGTCCGCCAGGCCGGGGATGTAAGCGGTGCCCGCGGCGCAGGGCCCCATCAGCGCGGCGATCTGCGGGATGACCCCGCTCGCCACGACCTCCTCGCGGAACAGATGTCCGGAGCCGGCGAACAGCGAGCCCGCCGCCTCCTGGATGCGGGCGCCCGCCGAGTCGAGCAGCCAGATCATCGGGATGCGCTTGCCGAGCGCGAGCTCGCGGAGGCGAGCGACCTTCAGCTCGCCGGTCATGCCCATCGATCCGGCCATCACGGTGAAGTCGTACGCGGCCACGGCCACGAGCCTGCCCTCGACCTTCCCGTACCCGGTGACGACCCCGTCGGCGGGCGCGTCCCTCCCCTCCATCGCCCGCTGGGAGAAGTGAGGCCGGCCGTGGATGCCGAGCTCGGTGAATGTCCCCTCGTCGATCAGCAGCGCGACCCGCTCGCGGGCAGTCAGCTTGTCCTGGGCGTGCTGGCGGTCGATCCGCTCCTCCCCTCCCCCCAGCTTCGCGCGCTCGCGGCGCTCGTTCAGGTCGTCGACGAGCGAGCGCAGCGAGGGGCGGGCTACGAGGGTGTCCGGGGCAGCGCGTTCGGTGGTCGCCATGATCGTCGGAAGTGGGAAGTCTTACTTCCTACTCTGACGGATCGCCCGAGAGGGCGTCAAGGATCGGCGCGAGCACGTGCATGGCCGTCTCCGTGGCGGCGAGGCGCTCCTGCTCGCTCTCCGGCGCCTCGAAGGCCGTGACCTCCACACCGATGAGCTCGCAGTCCTCGGTGACGGAGTCGAGCAGGTCGTAGAGCTTGTCCGGGTGCAGGCCGCCGGGGGCCGGGAACTGGGCCGGGAAGTGCTCGGGGTCGATCACGTCGAGGTCGAGGTGGATGAAGACCGGCGCGCCGTCCAGGGCGTTCTTGGCGGCCACGAGCGTCTCCACCACGCTGGCGCCGATCACGCCGGCGGCGCTCCGCTCGAGCAGCTTGCGCTCGCCTTCATCGAGATCGCGGACGCCCGCGAGGACCACTTGCTCGGGCGGCACCGCGGCGCCGATCCCGGGATCCCACTCGCGACAGGCGCCGGCGAGGCACATGCCACCCAGGAAGCCGCTCGGGGACGTGGCGGGCGTGTTGTAGTCGCCGTGGGCGTCGAGCCACAGCACACGCCCATCCGGGCGGTGCCGGAGCGCGGTCGGCAGGGTCGTGAGGCAGATCGAGCAGTCGCTCGCGAGGAGGAGCGGGACGCTGCCGGCGTCGAGCGCGTCGTCCACCTGGCCGCCGGCCTCGAGGAGGCAGCCGCGCGACTCGCGCAGGTCCTCGTCGAACCTGGCCGGCCGGGGGTCCCCGGGGCTTCCGATGAGCCGCGGCTCGACCCCCAGCGCTATCCCGAGGAGCGGCGCCAGCGCCTCGACCCCGAGAGCGCCCGCCGGCGTGCGGTCGGAGGTGCGGCAGCGCAGGCCAACGAGCGCGACGTCCACCTCGTCACCGGCCGGTCCACTCGGGCTCGCGCTTCTCGAAGAACGCGCGCACCCCTTCCTGGATGTCCTCCGTCGTGAAGGCGATCGAGAGCTGCGCTCGCAGGAAATCGAGCGCATCCTCGAACGGCATGTCGAGCTGGCGGTACATCGCGTCTTTGCCGAGCCTCATCAGGACCGGCGACTTGCCCGCGAGCCGAGTGGCCCACTCGTCCACCGCGGCGTCGAACTCACCGGCCGGCACGACCCGGTTCACGATCCCCGCCTCGCGCGCCTCCTCCGCGCTGATTCGCTCCCCCAGCAGGAGCAGCTCGTTCGTCTTCTTCCGCGGGACGTTCCGGTAGATGAGCGCCATGATCATGAACGGGAACACGCCGACGTTGATCTCGGGGGTGCCGAAGGTGGCCGTGTCCTTGGCGACGACCAGGTCGCAGGCGAGAGCGAGGCCGAGCGAGCCGGCGAGCACGTGGCCGTTCGCCGCGCAGATCGTGGGTTTGCCGAGCCCCATGATCGTCTTGAAGAGGCGCGGGAAGCGCTGCGTCCCGAAGTGCTTGTGGACGAGCGGGACCTCGTCGGCGAACTGGTCCAGGCTGGCGCCGGCCGAGAAGACCTTCTCATGCGACGAGGTGAGGACCACGCAGCGCACGCTCTCGTCCTCGCGCGCCGCGCCGAAAGCGTCGGTCAGCTCCGTCAGCAGCTGGTTGGTGAGCGCGTTGCGATTGTCCGGCTGGTCGAGGGTGATGGTCGCCACGCCGTCGTCCCGGACGTCGTAGAGGATCGTCTCGTAGGCCACGCGGCGATTTCTACTACTCGCTCCGGGGTGGCACCTTGCCCGTCTCGACCCGGCCAGCTACGGTCCGTGGACTCGCAAACGGTAGGAGGCTCAATGTTCAAGTCGATCGTGGTCGGCACCGACGGCTCGGAGACCGCCGACATCGCCCTCGGCAGGGCGGTCGAGATGGCGCGCTTGACGGACGCCCGCCTGCACGTGGTAAGCGCCTACGAGCCGGCGGCCGCGCGAGTGGCCGGCGCCCAGGCGGTCCCCGAAGCGGCGCAGTGGACGATCGGTCCCGACTTCAAGGTCGACTCCGTGCTCGAGCGCGCCGAGGGCCGCGTCCGCGGCACCGGCGTTGAGGTCGAGTCGCACGCTCCGAAGGGCGACGCCGCCGAAGCGATCATCGCGGTGGCGGAGGAGTGCAACGCGGACCTGATCGTGCTCGGCAGCAGGGGGATGAAGGGAGCGCGGCGGATCCTCGGGAGCGTGCCGAACAAGGTCTCGCACCACGCGCCGTGCGACGTGCTCATCGTGCAGACGAGCTGAGGGCCGCGGGGTTTTCGGGGCGACGCCGCCTGGCGCCTGCTTGACGGGACAGGCTCAGAGGTCTGGGGGGACCCACGCTCGGCGCATGTCAACCCGCTCGCCCCTGAAGGGCACTCCTTCGGCCTCGAGCAGCCGCCGCTGCCGGTCGCCCTTGGCGAGCGAGCCGTCTGCACGGACGATCCGTTGCCACGGCAGATCGGGCTCGGTCCAGGCGGCGAGCACGGCGCCGGCGAATCGCGGCGCACCCGGGGAGAGGTCGCCATAGGTCGTGACGTGCCCGCGCGGAACCGAGCGCACGCGCTCGATCACGGCACGAGCGCGGGGAGTCGTCGGATCTAGCGGTGTGAGGCGGGGCACTGCGCAGGACAGCGTCTCAGAGAGCCCGCACCGCCTCCTCGATCGGGGTGTCGCCCTCCACCAGGTCGAAGGTCTTCCCGATCGTGTTCCCTGCGTCGAGCACGGCGAGGAGCGTCGCGGCCACGTCGTCACGTGCGATCTGGCCGTAGCCGACGTCCAGTCCCGCCGCGATCCGACCGGAGCCCGGATCGTCGGTCAGCCCGCCCGGCCTCACGATCGTGAAGTCGAGGCCGCTCGTTCCGAGCCGCTCGTCGGCCTCGGCCTTAGCTTCGATGTAGGGCTTCATCGGCCCGGAGGCCCGCTCTTGGCGCCCGGCCCCCATCGCGCTCACCATCACGTAGCGGGCGATCCCGTTGGCCTTGGCGGCGTCGATCAGCTTGAGGGCGCCGCCGAGGTCCATCGTCCGCTTGCGATCGGCGCCGCTGCCCGGCCCGGCGCCCGCGGCGAAGACCACGGCGTCCGCGCCTGCGACGAAGCGCGCGACGTCGTCCTCGCGCTCGAGGTCGCATAGGACCGGCTCGGCGCCGGCGGACTCGAGCTCGGCGGCGTGAGCGGGATTGCGAATGAGCCCGCGCGCCCGATCACCGGACTCGGCCAGCAGGCGCAACAGCCTCAGCGCGATCTTCCCGTGACCTCCGGCGATGACGACGTCCACCGGCCGGAGACTATCGGCGCGAACCCGATGCCTATTCTTCCCGTCGATGAAGATTGGGATCGTCGGGAGCGGGCGCATCGGTGGGAACGCCGGCCGACTGCTCGCCCAGGCCGGGCACGAGGTCCTGTTCAGCGGCTCGGGCGATCAGGCCAAGCTGGAGGAGGCTGCGCGCGAGGCCGGAGCGGGCGCGCAAACAGGGACGCCGCGCGAGGCGGTCGAGTTCGGAGAGGTGGTGATGTTCGCCGTCCCCTGGGTGGCCGTCGACGACGTGCTGGCGGCGGCCGGCCCGCTCGACGGCAAGATCGTGATCGACACCACGAACCAGTTCGGCCGCGACGGGTGGGAGGAGCTGCCCGGCGGGAAGACCGCCGCGCAGGTCAACGCCGGTCGCATGCCGGGAGCCCGCTACACGAAGTCCTTCAACACCCTCACGGCGGGCTTCCAGAGGGAGACCGCGGGGCGCAGCGGGGGCGATCGAGTGGCTTTCTTCGTGTGCGGCGACGACGAAGGGGCCAAGAAGGTCGTCAGCGGGCTCATAGAGGACATCGGCTTCGCCGCCGTCGACGTAGGCGGCACGGCCGACGCTGCCCTGATGGAGGCGCCGCGCCGCGACGGCGCGGTCTACGGCGAGGAGTACCGCGAGCAGGAAGCGCGCTCGGCGGTGGAGGCCGCCCGGGCCGGCCGTCCGATCCCGCCGACGCCGGTGTACTGAGCACCGCGGCGACCGCCGACCTGGGTTGGCGTAGCCCGACTCCCTGCGCGCGAGGCGCGGCGGACGACGCTCGGAGGCGGCTACGCCGCGCGCGGTTGCCTTCGCCGGCGGAATCCTCGGTCGAGCAGCGCTCGCCGACGACCGGCGCCCCGAGTCCGGATGCGGCTACGCCGCCCGCGGCAGGCTGAAGCGGACGCGGGCCCCGTGGGGTGAGTCGGCGAACCAGATCTCGCCGCCGTGGGCCTCCACGATCGCCCGGCAGATCGTCAGGCCCAGGCCGGTGCCGTCGCCTGAGGCGCGGGCGGCGCCGGCGCCGCCGCGGTAGAACGGCTCGAACGCTCGCTCGCGCTCGTCGGCGGCGAGGCCTTCGCCCGTGTCGGCGACCTCCACCTCCACGGTCGCGCCGTTCGGCTCCGCGAGAACGGTGACGCTGCCGTCCGCCGGCGTGTGTCGGAGGGCGTTCTGGATCAGGTTGAGCAGCACCCGCTGAAGCCGCTCCGGGTTGGCGCGGGCGGGCGCCAGGCCGTCGGGTACGGCGGCCAGCACGTCCACGTTCTTGGCGTCGGCCTGCGGGCGCATCGCCTCGACGGTCTCCTGGACGAGCTCGTCGACGCGCACTCGCTGAAGCGACCACTGGATGTCGCCCGCCTCGAGCCGCGACAGCTCGAACAGGTCCTCGATCAGCGCCGACAGAGAGCGGATGTGAACCGACATCTGCTCTAGGTAGCGCCGGCGCGTGTCCGGGTCGACGAGCTCGTCCTCCACGGCGTCGGCGAGCAGCCGCAGCGAGGTGAGCGGGGTGCGCAGGTCGTGGGAGACCGCGGCGACCAGCCCGCGGCGAGCCTGCTCCGAGGCGTCGCGCTCGGCCTCCCGCTCGGCGAGTTGAGCGGTCATGCGATTGGCGGCCGCAGCCAGCTCGGCGATCTCGTCGCGGGCGCCGGTGGCGATGCGGACGTCGCGGCGACCCTCGCCCACGGCACGGAGGCCGTCGCGGACGGCCTGGATGTCGTCCATCACGCCGCGTGAGAGCGCCCAGATCGAGTAGGCGGTCAGGCCTCCGGCGAAGACGAGCAGAACGGCCATCGTGAACGCGTCGTGGCCGGAGATGAACATGAGGACGGCGACGACGGCGACGCCGAGCGTTACGAGCGCGACAGCCGCCGCGACCCCGGTGGTGAGCTGGCGAGCGAGCGAGCCCGCGAGCCGCCGGCGCCGCACGAGGAGGTGGACGGCCGCGAGCACAGGGACGCCGACACCGAGCAGGAACATCCCCATGAGGAGTCCGTCCTTGTCCCCGTAGACGAGCCCGAAGACGAGACCGCCGAGCGCGGCGGCGAGCACGAGCCCGGCGAAGACGCGCGCGGCCCTCACGCGACCCCCTTCGCGGGGCCTCCGGCACCGACACACACACGGCGGCGTCGCCCGCGCGCGGCCCTCACGGCTGGAACCGGTAGCCGACGCCCCACACGGTCTGGAGCCAGCGCGGGGTCGAGGGGTCCTCCTCGAGCTTCGCACGGAGGCGACGCACGTGAACCGTGACCGTCGAGGTGTCGGTGTAGAAGCTGTACTGCCAGACGGCGTCCATCAGTTGATCGCGTGAGAACACCTGACCCGGGTGGCGCATGAGGTGGAGCAGCAGGTCGTACTCGCGGACGGTCAGCTGGACCTCCGCGCCTCGCACGGTCACGCGTCGGCCCACCGGATCGAGCTCGAGCTCCTCGAACACGATGGGCTCCTCGATCTGGGGCGAGCTGTCCACGCGCCTTAGGACGGCGTCGACCCGCGCCACGAGCTCCGCGGGAGAGAACGGCTTCACCACGTAGTCGTCGGCGCCCAGCCGCAGGCCGATGATGCGGTCGGTGTGCTCGCCCTTCGCGGTCAGCAGGATCACCGACACGCGCTCGCGCTCACGGAGGCGCCGCATCACCTCGAGCCCGTCCATCCCCGGCAGCATCAGATCGAGCACGACGAGGTCGGGCCGGTGCTCGCCGGCGACCCGGAGCGCATCGGGTCCGTCGGCCGCGACGTGAGTCGCGTACCCGGCCCGCTCCAGATAGCGAGAGACCACCTCGGTGATCGTCGGCTCGTCGTCCACCACGAGGATCGAGCCGCGCGAACCGTTGTCCATCAAGGCGATTGTGGCAGGGGGTTCACAGCTCGAACAGACGCGTAAGGGACTCGTTAGAGCGCCACAGCAGAAAGTAGGAAGTGCCACTGTTTACTTTTGGCCGCGGCTCGGCTAGCTTCCCCGACATGGCCACCGCTGACACGCTCCTCAAGCCCGACCACGGCGCCCGCCGCGAGCACTTCATCTTCACCGAGGAGCACGCCCAGCTCCGCGAGTCGATCCATGCGTTCGTCACGAAGGAGCTCGCGCCGCACGCCGAGGAGTGGGAGGAGACCACGTTCCCCGATTGGGTCTTCCGGCGCATGGGCGAGCTCGGCTTGCTCGGGCTCTCCTACCCCGAGCAGTACGGCGGCCAGGGCGGCGACTACTTCTGCAACATCGTCCTGGCCGAGGAGATGACCCACTCGAACTCCGGCGGGCTTGCGATGGGGGTCGCGGTCCACACCGACATGGCCACGCCGCCGATCCACCTGTTCGGCACCGAGGAGCAGAAGCAGCGCTACCTCGTCCCCTCCATCAAGGGCGAGAAGATCTCCTGCCTCGGGATCACGGAGCCCGACGCCGGCTCGGACGTGTCCGGGATCAAGACGCGCGCGGTGCGCGACGGCGACGAGTGGGTCATCAACGGCTCCAAGACGTACATCACGAACGGCCATCGGGCGGACTACATCGTGCTCGTCACCAAGACCGACCCGGACGCAGGCTACGTCGGCTTCACGCTCCTCCTCGTCGACATGGACCTTCCCGGTGTGATCAGGGAGAAGAAGCTCGAGAAGCTCGGCATGCACGCGTCCGACACCGCGCTGCTCGCCTTCCAGGACGTGCGCGTCCCGGAGGAGGCCGTCCTCGGCCAGGAGGGGAAGGGCTTCTACCACATCATGTGGGAGCTCCAGGGCGAGCGGCTGATCGGCGCCGCCGGCTGCGTGGCGGGGGCGCAGAAGTGCTTCGACCGCACGCTCGAGTACGCCGGCGAGCGCACCGCATTCGGCCGCCCGATCGGACGCTTTCAGGCGATCCGCCACAAGTTCGCCGAGATGGCCACGAAGCTCGAAGCGGCGCGTCAGCTCGTTTACACGACGGCCTGGCGGTTCGCCGGCGGCGAGTATCCCGTGCGAGAGATCTCGATGGCGAAGCTGTACTCGGCAAGGGTCGCCTGCGAGGTCATCGACGAGTGCCTACAGATCCACGGCGGCGCGGGGTACATGAAGGAGTACGGGATCGAGCGCGCCTGGCGCGACACCCGTCTGAACCGCATCGGGGCGGGGACGGACGAGGTGATGCTGGACGTGATCGGGCGTTCGTTCGGGTTGTAGCGTCGCGCGCGCCCCTGCTACGCCGGACCCTTCGACCGGCCCCTCCCCTGTCCGCGCGGCGGACCGCCGGGCGGCTTGCCCGTCCCCGGCACCAGGCCTCCCTGGCCGGGCGGTGTGCCGCCTTGGCCGGGCGGGCAGGCGTCGAGGCCGGTCCCGCCGCCGGGGTGCGAGCAGCCCGCAGCGGGAGGCGGCGGAGCGGGCAGGGGCGGCGCCTCCACCGGTGTCGGCGCCACCGGCGCGGGTGCGGGCGGAGGCCGGGGAGCGGCGCGGGGAGCCGGCGCCGGCCCGCCGGCGGGCGGCTCGGGAGGGGGCGCTTCCGGCGAGGCCGGCGCCTCGCGCACCTCGGCCGCCGGGGCTGCCCCACCCCGTGGCGGCGGCCCGGTGCGCGGGCGCCTAGCGGCTGCGGCCGGATGCGAGCGCGGCGCGTGCGACCGCGCCCGCTCGTGCTTCACGCGCTTCGCCGAAGCCTTGACGGGCGCGCTCTGGGCAGCGGGCGGCGCCGCAGCAGGCGGCGCCTTCTCGGGCTCGTTCTTGAGCAGCGCCGCCATCGTCAGCGCGACCGCGCCCACGGCGACGACCGTCCCCGCCCCGACCGCCGCCTGAGCGGCGTGGGGATGGGCCTTAGCTCCGTGTGCGGCCACCCCGCTCCAGTCGGCGCCGACCAGCTCTCCTGCCTGCGCGAACGTGTGGTCCCGCAGGCCGACGATGGCCGCGACCGGCAGCCAGGCCCGATACGAGGTCGCCACCTCGGCCAGCATCGCCCTCGACGCCCGGCAGTAATCGCATTCGTCCAGGTGCCGCTCGAGCCACTCCCGATCCTCCTCCTCGACGAGCTCCCCGTCCTGGCGCATCCCGAGGAGCAGCTGCGCCCGCTCGCAGTCCTCGGACGTTGCCGCCACCGAGTGAACCGCCCCCTCGTGCAGCTCCTCGCGCAGGTTCGAACGGGCGCGGAAAAGGAGCTGAGCGGCGGCGTTGGCGCTGATGCCGAGGACGGCCCCGATCTCCTCGTATGAGAGGTCGCCGAGCTCGCGCAGGGCGAGCACCTCGCGCTGCCGCGGAAGGAGACGAGAGTTCGCCGACCGCACCTGCTCCTGCGAGTCGCGCAGGAGCAGGGAGCGCTCGGGATCCACCTCGATGTCCCCCGGACCCGCGGTGCGCTCCATCGGCTCCGGCGGCTCCTCAGACGGAGTGCTCCGCGCGCGCCGGCCGGTCAACCGGTAGCACTCGTTCCGGGCGGCGGTGAACAGGTAGGCCTTGAAGTCGAGCACCGGGCTGTCGTCCGTCTGTAGGCGTCGGAGGACGCTGAGGAACGCCTCCTGGGTTGCGTCGGCGGCGTCATCGGCGCTGTCCGTGAGACGCAGGCAGTAGTTGAAGACCGGCGTCTCGTAACGGTCGTACAGCGCAGCGAACGATGTTCCGCCGCCAGCGGCTGCCTCTTGGACCAGTACTCCGTCGGGAGGGGCGGCCCGACGTTGCAGGACCGCGATACGAGTCACTTCCTCGGTTCAACCTAGACCCCCTCCCGAGCCACGTCAATCCCGTGCTCGACCACATCGCAGAGCGCGTCGACGATCTCCGGGTCGAACTGGGTGCCGGAGCCGCGGCGGAGCTCCTCGACCGCCTCGCGAACGGGCAGTCGCGGCCCGTATCCGCGCTCTTCCGTGATGGCGTCGAACGCGTCGCAGCCCGACACGATCCGCGCCGGCAGCGGGATCCGATCGCCGGCGAGACCGTCCGGGTAGCCGTGGCCGTCCCAACGTTCGTGAGACGAGCGCACCAGCGGAGCGATCGAGAGGAGCCCCTGAGTTCGCTCGAGCAGGGCCTCGCCGAGAACCGGGTGCTGGCGCATGATGATCCACTCGGTGTCGGTGAGCGGGCCGGGCTTGCGCAGCACGGAGGCCGGGATTCCGAGCTTCCCGACGTCGTGGAGCACCGCGGTGCGCACTATCACGCGGAGCGTGTGGGCTCCCACTCCCAGGCGGAACGCCACCAGGCGGGCTAGCTCCCCGGTGCGCTCCATGTGGAGCGTGACCCCCGGCAAGTGGCGGTCGAGGAGGTAGAGGAGGGCGGCGGCCGCCTCATCGTTGTGCGAGCGCCGCGGCCAGCGCTCGTACGAGTCGAGGCGAAGGGCATGTCGAGTCACTGAAGTCCTTTCGAGTTGAGCGTGTCCTGCCCCTAGAGAGACGCGTCCCTGCGGTTTCTTACGCCGGGCGCGAAAGAAAGCGGATACGGTGCGCGCGCCTGACCGTGCGACTCGAGATCGACCGCTCGCGTCGCCTCGACGAGGGGGCGCCCGCCGGCCACAATCGCTGGCATCCAGCCATACCCGCGGTCGCGTCGGTCGATCCCGGCGAAGTCGTGACCTTCGAGCTGCGCGACTCGCGCGACGGCACGATCGGTCGCGCCTCCTCCCGCGAAGACCTCCTCGGCGTTCCTTCGCTCGCACACCCACTCACTGGTCCGCTCGAGGTGCGCGGCGCCAAGCCGGGCGATGTCCTGGAGGTCGAGTTGCTCGCCTACGAGACGGACGCCTTCGGCTGGACGGCGATCTGGCCGGGCTCCGGGTTCCTCGGCGACCTCTTCGAGCGCCCCTTCCTAGCCCGCTGGGAGCTCGACGGCGAACGGGCACGCTCGGCCGAGCTTCCCGGCGTGGCCGTGCCGGCAGGGGTGTTCGCGGGCACGATCGGGGTGGCGCCTTCACACGAGCTGATGGAGCGGGCGCGGGTGCGTGAGGCGGCGCTCGGCGACGCCGGCGGCATGGTCCACCCGCCGACAGGCGCGTACGCTTGGCCGCCCTCCGCCGCCGACGGGCTGCGCACCTATCCGCCGCGGGAGAACGGCGGCAACATGGACATTCGTGACCTGGTGGCCGGCGCCCGCCTCTGGCTGCCGGTGCACGTACCCGGCGCGCTGCTCTCGATCGGCGACCTCCACTTCGCCCAGGGGGACGGCGAGGTCTGCATCTCGGCGATCGAGACGGGCGGCGCCGTCACGGTCCGGGGGAGCATCCGCCGCGATATTCCGCCGCTGCGCTTTCCGAGCTGGGAGTCACCGCCGCGGCCGGGGCGGCGCTGCTTCGCGACGACCGGGATTCCACTGGACGACGAGGGCCGAAACGCCGACCGCGACCTGAACCTCGCAGCCAGACGAGCGCTGCTCGAGCTGCTCGACTGGCTCCTTCGCGAACGTGGCCTGGGCCGGGAGCCCGCCTACGTGCTGACGAGCGTGGCCGCGGAGCTGCGCGTGTCCGAGCTGGTGGACGCGCCGAATGCACTCGTGTCGGCGGCGCTCCCCCTGGATGTGTTCGAGGATGATGACGGCTGATGGGCACGGTGGTCGATCACCGGGTTCGGCGCCCGGTTCCGCCGTTCGGCGAGGAGCATCAGGAGCTCCGCGAGTCCGTCCGCAGGCGTTACTTCTCAGCGCCGCTGGATCCGCCGCGCACCTCGGGCAGCCCAAGCCCTGGGATAGGCGGCGGAGGAGGGGGCGGGGAAGGATTCCCGGCTGGCTTGGGTGGACTCGCCATCGTCTAGAAGATGGTAGGCGAGACGGCGATAGACCTCGGCGAGATCCTCGCGGATGGCGTAGAGCCCCTCGTACAAAGCGGGCCCCGCCTGCGAAAACACGAAGCCCTCCCTGGGCGTGAGGACGTAGACGCTGGCGCCGATCGACACGACGAACGCGATGAGGGCCAGCACGGCAACTAAATCTGAGGGTGGATCGGCAAACGCAGCGCGGCCGAGAAACGACGCGGCGACGGCAGAGGCGGCGAGCAGAGTTCCGGTTCGAGCGCGCAGCTCTTCCAACAGCCGCTCCTGCTTGTCGAGTGCTCGCACTGCAGCGTCGTAAGCCAACCGCTCAAATTCTGCCTCCATCGCAACGCCGAGCCGTACAAGTCGTTGCGGGCGGAACGTCGGGTGGTTGAGGGACGATCGTGCACCCGATCAGTAGCCATGACGGGCGGCTCCAACGGTTAATGGAGTTGCTGGGTGCCCGCTTGAGGCATCATGCCGGGCTTCCTCTTCGCGAAATCGCACCCTTGTCTCGTCGTGGTCGAAAGGAGTCCGCCCGTGGGAGTTCTGGATGGGAAGGCGGCCGTCGTCACCGGGTCCGCCCGGGGCATTGGCCGCGCCACCGCGGAGTTGCTTGCCGAGCACGGCGCCCGGGTGCTGGTCAACGACCTCGACGGCGACGCTGCCGAGCAGGCCGCGTCTGAGATCGGGGGTGAGACCGTCGTGCTCGGCGGCGACCTGACCAAGGAGGGCGTCGCGGACGGGCTCGTCCAGAAGGCGGTCGACGAGTTCGGCGGGATCGACATCATCGTCAACAACGCCGGTTACACCTGGGACGGCGTCGCCCACAAGATGACCGACGAGCAGTTCCAGGCGATGCTCGACATCCACACGATCGCGCCGTTTCGCATCTTGCGGGCGGCCGCTCCCCACCTCCGCGAGCCGGCCAAGAAGGAGCGCGAGGAGGGTCGCGAGGTCTTTCGCAAGGTCGTGAACGTGAGCTCCGTCTCCGGGACGATGGGCAACGCGGGTCAGGTGAACTACTCCGCCGGGAAGGCGGCCGTGGTCGGCTTGACCAAGACGCTCGCCAAGGAGTGGGGCCAGTTCAAGGTCAACGTGAACGCCGTGGCGTTCGGGTTCGTCGAGACCCGGCTCACCGCCGCAAAGGAGGAGGGCGGCAAGATCGAGGTGGAGGGCAGGGAGGTCGCGCTCGGCATACCGGAGCAGATGCGGGCGATGGCCGCGATGATGATCCCGCTCGGCCGGCCCGCGGCGCCGGAGGAGGCCGCCGGGCCGATCTTCTTCCTCTGCTCGCCGTGGTCGGACTACGTGCACGGGCAGGTGCTGAACGTGACCGGCGGGTCGTTCGGGGGGATGTACATCTGATACGCGAAGCGCCCCCTCGTCGAGGGGGCGCTTGCGCCGGGCTTTGGCGGGGATACCGGGAGAGAGGTCCCGCGGGTCTTTTCGCCACCTCCCCTAGAAGTGGCTCGTCACCCCCGCGGGGCTCCCCGCCTCGGCCGCATCCGACGCGTACCAGGACAGCGCGTACTTGCCGTCGTCCAGCTTGCGCGACAGCGCGCTCAGCTTGAGCGGCCTGAACGTGTCGCACATAACGGCCAGCTCGCCGGTCCAGGTCTGGCCGATCGCCTTCTCTGCCAGACCGGGCTGCGGACCGTGTGGCAGGCCCGACGGGTGCAGCGTGATCGAGCCCACGTCGATCCCCTTCCGCGACCCGAACTCGCCGGAGACGTAGTAGATCATCTCCTCCGACTGCAGGTTCGAGTGGTTGTAGGGGATCGGTACCGCGTCCTGGTCGAAGTCCAGCATCCGAGGGCAGAACGAGCAGATGACGAAGTTCGGGCCCTGGAACGTCTGGTGCACGGGCGGCGGCTGGTGGATGCGGCCCGTGATCGGCTCGAAGTCGTGGATGTTGAACGTGTACGGGTAGACGTAGCCGTCCCAGCCCACGACGTCGAGCGGGTGGTAGTCGAGCAGGTAGCGCTGGAAGCCGTCGCGCACGCGCACTATGAGCTCGCAGTCCTCGCGCTCGCGGTGCGTGGCCAGCTCCGGCGGCGCGTGGATGTCGCGGTGCGAGTACGGAGCGCCCTCCAGCAGCTGCCCGTAGCGGTTGCGGTACCGCTTGGGAGTCTCGATCTCACCGGGCGTGTGGAAGGTGAAGTAGAGCTGTTCGCCTTCCGGGCGGAAGCGATAGATCGTGCCGCGCGGGATGACTATGTAGTCGTGCTGCCGGTACGGCAGCGTCCCGAAGGTCGTCTCCAGCTCGCCCGAGCCCTCGTGGACGAAGATGACCTCGTCGCCCTCTCCGTTCTTGTAGAAGGCCTCCTGATCGCGCTGCGGTCGGCAGATGGCCAGCTCTACGTCGTCGTTCCACATGAGCAGGCGGCGGCCGTCGATGACGTCGCCGTCCGCGTCTACGCCGGCGGTGTTCATCAGGTGCCAGGCGTGCGCGTCCGGCACCCACTCCTTGCGCTCGATCGGGGTGAACTTGCCGAGCTCCTTCACCCGGCAGGGGCTCTGGAGGTGGTAGAGGATCGACTCGTTGCCCGAGAACCCTTCATACCCCATGACCTCCTCGGTGAGGAGGGTCCCATTCTCGCGGGCGACCGTGTGACGCTTGCGCGGGACGTCGCCCAGACGCTCGTACCTCACAGGTTCCCCCTCCTCTCCTGCTCGCGCTCGATCGCCTCGAAGAGCGCCTTGAAGTTGCCCTCGCCGAAGCCCCGCGACCCGTGCCGCTCGATGATCTCGAAGAAGACGGTCGGACGGTCGCCCAGCGGCTTGGTGAAGATCTGCAGCAGGTAGCCCTCGTCGTCGCGGTCGACGAGGATGCCGCAGCGCTGCAAGTCGGCGAGGTTCTGGTCGATCTCCCCGATGCGACCGGGGACCTCGTCGTAGTAGGTCTCCGGAATCGAGAGGAACTCGACGCCCTGCTCGCGCAGCGCGGACACGCAGTTCACGATGTCGCGGGTGGCCATCGCGACGTGCTGGGCCCCGGCGCCGTTGTAGTACTCGATGTACTCGTCGATCTGCGACTTGCGCTTGCCCTCGGCCGGCTCGTTGATCGGGAACTTGATCCGGCCGGTGCCGTCGGTCACGACCTTCGACATGAGGGCCGAGTACTCGGTGGAGATGTTCTCGTCCGAGAAATGGATCATCTCGGTCATCCCGAAGACGCGCTCGTAGTAGCCGACCCATTCGTTCATGTGGCCGAGCTCGACGTTGCCGACGATGTGGTCGACGGCCATCAGGCGGAAGTCGTCGGGGTCCTTGATCGCCTCGGCGCGCTTCTCGTAGCCCGGCAGGAACGGCCCTCCGTAGTCGTCGCGGTGGACGAACAGGTGCTGTGTGTCGCCGTAGGTCTCGATCGACGAGAGCTGGACGCGGCCGTGCTCGTCCTCGACCCAGTGCGGGGTGACCAGGCCCCGCGCGCCGTGCTCGACGGCGTGCCAGTAGGCGGCCTCCGCGTCCGGGACGCTCAGGGCGATCTTGTGGACGCCGTCGCCGTGCCGCGCGTGGTGGGCCGCGATGTCGTCGCCGCCCTGGAGCGTGCCCGTGAGCACAAGGCGGATACGTCCTTGCTCGAGTACGTGCGATACGCGGTCGCGCCGGCCGGTCTCGAGGCCGCAGTAGGCGGTCTCCGTGAATCCGAAGGCGTTGCAGAAGTAGTAGGACGACTGCGCCGCGTTCCCGACATACATCTCGATGTGGTCGATGCCGTGGACCGGCATCCGGTCGTGCTCGGGCACTGGCGGACTGACGGTGCCCGGAGCGAGCTGCTCGGTGGCCATGGTCTCCTCTTTCTCTCTCCGGTTTCTCTACGTAATGATTCCCTGTCCAAAGCGCGCTTTCAACACCGCTATGTTGCAGAAGTGCGACACTTCGACCCTAAATGGACGACACGGACCGGAGAATCGTTGCGCTGCTTCGAGGGAATGCCCGCCGCTCTTTCAAGGACATCGGAGACCACGTGCATCTGTCCGCACCGGCCGTCAAGCGCCGCGTCGATCGGCTCGAGCTCGGGGGTGTGATACGGGGCTACACGACGGTGGTCGACCCGGGCGCGTTCGGCTGGCACGCCGAGGCCTTCGTGGACCTCTACTGCGAGGGCAACATGCCTGGTGAAGCGATCAAGACGGCGGTGGAGGGCGAGGCGGGGGTCGTCTCGGCCCACACGGTGGCCGGCGAGGCGAGCGCCCTCCTGCACGTGATGGCCGAGGACACCCAGGACCTCGAGACATGCCTCGAGCGCATCCGAGCGACGGACGGGATCAGCCGGACGGTGACGGAGGTCGTCCTGTCGACGTTGTTCCAGCGCTGAGAGCCGCTCGGCGGGCACGCAGTGTCCGGGCAGCTGAGAGCGATGAGCACCGGCGCGGCCGCGAGACGGGGCGGGACGACCGCCCTTCTCTAGGCGCGGCCAGGCAGCTCGAGCCCGTACCTGCGGAGGTCGAATCCGCGAACCCTCGCACGGCCCTCGAGCGTCATTCCGAGCTTCTCCGCCACTCGCTGTGAGCGCGGGTTGTCGTCGTCGATCAGGCTGATGACGTGGGTGGCGCCCAGCTCGGCCTGCGCCCAGGCGATCGCCGCGCGGCCGGCCTCGCCGGCGTAGCCCCGCCCCCAGCGCGAGCGCGACACCGTCCATCCGACCTCGAGGCCCGGCCAGCCCTCGGGGTAGAGGAGCCCGGCCCGTCCGACGAGCTCCCAGGTGTCGCGCTCCTCGAGCACCCAGTGGCCGAAGCCCTTGAGGCTCCAGTGACCCGCGTGGAACGCCATGTCTCGCCAGGCCTCCTCACGGGAGATCGCGCCTTTGCGCCCGAGCGCCCGCATCACCTTCTCATCGGCGCAGATGGCCGCCCAGGCGGCGAGATCGTCGCCGCGCCAGCCCCGAAGCACCAGGCGTTCGGTGGCGAGCTCGGGCGCGCTCATTCTTGCTCGCGCGACGTCGGCTGGCGCTCGGCCCGCGTCGGCTGCCGCTCGGCCCGCGTCGGCTGCTGCTCGACCGGCGTCGGCTGCCGCTCGCCCCCGGACGGAGCCGCGTCGTCCGGCCTCCGCTCCTCCGCCAGCGGCTTTCCGCTCTCGTCGGTCAGGCCCAGCGGCGGCCATGGACCGAACCAGTTGTCGCGCGCGCCGTCGATGGTGAGGATCGTGCCGGAGTGGTAGTCGCCGGCTGGGGAGGCCAAGAAGGCGACGAGCCAGGCGAACTCCTCCTCGGTTCCAAGCCGCTGGAGCGGCACGCTCAGAGCCGCGCCCTCCACGACCGGACGTGGGTACTTCGTGATCATCGTGTCGGTCGCGAACGGCCCAGCCGCGAGCGCGGTCAGCTTGATACCGAAGCGGGCCCACTCGATCGAGAGCACCCTCGTCAGATTCTCCACCGCGGCGCGCGCGGCGGAGGAGTGCGCCATGCCCGGCAGGCCGTGGTGCGGGGACAGCGTGACGTTCACGATCTTGCCCCCGCGCGACTCGGGGATCATCGCCCTCGTCGCGACCGCCTGGGTCATCAGCCAGGTGCCCTCGACGTTCAGCCGGATGACCGCGCGAAAGCCCTTCGGAGTGATGTCCTCGGCCGGGGTCAGGAATTGGCCGCCGGCGTTGTTGACGAGCAGGTCGATCTGACCGTGCCGGTCGAGCACATGGTCGACCAGCTCCGAGACCTGGTCTTCCTCGCGGATGTCGCAGGCGAGGGCCTCGCCGCGGCCGCCTTCGGCCCGAGCGGCGGTCTCCTCGAGCGGCTCGACTCGCCGTCCGCACACGATGACCTCAGCCCCGCACGCGGCCAGCTCCAGCGCGGAGGCCCGCCCGAGCCCCGAGCCGCCACCCGTGACGATTGTGACCTGCCCGTCCAACAGGCCGGTGTGGAACAGCTTGGAGGCCATGGCGGCGGCAGCGTAGCGGTCGACGGCGCGAGGCTCCGGCTGGGAGCCGCCCCCGCTTCGGGCCGCAGCTCGCACCGGCCGCGCGCATGCGACCGCGCTATGCCGGCCCAATCAGGAAGATGCCGCTCGTCGGAGCGAGCGCCGAGGGTGCCCGCAGACCCCGAAGCGCCTAGACGGGCCGAGCACGAAGAAGCCCCAGCCGACCAGCGGCCAGATCGGCCAGAAGTAGCCGGCGCCCGTCAGCACCCAGATCGCCACGAGCAACGTCATCACGGGTACGTAGACGCGCAGCCGATCGGCCCGGCGGTCGCGCCGCCCGCCGCGCCTCTCGCTGCCATCCGGCGGCGGCGTCGGCAAGTCGGTCACGAGCGCGTTCAGCTCGGAGTAGGTCCGAGCTGAGAGGGCGACCTCCAGCCGCTCCTCCAGCTCGTCGGGTGTCAGCCGTCCCTCGGCGGCGGCC
>Ga0126312_10000425_pt1 | contig 24757 bp, 22 predicted proteins | sample Plot104A_FD_92537 | JGI IMG/M metagenome (GOLD analysis project Ga0126312, IMG submission 92537) | Serpentine soil microbial communities from UC McLaughlin Reserve, CA, USA - Plot104A | ecosystem: Environmental > Terrestrial > Soil > Grasslands | place: USA: UC McLaughlin Reserve, Lake County...
TAACACGAAATTGTTGTGTCCTGTTTAACAAAATCTATAGGGGCGTTTTTTGTTGTGCAACGGACAGCGTTGCAAGCGTGCAATGGCTGTGCAAATGACATACCATAATAGCCTGTACTCATAAGGGTCTTCTATAATGATGAAGTGGTCTTGCAAGCGTGCAAAGTGGTTTTTGACGGGTTTTGCACAAGCATTGCACAACTACTTTGACCATTTTTGTTAAACTGTACAACATTTTCTGTTTAACAGTTAAACAGACAACTGGAAGAAGTATACGGAAAAGAAATCGGAATTTATTATCTTGTTAAGAAGTTATATAACTTGGATAGCTTTTCCTTTTTCTGGATCTTTGGCAGAATTCAGAGTTGTCTATTATCCTGCTGACACACACCGCTGCTATTTTTTGTGGCTAGTCCAGCCGTGCTGTTGGTACATAAAAGAAATCGGGCCATGAGCATCCCTTCGGTGTCCCCGGCCACAGAAATAGGGGCATCGAGAAGCTGACCATAATTGAATGAGCGCAATGATGACGGTTTTACATGTATAGGGAGGAAGGGAGGGTAATGTACGCAGCTGCTGCTGCTGCAAACCACCTCATGCAAGAACCCATGAGCGATGTATGCTGATACGTGTACAGTGGGATACGCGGGAAGAGACCTCTTTGAGTCAATGCTAAACTATAGGGGCTTGTTGTGAACCATCATTCTTACAGAAGAAGAAGAAGGAGGAGGAGGAGGTTGGTCAGGAGCCGGGCTTGTCCTAGGAGTAGTCGTGGGAGGAATCTCGCCTGCGGTTTTATAGTTTTATAAATCTGCTCGTTAAAGCAGTAGAGGAGTATCTGGGTTGCGGGTAATAGTAGTCGGGTTTGGGGTGGTAGGGCAGAGCTTTGCCAAGCTGCTTCTGTCTCGTTCTGCTGACCTGTACAGCCAGCACGGCGTCAAGCCCCGCGTAGTTGCCTGCGTCGACAACAGGGGCTCGGCGGTAGCCCCTGCGGGTCTTGACCTCCAGCGTCTGCTTGAGGCAAAAAAAGCAAAAGGCACGGTGGCCGCGTATGAAAAGATCAGTGCAAAGTTCGACCCGCTGCAGGTCATTGAAAATGTTGACGCGGAGGTAGTGCTCGAGTGCACGCCGACTAACCTGACTACAGGCGACCCAGGGACTTCACATGTCATTACCGCAATGAGGGCCGGCAAGCATGTCATTAGCGTGAACAAGGGTCCGCTTGCCCTAGCATTCCCTTCATTGATAGAGCTTGCAAACTACAATGGCGTCATGTTCCGGTTCAGTGGCACTGTTGGAGGCGGAACTCCAATCCTCGAATTTGCAAAGCGCTGCCTCAAAGGCGACAGGATAATTTTCTTCCAAGGCATACTGAACGGCACCACCAATTATATCCTGAGCAGGATGGAAGAAGGCCTGACCTACGCAGGCGCCATGGAAGATGCCAAGCAAAAGGGGTACGCAGAGGCCAACCCGTCGCTTGACACAGACGGCTATGACGCGGCCGCCAAGCTTGTGATAATGGCTAACTGGGTTATGGGCATGAAAGTCACGATGAAAGACGTCAAGCGGACCGGCATCAGCAATGTGACTGCGTCTGACGTGAAAAAGGCAGCCGAGCGCGGCAACGCCATCAAGCTGATAGCGGCGTGCGACAGCAAGCGCCTTGACGTGGCGCCAACAGAGGTTGCGAAGAGGGACCCGATATGTGTTAACGGCACACTCAACGCCGTGACGTTCTCTTCTGAACACTCTGGTCAGCAGACCATCATAGGCAGAGGCGCAGGTGGCATGGAAACTGCGAGCGCGGTGCTGCGTGACCTGATAGAGATAAGGGAAATGATTTTTGAGCAATAGCTGTACGGGATTTTTAGCCTCTATTATTTTTCTCTAAAACACCTATATTTTCATATCTGCATTGCTGACTTAGCTTGCATGACAGCGCCGCAATACAAGCTTAGCTTGGTCCAGATGCATTGGGACATAAGCAAGCTTTTGGAGCTGACGCAGAATTACTCAGGGAGACCCACATTGCGTCAGACCGAGCAAGAGATCTGGTAAAGGGGCTTCTCTACCTGAGAGGGCGCTTTTCTGACGGATAGTTTTTGCAGTCCTGTCCCCTAACGCAGTAATGGTTGAGAGACTGCAGAGCTATCCGGCTATGAAGTGTCATATTCATCGCAAAGATTGGTAGCCATATTCCGCTATCCAAAAATGAAGGCTGGGACGCGAAGCCCTGTAAGTTGAACAAAAATAACGTAAATATCCAATATTGTATAAAGTTTCTGTAAGATTTCCACACAGATTTTAGGCACATCCAACAAGAAAACATAAGAAATCGCAGCCAATGCTCTAGGAGGCCTGCAGAGATATTTGAGGTCACTGGGGAATGCTGCCTAGGTGCTGGCAAGCAATAATTCATACCAATACCAGCTAGTATCGGAACTTTCATGTCGGAAGTCTCTCACGCTAATCAAATAAATTATATCAGTGCACAAATCATGCCTTGATCAACGTGTGAAAACGCTTATGCTTTCAAAAAAGGAGACCTCGGAGCTTTTGGACAGGCTCGGGTCGGCGTGGCCGCAAGGCACCTTCCCAAAGGTAAAAAGCATCAAGGCTTACGAAGTCGAGGAAGGCAGGCGGCTCCTGATTGCTGACGAAATGGCTGCCGTTCAGATAGGCGACAGCATAATAGTGCCGTTCCTTGGCAAGCCAGAAATGCTCCAGCGCTTCCCTTCCGTGACAGTTGACATGGGCGCGGTGAGATTCGTGTGCAACGGCGCCAAGGTGATGAGGCCGGGGATAACAAATTTTGATTCTTTCAAAAAGGGCGACATTATCGTCGTGAAGGACCAGACGCACGGCAAGGTACTCGCTGTAGGAGTTGCGCTTGAAGACAGCGAAGCGGCAAAGGCGATGGCAAAGGGCTACGTGGTCGAGAACCTGCACTACATCAGCGACAAAATGTGGGAAGCCTTCAAGCAGATCTAGGCGTTTCTGAGCGGGATGGTTTCTTCCCTGTGGCCGTTCTTTGACACGGACAATACGTCGATGCCATCCCCACTTGCCGCGTCGCGCTGAATAGCAGACTTTATAGCGCGGACAGCCAGCTCCTTGGCCTTTTCTTCAGACATGTCGGGCTTGTATTCGGCGTCTATGATGCCAAGCGCCAGCTCTGCGCCTGTCCCAACTGCAGCATAGTCGTCTGGAAGCACCGAGCCCAGCGGATCCAGAGTATAGATCTCGGACTTGGCATCGATTCCGCCTACAATGACCTGCGTCAAAAGTGGAAAGTATCTGCGCTCAAACATAATGACTGACATCAGCTTTGCGACAGAGTTCGGAGGGACGCTGCGTCTTGTCTCAAGCCGGCGGATCTTGGAAAGAGCCTCAACCTGCCTAACAAGGATCTGCATGTCGGCCACCATACCGGCGCACGCTGCGCCAACTTGGTCGGTGACAGTGAAAGTCTTTTTGATATTCTTGTTGACTACAAAGTTGCCAAATGACACCCTCTTTTCTGCGGCAAGGATAACGCCATCATTGTAGGAAATGCCAACTACCGTCGCGCCCGGCATGAATTCAAACGCCATGATATACAACGCGATCTCAGTTAGATTTAGTCGTTTCTATTGGAAAGAAGAAAAGATGATTAAGCGATAACCTAGCGCTTCATCACCTTGGTGTCGTGTATCCTTATCGCTTCGGCCACGAGCCTGTTCTGGAGCTCCAGCGCGTCTTTGCCCTCAGGGTGCTTTGTCTGAGCCACCGCCTCAGCTACGATGCTGATTACGTGCCTGAGCAAGAACTCGTCCCCTCTTGTCACTTCGGCGCGGTAAGTCGGGTTAGCCTTGTTCACGAACACGATGTTTTCAGTAGTGAAACTATATCGGGAATCGCTTTCGTCTTCGTACGGTATGACCTTGTACCCAATCCTCTTGAGCGCGAACGTCTTTTTCATTATTGGCCTTCTTACCTTCCTTGTCCTGATGGTGGTGCCATCAGCTTGCAGCTCGTCCACCACTTCAACCACCTCGCCGGGCTGCTCGCCGCCCGCTACCTGGCCGACTGCATGCTGTCCCGCATGGTCTGCCTTGGCGGCCATGCCGGAGCTCTCTGGAGAGAGTGGCTTGACCTCTTCGTAATCCTGAATCTGGTGGCCTGCGTATTGGTGCGCCTTGTGATGCTCGTGCTTCTCCTCCTCTTTGGATGAAGCCCTTACAGGCTCTTTTACTTCCACCAGTTCATACCCTTGTACCTCTTCCTGCATCTCAAGTGTGTCCATCATGGCCTGCCCAAGGACTTTATCAATTTCGCGGTATATCTTGGACTCTTCGCGTGTAATCAGCACATCCTCATACTCTGTGAGGCTTGGGATGACCGTGTCGATGACGAAGGTCTTCATGAGTTGGTTGAACTTGACGTATTCGTCGTCTTCGATTATCGCTGACTTGTCTGCAAATCTGCTTGTCAGGCTGTCGCACCTTACAAAGCCTGTCACCCTGTTGAGCTTGGTCTCAAAGCCAAAGTTGCTGCGAGTCACGATGTGGCTTCCGACCATGACGGCGACTCCCCTCTCGTCGTCGGAGAGCGGTCTCCTTGCTATCACAATTTCGCCGACGATCCTACCATTATCAAGGTTCACAGGTATCCTATGGCCTTGAATGTCTGGCGCGCGTATTACCTGTGCCCCATCAAAGTTCCATTCCTTGAACCTGTCGGCTGACTTGATGTGCACTTCAAACATAGGCTGACGCAGGACGGCGAGCTTGCGAATCTCCTTCATGACCTTGAAGATGTCAACTGCCGACTTGCTGCCAGTCATCAGGAGCTCGGTGCCGTCGCGCTTGAGCGCCGGCTCCTTCAGCTCTTCCAGCTTGGCGTTGCCGGTGAACAGCTTGTCAAGAACGTTCGCGTCTATCGCGATCGACTTTGTAAAGCTGCCGCGCTTTGTCCTTATCTTCATGCTTTCAAACGTGGTCAGGAACGACAGCCTGCCAGTGCCGTATCTGCCTGTCCTTATCCTTTTCAGCTTGGGCGAAATGGACTCGACCTTTTTGTGAGGCGAACCTAAAAGCAGGAACTTGTCGATGCCGTTCTGGTCCATGCCCGCATCGTCCTCGACGGCTATTGACCCGTTGCTGAGCACTGTGACCAGCAACCTTGTCGCATCCTCGTCAAAGGCGTTTTCCACGAGTTCCTTGACGATTTCTGTTGGCGATACCCACGTTTTAGTGGCAAATTCCTTGAAAAATGACGGATGAACCTTAAGCTCGGTAGGCATTCTCTCAAGAGCTGATACTTGCCTACCTTTATTTATTACTTGTCAGAGAAAAGTTGACCAGTTTATCAATGCACGAGATATGTGATGAAGGGCCTTTGCCGGCACTGTAGTAATTTTTTACTATAACATGGTTATATGACCGCAAGCCCTTGAAAGATGGGCACATGAAAACTAACGCTCGTTTGAGCACGACGAGAGTATTCTTGGCCTCTTGCTGCCTAATGCTCAAGCAGGCAGCGCCTGCTGCAAAAACGCACAGCGAGCCTTCGTGACTGAAGAGGAGGAGGGGGTTGTTTCAATGAGTGGCCTTAGCTGCGACCGCAACTATATTGTGTGTATTTGTCTTGGACGCCAGACGACGTCGATAACACCTTTGACATCTATATTCACGACTCAATCACGGATAGACCGGTCGAGGGAATTACTTATGACGTCATGCTGTACAGGGACGGCTAGCTCCCGTCTTCCTCGCAGAGGACGGACAAGAGGACTACAAGGCAGGTTTATGACTTTGAGCAAGAAGGCCAGTATACACCTTGAGGGTAGACAGCATCAACGGCGGCAACGAGAGGATAGACTATTCGATACAGGTGAGACTCTCGAGTTCCCAGTCGGGATGTTTTTGCAGGCATGGCAGTCGCGCACAGGTGTCGCCGCGTGATAGCATAATAACCTATGGCGCGTAGGGTGCGCCCGTCCCGTTCGTGGAATTGCCTGTAACACCACCAAAGTCACTTGCAGTTGTTGTAGTTGGAGCTCCGCCGGTGGTTTTGTGCGTTAAAGCTGCTGATCCCGAACATCATGTCCTGGTAAAGTAGAAACAACGAGATCCCGCTATTGCATCGCCAACGATAATGGCTCCGACTATAAAGTTGCCTCTCCTTTGCCCATGCTGAGCCGGGAGCAGAATGGTAATTAACATGAATAGAAGAAAAGCCTGGAAAATTCCTTGCGGCGCACACGCAAGCTAGATATATTCTTAGCCAGCGCAGTTCTTGCATGCAAAAATGCAGCTGCGGCAAGGACGCAAGGACATTTGAAGCGTGCACTCCCATGGGCTGCAACAGTTTTCTAGTCTGCACAGGCTGCTTCAGAAACATTGAAGAATGCTCATGCAGTCCTGCTAACACTACATAACTCTATAGCGGAGGATTGCGCCCATCCTGCCTAGGCTTGCAAGCTGTGCCCCTTCCTCCGTCTTGCCTGAAATGACTTCGAGCTTGCTTCCACTCATAGCGGCCAGCTCTTCCAGGTACTCTACAATATCCTTCTCTATCACCTCATAGTCAGTCGCGCCGCACGACGGGCATTGCTTTGACAGGTATTCCTGCTTGGTGGCTATCAGCTCTGACCTGTCAACTATCTTTTCCTGCACGGTCTTGCATGACTTGCACTTGAACTCTAGCTTGACGTATGTCACATCGTCCGTGACCATTACCGTGTCTGCCATGCCGTTCCTGGCAGCGTCGATTACCTCTTTAGTGCCGTATATGCCAAGGCCCCTGCCAGAGTGGACTTCGCTCATGAACTTTTTCATGAGCTGCTTTTCTTCCATCACGCGGTATTCCGCCAAGGTGCCCTCATTTTGCGCCTTTTCAATAATCTCGCGCACGCCCTCCTCGCCCGAATACGACGTGTCAAGCGTTGCTATCATGCCTTTCTGGAGCCGGTAGTCAAGGTACTCTTCTTTCAAAAAGTTTTCCTTTGTTGGGCCCGGTCCGCCAACGATCATCCCCTTGACATTGTAGTCATCGATAAAGGTCTGCTTGACATGATCCGCTACCCTGTGGTAGTATTCGTTCAGCTCATTTTCTCTGAGCCGCTCAAACCTCCTTGCGGATTGGCCTCCCTGCCTGTGCTTGCCAGCAACGCCAGATGTTATTCTGTCAACGACTTCCCACCGGTCACCAGTAAGTATCCCGATTCCAGTTTCCTGAGTGTCGATTGATAAAATGCCTATCACCTTGTCGTCCTTCATCATGTCCTTGAGGTGGTCTGTCCAAAAGTGGTCGTCACACCTGTACAGGCTGATTTGTATAGGCTTTGGCGGATCGACAGGGTATATCTCTATCTTCTCCTTCCCGATCCCCTTATCATTAGGGATTGCCCCGCAGAATATTACAATCCCGTTTTCAGGCGTGCTCTTGTATCTTTTCAGGTACTCGATTGTAGTACTCAGGGCGTCCTGTACGTGGTTCCTCGTCAGGTCGGACTTGATGTTTGAAGCCGTCCCCGCTTCGTTGCGGAGCTGGGAGATAACGTCAAAAATCGGGCGTTTTGGCGGCACGTATACCGTGACAAGCTCGGTGCCATGCCCGGATATACTTGACAGTTCGTTTATCATCTTGGTCAGCTTGTACCGCTTGACCGAGTTCCACTTGCCGTCACTACCATTATTGTCTCTGCCCATTGCGTAATGTAACGAAAAAAATTCGCCCACACATAATATAAGGCTATCAAGCTGCTTGGGCTGCCCCAAGTTTATAAGTATCGGAGCCGACAATGTAGAATCCCACTTCTATGCTCCCACGGCTCGAATACATCAAGCAGGCAAGAATAAGGCTCGGCATAACTCAGAGGAAACTGGCCTCGATGACAGGCGTGAGCACTTCAATGATAAACCAGATAGAGTCTGGCAGGTGCAAACCAAGCTATGAAACTGCGAGAAAGATCTTTGAAATCCTCAGCTCGCTTGAGGGCCGCACCTCGATGAAGGCCGGCGACATCTGCAGCCGTTACCTGATATCCGTGCAAAGAGGCGAAAAGCTCCACAAGGCAATAGACGTAATGCGCAACAATTCAATCAGCCAGATACCTGTCTTTGACACTTCAAGAGTCGTGGGCATCCTGACCGAGGACGGCCTTGCCAAGATAATGGTAGAGAAGGACGAAAAGGAGCTTCGGAACATGCAGGTAGCTCATGTTATGGAGCCGCCGCCTCCGGTAGTCGACGTCTCGACGCCGGCAAAGGCGCTCATACCGCTTGTGAGGTTTGCCAAGTGCATACTCGTGAGCGAGAAGGGAAACGTCATTGGAATAGTAACGATAACTGACACGCTAAAAATGGTAGAGTAGCTAGTCCTTCAGCTTTTCAAGGCCGACGCAGCAGTCAGCGCACTTCATGCATTCGCTGCATATGCTCACTTCGCTTCCGACCGGAAGCATGGTGCCGCACAGGGCGCATTCCTTACTTGCGTGCACTTGTGTCATGCAATACAATACGGCAAATGATGCTATTTAATTCTTCTACTATTCAGGGATGTAACTGTCCGATACATCCATCTTGCTTCTTTTATACCTCGATATGTATATGTGCCAACAGAGCATGTGGCCGACTTGATCGAGATAGTCCAGTTCAGGGTGGCAAGACGCATAGACGAAAAGACCTTTTCGAAGGCGTCTGACGCGGCGCAATTCTTCTTCACCTAGGCAAGGGGCTTTGTTAACAGGGAGCTGATGCGAGCCCCCAATGGCCCGAACTGGATCGATATCGTGCGCTGGAGAAGCATTGGAGACGCGGAGCATGCGGCCAGAAGCGCAATGAAGGATCCGGAGCTCATGATGGCGCCTTGCTCGGCAAATTACTTCGTTGGGTTTATCCAAAAATCCAGCGTCAAGGCGGTCCGCATGGAGCATACAAGGCTTTATCACTAGGCGCAAGATTCTTCAAGATTTCTACCTACTACAGATGGCACATAGAGCCTGAAGGAATAATAGTAGGACCGCGGCTCTTTTCATTTTGCAATACTGAGATAAGATCTGCAGCATGGCTTCCACTCTTCCGCTTAAAATGGTGTTTTCAAACAAATCTTCGTGGCGCCGGCTGCCGCAGTCGCTATTGCGTCTTGGATCGTCTTTAACGTCTTTGACAGGTTGATGTTCTCTGAGCCAATCATTAACTTTTACTACCCGCTTCCAGAAGACACAATGCCGGGCTTTATCCTGTCCAACGTCAGAGCAGCTCTTCTGGGCATTATTGCAAGCATGAAAGTGTGTACGTCTTTAGAAGTTCAAGGAAAAAGTTTCCAAAGCATCATTCATTCTTTTCAGGATCGACTTTGGGCACGGCTTCAAGCATGTATGTGAGCTGCTCTTCGTTTGGATTTTACTCTGCAACCATATTTGGCAGCGCCGGCGTGACGGCATCTATCTTCACGCCCAACTAACAGATACCGCTTGGCCTTGTTGCTATTGGCGTGCCTGTCTTGGCCTACTATTCTACTCACAAGAGAATTTTGGGCACCTGCAGCGTAAAGCTTACTTGAACTCCTCTTCTAGTATCCTGCGCTTCTTGCTCATCTGAAAGAGGCTGTCAGTCCTCTTCATCGCCTCTTCTCTTGGCCGCTTGAATACCATCGATTGGAGGAGCATGTGGTTCTCTGGTATCACCATGCCCGTCTGGTCGTCAGAGTACGCTATCTTGACCGTGTCGTCCTGAACCCTCAGGATGTCTTGGTGAATGTGCACCATATTGGTGTCACCGTGCGCAAAGCCAAGCTCGATTGCCTTCTTCCTTACGTCTCCTGTGCCGTTTGCCGAGCTGATGATGGCGACGCCAAACTCGTTGCCAAAGCATTCCAATATTTCGTCCTTGGTTGGAGCCTTGCCGCTGAACCTAATAAACATCTGGTGCAGGTGCATCATCCTTGATGGGACCTTGAAGGCGTCAACGTAGAGGTTTGCACTTGAAATAAAGTCCTTGACGTCGTCCTGGTGATGCGGGTTCCTGTCCCATTCTATTGAATCCTTGACTGCCTTAGTGTCCTCGAGGTCGGCCCACCTCCTCACGAGCTCGACATCGTAGCGCCCTATCCTGTCGCCAAATTTTTCAATCAGCGGCTGCATCACTCTGCCCATGCCAGAGACGTTGCAACTTCCCTGAATGACATAGGTTCTGCCCGCAGCCTTGGAGTAATTTACGCGCGAGTTGTGAATCATGTCTGCAACAGCCCGATCGCCGTGCCTATCCTCTCCACCCTGAAATATCGCCGGCTTGTTCATCGGCTCGTACAATGACTTCTTGTTGTCATAGCCTCCCCCCTCCTTGGCGGCGTCGATTACAATTTCGCTGTGCTTGACCGCGTCCTTTACAGAGCCGGTCACGCTATACCCCTTTTCCTTGAAGGCGCTGATCATTTCTTCTGGCACGTAGACATTAAAGCGGTTTTCAAGCGCCTCCTTCACCTTGTCGTCTACCGTGTATTTTGCGACGCCGACGAACTGGATTTCTTTATCCATGGACAGCGCGGTAGCAAGGCGCCGACCTATGTTTCCGTAGCCGTTTACGAATACACTAATCAAAACCAATCACTTATTGCTGAAATGAGCAAGCTGCAAATAGTATCTATGCATTAAAAGTATCCATGCATTAAATACGTTATGCAGACAATTTTCTGTGTAACTTGCGCCGGCTACACTAAATTTAAATACAGTGTAAGCTTTAAAATTGTGGAGCATAATGCAAAGAGGCGGTCATTTTTGGGGCCGGTCAGCTACTTCTAGCTGATTATCTTTACCCTCAAAGGAGGGATTTTGAATGAAAATACTTGTCATAGACAACTATGACTCATTCGTTTACAACATTGCCCAGATACTAGGAGAGCTTGGGGCAGAGCCGATAGTAGTCAGAAACAACCAGATAACCTTGGAAGACATTGAGGCAATGAATCCTGATGGGATAGTGATATCGCCTGGGCCCGGCCATCCAGCCGACCGCAGGTACTTTGGGGTGTGCACCGACGTCATTACAGAGCTTGGACCAAACACGCCAATACTTGGCGTCTGCCTAGGACATCAAGGAATAGTCCATGCCTTTGGAGGCAAAGTGATAAACGCTAAGAAAGTCAGGCACGGCAAGACAAGCACCATACAATTTACGGCAAAAGACAGGCTCTTTGAGAGTGTTGCAAACCCATTCAAGGCAACGCGCTATCACTCGCTTGTTGCCGACCAGAGCGAGATCCCTGGATGTCTCGAAGTCACTGCAAGAGCGCTTGATGACGGCGAGATAATGGGAATAAGGCACAAGAAATACCCTATTGAAGGCGTCCAGTTCCACCCAGAATCGGTTCTTACAAGCGAAGGGCGCAGGATCCTTTCCAATTTTCTTTCAATGGTGAAAAAATGAGCGCACCGGCGGACTTGCGACCTACAATAAGAAAGCTGGCCGCAAGAACAAACCTGTCGAACGTCGAAATTTCCCAGGCACTCGATGCAATCCTCTGCGGTTCCGTTTCTGACTCGGCGATAGCGGCCTTTCTTGTAGCCCTTGCAATGAAAGGCGAAAGCGCCGGCGAGATGATGTCCATCCTCAATTCGATCAAAAGGCACGCGACAACGATAACCCCGAACGTCCAGGGTCCGCTGGTAGACACATGCGGCACTGGCGGCGACTCTATACGATCGTTTAATATCAGCACCGCTGCTGCAGTGGTGGCATCTGCAGCAGGCGCGCAGGTGGCCAAGCACGGCAACAGGTCAGTATCAGGGGTTTGCGGGAGTGCGGACTTTTTGGAGCACATTGGTCTTGACTTGAACACTCCGCCATCAAGAGTGCAATCGTGCATCGAAAGCATCGGCATCGGTTTTCTGTTTGCACCCGCCTTTCACCCATCAATGAAGAGCGTCGCAAATGCAAGAAAGGCCATAGGGATAAGGACGGTATTCAACATGGCTGGGCCGCTGAGCAATCCTTGCACCAACGTGGCCGGCCAAGTTATCGGCGTTTTTGAGCCTTCACTCATGAAAACCTTTGCAGAGGTATGTCAGCGCAATGTCAGCGAAGCCATTATAGTCCATGCTGTAGATGGCTTTGACGAGCTCTCAAACACGTGCGAAAACGACATCGTATGGGTGGACAGCAGCAGGCAGCAGACAAAGAGGATACGCTTGCACCCAAGGGTTCTCGGCATGCAGGTAGCCAAGCCTGAGCAGCTGGTTGTAAATTCAAAGGAAGAATCGATCAAGAGCACACTTCAAGCAATATGCGGCAAGGCGCCGAAAGAAAAAGAAGACATTGTCGTGCTCAATGCTTCGGCCGCACTCGCAGTCGGCAAGGTCGCGCGGGACCTGAAGGAAGGCGTGGAAATTGCAAGAGACGCGATAAAAAGCGGAAAGGCGCAGGGGAAGCTGTCGCAATTGATCAAGGATTGCGGAGATGTAGAAAAATTAAGAGAGGCAGAAAAAAAGTACCTCTAGCCTCACTCGTCAGGGTCTTTTTCCTTTACTGCCGATTTCTTTTTTGGCGTTTCCTGCTCAGTGTCATCGATGCCCTTTTCGTTCACTGTGAACCTGACGTCGTCGTACGGGTGGTACGGCGAGTCGATTATCTTGGCAATCCTGTCACTGCCAGCCTTGCGCAGGTATATCCTATACGTCGACGCGTGCCCTATCACGTTGCCGCCTGCAGGCTTGGTTGGGTCGCCAAAGAATGTGTCCGGCGTGGACTGCACCTGGTTCGTGACCACTATTGCGACATTATAGATCTCTGATATCCTTACCAGCTTGTGCATGATGCTATTGAGGCGCTGCTGCCTATCGGCAAGTGTCCCCCTACCAGCAAATTCCGCTCGATGAAGCGAAATGATGCTGTCGATTATTATCATCTTGGCCTTAAAGTCGTCGATGTACTTGCCCATTGACTTGACTATCAGCTCAAGATGGCTGCTGTTGTACGCCTTGCATATTGCTATCTTCTTCAGCATCTCTTCAGGGTTTAGCCCCCTTGCCCTTGCTATCTGGTCAACCCTTTCAGGCCTGAACGTCCCTTCAGTATCGATCAGTATTACCCCTCCGCCAAGCCCGCCTTCTTCGACCGGCAATTGGGCTGTAACACACAAAGTGTGACATATCTGGGACTTGCCACTGCCAAATTCGCCGTAGAATTCGGTTATGGCCTGTGTCTCTATCCCGCCGAGCAACAGCTCATCGAGTGCCTTGGCTCCGGTGCTGCAGCGAAGCAGGGACTTTCTCTTCTCAAGCTCTACGTCCGCGGTTGTGAACTCGTTGTCCAGTATCCCGCTTTCCCTAAGCAACTTTTGCGCTGCCATGATAAAGGTGGCAGCGGTCTCTTTCGAGCCGCCCAAGTCCGTGGCAAGCTCTTCTGGCACTGCGGTGGCCAGCTCCATGACGGAACTTATTCCGGCCTCCTTCATCTTGCGGGCAGTGGTCGGCCCGATTCCCTCAATGTCTTCTACCTCCAGTTCAACCACATTTTTCGAAGAATCTGTCATTGCTTCATATCTTTTTGAAGGAAGTATATAATGAATAGTGCACTGGTGGGAGAGGGGGTTATCCCCGTAACCAGCAAATGATGATTGAAAATGCGTTAAGATTTGAAATATAAAAAAGGTGTCTAGGAGGCATCCTAGACCCCGTAGTTACTTTCTCTTCTTGCCCTTCGCCTTCTTCTTTGTAGCAGCCTTGGCCTTTGCTTTGGCCTTGCCGCCTCCTCCACCGCCAATCTTGAACATCTTGGTCCCGCAGACCGAGCATGTTCCGGTCAGCGCGTTCCGTCCATTCTTCATGGTTACTGCTCTTTCTCCCTTCATTTCCCTCTTGGCTTTACATTTTACACAATATGCTTCTGTTGCCAACAGGCGTAGGTCTTGCACGCTTGAATATAAGAATAGCTCTACAGGCCCCATTTTACCACGTTTGAGCAAAAAATAAGCCCAAACTTGGGAAAAATCAGGCTTTGAAACGAAAAATTCTGCTCCCACGCAGAAAAATTGGACCAATTTCAAACGGAAATTCAGCCGAAAGCTTTCCCACGCCGCATCTTGCTTGCTGAACTCCTTTTCGCTCATGCACAGCGATAGCCGGAAATCGGCATTAGAGACGAGAGAAAATTAGGCTCATAAATGCGCTTTTCGCACCAGCCGTGGTTAGGTACTGCGACTTGCGCACGTGCACAGAAACGTTAGCCATAAGCCATCGAATTGGTATATTTTTATATCATTTTCATTTTAACCGTATATTGGGTTGGATGCAGCAGAAACTGGGTCTAAGGACTTGGAATCTCGTGGATGGGACGACTTACTAGCGATGAAGCGCAAACTTTCAGGAGAGCTAAAAGAAATTACAGACAAGATCGTTGACGTTGACAGGAGTCAATTCTACTCGATAACCAGCAGCATCAAGGAGCAGAGAACCATGCTTGACGCACATGTTAAGAGGCTGAAGCAAGTACGGGCGGAGGTGGAAAAACGCAACACAGAGTTGCTTGGAATCAGCGAGAAGATCGCGCAGTCAAAGAACTTTCTTTCCATGATGGAGACCCGCCTTCCCTCGGAAAAAGAAGAGGAGCTGCAAGCCACAGTCCTGAGCAACCAAGCATTCATCGATGCCAAGAACTACAGGAGCGAACGTGAAAAGAACGAGATGCTGTCTAGGATAAAAGAGGCGTCGATGAAGATTGAGGCCGTCAAGGCAACACGCACGATAAAGGAGCAGTTGGCACAGCTGAACCAAGAATCTACAAATACTGCCAACACAATAAAGCAACTGGACAAAGAGCGCGACTCGGTCAGGGGCAAGGTTGCCGAAATCAATAACATCGTTGATAAGCTCTACCACTCAAAGAGGAAACTTGCTGCAGACCGCGATTCTTACCTTGCGCAGTACGACGGCATCGCAAAGCAGTTCGATGCCATCAACGCACGGCTTGACGCGATGGCCAAGATGAGGAGGAAGCAGCGTGAAGAATACGGCTACAACCTTCCAAACGACGCTCTTTTCAAGGTAAAGGAGATGGCAAGGAAAAAGCTCGAGTCAGGCTCAAAGCTCAGCTTTGAAGAGCTAAAGCTGCTCTATGGTGAAAAGGATTAATCCTAATTTATCTGATGTGCCTATGAAGTCATGACGATAAGCGATTTTGCGCTTGCATGTGCCGTGGATGAATCTCCTCCGTACTTTACGTATCACAACGAAACCATGCTAATAATCCAATCGACGCAGGATGCTAGGGCAGAAGTCAACAGTTTCGAGTCCATCGAGCCATTCATCGATGCGCTCATATCGCATGAGTCAATTCACGTAGTCATAAAGGAGCTTGAGGGCGGTGATATCTCTGACTCGCTCGACGATATCGAAGTCGTCGTAGAGCATAATGGAACAAAGTTTCAGATAACGCTCAACAACATCTTGTTTGCAAAAGATAATTCTGGGATAGTTCTGCCATTCTGAGAAAAAAATTGTTGTAGTGTGTTATTGCGCACGCGCTTTGCCTTTTACTTTATATCTTCAGAGATGTCCCGCTGGCTTATCGCCATTTCGTCGACCCGCAACGTTACCTTGTACCACTTGTCGTTGTGCTTGAATATGTGCGCTGAGGCTTTCTTGTTGCTTGCAGACCCGTATCCTCCGACCCGTTCGCTCAATCGAGAGCGCAGCTTATCCACTTGGTACTGCGCTATCATCAGATTCCCGATTATGTTCTCGAGCTCTAGATCCCGTTCTTCGTCGATGTCTGGAACCTGCGCATTATTCTTCCTAGTCTGCATTCTCAATGTACATCCTGTTTCCTACTCTGTAGTGTACCTCGTCGATGTAGTAGGCTGTGTCGACCACGGGTGACGACAGGTTCGCGCCACACACCGGCACTCCTTCTATTTGTTGTTCTTCTTCCTCAACCAGAACGCTCATTTGATGAGTACTTCAAAACATCGAATAATAACGGATAGTATGATTGTTCCTGAAGAACGAGTCAAAGAGTACTTCCAGTTGCATGACACTATCCGTTTAAAAATTGCCATTACATATAGTCTGTCAGCTTGGCATTGGTTGTTTCTTTAATCAGCCGCGCCACCATTTTCCTGCAATTTGGAATGCGCAAGCCTGCTAGCTTTTGTAAAAACTCCAATTCTTCATCGGCAAGACCGAGCTTTTCAAAATAGAGCTGATTGAATGCAAGTTTTTGAAGAATCCTTTCGAGCGCAGCAAGCCTGCTGTACGCCGTGCCATATGCAACTTCGCTTTGCGCAATCGCTCTTGCAAGGCTTGCCTTCTGGAAGCTGAACACGCCGCCAGATGCAAGCCGATCAAACATCGAGACAACCTGGAAGTAATCGTCAACGCCGGTGTAGCATATCACCGTTGCCGGCAGAAACCTCTCAAGCTTGCTTGACTTTATCTTCCTTGCATGGTTCTTGTCAAGCACTAGCACTGATAGGCCGAAGGTCAGGATTGCGTCAATTATCTGGTTTGGCAGACGCTCGTCAATGCTGTCGTCGTCTGACTTGACCTCGACAGGATAAAAGCGGATGCAGTCTATCCTGCATTTTTCGCTTCGGGCAAAGCGCTCAAGCAGCTGCGTGCGGACAAGCATGTTATTGTAATGCGCATAGTCGACATCTAGGTTGCAGCAGGGCTCCTTTGTAATCACTGCAATCAATAGGTCGAAACTTCGAAAGTTAGCCTCTTCGACTATCCTTATCTCCGCTTCGTCTGGCGCCGGCATCAGGCTGTTGTCCTTGATGTGACCCGACCTGAGCGAGCTGCAAAACAATTGCTTCAGCGCCTTTTCGTTCATGCGTGCCTGTGTCCTTTCGAGCTCTGCGTTAATGTACTTTTGGGTACTACTGCTACTGCTTTTTGCAGGTCCACTTCATGGACCTTGCAAAGTGATGCAGGTCCTGCAGCATCCTCTTCTTGCTGTTTTGCGATTTCGTTATCCTGTCAATGATCGCGCTGCCGACAATGATTGCGTCGGCGCCAGCCGCTATCATGAACTTGGCGTGTGCCGACGTGCTTATCCCAAAGCCCACTGCCACCAGGACCTTTGAACCTGCAGCAGCCTGCTTGACGCTCTTGACTGCATTCAGAGTATAGTCCTCAAAAGACTTGCGCGTACCGGTTATGCCATAAACAGAAACAAGGTACAGAAAGCCTGATGTGCTGCCCAATATTTTCTTGAGCCTTTCCTGCGGCGTATTGGGAGATGCAAGGAACACCGTCGACAGCCCAAGCTTGGATGCCGTCTCAGAATACGCGTCTGCCTCTTCGACAGGCATGTCGGGCAGAATAAAGCCGTCTATCCCGCACTCTTTGGATTTTATCATGAACTTTTGGAAGCCGGCTCGCACAAGGATGTTTGAATAGGTCATTGCGAGCAGCGGCAACCCAGGGTGCTTTTTTCTGACGGCCCTTGCCAGTTGCAGAGCCTTCTCCGGCGTGGTGCCTTTTTCAAGCGCGTAGCCCGACGCAGCCTGTATCGTCGGCCCATCAGCTATCGGGTCTGAGAACGGGATCCCAATCTCGATGATATCTGCCCCGCCGGCAACAAGAGCATCAATAACCTCTTGAGAGGTCTTGATATCAGGATAGCCTGCAACGACATAGCAGACAAGGGCGCATTCGCCCCGGCTTGCCAGCTCTTCAAACTTTTCTGCGATTTTATTTTTTTTTGTTGTCGTTGTTGTTGTTGTTGGCATTCCTTTTCTTTTTCCCATAGCTGTAATTGAGGTAATCCTGAACGACCTGAACGTCCTTATCGCCCCGCCCTGACAGCGTCACTACGATAACGTCATCCTTGCTCATTTCCTTCGCAAGCTTCATTGCGTATGAAATAGCATGTGACGGCTCGAGCGCAGGGATTATCCCTTCAAGCCTTGAAAGTGTAAGAAATGCCTGCACTGCCTCATTGTCAGTACATGCCACATAAGTTGCACGCTTGATGTCCTTTAGCATGGCGTGCTCCGGCCCTACGCCGGGATAGTCAAGCCCTGCAGATACACTGTGAGTCTCTGTCACCTGCCCGCACTTGTCCTGAAGCAGGTAGGTGAACATGCCGTGCAGCACGCCTTCAGAGCCGGCGTTCAGGGTTGCCGAGTGCTTGCCTGACTTAATACCGTGGCCGCCCGCTTCTACACCGCATAGAGCGACCTCTGAATCGTCAAGGAACGGGTAAAACGACCCCATTGCGTTGCTCCCGCCGCCAACGCATGCCACTACTGCATCCGGAAGCTTTCCTTCCAGCTCCTGCATCTGCTGCTTTATTTCATGCCCAATTATGCTCTGAAAGTCTCTGACCATCATCGGGTACGGATGAGCGCCCACCACGGAGCCAATGAGATAGTACGTGGTCTTAACGTTGGCGATCCAGTCGCGGAACGCCTCGTTGATGGCGTCCTTGAGCGTCTTGCTGCCAGAGTCGACATGATGTACCTTTGCTCCAAGCAGCTCCATCCTAAACACGTTTAGTTTTTGCCGCTCGACATCCTTTGACCCCATGTATATCTCGGCGTCAAGCCCAAGCACCGCGCAGGCGATGGCAGTGCCAACCCCATGCTGGCCGGCACCTGTCTCTGCTATTATCCTCTTTTTGCCCATCTTTTTTGCAAGCAATGCCTGCCCAAGCGTATTGTTTGTCTTGTGCGCGCCGCCGTGCAGGAGGTCTTCGCGCTTCAGGTATATGTTGGCGCCGCCAACCTGCTCTGTTAGGTTCTTAGCAAAATAGAGAGGAGTCGGCCGGCCCGCGTATTCAGTCAAATAATATGAAAGTTCCTTCTGGAAATCGGGATCGTTCTTGTACCGCTCGTAGGCAGCTTCGAGCTCTTCGATGGCAGGAGCCAGCGTCTCCGGTATGTACTTGCCCCCGTACCTGCCGAACTTGCCGCGTACCGGATAGTTGCCCAGCATATGTTGTGATAGTAAAATCTGTAGCAGGCAAGGGATATTAAGCGATTCGCAATAATGTAATGTGAGGTCGGATTTCCTTTAAATAGGCACTGCCTGGCAATCTAGTCTTAGTCCATACCCCTTGGAAGAAGAAGAATTTGTGATCAAAAAATGAAGCGATCTGACCTTGATACAGCTATAGATTGGGCGTCTTGTGAAGGACAGAACCCCGGTCTGTATGATGCCGGGACGTTCTACGATACAGACCCGACAGAATATTTCAACGCATTTCGTCAGAAGCTCTAGCTGCATGCATTTCCTCAGTCGCATGCGAAGACACATTCAGATTTCTCGGGTTTTACATTGTCAAGCCAGAATACAGAGGAGACAGGTGATTTGGAATTAGAATCTGGAATAAGAGTCTTGAATTTTGGCAGAGAGCAGAAATATCTGGTTCGACAGCGTCATTGCCAAGCAGAGAGAAGACTATGAAAAATACGACTTCAAATTTGCATACAGAAATTTGCGTTACGCTGGATCGTCTTCAATAATTAGAACATCCACAAAACCCTCGAAATACGTAACAGATTTGAAAGGCGCCGACCTGCAAAGAAAGGCAATAGAGTAGGATCGCCAGATGTTCCCTCCAAGGCGCGAGAAGTTTATTTCAAAATGGATTAATCAGAAAGGAAAGCAGGACCATCCGATACCTGTCAGGCAGCAAGGAAGAGCCCCTTCCAGGACATAGAGCAGTGCGCCCCGGCGTCACGGGATACAAGATAGGCCACTCACTCTTTGCAGACGACGAGCAGATTCCACAGCAATTATTGTCAAACTGGTAAGCCACGATATTATTGAAAACAACAACAATAACAATAGCGAAACTGCATTACTCTTTATTGACATATCCGAACCAAATCAGCAAACCCTAGACCCTGCAAGAAGAAATGGAATGAAAAAGATTTCCGAAATGGCGCGCGCATGTATAACAAGGCTATCCCAAGCTTGCTTGCCGCTGGACAGAATTTATCGCGTAACCATCCTAGAGATCGGGTAAAAAATAGCATCAAAGAGAATTATAGAGCTCGGCAACCTTGGCGCCAATGTCGCCCGTCTCCATTATGCTCGTCCCGACTAGAAAAGCATCGGCGCCGACCTTTCGCAGGTACCATATGTCCTCTGGCTTGCCGATCCCGCTCTCGCTTATTATCAGGCTCCTGCCCTTGGCGTGCGTTAAGAGGAGCCTTTCAGTGTTTGTGATATCTACCTGCAAGTTGTCGAGGTTGCGGTTGTTTATGCCGATGAGAGCATGCCTTGACTTCAATACTTCTGCAAATTCCTGTTCCGTGTGGACTTCGACCAGCACTTGAAGGCCTATCTTTGTAGCATATTGAGCGAGCTCTTCCATGCCTTCTTCTGCCATGTCGCGGTCAAAGATCGTCTTGATGAGCAGAATGCAGTCTGCGCCGGCTTTTTTGCCAGCGTCTATCTGGACTCGGCTGACCGTGATGTCCTTCATGAGCAACGGCACACTGACTGCCTTTCTTGTTGCCGCGAGGTACTCGACGGAGCCTTCAAAGACGTAAGGCTGTGTCAGGAGTGACAGACCGATCGCGCCAGACGATACCATTGTGGCCGCGATTTCTGCCGGAGGCGCCGTTTTGCTCCTTATCTTGCCCTGCGAAGGAGAGGAGAACTTAACCTCCGTTATGAGTGGCGCATGCAGGCACGAAATGATTGCCTTCCGGAAGCTTATTGCGTCGTGGACGAATGAGTGCTTGGTTTCATATGCGCCCTCGTCTATTGCCTTGAACGAATTGTCTACAAGCCGCTTTATGCTAAAATCTGTCCTCACGAACTTGCTCATGGGCGCAGGGCTGGATAGCAGCTGGCGGGTATTATAATTCTATTCAGAATCTTGTGGTGCCTGCACGTGCTAAGGCACAAAAATGCATCATTGTCCTACATTTCGTGACAGGTCGCCTGGAATTCCTATAGCTATTTTATAAAACTTTTTACCAAGTTAGACTGCATGGGGCGTGCTTTGACAGCATTGCTGATAGCCATTGCTTTGGCAACTAGTACCGCAATGCGCTCGCTACCAATAATAGCGTAAGAGGCAAAAAACCCTGTGAATATTCGCGTGCAAAAGAGGCTATGACACATATCTCTGTATGACAACGATCCTTCCGCAGGTTAGAAAGAGCAAGGCAGTCCAATGAAGGTGATGCGCTGAATTCCTTAATTTTTTGAAATTACAACACATCATTCTATTCACGTATATATTTGCGTTCAACGGGTATCAGGCTATAGCCAGACGATGTCAGAGAGCTCTATATTCCGTGACAGGTCGAAACTTTCTCCGCGCTACATACCGGAGGAGCTGCCCCACCGCCAAGCGCAAATAGAGCAAATAGTGCATGTCTTTTCTGAAGCCTCAAGGGATCCGGAAAAATTCCCGCTGACTGTCCTGCAGGTCATAGGCCCGGCAGGAATAGGCAAGACATCGACTGTCATCAGGTCCTCCAAGATGCTTGAGGAGCAATTTGCAAGGAACAGGCTTGCGCTCAAGACTGTATACATCAACCTGAAGCTTCAAGGCGGCAACAAGTACGCGATATACCGCTTTTTGCTTGAGCGTATCGCGCCGGAGCTGCCTGCGCAGGGCTTGAGCGCAGAGGAAATGCTGCGATATTTGTTGCGATACCTGCGCGAAAACAGGCAGTATGCGCTGATTGTCATGGATGAGATCGACTACCTGATAAAGACTAGCAAGGACAGCAGTATCATTTACGACCTTACTAGGCTAAACGAATTCGAGCCGGAAAGGTCCTGCAATGTCAAGGGCGCGGTCTTTATCGCAAGGAGCACAGAATTTTACAGCAGACTCGACCCGGCTGAGCTGAGCACGCTCGGGCGTGTCCCGATGGAGTTCAAGCCATATTCCCTTGGGCAGGTAAGCGACATACTCGAGAGCCGCTGTGCGCAGGCGTTTAACTCAAGGGCGATAGGGTCTGACGTAATTGACAAGGTTTCAAGCATAACCACCTCGACAGGGGTAAACGGCGATGTGAGATACGCGCTCGACCTGCTTATGTACGCAGGCAACCTTGCCGAGTCACAAGGCGCTGGCAGGGTGACGCTTGACCAGGTGCGCAAGGTGCACGGGCAGGTGCACCCCTCGATAACCACCGAAGAGATCGAGCAGCTGTCAAGGAACCACCTAATAACTTTGGTGGCAGTAGTCCGTGCGCTGCGTGCCAAGAAGAAGCCATATGTTGAATTGAAGGACGTGCGGCTGCACGCGTCCGAGCTTGCTGAGCAGCTAAGCGTGAAAAAGCTCGAAGTGGAAGACTACCTTGACGACCTGAAGGCAAGAAGGCTCGTCGACATCAAGTCGCTCAAGGAGATAGGACTCCACGGCGCGTCGCTTGCTGAACTAGAGCCGGTGCTAATGGGCAAGGTCAGGAGTGAAAAATAGTGATGATGGAGAGTAAGGAGATAATCGAGACTGGCCTTGGCAGCATAGGCAAGGTCAAGATAATCAGGGCCCTGGCAGAGGAAAACAAGCTGGCCACGATCTATCTGCTTCACAAAAAGACGCATTTAAAGCGCGACGACATCAAGAGCAACTTGAACGATCTTGTAAAGATAGGTTGGGTGAACCAGACGAAATATGCAAACGTGATGTACGGCCTGAACAGGGAAAACAAGTATGTGGACCGGCTAGTGGAATTCTTTAAAGAAGTCGGCTACACTGGTCAGCCATAAAAGTTGCTGTACCTGTCGTCTGCAGCCTTGCCTCGGCTTTCAATTGTAGACAGGCCCCGGAACAGCACGTCGACTGCAGCGGCTTCTGCTAGCTTGCCTTTTGCCACATGACTTGCCACGCCGACGATGTCTAGATACTGCATGCGCTCTGCAAGCGCCTCCCTTTTCATACCGTTCTCCCTTGCGCGCTTTTCAAGGGCAAGGAATATCTTCTCGACGTGGTAGTTTGTGTGTATCTCGGCAGCCTCGTCGCTTCCAACGCCGTAGAGCATCGATATCGTCGCGTCAAGCCTTGTTTCGTCCTGGCCGCTCATGCCGGCGTGGGCTGCTTCTATCGCAGACCTTCCCCTGAGCTTTCTATCGCTTGTCTTGTTTTCCATCTTTCTAGAGAACATGGTTAAGTGTGTGTTTTCTTCATATTAAGATAACGCCGGCAGATCCAAAAAGGAATAAAAAGGTGCTCATCCAAAGTTTAATGTGCAGTCCAAGGCGAAGGCGCAGAACGGCAGCAAATTCATTTTTGTGACGGGCGGAGTCATGTCCGGCCTCGGCAAGGGTGTGATTACTTCTTCAACTGCAAAACTACTGCAGCTTGCCGGCTACAAGGTTTCCTGCGTCAAGATAGACCCTTACGTCAATTATGACGCTGGCACCATGAACCCTGTTGCGCATGGCGAGGTGTTTGTCACCGACGACGGAGGCGAGTGCGACATGGACATCGGCAACTACGAGCGCTTTATCGACACTGCCATGACCAAGGACCACAATATCACAACAGGTAGGGTTTACCAAGACGTCATTAAGGCAGAGCGGGAAGGCAAGTATCTGGGCCAGTGTGTACAGATAATTCCTCATGTTACTGACGCAATAAAGAATGCTTTGTCCAAGATTGCAAGCGACGAAAAGCTCGACATCATGGTGGTCGAGTGCGGAGGCACAGTGGGAGACATTGAGAGCCTCCCGTTCCTTGAAGCATTCCGCCAGATGGAGCTAGAGCTTGGGCGATCAAATACCCTGTTCATCCACGTTACTCTGGCGCCAGTGCTCGACGTAGTCGGCGAGCAAAAGACCAAGCCGACTCAGCATAGCGTGCAAGAGCTGCGCAGGATAGGCATCCAGCCAGACATCCTGGCTGTCAGGTGCAAGACGCCGCTCACGACCGACGCAAGGCGCAAGATCTCGCTTTTTGCAAGCATTGAAGACAAGTGCGTAATTTCCTGCCATGACGCGCTGTCGATCTACAAGGTCCCGGAAGTGCTTGAAAGCCAAGGGATGCTCAAGGCAGTCGAGGAAAAGCTTGTGCTGAAAAAGTCTGCGCCCCAGTGGGGCAACTGGAAGGCGATAGCCGAATCGTTTTCAAAATATAGAGGCTCTGTCAGGATTGCGGTGGTGGGCAAGTACGTCATGTTGCCTGATAGTTATGTTAGCGTCTATCATGCCCTTTCGCACGCCGGCGCTAGCATCGGCAAGAAGGTCGAAATAGAGTGGATCGACTCTGAAAGGTTTGAAAACGGTGGCGGCCAGCAGAACTTGTCAATTCTCAAAGAGTTCAACGGCGTCTTGGCTCCGGGCGGCTTTGGCAAGCGCGGAAGCGAAGGGATCATTAGCGCCGCCAACTTTACAAGGGCAAACAACATCCCGTACCTCGGAATATGCTTTGGATTCCAGCTGGCAATCGTTGCGTTTGCAAGGCACGTTTGCAAATTAGCAGGCGCCAACTCGACCGAGCTTGATCCTCAAACCAAGAATCCAGTTGTGGAATTCATGCCGGAGCAGCGCAACATACACGACATGGGAGGAACCATGCGCCTTGGAAGCCATGACATTGCGATAGAGCCGGGCACAATCGCGGCCAGGGTATACAGCTCGACTGCGATAAAGAAGCGTCACCGCCACCGCTACGAGTTCAACCAGAACTACCTTGACGCTGTCACCGAGAACGGCCTTGTGCTGTCGGCTTACTCGGACAGCGGAAAAAGGATGGAAATTCTGGAAATACCAAACCACAGGTTCTACGTTGCAGTGCAGTACCACGCAGAATTCAGCAGCAGGCCTGGCAAGCCCGAGCAGGCGTTTGACGCA
>Ga0126312_10000426_pt1 | contig 24732 bp, 28 predicted proteins | sample Plot104A_FD_92537 | JGI IMG/M metagenome (GOLD analysis project Ga0126312, IMG submission 92537) | Serpentine soil microbial communities from UC McLaughlin Reserve, CA, USA - Plot104A | ecosystem: Environmental > Terrestrial > Soil > Grasslands | place: USA: UC McLaughlin Reserve, Lake County...
CGCAGGTCGATGCCATTGACCTTCTTGAAATCGTCGGCGAGATAGTCCACGATCCGGCGGTCGAAGTCGTCGCCGCCGAGGTGGGTATCGCCGGCGGTCGCCATTACCTCAACGACCCCCTCGCCGACCGTCAAGATGCTGACGTCGAAGGTGCCGCCGCCAAGATCGAAAACTAAGACCGTCTCGTTCTCCAGCTTGTCCATGCCGTACGCCAGGGCCGCTGCCGTCGGCTCGTTGATGATCCTGAGGACCTCGAGGCCGGCGATGCGTCCGGCGTCCCTAGTCGCTTTACGTTGTGCGTCGTTGAAGTACGCCGGAACAGTGATCACGGCCTCGGTGATTCTCTCGCCGAGGTGCTTGCCCGCGTCGTCGACGAGCTTGCGCAGCACCTGCGCCGAGATCTCCTCCGGGGCGTACTGCTTGCCCTTGACCTCGAATCGTGCGGCATCGTCTGGCCCAGGCACCACGTCGAAGGAGACGGCGTTGATCTCACTGGTCACCTCGCCGTACTTGCGGCCGATGAACCGCTTCGCGGAGTAGATGGTGCCCTTCGGGTTCAAGATCGCTTGCCGCCTGGCCATCTGCCCGACGAGCCGCTCGCCGGAGTCGAGGAAGGCGACGACGGAGGGCGTCGTACGGTTGCCCTCGGCGTTCGGGATGACCTGCGCCTGTCCCCCTTCCATAGCCGCGATAACCGAATTCGTCGTACCAAGATCAATACCGACTGCTGTTGCCACGGCTCACTCCTATCTTGATTGCCCAACTTGATCATGCTGCCACCACAGCCGGGAAAAGACATCCCGTAAACGGGGTACGGCTCGTCTTCCCCTAGCGGTGCTGGAGAGCCAGTATCGTGAGCTCGACACGGGAGTGAATGTTGAGCTTGGCGTAGGTGTGCTTGAGATGCGCGTCGACGGTATGCGGCGACAGATCCAGATATTCCGCGATGTTCCGGTTGGTCAGACCGCCGGCCACCAACTCGGCGATTCGCAGCTCGGCATCGGTGAGCGTCCGCCAGGGGTCACCCGTACGCGGCTTCGGCACCTTGGCTAGGGGGTACGTGGTTGAAGCCGACTCAGGCGGAGCCGCGGGGTACTCCGCTGGGGTCACGTAATGGGTGTTTTCCAGCACCATCGTGCCTAACAGCACCCTGGAATGTGTCTTGAATAGGTCGACAAGCGTCGCCACTCCGAAGCGCTGCAAGTCGTACATGCACATAAAGACCGCCGGCTGGTCTTCGAGGATCTTGTTGACCGCCGCCTCGTAGCTAAAGAAGTCCTCGGTTCCTCCCGGCCGCGGCAGCACCCAGGACATTTCGCCCGCGGTTCGCAATAAGGAAAAGTTCGAATCGGTCGCACCGCTCATGCGTCCTGACAGAAAGGACACCATGTGATCGACAGAGAATCGTCCGGACCGCAGGCATACATCAGAGGCGCGATCAATCTCAAGCTGCTCTGACCGCGGCGGGAGGTGACCGTTCTGACTCGCAACCCACTCGCGGATCGACGCAGATTCAGCGTCGTCAGTGATGCAAAGGCACTTGTCGCCCTCACGGATCCCCTCTTGGAGGAAAGGGAACAGATACTGGTCACGTTCGGCCGGACTGGAGTACAAGGCGCAAATATGCATCCCCGAACGCATCTCAGCTATTCCCGGCATACCCATGCTCACCGCCGTTGGTGATCACCAATCTCAAGATCTCTTCGACTGTACGCGGCTCGACGAATCCATACTGAATGGGTGCCGCCAGTCGACACCGCCTCGGCTGATCATGGAAGATAGCGCTCCCCTGCTACTGGTGCCGTCGCCTCGTGAGGCGACGGTTCCGCATCGCGAGCTGCCGGGTCTCTCGCCGATGCAAGAATGAGTCGAGACCGTCAACACCGAGGAAGATCTCATGTCAGATCAGACGCCCGAACAAGCCGAAAACGACGAGCAGAGCACCCCGATAGGCGCCGATGAGTACGGCAGCCTCAGCGTGGAGGACAACCCGGAAGGAACTGTTGACCCGGCCGAGCTGGCCGGTACCGCCAAGGAGTCCGACGCGGATGTGGTCTACCAGCCGGAGCATTCCGAGCAAGATCTGAAGGACTAAGAGCGCCGCCGAAGCGAATGATCAGGCCGGGAGCGATCGAGGCAGCCCAAACCATCGCAGCACGCTGTTATCAAAGCGGGTCATGGCGCAGATCCGGTCGCCGCTGAGCGTCAGGACGATGAGGCCGATCCCATGCCGGATGCCGGTCGGGGCGCGCAGGTACGCAGCGAACGCCGGCTGACCGTTGGCTCGCGTCGGCACGAGATCGAACCTCCGGCCGGAGCCAAAGATGCTGCCGAACAGGCGGGCCACGATCTCTCGACCCTCGTACTCGAACGGCATCGGTGGCATAGAGATGAAGACATCGTCGGTCAGCAGGGCGACTAACGCATCTAGATCGGCGGACTCGTACGCGCGTACGAATTTCCCCACGATCGCATCTTCGGACGGTGAGCCGGCGGGAGGGGGCTTGGGGTCGGCGTCAAGCGCGCGTCGGCGCTGCAAGCTGGCGCGCGCCCGTTTGAGGGCGCTATTGACGGAGTCGATGGACGAGCCCAGCATGGAGGCCACCTCATCCGCGTGGAATCCGAGGACGTCACGCAAGATCAGTACGGCAATCTGTCGAGGCGGCAGGGCCTGGAGGGCAGTCACGAAGGCCAGAGAGATGGCTTCGGTCCGCTCGTAGCGGGCCTCCGGGCCGAGCGGCATTTCAAACGCGCCCTCGAGGAGGGTATCTGGGAACGGCTCGAGCCATACGACTTCGCCCAACCTGGTTGGTGCGGGCGGTTCAACCTGAGGCGTGTCCCACCCCTTTGCCAGGCGTCGGCTCGCCGCGCGACGCGCGTTGAGGCACCGGTTGGTCGCAATCCGGTACAGCCAGGTGCGGAGCGAGGCACGTTGCTCGAAGCCTTGGAGGCCTTGCCAGGCGTCTAACAGCGCGTCTTGGAGGGCGTCCTCGGCATCCTGGAAGGATCCGAGCATCCGGTAACAATGCACCTGAAGCTCTCGACGGTGCGGCTCGGTCAGTTCTCGGAACGCGTCCCCGTCTCCCGCCCGGGCCCTTGCGAGCAGGTCGGGTCTCACAACTCCCACTGCCGCGTCTCCTTCTTCCCAGCTCGCAGTGTGCCTGGTCAACTCTGGAGGTTGTCCGGCCGGAACGTTTTGACGGCCGTGCGGCGAAACGTACCCATGCGGGCACCGTGCCGGGGTCGTCTTGACGGCTGTGCGGCGAAACGTACCGATTGATTCGACCGCATCCTGTCGTAGTTCCATCCTCAATAGACACCGGCCGAGGCCTGAATTGGGCGGGGGTTGACATTGTGCCCAATTTCGGTGCGTTGCGGTGTCTACATCATCAACGGCGGGAAGGCAACTGCGGGCACAGGAGGAAACAGTGATGATGCTGTCGGACAAGGTTACGGTGATCTACGGAGCTGGAGGTGCGATCGGCAGTACAGTCGCACGAGCTTTTGCGCGCGAAGGAGCCAGGCTCTTTCTCACCGGGCGGGACTTGGCACCCGTGGAAGCAGTCGCCAAGGAAGTCGCTGCCGCCGGCGCCTCGGCCGAGGCGGCGGGAGTAGACGCTCTGGACGAACAGGCCCTGGACAAACATTTGCAGTCGGTGATCAACAAGGCGGGCCGCGTCGACATCTCGTTCAATGCGGTCGGAATTCCCGACACGGACATCCTGGGTGTGCCTCTTGTTGGGTTGCATGTCGAGCAGTTCACACTGCCCATCGCGAGCTACACGACGTCGTACTTTCTGACCGCCCGTCTGGCCGCGAGACACATGATTCCGAAGGGGTCGGGAGTGATCATGACCGTTACCGCACTTCATTCGCGGGCAGGCATTCCACTGGTGGGAGGTTACGGTCCGGCGATGGCTGCCAAGGAAGCCCTCACGCGAGATCTCTCAGCCGAGCTCGCACCCCACGGCATCCGCGTGGTGGGCCTGCGACCACAGGCGATGCCGGAGACCAACACGATCAAGGAGGCCTTTGAGCCTCGCGCCCAGGTGTCGGGAGTGAGCTGGGAAGAGTGGCAGCGGCTGCTCGCGAGCCGGAGTCATCCGCGGCGCCTGATGAGGCTCGAGGAGCTGGCAAATGTGGCGGCTTTCATGGCTTCGGATAAGGCGAGCGGCATGACAGGAACAACAGTCAACTTGACGATGGGCAGCCTGGATGACTAGCGGCTAGCCGGCCAACTGGTGCGACAAGGCCTAAAGCCCAGGGGCGGTCGTATGCTCTTTGGCAACGGAGTGGTTCCTTCACCGCGGCCAGCGAGAGGATGAGGGCCCACTCAGCAGAGTCGGGAAATCAACATGCGAGGTAGGGTGCCCGCAGCCGGAGCTACGCAGCCGGCCGGCATATCCCCACTGCGTCTACGGCTGGGCGTGTTGCTCATTCTCATGTGGCTGCTGCCCTTCTGGGCGTTGGCGCCTTACATCACGCGTCTTTTCAGCGGGCTCAGCAACCCTCCGTCAGTTGCCGAAGTCACGACCACCATCGTCGTGGTGCAGACCATCATCGGCTTGCTCGGCTTCTGGGTCGCCGGAGCCGAAGTCAAGTCGATGATCAAGGGCTCCACGTTGCGGCATGCCCTTGCGGCCACGGGGTCCATCCTGCTGCATGGGGAAATCCGGGGTGGTAGCGCGAACAGCAGCGATGCGATTAAGGAACAAACACCTAGAAACGACGCCTAGCAGATGACGCCTCAAAAGATCGTGCGCGTTTGACGCCCAAGACAAGGGTCAAACGCGCGTAATCTCCGTTTCTTGGCTCGCCGATGTCTTGACGACCTGACCGTCGCGACTCCACTGCACAATCGCTACCGCCAGTTGCACGATTGCGCATGCCTCTTCCCTCGTGGCTGGTGCTTCCGGCGTGCCGGAGTCAAGCCGGTTCGGATCTGGCCAGATGAGTTCAAGCATCTGGATCAGCGGGTCGATGGCGTAATCACGGGTTTGGCCTCGTACTTGGAGCCTCCACTGCCCAGTCTTGAGCTCGTCAATGATGTGCGAGAGCGGCGCTAGCGGAATGTCGGGACAGACCAACGGCCGGAAACTCGCCTCGACCGCCTTGATCGAGTGATGCCATGCCGATGCTGGATGAGGGTGCCGACCGTACGCGCCAGTCCACGCCTGTGCGAGGTGATCACTCGCATTGTCGGGGACCGCGATGACGGTGTCCCAGGCCTCAAGTGCTGTCGGATGCACGCGCCGCTGAAGTCCCTTGCCAGTCGCGGACCAGGTGGAGCTGCCGTACGCGAGCAAGATCTCCAGCTCCTCCCACCTCTTCATCATGAGTGTGGGGATCTGGAGGGTGTAGTGAATGACGTCCAACAAACGTTCGTCGTCATCGTCAATCCAGGCGAGGATGCCACTTAGCATTCCGTAGCCGTCAGTACCACGAAGATCGATGCGAAGCAGGGCAGCTAGGCGCTCCAGTGCGGCTTCATCCATGTCCGGCGCCAACATGTCTGGCGTAATGGTGTAGACGTTTTCAAGCCACCGGGTTAGCGGACGGCGGAGATAGTCCGGTACTCCCTCATACGCTCCATCTACTGGAGCCGGGCGTCCTTCACGTGCCGTAACTTGGGTCGTCACTTATAGCCCCCCTCGGCTCCGTCGTGACACCGACGGTGAAAGGGTACGCGTCAATGGCCGCCTGCGGGTCGGGCTGGAAAATCCGCCGCCGATCAGAATCCTTGGAGAATCGACCCTATGGAAGGGAAGGATGGTGGTGGCATGCCGAGGCGGCGCCCAGCGACATGGAGTCTCTGGTGGTCACTCAGCACCATGACCACCGTCGGTTACGGAGACCACGTTCCGGTAACCACAGTCGGTCGCTTTATTGCCGCCGGTGTCATGGTGATCGGCGTGGCTGTCATCGGTGCAGTGGCGGCGATCCTAGCTCTTGCGATGGCCATTCGCGTCGCTATCGAAGAGGAGCGGGCATTCGACGCAGAAGCAAAGATCTTCGAGCAGCGTATCGAAGTACGTCTTGCTGGAATCGAAGCACGGCTGGCTGGCCTCGATGCGCGGCTAGCCGCGCGATTGCCCGCTGCGGTCAACGAGTCGATGAGCGGGGACGCGACGAGCAGTAGCGCGACATGAGTCACGCGCTGCAGCTGATCATGATGAAACTGGCGCCGCGATCGTTACGACGTTGGACCGCCAGGCCGTACCATCCCAATCGTCACAGGTGATGAGAACCAGACGGCCAGGCCCGCTCTGGGCAAAGATCTCCTCGGCATTGCGAGCGACTTGGTCCTTCGAGAGCACATCTATCGACTGCACGCCGTAGGTCAACGTGGCGTCCGATCCCTTGACTTCAATGGCATCGCCGCGGCTCAAGTCATGGATGTCGTCAAAAACACCTCCGTCTCTATTGCGTACGGTGTGTCCGACGACTACCGCCGATCCGTGCGAGTCGCCAGGTGCCGCGCCACCACTCCACCATCCGGCGACTTTGGGATCTCGCGGCGGCTCGAGTATCCGATCCTTGTTGCTCTGGATAGGCACAACCCGGGTGTCGACACCGATTCGGGGGATCCGCAACGTATATGGGCCCTCGATGCCACCGGCTACAACCGGTCTCGCCTCGGACTGAGTTAGCGTCGGCTCCGGTGCCGCCCCGGTCGGCGTCATCCCTGGCGTCGGCGCAACTGCAGATTCGACGCGTTTGACATCGTCGCTGCCGGGGCTGCAGGCAGCGGCGACCAGTACGAGGGCCAGCCCGGCAATGAACCGGACTGCCCCTCGTGATACCCGGCGGACCGGGAGGAATGTCGCGTCAGGAGTCATGCAGGAAGCGGCGACGCGCAATCGCCGCAGTTCCGGCCACGATCCCACCGGTGGTCAGCACGAGACCGACGAGCCCGGCTCCCGAACCGCCGCCGGTGGAATCCGTTCCAGCTGGCACCGCCGTAGGCACTGCCTCTGGCTTCTCTTCGCCGTTTTCCTCCTCCTCATGGTCCTTGGTCGGCGTGGCGGTGGCAGTCGGCGTGTGGGTGGGCGTCGGCTCAGTTGTCGAGGATGTCGGGGTCGGCGTCGGCATCGGCCCGCAGTCTTTAACCCAAAACACTTTGTGCTTGCGGCCGTCATCGGTTTTGATCGTCAGCTTGACATGAAAGCCTTGCTTCGGGTGCGGTTCGATACCGTCGAAGTCGAGGGTGTAGGTCTTTGAGGCATCGAGGCCGTTTTCGCTGCCACCGCCGGAGTTGTCGTCCTCGCCAATGAACACCGTGTCACTCAGCAGGGTGCGACGGTCGCCGGTTGGCGAATGCGCCTTGAAGGTCACCTTGGCACTGTCACCCTCATCGAAGCCGTAGAAGTCCACCTGGAACTCGCAGCCGACGTGAGGCTGGTTGTTCGGGTGGTCGTCGAACTCCTTACCGTCGATCTTGATCGTGCCGTTATTGCCCGGCGGTATGGCAAGGGCTGGAGCCGCTAAACCAGTGAGCGCCAAGCCCCCGGCAACGGCCGCCGCCAGGCAGGTTCGGCGTACGAGTTGAGCAACAAGCATTGAGTTCCCCCCGAGAAAGTTCCTCTGTCATGGGCCTCCCTTTGGCCCCTGAAGCCGCAGCAACGTAACAACCCAGATCGGTCACCACGTTGATATCGAGGAAGTGTCGACCTCTACAACCGAACAGTTATCCCCCCGTGATCAGCCGCAGCGGGAAGCCAAGCGCCAGCAGAGCGACGTAACAACCCGATATCAACCCGAAGGGCGGTTGTGCAGCGCCGAAGTCAGTGTTTCCGGCGCTCGCCGGGCCGGGGGGCTAGACCACTTCCGGCTTTGGGCTGACGGCCTACCGCCGCCTCGTAGACATCGAGGGCCTGCTTGTACTGACGCCTTTTTGCCTCGGGCCAGATCTGGACAAAGAGCACCACGACGACTCCGGTCCACAGTGACCAACCGAGCGCATACAGCAGGTCGGACAGCAGCAACAACGGCTCGGCCGTCACAGAGAATTTGAGCAGGAACCCGCCGACCTGAGCGACCAGACCCACCACGAAGCCGATCCCGAAGATCCAGTAAACGGGCCGCTGTCCCGAAGCGAATCGACGTACCAGCGTCAGGTTCTCGCCCACCCAAGCGACTACGGCGTCACGTTCCTGCTCCCCCAGACCGTCTTGTGCTTGAGTGCCCTCGTCAGTAAACGGGCGTAGAGGCCCGTTTACTTCCGGTTCTCCAGTCATTGTTCGAACCTCCTGACAGCCAGTTTTGCACCGCGATCCTCAGGAGAAAGTTGGCTCGATCATGGGTACGGCTGAGGGAGCCATGAAGATCATCAGTTGTTCTCTGGTAGGCCGCTGATCCAATGCCGCCCTCGGTCGGGCCCGACGGCGGCCAGCACCTCGGCCAGCAGGTCCTCGTCGATCGGTTCCTCGGCAGCTGCCACTGCCGAGTCGAGGTGCCGCTGCTTCGTGGTCCCAATCACCGTCGTGGCGCACCCGGAACGCTGAATGGAGTATTGGTTGGCCAGAAAGCTCACATCGGCGCCACGACGCCCGCAGACCTCGGCAATGCGACGGGCGACCGTACAGATCTCCTCGCCGACTAGCTGGGCTACCTGCGGAGGCGGTCCCGCTTGAGTGAGCAGTCCAAGGGCGACCGCTGCGGCGTTGATCACACCGACCCCCGTTCCTGAGCCAGCGGGAGGACGTCAGTGGTTAAGCAGGCGTCCAGCAGCGTGCAATGTGCATAACTGAAGGTGACATCCAGATCGAACTCACTTATCACTCTCCGGGTCATTGCAGTCGGGTATCCGGTCATGCCGATGAAGCGGCACATCCCGGCCTCCCGCAGTCGGACCAACGCCTCGTACCCTTCCCCGAGCGCCCCTTCCAGGTCGGCGAACTCGACGTTGTGCAGTTGCAGGATGTCGACGTAGTCGGTGCCCAGCCGGCGAAGGCTGTCCTCGAAGCCGCGCCGGATCCGGTCTGCCGAGAAGTCCTGTTCATCAGGTCCGTACTTGCCGGCCTTGGTGCCGACGATGATCTCCTGGCGCCGACCGTGCAGCACCTCGCCGAGTCGCTCCTCGGCCAGCCCCGTGCCGTAGGAAGGGCTGCTATCAAAGAAATTGATACCGGCGTCCAGCGCTCTATACGCCGACTGCAACGCAGCATCATCGTTGCTGGTGCCATACATGTCACCGAGCGGTGCAGTCCCATAGCCGACAACAGACACCGTCAGACCGGTGCGGCCCAGCTCCCGATATTCCATCGTGACCTCCTTGCGCCTACCCCGCCTCGCCGATGACAACGGTCCAGGGTCGAATGGTCCACGAGCTGACCAAGCCATTGCGAACATAAGGATCGGCGTCAATGAAGCGCTCAATAAGGGAGCGATCATCAGTCCGCCAGACGAGGACCGCTCGATCAGCCGGCTCGGCGAGGGCGCCCGCGAGGATCAGGTCTCCACGGCGCTGGGCTTCGCGCGCGAGCGCTAGATGCGTCTCCCGGAAAGCGGCGCGACGAGCCAGATAGTCAGCAACCAATGCGTACTCCAACAGGTAGTAATTCATGTGGAAAGTCTGATGGCCCGCAGTGCCGTTAGCCGAGCGAATCGACGAACAATCTGACTTGCTTGAGGCAAGTCAAAATGAGAGGCTCACAACCTCACCTGGAGGAGGTCAGCATGGCGCGGGTGCACTACGCGTGGGTGGTTGCCAGTGTCGCGTTTGGGACGTTGGTAGCCGCAGCGGCATTCCGAGCCGCGCCGGGAGTGCTGATGGTGTCCCTGCACGACGAGCTCGGGTGGTCGATCGTGACGATGTCGGCCGCGGTCGGCGTGAACCTGGTGCTCTACGGTTTGATGGCGCCGTTTGCCGCGGCCCTGATGGAGCGGTTTGGTCTTCGCCGGGTCACCAGCGCAGCGCTGCTGTTGATCGCCGCCGGGGCGGGTTTGTCGGTGTTCACGCAGGCGGCGTGGCAGTTGGTGTTCACCTGGGGTGTCTTGATCGGCCTGGGGACCGGTTCGATGGCGCTGGTCTTCGCGGCCACGGTGGCCAACGCGTGGTTCGTGAAGCGTCGTGGTCTGGTAATCGGCATTCTGACCGCCGGCGGCGCGGCAGGACAGCTGGTGTTCCTGCCGCTGGTGGCGTTCGTGGCGGAGGCTACGAGCTGGAAGGTTGCATCCTTACTGATCGCTGCCGCGGCCGTCGCGGTGCTACCGCTGGTTGCGGTGCTGCTCCGCGACCGGCCGGCCGATCTCGGGTTGCCGCCGTACGGGGGTAATGATCTTGTTCCAGCAACCCCACGGATTGACCACAACATCGCCGGTCTTGCGCTCGAAGCGTTGCGTCAGGCGGCACGGACGAAGGCCTTCTGGGCGTTGGCAGGCGCTTTTGCGATCTGCGGCGCGACGACGAACGGGCTGATCGGGATCCACTTCATTCCCGCCGCTCACGACCACGGAATGGCGACCACGACGGCGGCCGGATTGCTGATGGTAGTCGGGTTGTTCGACATCGTCGGCACCGTCGTCTCCGGCTGGCTCACCGACCGGATCGATCCTCGTTGGCTGCTGTTGTTCTACTACACCTTCCGTGGTGTTGGGCTGATGCTGTTGCCGTGGCTGCTCGCCGAGACCGTCCATCCGAGCATGGTGTTGTTCATCGTCGTGTACGGGCTGGACTGGGTGGCGACGGTCCCGCCCACGGTCGTGCTGTGCCGCCGACTCTTCGGTGACCGCGGCACCATCGTGTTCGGCTGGGTTTTCGCGTCACACCAGCTCGGTGCCGCGGGGGCCGCGCTCGCCGCTGGGTTCATCCGCGACTCCTTCGGAACCTACACCTACGCCTGGTTCGGCGGCGCAGCGCTGTGCGCGCTCGCTGCGATGCTCTCGATCAGTCTGCGCCCGATCAGTCTGAGCCGCCGGCCAGATGTCCTACCGATCACCAACGAACGTGACAAAGACACCGAGGCAGAGACGGTTTCCGACCTCACGCCCTGATAGCTAGTGGACCAAGGAGGGCCTCATGCCGTTGCGTTCGGACTGGACGAACGAGAAATGCCCGATCGCCCGCTCGTTGGAAGTGCTAGGCGATCCATGGGTCATTCTGGTGCTGCGGCAGGCATTTTCAGGCGTACGACGCTTCGATCAGTTCCGTGAGCAGCTCGGGGTGGCTGACAACGTGCTCAGCAAACGCCTGGCCGCCCTCGTCGACGCCGGTCTGTTGCGCCGCGTGCCATACCAGGACCGGCGACGGACTCGGAGCGAGTACGTGCTCACCGATGCCGGCGCCGACACTCTCCCTGTGATCACCGCGTTGGCGCAATGGGGCGAGCGGCACCGACCTCACGCCGACCCCGACGTACGAATGGACATCGTTCATCGCACGTGCGGCCGCCGATCAACCACGGCCGACGTCTGCAGTCACTGCGGCACGCGCTTCACCGTCGACACCACCATCTGGCGGAAGACATGGCGTACGCCCCAAGACCTAGCGCTGAGCGGGGCCGCCGCCCTGGAGGAGGGCACGAGCCAGGGACGCGTGCGTAACCAGGCTTTTGATGAAGCCGCCGCGAATGCCGGCCTGCACGGCGGGACTTTTGGGGATGCTGTACGCGATCGCGATGACTTCGGGTATCGCGCGTAACTGGGCTGCGCTGACACCGATCATTCGTTCAGTTAAGTCCGACTTGATAGGGCGCCCGTCGACGTCGATGAGCACTCCCGCGATCTCGCCGCAGACGCCGCGCTGGTGCAGTTCCCGCCGAACCTTCTTGTCGGTGACGTCATAGACCGTTGACTCACCGTCAACCCAAAGGCCGACGCCCACGACAGCTTTGGTCACCGAGCCGAACCGCCCGAATGTCCGCGCGACTTCGGGCTGCTTGCGCAGAGCCCGCGCGGTTGCCGCATCCGGCACGACCGTAGGCGCGTAGAAGAAATGGGCAGCTCCCCCGGAGATCCGGGCGGCCTGGCGCACGAGGTCCACGGAGCTGTCGACCACATCGGGCTGGACCAAAGCTCCGCTGAGTTGGACGACGGGGATAGTGGGCAGTCGATCGAGTGCGTTCGTCATGGCGCTGACTGAGCGGGACCACGCCAGCCCCAGGACATCATCGGCTGTGACGATCTCGGTTAGGAGCTCGGCTGCCGCACTGCCCAGGTGGTCTCGCAGCATAGTGAGGTTGTCGTTGGGAGTATCGAGAACCACGGCGTGTTGGAGATCGTAGGCGTCCTGGAGTCGTGCCGACAGGTCGACGTCGATCATGTTGGGATCTGCGATCTCTATGTGCACTAGGCCGCTGGCCCGGGCGGCTTCGAGCAGGCGCGCCACTTTGAACCGGCTCAGGCCAAACTCCTCGGCAATCTCGATCTTGGATTTGCCCTCGAGATAGTAGCGACGGGCGACAGAGGCGATCAAGATCAGCTGGGCTGGTCTCGCAGTCAAGTCCACGTAGCGGCCTCCTTGCTCGTTTGAGCGCTCAGCTTGCCCGATTGTTGCACGAACCTTGACACATGTATCGAACGCTCACACAATCAACCGAGCAGCAGCGATGCTCATCTGTGCACAACAGTTGTCCGCGCACACCGACCCAAGAAGGAAACGCCATGGCAACGATGAACGGAGTAATCCTTCCCGGCGACAGCACCGTCAAGCATGTTGAGGTGGATGCGCCAGAGCCGGGACATGGTCAGGTGTTGCTGCAGATGAAAGCCTCTTCAATCTGCGGCAGCGATATCCGGGCCATCTATCGGGAGCACCTGGGCAGCGGCCCGGAGGCCTACCGGGGTGTGATCGCCGGACACGAGCCGTGCGGTCAGGTGGTGGCGGTCGGTCCTGGTTGCCGTCGACTCTCTGTGTGGGACCGAGTCGTGGTGTATCACATCGCCGGCTGCGGCGTCTGCGAGGAGTGCCGCCACGGCTACATGATCGGCTGCACCTCTCCGCTGCGTGCGGCGTACGGCTGGCAACGCAACGGCGGGCATGCCGAGTTCCTGCTGGCCGAAGAAGCCACCTGCATCCTGCTGCCCGATGAGCTGTCCTACGTCGATGGCGCGCTTGTCTCGTGCGGGTTCGGCACGGCGTACGAGGGGCTGCTCCGCCTGGAACTGTCCGGACAAGACACGCTGTTGATCACCGGGCTAGGCCCCGTCGGGCTGGCCGCGGCTATGCTCGGTCGAGCCCGTGGTGCAAGTCCCATCATCGCCACAGATATCTCCCCCGAGCGACGCAAGCTGGCCGAGGACCTCAACCTTGTTGATCATGCGCTGCCGGCGGACGATACCGCCGGAGCCATCATCATTGAAGTGACCGGCGGTTGGGGTTGTGAGGCGAGCATCGACTGTTCGGGCAGTGGCGTCGCCCGGGTGTTCGCTCTGGAGAACACCCGCACGTGGGGCCGCTGCGCTTTCGTCGGCGAGGGCGGACAGATCACCTTCGCCGTCTCGGAGTTGTTGATCCACAAGCAGATCACTCTGTACGGCTCCTGGGTCACATCCCTGCGTCACATGGAAGAACTGCTTGAACACCTGGTGCGCTGGGACCTGCACCCGGATCGCATCGTCACGCACCGCTATCCGTTAGAGCAGGCCGACGAAGCCTATCGCGTCGCCGATCAGGGGGCCGCGGGCAAGGTCTGCATCGTGTTCGATTGATCCTCGGCGCGAACGGCTACGCAAGCCCATGGCGGGCCAAACGGCCGCTCGCCCTGCCTACGCTGATGACGTGGATCCAGGTCACCGGGGTAGCAGCGCGATGGTCAGAGCAGAAGATATCCGGACGATCGCGCTGTCGTTGCCGCGTACCCACGAAGCGCTGGTTCGAGATCAGGTCAAGTTTCGGGTGGGCCAGATCGTATATGTGGCACTCAGCCGAGACGAGCTGTCGATGGGTTTCGCTTTTCCCAAGGATGAGCGCGCCGCATTGATCGCCGGCCATCCCGAGAAGTTCTTTATGCCGATTCAGTCCGACCTGCGTTACAACTGGGTCTGCGTGTGGCTGTCCGCGATCGACCAGGCTGAGATGCGGGAGCTCGTCATCGATGCTTGGCGCATGGTCGTGCCAAAGCGCGTTGCCGCCGAGTATCTAGGTGATCGTCTTTAAGCGATCACGGCAGACCGCTGGCTACGATTGCGGCTCGTACTTGAAGGACAGCTGGAGCTTCGTCCGGTAGACGAGCTCGCCACCGTCACCGAGGTGAATGTCTTGCTTGACAACCTCGGCGACCCGAAGGTCACGGACCGAATGTCCCGCGGTGTTGATCGCGTCCGCGGCAGCCTCCTCCCAGGAGGTCGTGCTCGTGCCGATGACGTCGATCACCCGGTAGACGCTCATAGTTTGCCCTCCTTGGTGGATGTGCCGACCAATCCAAACTCGGCACGGTGATGATCTCGCAGTTACGGGCCGAGGGCAACCAGCGTGCACAATCACATCCATGACTGTCCCAGGGAACCCGTATCGGCACCACACTCATCGCCTCGACCTCGAAGATCCCTCGATCCGCGAGTGGGCCGCGACGGTGTTGCTATCTGACCCCGAGCAGGGCATCGTGCTGGACCGGTCCGCGTTCTATCCCGGCGGCGGCGGGCAACCGCCGGATCACGGCGTGTTGCTGTGGGGCAATGTGCGTACGCGGATTGTCGGTACGCGCAAGGGCGACGACCTCTACCTCATGCCGGCCGAGGGTGACCCGCTGCCCCCGGCGGGCACCAGCGTCCACGGGGGTCTTGACGACGAGCGCCGCACCAGCCTGATGCGTACGCATTCCGGCCTGCACGTGCTGAGCGCCGTCGTACTGCGCGACTTCGGCGCCCCAGTGACCGGCGGGAACATGGAACCGCTCGTCGCGCGGATGGACTTCGACTTGCCTGACGTACCGGCAGACTTCAAGCAGCGCGTTGAGGATGCCTGCAATGAAGCGGTACGCCTCAACCGGCGGATCGATGTACGGGTACTGCCGCGGGATCAGGCCATGGCGATTCCGAACGTCATCCGCACGGCGAGCGACCGGCTGCCGCCAGACATTGAGATGGTGCGGATCGTCGACATCAACGGCATCGACGTCCAAGCCGACGGTGGTACTCACGTCGCCTCGACCGCCATGATCGGGCGCATTGCGGTGACGAAGATGGAGAGCAAGGGTCGCGGCTTTCGCCGCCTGCGGATCCGGATCGAGGACGCCGATTAGTCCTACGCGCATCCGCGCCCGCCTGTCGATCACTTCGCATCACTTAGTGCCTCTTGGCATCAGCTGCAGCAGCTGATGCGGAGTTCTAGCAAATGATGCGGAGTGGACCCAGATAACACTGAACTCCTGCCTCCCCCGGATCCCGAACGGCCGTCCAGCGCCGGTACAGGCTGGTGAAGGCATCCATCACCACGTCCTCGGCGGTCTCACGGTCAGACGTTGACAAGCGATGTCGGTGGCTCAGGACTTTGAGCCGGTACGCCGCTCCAGGGCTTCGATCACGGTTGGACAGACGTCGATCCCGTACAGCCTTTCGACGCTCTGCATCCCACCCGCGCTCTCAGCGTTGATCTCCACGACCTTGTCGCCGATCACATCGATGCCGACGAAGTACATGCCATCGGCCACGAGCTTGTTGCTCATCGCTTCGACGATGCCGCGTTCCGCGTCGCCGATCTCGAGCGGGACCGACCGTCCGCCAACGCTGATGTTGGCCCGCGGGTCGTTACCCGTGGGCACTCGCCGGAAGGCGGCCAGCTTCCCGTCGCGCTCCAGGATCTGTCCCTCAAGCAGGAAGATTCGGGCGTCACCGTCCTCACCGCCGTCGACAAATTCTTGAACGAGCGCGTAGCCGTCCTGCAACACCGCCTCCGTAATTTGCGCGAGGTTCGTTTCGCCCTCGTCCTTGATCATGAACACGTTCCGACCTTTGGCTCCGTACACGGGCTTGACGACACAGCGACCCACCTTGGCAACGAACCGCTCGATCGCCTCCGGATCGCGCGTCACGAGCGACCGCGGTCGGACCTCCTCGGGGAACTCCTCCAAGTAGAGCTTGCTCGTTGCGCGTACCAGCGACTTCGGGTCGTTCACCACCGTTACGCCCCGAGCCTTGAGCATTTGACCAAAGACCACACCTAACGAACTCGCCCAGGGCCGCTCCTGCAGATCCTCGATCGAGTCGTTCCGCAAGAACAAGGCATCGAGGTCATCCATGACAATCCGTTCGGCGTCGCGCTCCTTGATGCGCTCCATGAAGCTTGCGAGCGTGTCGTGTTCCTCAAACTCTGCGGCATGAGCCCGGGCCACGAGCTGCCCATCGCTCTCCCCCAGCTCGACGTCTCCGACGCCGAGGTACCAAACCTCATGCCCGCCTTGGGCCGCGGCCCTCGCGAGCCGCGTCGTCGTGTACTCGTCTATCTCGGTCGCGACGTCGTTGACGAAGAACGCAAGCCTCATGCCGACACATCCTCGTACAAGTCCGTTACCGACGCGCCCGCGCGCAGCCTGGCGAGGCGCTCCTGAGCGCCAGGCACATCCAGCCAGCGTGGACGGACCCACGGTCCTTGGAGTACGTCGCGGTCGAGCAGATCCTGGATCAACGGGACGTGGTCCAACGCCAGCTTGCCGACGAAGAGGGCATCGAGACTCAGACTTTCTGCGAGCGCCTCGAGAATGCGCGTAATCCCACGAAGGTAGATCGCGTCCTTCACCGAGCCGCCCCCGACGACGACCCGAATGGCGATGGACCAGGCGGTCCTCGTCGGCATCTGGTGTTCGGTCCGTAACGATTCGAAGATCTCTCCGAATCCGGCGCCGTCGAGCATCATGCCGACGGCTACGACCCTCGCGGCCAGCACGCGAAGACGCCGCGGGTCCAGGCCGCCGGTCAGGTACTCGGCGAGGACGGCAAGGCCCTCTTGGGTCTCGTCGTAGCCGGGCAGTCCGATCGTCAGCAGCGTCAGCGGTTGCCTGGCGCCGTTCACGTAGGTGACGACATGGGTGCCTACCTCGTGATGCAGCAAAGGCTCCACGCGGTCCGCCCTGAAAGCGGCGGCTTCGGGGATGAGCAGCCGGCCGAACGACACCATCAGGTCGGAGATGTCGTCGCGCACCTCCAGGTGAGCCGGGAAGTCCGGATACACGGCACGGTATCGGTCGAACTCCGCACGAGCCGCCTCTGCGAACGCCCCGGCCGTAACGCTCGGGGTGTTGGGAGCTTGGGCTGGGATGGTATCGAGCAGCTCCTCGGCAGCGGACGCGAGAGGCTGGGCGATCCCCCCATAGAGCTGCAGCGACCCGTACGTGAATCGTGAAGTGTCGCGATCCTCCAAGGCTGTGATCTGTCGTGCTATCTCGTCTCGCTTCGTCCGGAAGAGGGTGTGCAGTGCAGGGTCGGTGACGTTCTCGACCTCGAGGTTGTAGAGGTCACGTCGTACCAGGTCTGGCTCGAATTCCAGCGGTCTGAGCCGGAGAGTGGGCACCGTCGCGAAGTCGCTCCGTTCGAAGTCCGCCCATGCCTCTGCAGCATTGACCGGCGTGACGTTGAGCAGCAGGTTCAGGCTGCGCTCGATCTCGGTGAGGCGGGCGTCGATGGCGAGCGCAGGCGCAAGCTGCTGAGTCGCGGATGTCACCTGACATGGATACCCGCCAGCCCGTACGGCAACCTTGCGGCAGGGCGGCGGTTGCGTAATGCAGGGTCACACGTCAGCGCTGTCGAGATACCTACCTTGAAGCTGTACGGGTTGCATTTCTCACTTCATGAGTCGAGATGGTGAAGAGGTTAGCGGCGTAACGATCCAGCCACGATGCGACGGTAATGCCGTGCGCACCAGCTGCTCTGCGCCAATCTAGCCGTCACTCGACACTCGGAGGATCGATGAGCGAGGCCATCCAGCGGCATGTGGGTCCGATAGCGAGCTGGCTGGTGTTTTCAGGCGTGACCATTGGCGTCGTTGGAGCGAGCGTTATGAAGCACGCCAATCGTGTTGGCGAACTCGTACGCGCTCTTGATAGTCGGGTCGAGATTTCGAAGCTGGCGGTGGTTGCGCCTGCCGAATGGGGACTTGGTCTGCTTATCGTCGGACTAGTTGTAGCGCTGTGTGGGCTTTTTTTAGCAGCTCGGCGGCCGAACCTGAGCACAAGTCGCCCTAGGCTCAGAGCTCATGGACTCGGCGGAAGCGCTGAAGCGAATCGCGTTCCTGTTGGAGCGATCGCAGGCGCCGACGTATCGGGTCGCTGCATTCCGTCGCGCAGCCGAGACGATCTCCGCGCTTGAACCCGGTGAACTAGGACGCCTGGCCACCAACGGGCAGCTTCGCTCCCTGAATGGAATCGGTCAAGTCACAGAGGCCGTGATCTTGGAAACACTCGAGGGCAACGTTCCCAAATACCTCGAGAAGTTGGAAGCGGAGCCACACCCGTTTGCCGTTGCCGGCGATGCGCTCCGCAGGGCGCTGCGAGGTGACTGTCACACGCATTCGCTGTGGTCCGACGGCGGCAGTCGCATCATCGAGATGGCGTACGCTGCACGTTCGTTGGGTCACGAATACATCGTCGCGACCGATCACTCCCCCAATCTCACTATTGCGAACGGACTCTCGACTGAGCGCCTCATGCGACAGCTCGCAGAGATCGAGGGCGTCAACGATCAACTTGCCGCTGAAGCAGAGGCCGGAGCGCCAGCGTTTCGGGTTCTCAGCGGCATCGAGGTTGACATCAACGAGGACGGAACTCTCGATCAGACCCGGGACGTACTCGCAGCCCTCGACATCGTCGTTGCGAGCGTGCACTCCAAGCTGCGTTCACCAGGCGACGTGATGACCAAGCGCATGCTTGCGGCGATCGAAGACCCGAACATGGACATCTTGGGGCATTGCACCGGTCGCATAGTTGTCGGCCGCGGTCGACCAGAGTCGGAATTTGATCATGAGGCAGTGTTCACCGCATGCCGAGACAACGGAGTTGCCGTCGAGATCAACTCCCGGCCGGAGCGCAAAGACCCGCCGCGCAATTTGCTCAGGCTGGCAGTCGACATCGGCTGCCATTTCTCAATCGACACCGATGCACACGCACCGGGTCAGCTCGAATGGCAGTACATCGGTTGCGACCGCGCTGCCGAATGTGGTGTCACAGAAGACCGTGTGATCAACACCAATCCGGCCGAGAAGTTGTTGAGCTGCAGAGCGGAGCGCGGTTAGTCGACTTGAATGTCGTCGTCAGCTGAGCGGTGGAGTCAGGCAGATCGATTTGCGTCTCATATGTGGCTTTGACTCTGAAAATCCCCGGCCATCGCACTCGTTTCTCCGCACACGGCCACGAATTGGGCTTAAAACCCGGACATGCGCTGTCATTCGTGGACTTATGCGGAGTAACGCAAACATCGACCGATGGGTAACCACTCGGCAAACGCACCCGACCACACTTTCCACGGCCCGTCTAGCCCTCGACTTCGAATGTCGTCGTCAGCTGAGCGGTGGAGTCACCTCCGACCCACACATCGAAAGTGGACGACTCGATTACCCAGTCGCGATTGGCCGCACACCAATAACGACGCTCGTTCGGGCCAAGCGGGAAGCTCACGGCGCTTGCTTCCCCGGCGGCGAGATTTATGCGACGGAAACCCTTGAGCTCCCGCACCGGACGTGAAGCGGAGCCGTATCGCTGATGGATATAGAGCTGCACAACTTCATCGGCCGGGCGATCCGAGGTGTTGCTGACCTCCACCGACACCGTGAGTCTCTCGTCGCTGGTGATCTTGGGCTTGTCCAGGGTGAGGTTGGCGTACTCGAAACGGCCATAGCTCAAGCCGTGCCCGAACGGGAACAACGGCGTACTCGCCTCGTCCCAGTAGCGCCGACCCTGGTTGTCCGGCTCGTGGGAATACGTCTGCGAGTAGATGATCGGAACCTGCCCAACGGTCCGCGGCCAGGTGAAGGGCAGCTTGCCGCCGGGAGAGACCTCGCCGAACAGTAAATTCGCCACGGCCGTGCCACCTTGGGTGCCGGGGTACCAGATATCGACAATCGCTGGTACATGATCAACAGCCCAACGCAGGTCGAGCGGGCGGCCATTCATGATCAGCAACACCACCGGCGTACCAGTTTCGACGACGGCCTGCAGCAACTCCTCCTGGCGCCCTGGCAGCTCCAGTGATGATCGTGATGCCGCCTCGCCGATCATGTTCTGCCACTCACCCAGTACGACGACCGCAAGATCGCCTTCACGTGCGAGGTCCACAGCGCGCTGGAACTCCGCGTCCTCATCAAACCCCTCTGGGTCCTCCGGCCTGTTTCGGCCGAACATGTCGAACATGGAAGGAAACACCCGCTGCACCACCGGGATGCCGCGCGCGTAGTCGACGCGTATTTGATCACCGACCTTGACGCGGATGCCCTCCAACACAGTCACCGTCTCGTCAAGATCAAAATCAAAGACCCAGGGACCGATGGTGTCGCGCTTGGAGTCGGCCAACGGCCCGATGACCGCGATCGATCCGAGACCGTCTGCATCCAGTGGCAACAAACCGCCCTCGTTGCGGAGCAAGACCGCCGAACGCTCGGCTGCGACGCGTGCCACGTCGCGATGTGCAGGGTCGGCTAGAACCTCGCGCGCCCGATCCTCGTCAACATATGGTGCGTCGAAGAGGCCCATTCGCAGCTTGGCCTCAAGTACGCGACGCACGCTCGCATCCACAGCGTCCTGGCTCGCCGCGCCCGACTCCAACGCCTCGGGGAGACGTTCGTACGCGGGATCGGTCATCGCCATCTCCATGTCCACACCGGCATTGATGGCGCGGGCCCCGGCATCGGTTAAGTCAGCCGCAAATCCGTGAGTGAGGAGATTTCGTACGGCGTTGGCGTCACTCACCACGAAGCCGTCAAATCCCCAGCTATTTCGCAGTACCTCGGTAAACAGCCAACGGTTCCCTGTCCCAGGCACGCCGTTGAGGTCCATGTAGGCCGTCATCACGTTGCCGGCGCCGGCATCGATCGCGGCTTGGAAGGGTGGGAAGTACACGTTCCAGAGCTCGGAGTCGGAGAGGTTGACCTCGTCGTAGTCGCGCCCACCTAAAGCGGCTCCGTACCCGGCGAAGTGCTTAGGACCGGCGATAATCCGATCCGGTGTCCCCAGTTCGCTGCCTTGGAACCCGCGCACCTGAGCGACCGCGACCGCAGCGCCCAGGCATGGGTCCTCCCCTGCGCCCTCGATAATGCGACCCCAGCGCGGATCGCGCGCGATATCGACCATCGGCGCAAAGGCCCAGTGAATGCCAACAGCCCGCGCCTCCCGCGCCGCGACTGCCTGACCCCGCTCGATGGTCTCCAGATCCCAGGAAGCGGCCATGGCAATCGGCACCGGGAGAATCGTGCGCAGCCCATGAATGACATCGAATCCGAAGATCAGCGGGATGCCGAGCCGGTTGCCTTCCACGGCCATTCGCTGCAGCCGGTTGATCTCGGCAGGATCGGTCACAAACAGCAGCGACCCGACGCCACCCGCCTGCAAGGCTGATTCCACCGCCTTGGGTTGGGCGTCGCGGTCCACGTGAAGCGCCGGCTCCACTTCGGCGTCTGGTGGCAATCGGAAATAGAAGTATTGGGTGAGCTGCGCAGCCTTCTCCGCCGGCGTCATCTGCGAAATCAGCTCATCAACCTGCGAAGTGATCGTCGCCATCCCCAACTCTCCCTTTCAGGTCGCTTCCATTTACGAGGCATAGGTTTCCACACTGCTCGTGATCACTGTTCGCGGCCGGCAGGGCCGATATGAATATTGCTGGACCTGATGAACACCCACGGCACCCATGCCAGCGGCGTAATCGGCGCATCTGTCCGCTGCCGGCCAGGTAGGCCGGCACTACGTCACTTATGGCCCAGCGCCTTGGCGAGTTCGGCGCGGCCCATTTTGGAACGCCCGGGCACATCGCGCCGCTTTGCCTCTTCGTACAGCTCTTGTCGAGTCTTCGGCTGGGAACCACCCTCACGTTTACGCTTTGCAACCGCCGCTCCCTGTTTTCCGAGGGCGGTGCGGGTCTTCTTGGGTAGTTTTGCGATGGTCTTCTGCTCGCGCGCCGCCTTGGCCGCCTTGCGCACATTCTTCTTTGCGGCTTGGCGCTGCTTCTCGGTTGCCATGCGCTGTTCATACCCAGCAGAAAACCGGTCAGCGCGGCCCGTGGAGCAGATCACGACCGAGGGTCGGAGAACCCGCCCACATCGAGACGGCCTAGCTGGGCTTGGCGGGGACGAAGCGCTGGATGAAATCGAGCGCGGTCTGTGCCACCTCGTGCCAGCCGTGGTCAATGATGAGCGCGTGGCCGCGGTTCGGCATCTTCACAATCTCCGTCACTCCTGGGTTGCGCCGCTGCCGCTTGTAGGCGGCATTCGCGATCGCCCACGGCACGGTGTGGTCCTGATCGCCCTCGATGATCAGCAGCGGCCCTCGGTCGGGATTCCTCGTGTCCACCTTGGCCTCGGTCCATGGGTTGAGGTTCGCGTTGCCCATCTGGACGAGAGAGATCCCGGAGCCGGCGACGTGAACGGTGTCGTAGAGCTCCTTCGCCTCTTTCTCGCCCAGCGCGTTGGCCCAGCCGTACTTGAATTGGTCGAATGTGAGCGTGATAGCGCGGCTGCGCGTACGCGGGTTGACCAGAAACGGGCCCACCCCCTTGAGCACTGAGAACGGTAGCGGCAGAACGCCGCGGAATACCCCGGGGTCGATCGCAACCGTGGCCGCCGACAAGCCCCAGCCCGCAAGCATCTGCGCCAGCAAGCCACCGGTCGAGTGCCCCATCACCACTGGTTTTTTGTCCAAGGCATTGATGATCTCGGTGGTGTGGTCGGCGACTTGTTTCAGCGTCTTCTTGGCGAGGACGTCCGGATTCGCGCGGGCCTCCTCGACCGTCTCAGGATCATCCGGCCAGTCCGGCGTAAGCGGCGCATAGCCGGCCTCACTGAACAGCTGCACCCAACGGTCCCAGCTGCTCGGCAGCAGCCAGAGGCCGTGGACGAAGACGACGGGCGCGTTGCCAGAGGCGTTTGCCGCCTCGACTTCACGGTTCTCCCGCTCCGAAATTGATGCCATGCCAAACTCCTCTCGGTCGCGGCGATCTCGGTTCGCGATGCTGTTGACCGGCTACTTTCATCTTGCGGGCCAGCCGCAAGCTGTCGCTACCCCTTCATCGGTGAGACTGAGGTCGTAAGTTCCGGGCCGGCTACGCGTGTCGAGGCGCTCCTCGAGGCGTTCTGCGTCGGCTATGGCTACTGTTTGCCACCGGGTCGTCAGGCGGAGATCCTTATGCAGCCGCCTCAAGACGGCTGATGACTCAGCGGCGGAGTTAGCGGGCCGTACGGGTCGCTGATCTTGCCCTTCAGCTGCTTTAGGAAATACGTCGGTTCTCCCTCGAGGAGCCTGATCACTGCTCTCGCGTCCCTCTCTCGCATGAGGGGGCCTTCCCGCGCGGCCAACTGCTATCTGGAAGCTTGTGACACCACTATTCAATGTTACTATGTACCGGTAGTCAATAACGCTGAGTAGTCCGAGGAAGTGTTCCGTGGTCAAGCAGATGACAGAGATGCTCAAGGGCACGCTGGAGGGCATCGTCCTTGCGATCTTGTCCGTGCGGCCCGCGTACGGATACGAGATCACGGCCCGGTTGCGCGAGCAGGGATTCTCTGACATTGCCGAAGGCACCGTCTACGCCGTACTCGTCAGGATCGAGCAGCGCCGCCTCGTCGACGTGCAGAAGGTCCCGTCCGAAAAGGGGCCGCCGCGCAAGGTGTACTCCCTCAACGCTCAGGGACAGGAATATCTCGAAGAGTTCTGGAGGACGTGGAGCTTCCTGGCAGAACGGCTTGAACAGCTATACGAAGAAGGGAAGTAGAGATGGCGACAGGTTGGATCGAGAAGATCACAGGATCGCTCGAGCAAAAGAAGCAGTACCGGGAGCACAAGGCGCGTACGAAGCGGCTGCCTGCGAACTATCGCACGGCGATCGATGCGCTGGAGCGGTACTTGATGTACTTCGGGTCGATCACCCAGGGCAACGTCTTGCTGTCCATGCTGGACGATCTGGGCGATCTGTTCGAGCAAAGTGCGGCGAACGGAACCCCGATCCGCGAGATCGTCGGAAATGACCCAGTGGAGTTCGCGGAGACGTTTCTCCAGAACTACTCGGAGGGTCAGTGGATCAACAAGGAACGGGAACGGCTGATCAAGGACATCGCGCGCGCCGAAGCTGAAGAAGTGAGCGACCGATGACTGCGCCGCCGGTGCCTGCGCCCGCCATCCGCTTACGGGGTCTGGAGAAGTCGTACATAGATCTCCACGTACTGCGCGGCGTGGACTTCGACGTGACACGGGGCAGCATCTTCGCCCTGCTCGGCTCCAATGGCGCAGGCAAGACGACGGTCGTGAAGATTCTGTCCACGCTGCTCAAGGCCGACGCGGGGACTGCCAGCGTCAGCGGCTTCGACGTCGCCGCGCAACCGGCGGGCGTACGAGAGTCCATCAGCCTCACCGGACAGTTCGCGGCCGTCGACGAAATCCTCAGCGGGCGGGAGAACCTCATGCTGGTTGCACGGTTACGGCACCTCAAGGACCCGGGCACGATCGCGGACGACCTGCTCGAGCGCTTCGCGCTGACCGACGCGGCCGTACGGAAGGTGTCGACGTATTCGGGTGGGATGCGCCGCCGCCTCGACATCGCGATGAGCCTCATCGGGAATCCCCAGATCATCTTCCTCGACGAGCCGACGACTGGGCTGGACCCCCA